>Ga0157375_10004453_pt1 | contig 12162 bp, 9 predicted proteins | sample M35metaG_FD_115311 | JGI IMG/M metagenome (GOLD analysis project Ga0157375, IMG submission 115311) | Miscanthus rhizosphere microbial communities from Kellogg Biological Station, Michigan, USA - M3-5 metaG | ecosystem: Host-associated > Plants > Roots > Rhizosphere > Soil | place: USA: Michigan...
CATTTTGGCGGCACAGCCTGGTAAAAAACGTTTGCATGAATGGTCACGTTGCCAATGGCAGCAGCTAGTGGGACATTGTAATGAACGATGTCTGCGCCTGAACCTTCCGTGGTATTCACTTTATTGAAATCGGCATCAGCCAAAGCATCGTTAGAAATTTGCACAGTATCGTAAGCATAATGCGTTGTAGTAAATCCTGCGGGAGGAATGCGATTATCTTTTAACAATGTTGCTGCACGTTCAAGCACCGAAGTAAAATTGCTGTTCACGTCACCCATTGCCATTTCATAAATCTGCGGAATGTTCTGCTGTCGGATGACGTCATGATGCGGCTCATATCCTGCAGTCTCGCCGGTTACGCGGAAGTCGGGAGCAAAAGTTCCCGATTTGAAAACAGTATCGCCGAGGGCATCAGTCATGACAAACTGCACCACGGCCCTTCGTGAAGGATAACCGGAAGGAAATTTATGTCCTGCTTTATTTTCAAGGCGAACGCTGAAGTAGCCGGTATCATTGACAGAGCTGTCGAGCGCAAGACTGAAATTAATTGTGCGTTCCCTGAGCAATGCCAGTGTGTTTGCAATGGTGGTATCAAATTTCCAGTCTTCCGCTTCTGCCCCGAGTTGTGTTTTGTTGTCTTTAATTACTTTCAGCATAAAAGAATTTCCACCCACGAAGACGTGCTGGTTGAAAGGGAATCGCGGGTTCAGGGATGCAAATCCATTGGCAATAACGACAGGGTCAGTAAGGTGAGGCATGTGACAACTCTGGCAAGTCACCGTATCAGCAGGGAAGCGTGAATTGAGGTACTCATGGTATGTTGCCTGTTCAGGAAAAATTCCGCCGGTATAATTTCCGCTGAGGTCAACGCTTTGCGTGATCAGTGTATGACAGGATGAGCACAACCGCGATTGATTCATGTGCGTGCTGAATACAGGCGTATATCCTTCATACAATTGCATCGGTCCGGCAGTAGGATTGTCAAACGGTCCGTAAATATGCCGCGTTGTATCGTATGGAATCACTCCTGAAAAAGTTTGTCCCACGGTGGAATCAATCGTATGACAACTCGTACATGAAACACCGTCGGCACCAAGAGAGTCAGTGGCAAGGTCTGCCAGCGCGTAATGAGGGATGCCGTGGAACAGTGCATTGTAGCGGCCCATCGGTGCATGGCAGTCGAGGCATTTATCCTGCAGCTCTGCGGCATGGGCGGGGTTGACCTGGATCTCATGGCTGACCTTAGCGCGCCACAAAGGATCCCGGGCGCTGTTGGCCATCATGGTGCTTTGCCAGTGGTCGAAGAGGTTGACTGAATTTCCGTCTTCGTCAATATTGGCAAGCCCTGCTGAATCGTAGCCGTGACATCCTTTGCAATGTGCAGCAGTTAAAAAATATTCTCCCGGCCCGATGGGATTCATAAACTGCAGTTTGAAAGCTTCTATTTCCTGTGGCGTGTGAAAAGAGGCACTTGCATCATACTGGTGCGGGTTGAGAAAACTTGCAAGCAGGATAAAAACAAACAGGGATGCGAAAACGATGAGTAATTTTTTATGCATCAGGAAATATTAATCGGGGAGAACAAAAGTAGATAGAAAGAAGGGCAACTCAAAACCACATCAGGGGATTCTTCCGGAAAAACCATTTGTACGGGTCAAATGAACTTGTATCTTTGATCTCTCTCCATTTAAAGAAATGCCATGAGACTAAAATTTTTGACATCGGCTGTTGTTTTGGCTGCGCTTTTTTCAGCTATTATTTCGTGTACGGATAATTCATTCGAGGTTACTCCTGAACCTGTTACGCTTGATCTTTCCCAACTTACAACCCAAAATGCAGCTTTTACGCTGGGAAGGGTTTTGTTTTATGACAAGCACCTTTCGGTAAACGCTTCAATATCTTGTGGGTCGTGTCACAAGCAGGCGCTTGCATTCAGTGATAATGTACAGTTTAGCAGGGGTTTCGAAAACCGGCTTACACTTCGCAATTCACTGCCGATACAAAACATCCAGGCATTTTTTATTGATTCAGTGAAACTGTTTTGGGACGGCAGGGAAAAATTCTTGCAGACAATGGTTTTGAAACCGATACTCAATCACGTAGAGATGGGCATGGGCAGCGAATCTGATATTGTCGACCGTGTCCGCAACCTCCCGTATTATCACGACCTTTTTGAAAAAGCATTTGGATCGGCAGAAGTATCATCAGCGAAAATTTCAATTTCATTAAGCCAGTTTGTAAATTCAATCTTTTCTTTTCGGACCAGGTTTGATGAATCACTAAATGGTCAAGCACTCACTGCTATTGAGATGCAGGGTGAACAACTTTTTTTCACGAAGTACAATTGCAACGGATGCCACCACACAGAATCAGCAGGTTTCTATGAAATTCACGAAGGAGGATTTGTAAATATCGGGCTTGATGCAGACTATACAGACAAAGGCCGATACAACGTTACCAGCAACCAGGCAGATATTGGAAAATTTAAAGTCCCTGACCTTCGCAACGTAGCGCTCACAGCACCTTACATGCACGATGGAAGATTTGCTTCACTTGATGAAGTGCTCAATCACTACAGTCATGGCATCGTCAATCATCCGAACCTGGATGCGCGTTTGAAGGATGCGCACGGAAATTCAGTGCAGATGAATATTTCCAGCCAGGAAAAAACTGCCATCATTGCTTTTCTGAATACACTTACGGATTATACGATGATTTCAGACCCAAATTTTTCGGACCCGTTCAAGGTTCACTAAGCCGGTTTATTTATGATAAAAAAATTCTGCTGTTGCATCTTTGCAATGATGATTGTTGTCAGTTGCAAAGCCCAGGAAACGGATACATCAAAAAAAATACTGAACCATTATGCCGGCATCCAGGCAAATCAATTAATCAGGCAGGCGCTTAACCTGAACTACAACAGCACATTATTAAATAATCCTTACCTGCTCACATACTCTTTGTTTTCCGCCAAATATAAATGGGGTGTGGAAACAGGATTCGGGTATAACTACCAGCGCATAAAAGACAAAATCACCGCAACGGCCGAGGAGTCAAAAATCACAAGCGTGTCTTACAGGTTCGGTATTGCAAGAAAAATCAACATGGGAAAACGCTGGGAAGCCTCAGCAGGGATTGATTACATAGGCAGTTATGTCCTTGATAAGACGTTTGCGTTTACTGTCACTAATTTTAATTTTGTTGCGAAAGATTCTACCGCTTCCATTTCAACAACAATCACAAAAACTAAAGGGGAAGGTGTGCAGCTGCGGCTTGGATATTCCCTGAACAAATACATTATGCTCAGCACCGAAGCCACCTTTTATTTTTCTATCAGCAATAAGAAAAGCAATACGCTGGTCTCGGATTATATTACCAGTACGTCAAATCCGGATTTGGACTCACATACCATTTCTTCAAGCAATACGGAAACCGAAGAATCTGATTTCACTATTACGGTTCCTGTTGCAATTTTTCTAACCATAAAATTTTAGACTGGATGAAGGCACATATCAAACTTTTCGTGATTGCATTCTGCTCAGCGTGTATATTATCTTCCTGTCATGAACGCGGATGTACTGACAGGAATGCGGTGAACTACAATGTAACTGCGGATGAGGATGACGGTTCATGCATCGTTTGCAAAACAACTGTTGCTCCGTTTGATTCTGCTGTAGTTTACCTTATTGATGATAACTTCAACAGTATTCACTACAATGATACCGTTGCAAAATTTTTCCTTCACCAGGATATATACTCGGCAAGTGATTTGGTATGTGGAAACCCATTTAGTAACGTTTCAGAATCCGTTCAAAGTCTAATTGGCGAGAAGATGTTTATGAGTTATGAGCTTCGCTCGTACAGCGGGCCGATCAATTTCAATGATTATGAAAACCTCGTCATCGAGCCTGGTGCCACGATAAATCAGGGACTTGTTTTTACATCAAGCAGCCCCCCGTTTTTGGGTATTAGCCTGGATTCATTGTATAGCATTGTCCAGGGAAACATTACTTACTATTAGTTTTCGTTTTAATGATTTGCGAAGAATGGATTTTCATTTTACCACGCGCTAAAAGAAAATAAATTGCTTCAGGAAATTTCATTCTTCAACCCATACTTCTCGCTCAACTCCTTCATTTTCTTTTTAAATGCAGCTGAATAATACGCCGGCATTTGGTCGGAAGCAGAAAAAAAGCGTTCATACTTTTCCAATAGGTGCGGATAATGTTTTCCAACTGCGCGCAGCACCAGTGTTTTGCTATCGGCATTTCCATTTCCGAAAAGCGTGATGGATGCGGGGAAAATATATTTCACCCCGGTTTCTTTGAATTCGCTGAACATTTTTTCAAGGTGTTCCCCGGTATCCGTGATGTAAGGCAATAATGGCATCATGCTTACCCCGCTCAGGAAGCCATGTACAAGGGTTGTCCTCAAAGTTTGCAATCTTTTATCGGGTGGAGTAGCGCCCGGCTCAAAAATTTTACCAATGGCATTGTCTGTCGTTGAAAAAGAAAAGGTGATGAAGACTTTTTGTGAGAGTTTTCCTTCAAGGTCAGCAGGCAGGATGGCGGCTGCATTGATTTCTTTCAGCAGGTCAAAATCGCGGACCACTAGATCGGATTTGGTTATGACATGTAAAGGAAAGCGGTATTTTAAAATGACTTCCAGTAGCTTTCGCGTCAGTCCCGTTTCTTTTTCAGCCTGCAGGTACGGATCCGTTGCCGATGACATCACAATAATCCCATACTGATTTTTTTTTGCGCGAAGCTTCAATTGTTTTTCTAAAAGTTCCAGCGCATTGATTTTAATGCTGAGCTTTTCTTCCATGTGCTCGCCATACTTGCTTCCACGGATATAGCAGTACAAACAATTAAACGAACAGCCGCTGTATGGATTGATGGTATAGTCATCCAAAAACCAGGGATCCCTGCGCCTGGTTTTGTTGAGGATTGTTTTGGAGAGGATCTCTTGTGGCAATTGTGATTAGGATGGCAGGATGATGTTTATAAAATATTATCTCGCAAAGGCGCAATGCTCGCAAAGATAAAATTGATTTAGGTAGATGAGCTCAGCGAACTTCGCGGGCTTTGCGCGAACAACTTCTCCTGATAGCTATCTGTAGTATCCTCAAAATGTTTTCTCACAAAGGCGCAATCCCGATAGCTATCGGGACGCTAAGATTATTAGAATGCCTCTTCGCTTCGCGATCTTTGCGCCTTTGCGCGAAACCATTTTAGCACGAGATCATTTTAGTGTGAAACTATTTTCGCGAGCTTTTCTTCAATCAAAAAAACTAAACCCCAAATAAAACGCTGCCAGCCAAAAAAGTCCTTTCAAAAGAAAAAAAAGAAAGCCGAGGACCCCAATCTTTTTGATCCACGATTTATTCGCCGGTTGCATCGGACAAATTTCTTAAATAATTATGAATCATCATCGTGCCAGCTCACTTCAATTCCTTCAGCCATTCAGCAGCCCTGTTATTGCCAGGCCTGATAGAAACGGATTTTTCCCAGCAGGCTTTTGCTTTTTGAATATCGCCTTTTTGCTGGTAACATTTGCCGAGACGGTTCCAGCCTACCACAATGTTCGGGAAAAGTTCAGTGTAAGTTTTGAATAGCGCAATGCCTTCATCCCATTTTTTATTTTCTTCAAGCTGCTCGCCGACACCCAGCAACTGCATGTCATTTTCAAAATCAAAACCCGACTGCTTCAGGATTTCATTTGCATGCGCGGTAAAATATTCAGCCCCGTTTTTGCTGATGGCTTCATAAATACTTTTTGTCACAGGATTGCTCCTGTATTCAGGCTCTTCCTGCGGCGCCATTTTTAATTTCGCTTTGTCAGAAACAATGTTGTAAAGACCTGCAGCAATGTCGTCACTCACCGTGTTGTTGCTATTGCTTGAAACCACGATGAAAATATCCTGCTGCAAATCAAATCCTACGTATGCGTTATACACGCCGTTACCCCCGTTGTGCCAGATCAGTTTTCCATCACCGTTATTTTGAACCACCCAGCCATAGCCATAATAGCTTAGGTGCCTGGGACCTTCAGCAACATGTTGTGTAAACATTTTATCCGTTTGTGCTTTGGGCAAGACCGTGTTATTTCTCAAAGCGAGATACCATTTATACATATCACCGACGGTCGACAGGATTCCACCGTTGGCCCGCAAATGCCAGCCAGGGCCGCCTTTCTTCCACGGATGATCAATGGCAGTTCCCCATCTTTTCCCATCCTTATACCCAACAGCAAGCTGCTCTTTCGTAAAACCGGGAATGACATATCCTGTATGCAGCATTCCAGACGGAACAAATAATTCGTCATGAATAAATTGCTCGTAGTTTTTTCCGCTCACCATTTTTACAATGATGCCGAGCAGGCTGTATCCCACGTTCGAATAGAGGTATGCTTCTCCCGGCTGATGAACAAGTTTGGATTTCATGGCCAGGTCGGTAAAGGCTTTTGCATCAATGGTGTCATAGTCATCACCAAGCACCTCTGCAAAACCGGCAGTATGCGTCAGCAATTGGTGCAGCGTAATATTTTTCTTGTCCGCCGGGGCACCGGGAAAATATTTTGAAATGACATCGTTCACCTCCAGTTTTCCCTGCACTTCCAGCTTCATGATGGCAGCAGCAGTGAATTGCTTGGTAATGCTCCCAATGCTGAAAACAGTTTCTGCCGTTTGTTTCCTTTTGCTTTCCCTGTCGGCCAAACCAATTCCGTTTTCAAAAAGCACTTCGCCCTTTTTGCCAACAAGCACCGTTCCGGAATAACCTTTATTGCCTTCACCGCTCAGGAAGTCCTGAATAGATTTTGTTTTGTCTTGTTGCGCGTAAAGACATGAGGAAAATAATAATACACCAAGTGAAAGCAGCGTTCTCTTCATATTTTTTTCTTTTGACTCTTTGGTGCAATATGGACTCTATTGAGAACAATAGCTGTTAATATAATACTAAAACACGTTAATGATAATCTAATTATAAGTTAATGAATTCAAAGAAGCCAGGCAATAAATACCTTTGCGGCCATCATAAAAAACCTGTTATGCGCAAACTGATTTTTCTGTCGGCAATTTCACTTTTTTTTTCATGCCGCACCTCACAAAAAACATCGTCTGTGAGTCCTTCCGATAAAAAGGAAGCAAAAATTCCTGAGCCGAAAATTTACCGCGGATCGTACACCATGCGGAATGACCTCGTCCATACAAAGCTTGAAGTAAAATTTGACTTTGGAAAAAAGCAATTGATGGGAAAGGCAACGCTTACACTTCATCCGCATTTCTATTCCGAAGACAGCCTTGTTTTAAATGCGCGTGGAATGGATCTGCATGAAATTAGTCTTGAGAAAAAAGACGGCTCGAAAATAAAATTGCAATATTCCTATGAGGATAAAGCAACCATTCACATCGCCCTTGACAGGAAATATAAAATGGATGAGAACTATATGGTCTTCATCGACTATACTTCCAAGCCCGAAGAACTGGCAGAAGGAGGCAGCAAGGCAATCACCAAGGACAAAGGCCTGTACTTTATCAATGCTGATGGAAAAAATCCTGAGAAGCCAAAGCAGGTCTGGACCCAGGGAGAAACGGAAAGTAACTCGGCCTGGTTTCCTACCATTGAAGACCCGCAGCAAAAGATGACGCAGGAAATTTATATCACCGTAGATACAGCAATGACAACCGTTTCCAATGGACTGCTGGTGACTTCTACCGTAAATGGTGACGGAACAAAAACCGATTACTGGAAACAATCGCTTCCTGCAACACCATACCTCACAATGATTGCCGCAAGTGATTTCGCGGTGGTAAAGGACAAGTGGAAAAACATTGAAGTGAGTTATTACCTCGACAAAGAATATGAAAAATATGCGAAGATGATTTTCGGGAATACGCCTGAAATGATTGAACATTTTTCCAATCTACTGGGAATGGATTTCGTGTGGGAGAAGTATGCCCAGGTTGTCGTTTACGAATACGTCAGCGGTGCGATGGAAAATACAACTGCCGTGATTCATGGCACGAACATGCTCCAGGACAGCAGCGATTACGTTGATGGGAACTTCGAGGATTATATTTCACATGAGTTGTTTCACCATTGGTTCGGCGACCTGGTAACCTGTGAATCCTGGAGCAACCTTACCCTGAATGAGAGTTTCGCCAATTATGCAGAATACCTGTGGCGGGAATATAAATTCGGACGTGATGATGCCGACCGCCTAAACCAGAATGACCAGGCGCTTTACCTGTTGGTTACCAAAAACAACGACCCCGACCTTGTCCGGTTTGATTATGATGACCGCGAAGATGTCTATGACGTGGTAAGCTATAATAAAGGCGGAAGGATCCTTCACATGCTCCGCAAATACGTTGGTGACGATGCTTTTTTTGCCTCACTGAAATTATACCTTGAAGAACATAAATACAGTTCCGCAGAGGTGCATGACCTCAGGCTTGCATTTGAAAAAGTGACTGGCGAAGACCTCAACTGGTTTTTCAATGAATGGTATTTTAATCATGGGCATCCTGTTATCGAAATCAATTACGCATGGAATGATACCACCAAAACTGAAACGGTTACGGTAGAGCAGAAGCAGGACTTTGAAAAAAATCCGCTGTTCCGCATTCCGCTTACTGCTGCGGTTTATCATGATGGAAAAGTTGATCACCGCAAAATAGTTCTTGAAAAAGCCAAAGAAGTTTTTGAATGGAAATATTCCACGAAGCCGGATCTGGTAAACATGGACGAAGAGCGGATGTTGCTCTGTGAGAAGAAGGATAATAAATCAAAAGACAATTATGTATTCCAGTTTTACCATGCGCCGCTATACCTGGACCGCTTTGAGGCGTTGAATAAAACCGGTACCGACTACGATGCAAATACACCTTCCGGAAAAATGATGGAAGACGGATTGAATGACAAATACTGGAACATCAGGGTGCAGGCATTGAAAAATATTGCAAACCAGTTGAAAGCCAATAAGGGCAGGCTGAAACCGGTGATGATCAAAATGGCTTCTGCAGATTCGGCAGCAGCCGTGCGTGTGCAGGCAATAAAGATTTTGGCAAAATATTTCAAGGATGACGAGGAGGCGAAAACGACCATGGAAAAGGCAGTGAATGACATTTCATACAATGTGCAGACAGCGGCATTCAAAGCCATCGCAGAAAATGATAAAGTAAAGGCAGCAGCGCTGGCGAAGCAGTTGGAATCAAGAAATGGCGGTGACGTGCTCACTGCCGTTGCTAATTTTTACCGCGAAGATGCAAAGGAAGACAACAATGATTTTTTCCTGGCTGCGCTTGGAAGGCTGCGCGGATACCAGCGTGGAACGTTCGCAGATGCCTACAGCAAGTACCTGAAAAAAGTAAGTGCGAAGACCCGTGAAAAGGGCATTGACAGATTGTTTGAAGTCGGGAAAAATACTTCAGGTTATGGGAAAAGGATGATCATCACTGCATTGGAAGATTTATCAAAAGATTTTTCTTCTAAAATAACGGATGCGAAAAGCAAAGCTGATGAGTTGAAAAAAAATAACGGCGGGCAGAATGAAATCAGCCTTGCTTTGCGCGAAGCAGATGACCTCACAGCCGCTCAGAGTGCGCTCGAAGAAAAAATCAAAAAGCTGAAAGGGAAGGAGCTCCCTGAGGAGGAATAATGTATTCACTTTATGAACATTATTCGTTCATAACCATGGTAAATCCCGGCAAGGGCGGGAAACCTTTTACGGCCAATCGCAGTTAAATTTGTAAAATAACTGCAATGAATAAACAGATGAGTTTAACCGAACAGCAAAAGGAAGAATTGGGCAAGCTGAGTCTCTATTTCGAGAAGCTTGAAAAGCTTGCAGCAAAAAACAACATTGACCTGGACGTATTCATCAGTGAATACAAGGATGACGGGTATTCGTTTTACCGGACAGAAAAAATTGAAATGCAGAAAAAGGCGGAGAAGCGAAAAAAAGTTTTCGAGAAATCAGGAAATTCAAAATCTATAAAACCATCCTCGGCTCAATAACAAATCCATTTCTTTTGCGCACATAGTTTATGTGTCGTGGCCCCGGTGAGACAGCATACCGGGGTTTTTTATTTTTGAAAATTATTTTCTTGCATAAACAATACATTTTCCTTTCCTGTCAAATTCCCGGAGCGGATATTTTGCATTGAGAAGTGCAATGTCATCTTCCCTGGAAGTCAGAATAAAGTCCGGGCTTTTGACGGAATCAATAACATTGGTCAACGCAATATTGTAGCCTTGCAGGCTGAGGGCTTCCACGTAAAACAAAGGGGATTGATCAAAACCTGTATGGTATAAAACATACGTGGAGGATTTGTCAAGTTCGTCAGTGTTTTTAAGGTACTGGCCAAAACAGTTGTCTTCATTGCTGTTGTCCCACGCGATGGATGATATTGTTTTAGAGTAACATGCATATGAAAGCGCAAGAACGATAAGCACAACCGGAATTTTTATCCAGCGATTTTTTCCAAATAATACGTTCACCTGTCTCACACCAAAAACAATACTTATTCCCGTTACCATGGACAGCATCGGAATTATCGGAGCATCGTACCATTCATTTTTTGTAACTGCTGAAATGACTATGAGGAAGCAGAAAGCATTGATCAAAAGACAATTGACGAATTTTTTTTCTGAAGTCTTAGCGCGAAACCGGGATAAAACAATGATGGAAATGATCATTAAATAAATCCAGGGGAAAAACCTATGAGTGGCCAGGTTTTGCAGGTAGTAATACCAATGTCCTTCCTCGTATTGATAATGGGTTGCCGTGTTTGAGGCCCTTGGGAAAAACTCATTCTGCCACACATCTCTGATATAACCCGGTGTTGCTCTTTCATGCAGGAAATAATAGGAAAATACAGAGATTGAAAAAATAGCCAAACCTCCGTAAAACCATTTTGACTTTAAAGCCGGAATTAATTTTTTTTCCCTGAGCGAATAGGCGAGGAGTCCCGGCAGGATGATCAGTGATGCGCTGCTTTTGGTGAAGAATGCCAGCGTGAGGAGCATCCAAAAGAATAAAATGTATTTCTCTCTTTTATATTGATCAGCAGATTGAAAATAAATAAATGCAGTGAGTGAAATCAGGAGCGAGAACAAAACTAATAAAGCGTCATGGTCGCCCGTCCGGGATACATGTGCGCCTGTAAATCCCTCGCTTGTGACAAGAATAAATGCTGAGACGAAACCAGGTACCGGGTCTTTTAAGAAATAGTTGAAAAAGAGAATGATCACAAAGCAGGAGAGCAGTGCAGCCACCATTGAAGGGAAGCGGATTGCAAAAACATTGTAGCCAAAAACTTTCATGCTGGCAACCTGCAGCCAAATCAGCAACGGAGGTTTTGTCTCCCAGGAATCATACTTATTTTTGAACGTGCGTACCAGGTAATTCTCACTCTTCAGCATCTCGATCGCGTTTACTGCATTCCTGGATTCATCCCACATCTGTATGGGCCGGTACTTTATTTTATATACAAGCGGGAATGAAATAATTACAAGGGCAATGGCAACAAAAAAAAATTTCAAAAGACGATTCATTGTCAGCGGGGAAAGAAAGACAATGATATCATTTTTAAAGAATTAATTAATCGTACCTCTGTATGATTCGCTGCGCATTTTCTCATTTCGCAAAAAGAAGTTATTCCGGAAACGACTTTATTTTTTTTAACAGGAGCAAGTTTTTTTGCAAAAAAATCATGTAGGTTTGCCACGCACTAACCCGATCACGCACACATGCTGCAATTTGCCTGGCTGATTCCTGTATTGCCCCTGTTGGGATTTTTGTGCATCGGCTTTTTTCAGAAAAAACTATTGGGAAAAACGGCAGGAGTGATCGGATCACTCACTGTGTTGGGATCATTTTTAATTTCCTGTGGTTTATTTTTTCAAATATCAGAACCAGCAACAATTACCTATTTTGATTGGATAAATGCTGGTTCGCTCAAGATTCCAATATCATTTCTGATTGATCCTATTTCCTGTGTCATGCTCCTTATCATTACAGGAGTTGGTTTTTTAATTCATGTTTATTCCATCGGGTACATGGCACACGACAAGGCCTTTGCCCGGTTTTTCTCATACCTCAACTTGTTCGTGTTCTTCATGCTCATCCTCGTTCTCGGAAGCAACTATGTGCTGA
>Ga0157375_10004457_pt1 | contig 12159 bp, 9 predicted proteins | sample M35metaG_FD_115311 | JGI IMG/M metagenome (GOLD analysis project Ga0157375, IMG submission 115311) | Miscanthus rhizosphere microbial communities from Kellogg Biological Station, Michigan, USA - M3-5 metaG | ecosystem: Host-associated > Plants > Roots > Rhizosphere > Soil | place: USA: Michigan...
CGTTCTCATCATATCGGAAACGGACAAGCCGCCCCGACGCAGTGCGTGCTTGTCTTTCACGAACAGCGCGGTCCGCCGCGTCGCGCAAGTATGTATCGAGCTGTCGATATGTCGTGAAGTAACGCCGCAAGACATTCTCAGCGTCAGGCACGCTCAAACCCGTCATCAACGCAAAACGCTGTGCGCCGATCCCGTACACGACACCGAAGTTTAGTCGCTTGGCGAAGTCGCGCTGCTCTTTCGTGACCTGGTCCAACGAAGCATTGAAGACTTGCGCTGCCGTGACGCGATGAAGATCGGCGCCCGAGTTGAAAGCGTCGATGAAACCGCGATCGCCGGAAAACTCCGCCAGGATTCGCAGCTCAATCTGCGAGTAGTCGGCGATGATCAACTTGCGGCCTTCCGGGTGCCCGCTAAAGCAACGACGATACTCGATCGCATGCGGCACCTGCTGAATATTCGGATTGGTGCAGGCAAACCTGCCCGTCGGCGCGCCGATTTGACGAAAGTCAGCATGCAGACGCTTGGTTACGGGATTGATCATCTCGATCATGTTCTCACCGTAACTCGTCAGCGCCTTTTGCACGGTGCGATACTCGAGCAATGTTCCGATTACGGGATACTGCGCCGCCAGCGGTTGTAGTTTCCAGTTGCGAGTCGACTCAGGAACGGGAATGCCGAGGCGATTCAGCGCCCGCGTCAACTGCTGTTGAGAGTCGAGGTTGATCTCGTCGCGCTGCGGTCCACCGAAGAGCGAACCCTGTGACGACTCTTCCGCCAGCACTTCCTGCAATTGTTCCGCCAGCTCCGTTCTTCTCTTCTGGACAATGCCCAACTGCTCCAGCCAACGGTCTTTGTGCATGTAGAAGCCCGCCAGCTCGATGTCGACCACCGGCATTACACATTCAAACTCGAGCTGCGCGCACTTCACCAGCGACTCCGACTTCAATCTCTCGATCAATTTTTCACGCAACGGCAACAGGATCGCGGCGTCACGCGCCGCATACTCCAATTGCGCTTCCGACAACTCAAAATTCCAATTGCTCAGGCGCTCTGACTTATCGACGGCCTCGTTCAGATAACGGCCGGCGACTGTCTCCAGCCCGTGGCGTTCTTCGATATCACCCGCGCCGACAAGCTGGCTTGCCAGGAGCGTGTCGAACAGTCCGCCGAGATCGACTCCCAGATTGTGCTTGATAAATTTCGCGTCGAACTTTGCGTTGTGTGCGATCTTGATCGGTCTGGGCGCTTCGAGAAGTCGTCGCAGCGGCGCCAGCGCTTCACTCTTCGCGGCATCGCCGTTACTGAAGTGATCGAAATCTAAAATAAAAACTCGGTCGGGCGTCGCGAGTTGGATGAGCCGTAAGCGTGAAGTGAATGGATCGAGCTCGGTCGTTTCGGTGTCCAGTCCGACGACGGGCTGTGTTCCGAGTGTTTCGATTGCTTTCCGAAGTTCATCGGCTGTTTTGATTACCTGGTAATTCATTCCGGATGTGGCTTAACGAACATCAACAAAAGCACCGCGGCGGTTGCGCCCATGACCGCGCTGACGAGGAACGCCGTAGCCGGTCCTTTCCAATCCCAAATCATACCCATCAACAGCGAAGCAGGAAACACCGTGATGCCGAATGCGAGATTGTACAGCCCGTAAGCCGTTCCGCGTTGCTCGGGTCGCACGAGATCCGCGACCAGCGCTTTCTCAGCGCCTTCCGCCAAACCAAAGTAGATCCCGTAGATCAGAAACAGAACCCACAGCGAGGCGACGTTCGTAGCAAAAGCAAACCCGGCATAAACAGCCGCATACAACGCCCATCCCGAAATAATCAAACGCTTGCGTCCTAAACGATCGGACAGATCGCCGCCGAATAACGAACTCAACACTTTTGTACCATGGTGCGCGGCCCAGAGCAGCGGTATCAGCGCGATCGAAACACCCGCATCCCTCGCGCGCAGGATGAGAAAACTATCGGAAGAGTTGGAGAGAGTGAAAAGAGCAAGCACGAGGAGGAAGCGCTTGAAGTTGCTATCGAACCCGCGCAGCGTGAGCTTCGGCACTTCAGCTCCACGCTGCACGTGTACCGGCGACTCTCGCATGAAAAAGATCGCAACCAGGACTGCGAGCAGTGCCGGTATGGAAGCAACCAGGAATATCCGAGAAAACTCAGAGGCAGTGGGAACAGCGCGATTCGTGACAAGAAGAACCACGAGCAAGTAGGCAACCAGTGGGCCAATAACAGCGCCGCCATGGTCCATCGCGCGCTGAAAGCCAAAAGCGATTCCGCGTCGTCCAACCTGCACAGCGTCGGCGATCATCGCGTCTCGCGGGGCGGTTCGCACGCCTTTGCCGACACGATCGGTTACTCGAATCGCAAGCACCTGCGTCCACGTGTGAGTGAAAGCCAGAAGTGGGCGGGCCAGTGATGCGAGCGAGTAACCTCCGACGACCAGCAACTTTCGCTTCCCCAGACGATCGCTGAGATACCCGGCAAACAGTTTTAAGAGACTCGACATCGATTCGGCGAGTCCCTCGATGACGCCGATTGCTCGTGCAGAAGCGCCCAAACTCGTCACCAGAAAAACCGGAAGCAGCGGATAGATTATTTCGCTGGAAGCATCGTTGAGCAGGCTGACCAGGCCGATGGCAAACACATTTCGCGGCAGGCTCCGGTAGCGGCGCCACAGTGCATTTATGTGGCCATGATTTGCGGAATTTACAGGATTCAGAGTTGCGATCCTGTCGTTAAGATTTTACGTAAGTGGCGCGCACAACAGTCTTGATGTTTCCGCGGACGTGAAAGTCGCCTTCAATTTCTACGTTCAACGGATCGCAGGCGGCGACGAAGTCTTCCAGGATGATATTGATCGCGTGCTCGTGGAAGATCTTCACGTTCCGGAAGGAGTTTATATAAAGCTTCAAACTCTTCAGCTCGACGCAACGTTGATTGGGAGTGTACGCGATCCGGATCGTGGCGAAGTCGGGGAAGTCGGAGAACGGGCAGATCGCCGTGAATTCGGTGATCTCGAAATTGATCTTGATTTCGCTGCCCGGAAACTCGTAAGGAAACGTGTCGAGCGGAAACAGATTCATCTCCGCGCGCGGCGTGGATTGAATATCAAGACATTCCATAGGGCGCAATCTTAAATGAAACCGAACCACGGATCTACACTGATAAAAATACGGATTTCGATCCGTGTCATCCGTGGTTAATAAGCTGCCGCGCGATTTCCGCGTCCGATATCGAAGACCTTGATCAGCACGAGTCCGGCAATGAACCCGCCGATGTGGGCTGCATACGCGACGCCGCCCTGTTGCGAGCCTCCGCCGAGCATGCCGAGTCCACTGATCAACTGGAACGCGAACCAGATCCCGATAGCCACCCAGGCCGGAACATCCGTAAGAAAACGGAAGAGGATCACTGTCACGCGTCGTGACGGATGAAGCAGAATGTAACCACCTAAAACTCCGGAGATCGCGCCCGAAGCGCCGAGACTCGGCACCAGCAGACTACTTTGATCGGTAGCGAATGCCGCGGTCGTAAACACATGGGCCAGCGAAGCGATCAACCCACAAACCAGGTAAAAGAAAAAGTACCTGATGTGGCCCAGACGATCCTCGATGTTATCGCCGAAGATCCAAAGGAACAGCATGTTGCCTGCGATGTGCGCGATGCCGCCGTGCATGAACATCGAGGTAAAAAGCGTCAGGTAGACCGATAGCGGTGTTTCACTAAGGCCCGGGACCAGGACACGTTGGCCAGTGACCGGATGCTCGAGCACCCGAGTTGGCGTAACCACGTCGTGACCGGTGAGGATCTCTAAAGGAACTGTCGAGAATGCGTAGGTGAAATGCGTGTTGCTTCCGAGCTGTTGCAGAACAACAAAGACAAAGATGTTTGCGGCGATGAACGCGTAGTTCACCCACGGCGTCGTTTGCCTGTCCGAGTTGTCGTCCCACAGCGGAAAAACCATCGTCTGCTGTTACCTCGTTTCGGAAGTGACGGAAATTTTTACGCCTGCTGTATGCGTAGATTGTGACATGGCTGTTACAAAGAGTTAATCCATGCCGCGATCCGCGATGGCCACACCTGCATGAATGATAGCGGGCTCGTGCGGCTTCAATAATTCGTAACCTTCGGAACGCGCCACGAAAGTCGCTGCGGTGATGTCGCCGGTAACGTTGAGTGTCGTACGACACATGTCGAGTAAACGATCGACTCCCAGGATAATCGCGATCAATGCTGGATTCACTCCAATCGTCACTAACACCCCGATGATGAATGGAATCGATCCGGAAGGGACGCCGGCCGTTCCAATGCCGCCGAGGATTGCAAGATAGACCACCATCAACTGCTGGCCCAGGGAAAGATCCACACCGGCAAGCTGGGCCAGAAACAGGACCGTCACTCCTTCGTATAACGCTGTGCCGTTCTGATTTGCGGTAGCCCCCACAGTCAGTACGAAGCTGTTGATCTCCTGGGGCACTCCCAAATTCTGTTCCGAGACTCGCAGCGCCGTTGGCAGTGTCGCATTTGAAGATGACGTGGAGAACGCGGTGAGAATCACAGTCTTTACCCGCCTGAAGAATTCCAGCGGAGAGATGCGCGACAGGAAATAGATCGAGAGCGAGTAAACCCCAAACATGTGTATCGACAAGCCTAGCAACACCGTCACAACGAACCACGCGAGCGCTTGCAGCAGATCCAACCCAAACCGTGCCGTGTTGTTGAAGAGGAGACACGCAACCGCGTATGGCGCAAACTTCATGATAATCTCGATGATCTTTGCCGTGATTTCATAAAGACCTTCGAGCACGCGTAGCACCGGTGTGGTAGCGGTCAGAGGTAGAAGAGTGATTGCGACCCCGATCACGAGGGCGAAGAACATGAGGTGAAGCATGTTCGGATCTTCTTTACCGGAGACTGCGTAAAAAGGGTTCTTCGGGACTATGGTTTCAACGACAGCCATCAGCGTCTTTGGCGTCGCGCTGCTCGCCTGTTTCGCAGCCTCGACATTCTTCGTTGCATCATTGGCGTAGCGTTGCTGCAAAGCCGCGGACGTATTCGGATCGATTCGCTTCCCGGGCTTGATCGTGTTGGCGAGCGTAAGGCCGATGGCGACGGAGATCGCCGAAATAACCAGGCAGTATCCAAAGGACTTCACACCGACGCGGCCGAGTTTCCGGACGTCGCCGATTCCGGCAACACCAACCACGAGCGACGAAAACACGAGCGGGACAACGATCATCAGCAGCAATCGTAGAAACAACTGGCCCACCGGCTGCGTGATGTTGTCGACGAGCCAAACAACGCGTGGATGATCTCCGCCCCAAACTTGATTTACTAAAACGCCGGCGATTACTCCCACCGCGAGTCCGATAAGGATCCTCGTGTGCAGCGGCAGGCCTTTAGGTTTATCGGGAGTCTCTTCGTCGAGATCGGTTGTTATCTCACGCTCAAACGCGTCGCGATCCACTCGATTATTTTTATCAGACATCTTTTTGTCTTTGCTGTTAACGACCCCAACGCAGCTTGTCGCGCAAGACGTCGAAATAGTTTCTGTTGCTTGGCTGAATAAGATTGAAAGTCGTGCGGCTCTTTCGAATCAAAACGCGATCTTCGACCTTGAGCGGAAAACCAACCTGGCCATCCAGGGTCAATGCCACCTCTTCGTGATCTGTTTTCAACAGCAGCTCGATCTCAGCATCGTCAGGCACGACGATCGGGCGATTGGAAAGCGTGAACGGACAGATCGGAGTGATAACTACCGCATTCATCGACGGAAAAATCACCGGTCCGCCGGCGGAAAGATTGTAAGCAGTCGAACCTGTTGGCGTAGAAACGATCAGGCCATCGGCCCTGAACGAATTGACAAACTGGTGGTTGAGATAAGTTTCGATTTCGATGATTCGAGCGAGCGCGGATTTGTTGATGACGACGTCGTTCAGAACACGATTGCTGGTCACCGGAGTATCGCCACGCCGTAGCTCGATCGCCAACATCACACGTTTATCGAGCCGGTAATTTCCGGCGAGAATCGACTCCAGCGCGGTGTAGAGCTCCTGGATGCGAAACTCGGCGAGATAGCCAAGTCCGCCATAATTCACACCGAGCACCGGGACTTCCTGGTCGCCGATCATCCGTGCGGTCGCGATCATCGTCCCGTCGCCGCCCAGCACAAGCATCAGGTCGACATCGCCCGCCAGCTCTTCGCCGCTGATTTCGTCAACGGGACAACCAGTTTGATGCTCGATCTGTTCGCGCTCGAGTTCCGGTCCACCAACCAGCTTGATCCCTCGTTTCGCAAGCCAAACTACAAGCTCGCAGATTGTTTTCAGGGCATCAGGCTGATGCGGTTTAAGGACGATTCCTATCCGCGTGATTGACGGCATTTGACGGATTATACAGATCCGTGTAATCCGCGGTTAAGTTTGTACAGGGCCAGGAATTCTATATTTCCCTCGGCGCCATGAATTGGCGACTGAATGACGTCGATGACTTTCAGTCCCAGGGCGATGGCGGCACTGTTAACTTCCTCAACCACTCGCGCCCTCTTCTCCGGGTCGCGCACAATCCCGCCACTGCCGACCTCGCCTCGCCCCACTTCAAACTGCGGCTTGATGAGCGTCACGATCGAGCCATCATCAATCACCAGGGGAACGATCGCCGGTAACACTTTGGTCACAGAGATGAAAGACACGTCAATCACTGCCAAATCAAATCTCTCCTGGAAGTCCTGCGGCTGAAGATGCCTGGCGTTAATGCCCTCCCTCACCTCAACGCGTGGATCGTTGCGGAGTCGCCAATCGATCTGGTTATGGCCTACGTCGACAGCAACAACCCGCTTCGCGCCGTGTTGCAACAGGCAATCGGTGAATCCGCCGGTTGACGCACCTACATCGAGACACGTCAAGCCGGTTACGTCGAGCTGAAACTCACGGAGTGCAGCTTCGAGTTTCAGTCCTCCGCGGCCGACGTAACGACTGGTCGGATCGTCGCCGCCCTTGATGCGAATTGAAGAGTTTCTATCGAACTGGTGGGAAGGTTTTTCGACGCGTTGATCGTTCACCAGCACGACGCCGGCCATGATCATCGCCTGGGCCTTTGTGCGCGAATCAGCGAGGCCTCGCTCGACCAGGAGTTTGTCTATGCGCTCACCCTTCACGATACAGGATTATCCTGTATCAACCATGGCGTCGTGAAGCTGTCATGACTGCGCGCGGCGTATCAGTCAAACGAAGTTCGCCGGCGCATTCCTTGCAGAGCCAGACGATAATGTGGGGCGCATCGGACCAAAAGAACGAGCTAACCTTGCCCGCGACTCTCATTGCTTCATCGACACGCAGTCGCTGCAAAGCCTGGATGTAAAATGCCCCATTGTAAAAATCACCCTCTGCGCCTTCATCCCGGTGAATACACTCCCGCTCACGAAACATTTGCCTGGTCATAATGCTTCACCATATTTCCTCGCGCCGCATCGCGCGAAATATAGAGCCGTTATCAAGGGTCGGGTAGCTATAAATGTGTGAGTTGAAACAGGGCAAGCGAACAGACTTGATCGCTCCGCGTGATAATGCCACTCGATCGACATTCAGTCAATAAAGTAATTTCAGCCGCAGATGAACGCAAATGACGCAGATGTGATCAGCGTTCATTTGCGTTTATCCGCGGCTGGCTTCCTAAGGTCTTTTACGGCCTTCAAAGATCTCGTCGAGGTTTGAGAGGTCGCGATGGTTGTAGCGATCGATCCTGCGCTGCTCACGGCGGACGCGTCGCGCGCGTCTCTCCTGCCATTGATCGTAAAGCACCGCGTCACGAATGTGCTGCAAGTCATCCTGTTCGCTTACCTTAGGCTCATTGCGCGGCAGATCGACATCTGAAGTATGCTTCGCTGTTGCTTTGTGCTTTACAGTCGATTCTTTCTTTACGACGACAGGAGTCGTTGGTGGTTCTTCGATACTCGGGACGCTCTCAGCTACAGGCAGCTGCGCAGGTGCAATCTCCTCCTGCGAGACCTGCGGCGCAGATTCAGGAACATTTCTCAATTTGAGATATGAAGCCAGTAGTGCTGAACCTGCGCCGAGCATCATCGCGAGCACAAAAGCGCCGGCCAGCAGCCACTTCCTGCGGTGGTGGATTTTTTCCAGAGGCACAACCGGACGCGCAGACAACACCGTTCGCTCGTCATCAAAATGCGGTTGCGCTGGCCTGTAATTTTCCATCTGCAAACTGAGATGCCGGGAGAGTTTCGTCCTGAAATTCTATTGCAATCACGGGGCCACGACATAACTGAGGATTTTGGGAATAGGATCAGGAGAGGGCAGACGAAAACCTTCCGATATGGTGCACTAAAACAACGCGCTGGGTTGTTGCGAACTTTTTGCGGCGACCTTGCGATCTACGAAACGCCTCGTCGCGCTTTGGCCCTGCGATCGTCCAGCACCTCGATGCTCTCTTTTACGCGGGTGTAAATACCGTCAGCATCAAGCCCGTACTTGGCCAGGAGCAGCTTAGCGTCGCCATGAGTGATCAGGCGGTCGGGTATTCCCATTCGAACGACGCGGATCTTATCTTGTAGGCCATTCTCTTCCAGCAACTCCATTACCGCTGAGCCGAACCCCGCTGCGAGGTACGCTTCCTCAACAGTAACGATCAGCCGTTTCGTCCGCGCCAGCGCCAGCAGCAAAGAAGTGTCGAGCGGCTTGACGAACCTTGCGTTGACGACGGTGGTTTCAATCTTGTCTTTCGCCAGGCGCGCGGCGGCCGCAAGCGATGGATGGACCATCGAGCCGTAAGCGACGATCGCGATCTCGCCACCATCGCGCAGTATCTCTCCCTTGCCGATTTCGAGGAGCTCGGGTTCGCGATCGATCGGAACTCCGACGCCGTTGCCGCGTGGATAGCGCATTGCGGCCGGGCCGGTGTGCTCGATCATGGTGAACAACATATCGCGCATCTCGCCTTCGTCTTTTGGCGCCATCGCGATGATGTTGGGCACCGCGCGCAAATATGCGATGTCGAGCAGGCCGTGATGCGTTTGTCCATCGCCTCCGGCGATACCACCACGATCGAGACAGAACTTAACGTTTAGATCCTGGATGCAGACGTCGTGGATTAGTTGATCGAAACCACGCTGGAGAAAAGTGGAATAGATAGCGCAAACAGGCGTCAGACCTTCGCACGACATCCCGGCTGCAAAAGTGACGCAGTGTTGCTCGGCGATGCCCACGTCAAAAGCTCGATCGGGAAACTTCTCGAGCGCAGTACAAACGCCGGTGCCGTCAGGCATCGCGGCAGTCAACGCGACGACCTTGGGATTTTTTTCCATTAGCTGCGCCAGCGTGTCGCCAAAGACAGTCGTGTAGGTTGGTGTTTTAGATGAGCTCTTGTGCGGTTGGCCGGTTTTCAGATCGAAAGGACCGGTGGCGTGCCAGCGATAGTAGTCAGGCTGCTCGGTTTGCGGGAAGCCTTTTCCCTTAGTCGTCAGCGCATGCACAATCACCGGTCCATCCTTGATCTGCTTGGCTTCCTCTAAAGCTGCGACGAGCGCTCGTGGATTGTGCCCATCGACGTATCCGATGTATTTGAAGCCGAGTTCATGGACGAGGGCTCCGGGCAGTACCGCCGCCGCGATTACGTCTTTCATCGTCTTCGCCGCGTGATGCAAGCGCTCGCCTACCGAAGGGATCGCCAGCAACTTCTCTTCAACTTCGTCTTTGAAGCGGTGATATCCGTGAGCGCCACGAATGCGATTTAGATAACCCGTCAACGCTCCCACCGCAGGCGCGATCGACATTTCGTTATCGTTGAGCACGACGATCAGCCTGCTCTTCAAATGACCAGCCTGGTTTATCGCTTCCATCGCCATGCCGCCGGCGAGAGAAGCGTCGCCAATCAACGCGACGACGTGATGGTCCTCGCCTTTGCGGTCGCGCGCGATAGCCATGCCGAGCGCGGCGGAGAGCGACGTGGAAGCATGGCCCGCGCCAAACGTGTCGTATTCCGATTCGTCTCGTCGCAGGAAACCGCTGATACCGCCGTACTGCTTGATGGTCGGGAGTAAGTCACGCCGGCCCGTCAGGATCTTATGCGCGTAGGCCTGGTGCCCGACGTCCCAAACCAATCGATCACGCGGTGTGTCGAAGGCATAGTGCAGTGCGACTGCCAGCTCCACGGCGCCGAGTGACGCACCGGTGTGACCGCCGACTCGAGACATCGTCTCGAGGATGTAGGTGCGAATTTCGTCGGCAACTGTTCGTAACTGATCGAGTGGCAGAGCGCGCAGGTCGGCTGGCGAGTTAATACTCTCAAGAAGCGTCATCGTGGCCGCATTGTACTCCAATCGTTAACGTTTCTATGTACGAGCTCTTGCAATTCAGGTTCGTACTTGGCAATACAAAGTACTCTGCTTTGCTCGCAAAGGTCAAGAGGACAATTTTAGCCGCAGATTATCGCGGATGAACGCAGATCGTGATCTGCGTTCATCCGCGATAATCTGCGGCTTAGTCTTCCTTGACAATCTGCGTCTCGCGACTAGAATTGGTCTTCGCCGAATTCCGGCACGGAGATGTGGCCGAGTGGCTGAAGGCGGCGGTTTGCTAAACCGTTAAGGGTCAAAAGCCCTTCACAGGTTCGAATCCTGTCATCTCCGCCAGAAAAATCTGTAAGCCACAAAAAGGCACATAAAGCACAAATGAATTGGTGATAAATCTTTTGTGACTTTTGTGCTTCTTTGTGGCTTATAAATTTTGAGGCATTTGATGACTGTTCGCGTACGTTTTGCTCCATCGCCTACCGGCTATCTCCACATTGGCGCCGCCCGTTCCGCACTCTTCAATTGGCTCTACGCGCGCAAGGTCGGGGGAAAGTTTTTACTCCGCATCGAAGACACTGATCTTCAACGCTCAACCGAAGAATCCACGCGCTCGATAATCGAGGGCCTCGAGTGGCTCGGACTCGATTACGACGAGAGCCTGGTTTTTCAGTCGGCAAATGCACCGCAACACCGAGCCGCAGCCAATCGTCTTCTCGAAGAGGGCAAGGCTTACCGCGATTTCACACCGAAGGAACAGCGCGGCGACGAAGACGTGAAACAGGGTGTCGCCGAGCGCGCGCGGGCGCAGGTGGACCAGCGGAGTAATCCTTATCGCGATCTGCCGAAAGAAGAATCAGACCGGCGTGCCGCGGCGGGCGAACCATTCGCCATCCGTTTGAAGGTGGCGAACGAAGGTCAGACGCACTTCGACGATATTGTTTATGGAACTCAGGAGCGCAGCTATGCAGAGATCGAAGACCTTGTGCTGCTTCGTTCTGACGGTCATCCGCTCTACAACCTGTCAGTGGTCATCGACGACATCTCAATGGGGATCACGCACGTGATCCGCGGTCAGGACCATCTCACCAACACACACAAGCAGGTTTTGCTGTACGAGGCCCTCGGCGCGCCGGTGCCTCAGTTCGCGCATCTGCCGCTGATACTCGCTCCCAACAAAACCAAGCTGTCAAAACGCAAACACGGCGAGGTTGTGTCATTGACGACTTACCGCGACCGCGGGTTTGTGCCGGCCGCTTTCCGCAACTTCCTCGCGCTGCTTGGCTGGTCGCCGCCGGAAGGAAAAGAGGTGCTCAGCAAAGAGGAGTTGATCGAATACTTCTCGTTGGAAGGCATTGGACGCGCGAATGCGATCTTCAACTTCCAGGAGAACGATCCGCAGCACTGGACTGACGACAAAGCGCTGTGGATGAACGCTGAGTACATTCGCACGATGCCGTTCGACGAGTTGCTGCCGATGGTGAAGGCGGAACTTCGCGCGAACAAACTCTGGCGCGAGGAGTATGATGACGAGAACAGCGCCTGGTTTCGCAAGGCTGTGGATCTGATTCGCCGGCGCTTTTTTACGTTGAAAGATTTTTCATCTCGGGGTCGCCCATACTTTTCCGACGACTTTGACTTTGAAGAGGCGGCGGTTAATAAGAACCTGCGCAAGGAGCCGCGCCTGCGCGAACTTTTGCATGGTCTCGCGGACAAGCTCGAAACGGTTGAGCCGTTCAATGCGGAAACTGCCGAAGCAGCATTGCGAGCATTTGCAGATGAAGCCGGCGTGAAAGCAGGCCTGTTGATAAACGGAGCGCGCACGATGCTTACCGGACAGGCGGTCGGACC
>Ga0157375_10004463_pt1 | contig 12154 bp, 13 predicted proteins | sample M35metaG_FD_115311 | JGI IMG/M metagenome (GOLD analysis project Ga0157375, IMG submission 115311) | Miscanthus rhizosphere microbial communities from Kellogg Biological Station, Michigan, USA - M3-5 metaG | ecosystem: Host-associated > Plants > Roots > Rhizosphere > Soil | place: USA: Michigan...
GAAAAGGACAAATAAAATGACTGGTCTCATGGTCTCAATGCTCGCTTTCATCGCCGGCGCCAAGGATCGCCTCTCCTCCGAGAAGGGCGCAACGGCTGTTGAATACGGGCTGCTCGTGGCGCTCATCGCGGCAGTAATCATCGGCGTCGTCGTAACGCTCGGCACTCAGATCAACACCGCGTTCACCACGATCTCGGGCAAGCTCTAGCCGCGCACATGCAGAAAAGCCCAGGGCGGGGGGCGGAGGTAGTTCGGGCGATAGCTCCGCTGCCATCGCCTCCGGCCCTGGGCTTTTCGATTATCACGGTTGTGCCAGGTCTCAAGTGTTGGAGGAGTTGTGAAAGGTCTCAGTAGATATAGCTTGACCCTGCGGCGGGCGGCGGGAGCCGGCCGATGGGGAAAACTTTCAAGCGAAGCGGGAGCGACTGCGGTCGAATACGGCCTTTTGGTGGCACTCATCGCTGCGGTGATCATAGGCATTGTCGGCACTCTTGGAGGTCAGCTAATTCCTGGCTTTCAATCCGTAGTTGACGGTCTCTGATGACTGCCCGGCATCGGGCGGCCGTACGCCCCGGATCCGAAAAGGAAAAGGGCGCGGTCGCAGTCGAGTTCGCGCTGGTTCTGCCGATCTTCCTCGTTCTCGTCTTGGGAATCGTCGAATTCAGCAGGGCATATAACATCCAGGTGTCGCTCTCAGAGGCCGCCCGGGAGACTGCACGGTATACGGCGATTCACTACGCCGACGCCGGCTTCAGCACGGCATCCGCCCAGGATGTAGGCGTCAGCGCTGCACCAACCGCGGCCCTGGCACCTGGGAACATCAACATTTCGTACTCCGGCGGCGGCGCTTGCGCAGCTGGCGACAGCGTTTTTGTCACAGTTAACGTGGCCACGCCCTACATGACTGGATTTCCCGCACTCATCCCGGGCATGCCAGCCAGCCTCAACATCTCCAGTAAAGGTGTAATGCGATGCGGCGGCTGAGGCGCGATGATCCCGAACGAGGTGTCATTGCACCCCTGACCGCGATCCTCATGGTGGCGATGCTTGGAATGGCGGCCTTCGCAGTTGATGTCGCAACGATGTATTCCGAACATGCGCAGCTGCAAAATGGTGCGGACTCCGCCGCCTTGGCCATTGCAGAATCCTGCGCCAAGACACCTACGGATGCGTCCTGTACCGCGCCTATGTCCTACGCAACGGGATTTGCAGATGGCAACGCCCTCGACGGGCACACCAACGTACTCAGTGCCGCGGTTGGTGCCGGCACGGTGAACGTCACAACCCAGGCCCAGGATTCCTCGGGAAACAATCACTTTTCACTCGTTTTCGCACGCGTGCTAGGCATCCAGGTTACCGACATCCAGGCCTCGGCAGAGGCGAAGTTTGGTGGTTACTCGACTGGCAATGTGCTTCCGCTTTCGTTCTCCAAATGTGAGGCGGATCCAGGGTTTACAAAGGGTCTGCAGTTCTTCCCGGAGCACGGCAATTCATTGGCAGACGATCCCGGTTATGAATGCATAACGACTTCCTCATCGGGGCTTGAAGTTCCCGGAGGGTTCGGCTGGCTAGATCACACCCCAGGGGTATGCAAGGTGACCGTGGACATCCTGAATCCGTGGGTGGGAACCAATACCGGCCAAAACTATGACAGTGATTGTGCCACCGCTCTGAACAATTGGGGGGCCGTTCTGGCTGATCCTTCGAAAACCGTGGACATACTCGTGCCGATCTTTGACGACGTCCGTGGCATTGGAGCCGGCGCAGAATTCCACATCGAGGCCTTCGCCCAAATATCCCTTCGGGGATGGAATTTGAAAGGTGGCAGCTCGCTGCCCGGGGACTTCATGACTGCAGAGGCAACCACACTGTCCAAATCACTGAAGCTCAAGAACAGCGACAACGGAATTTTTGGGCGATTCATCAAAAAAGTCACCCTGGCCGAAGCAGCAGCCATGGGCGGCCCGACAACCTACGGAGCGCTGGGGGTCCAACTCTCCAAGTAGCAACGACCACGCAAAACGAGTTCTATTCGGCAAAAGGAGAAAGTCACAGTGAAAACTCGCCTACTGGGAGGCATCGTCGCACTTGTGCTGGCAATCGTTGGCACTCTGCTATTGGTCTCATATGTTCAAGCATCAGAAGCCAGGGCCCAACAGGACCTGCAGCCCGTCGAGGTACTGGTAGTTCAGGAGCAGATCCCCAGGGGATCCGATGTTGAAAAGATCAAATCCGCCGTCAAGCTGACATCGCTTCCGGCGGCTTCCGTTCCCAATGGAGCACTCAAAAGCCTCGACGGACTAAACGGAAAGGTCGCAGGTGTAGAGCTGCTGCCCGGAGAGCCCCTGCTGGGCGCCCGATTGGCCGACCCTGAGAGCCTCTCAGCGCCAGGCTCCGTCCCTGTCCCCAATGGGATGCAGGAAATCTCAGTGCAGCTGGAAGCTCAGCGGGTGGTGGGCGGACGCATCGCGGCCGGCGACACCGTGGGCATCGTCGTCCTCTTCGACAAGGGCGCGCTGAAGGACTCCCCCGATGTCGAAACCGGCCAGGAGGTCTTCCACAAGGTTCTGGTCACCAGTGTTCAGCGGTCGACGGCGAAGGCGTCAACCGCCAGTGACCCCGCAACGCAGGCGAACACGGAACTGCCTACGGGACAGCTGATCGTCACGTTTGCCCGCAACGACGCCGATTCCGCGAAAATCGCGTTCGGTGCCCACTTTGGGAGCCTATGGCTCACAAAGGAGCCATCCACCGCCACAGAGGGCGCCCCCGTCGTGGTCAAGAAGCCGGGACTGTACCGATGAGCCGCTTCGTACTGATCACCTCAGATCCAGGGTTTGAACGCCGTGTGAGGCAGGCAGCCTCAGGACTGCATGGCACGTTCCACGCGATCGTGGCCGACAGCCTCCCCCAGGGTCCCGATGACCTGCTCCGGGTCCTGAGCGGCGACCCTGCGGAAGTCATTCTGCTTGGCCCCGGTTTGCAGACAGAGGACTCCATCCGTCTGGCCAGTCTCTTCGACCTCCAATACCCGGAAATAAGCGTTGTCCTGGTTACCGAAAGTGAGGAGGGCATCGCCCTTCCCGCAATGCGGGCCGGCATCAGGGATTTGCTCCAGCCGGATTCGGATGTTGACACCATCCGCTCGTTGCTGGAACGGGCAAGTCTCGCAGCAGCCGGCCGGCGCCGTGGACTGGGAAACTCCGTGGAAGGACAGGCCAGGAGCGGCCGGATCATCGCGGTCATGTCGCCCAAAGGCGGGGTCGGCAAGACAACTGTCACCACCAACCTCGCTGTGGGGCTGGGCAAGGAGGCCCCCATGGGCGTCGTGGTGGTCGACCTCGACCTCCAGTTCGGCGACGTTGCTTCAGGGCTCATGCTGGAACCGGAGCGAACACTTGCTGATGCCGTCGTCGGCGCCGCAGTCCTGGACAGCGTCGTGCTGAAGTCCTACTTGACGCTGCATCCCTCAGGCATCTACGCCCTCTGTGCCCCGCTGCGCCCAACCGATGCAGACCAGATATCGGGCGAACAGGTAGGACGACTCCTGAGCCAACTGGCCAACGAATTCAAGTACGTGGTGGTCGATACAGCACCTGGCCTGGGCGAGCATGTCCTGGCCACGCTGGAAATGGCAACTGATGCTGTGTGGGTGTGCGGCATGGACATTCCCAGCATCCGCGGGCTTCGAACTGGATTCGGAATCCTCGCGGAACTCGACCTCGTACCTGACAACCGCCACGTCGTGCTCAATTTCGCGGATCGACGTACGGGGCTGACGCTGCAGGACGTTGAGGCCACGATCGGTTGTCCCGTGGATGTGGTGCTTCCGCGATCCCGCGCTGTGCCATTTTCCACGAACAAAGGCGCGCCGCTGCTCCAGGACGGCACCAGGGATTCGGTGACAAAGGGCCTCCGCCAGCTTGTCGAACGGTTCAGCGCCAACTGGGAGTCTCGCCCCCACAAGAAACTTCACAGAAGGGCAGTAGTCTAATGAACCTCACCAAGCGTTTTGAATCTCTTCGGGGCGGCGGTGTCGACACGGTAGCTTCGACGAATCCGGTGGCTGCAAGCGGACCCTGGTCGAGTGGGCCAGCATTGGCAGCCGAGTCACCGTCCATGGCACCCGAGCCGAAGGTCCTCGGCACAGATGCCAACGAAGCCTTGACCGCCGTCAAGGATCGGGCGGGCACCGCGCTCTACGAACGCATGGGTAGCCGGATCACTGATGCGTCCCTTGACGAGGCCGAGCTGCAAAGCTATGTCAAGGACGAGCTTCGGGCCATCGTGGACGAAGATGAAATTCCGCTTACTGCCCCTGAACGGCACCGTCTCGTTCAGGAGATCATGGACGATGTGCTGGGGCTCGGACCGCTCCAGAAGTTCCTGAATGAGACGGCCGTTACGGAAATCATGGTCAATGGGCCGGACAAGGTCTACGTGGAACGTGGCGGGCGACTGTACCTCACGAACGCCCGCTTCAGTTCGGAAGACCACCTGCGCCGGATCATTGAACGTATCGTCACGAAGGTCGGGCGGCGTATCGATGAGTCGTCGCCCATGGTTGATGCCCGTTTGTCCGACGGCTCGCGCGTCAATGCGATCATTCCCCCCCTTGCAGTTAACGGGGCATCGCTGACAATTCGTAAGTTCGGGCAGACGCCTTTGACCGTCGACAATCTGATCACCTTCGGAACCCTGACGCCGGAGATGGCCGAGCTCCTGCACGCTTGTGTGCAGGCCCGGCTGAACATCCTGGTCTCCGGTGGTACCGGCACCGGAAAGACGACACTGCTGAACGTGCTCTCGTCCTTCCTGCCGGCCGACGAGCGGATTGTCACCATCGAAGACGCCGTGGAACTCCAGCTGCAGCAGGAGCACGTCGTGCGGCTGGAGAGTCGGCCGCGCAACATTGAGGGCAAAGGCGAGATCTCCATCCGCGACCTGGTTCGAAATTCGCTTCGTATGCGGCCCGACCGGATTGTCATTGGCGAAGTCCGCGGCGGCGAATCACTCGATATGTTGCAGGCAATGAACACCGGACATGACGGTTCAATATCCACCGTGCACGCCAACTCCCCCCGAGATGCCATCGCGCGGCTTGAGACCTTGGTGCTCATGGCCGGCATGGACCTGCCCCTGCGTGCAATTCGCGAACAGATTGCATCGGCCGTAAACCTCATCGTGCATATCTCGCGGCTCAGGGACGGGACGCGCCGTGTCACCCACGTGACCGAGGTCCAGGGAATGGAAGGGGATATCGTCACCCTGCAGGACGCATTCACTTTCGACTACAGCGCCGGCCTTGATGCTAACGGACGGTTCCTCGGCCGCCCGACATCCACCGGGGTCCGGCCTCGCTTTGCCGACCATTTTGCGGAGCTGGGCATCCAGCTTTCACCCGCTGTTTTCGGCGGCGTGCACATGGGCGGTGGACACCGGTGACCGCCACAAGCCCCATTTTCTTCGCCTTGGGCATCGGCCTGTGCCTCGTGGCACTCGGCATCCTCCTATTTTCCACTATGGGCATGGGCAAAGCCGGAATTGCTTTGTCCAGGCGGCGGCCCGGAGTCAAGGACGAAACTTCTCTCTTGACCCGGGTGACGGACCACGCCGTAACCTTCGTGGATCGGAACGTCAGCAAGAATGCCCGTTTCGGCACGAGGGAATCGCTGGAGCAGGCAGGACTTAAACTCCGGCAGGCTGACTTCATCCTCTTGGTTTGTTGCATCGGCGTCACGGCAAGCCTTGTCGGGTTCATTCTGGGCGGCGTCCTCATGGGTCTGCTATTCCTCGTGGCCACGCCTCTACTTGCGATGCTCTTCCTGCGGATCCTCGCCGGCCGCAGACGATCGAAATTTGAGGATCAGCTGGGGGATACGTTGCAGATGCTTGCCGGCGGGTTGCGGGCCGGGCACAGCCTTCTGCGATCCGTGGACGCAGTTGCCCAGGAGGCAGAATCCCCGACGTCCGAGGAATTCGCCCGGTTGGTCAATGAAACACGCCTCGGGCGGGATTTGAAGGACTCGATGCTTGATGCCGCCAAACGCCTCAAGAGCGACGACTTCGACTGGACCGGGCAGGCCATAGAGATCCACCGCGAGGTGGGCGGAGACCTGGCAGAAGTTCTGGACCATGTGGGAGAAACCATCCGGGAACGTTCTGAGATCAAAGGGCAGGTGAAGGCTCTTAGCGCCGAGGGGAAGCTCTCTGCCTACATCCTGATCGCCCTGCCGGTTGGCATGTTCTTGTATCTCAGTGCAGCGAGCCCAAGCTACATGGCCGTTCTGTACTCGAATTTCATCGGCTGGGTAATGGTGGGCATGTCCGTCGTGCTGCTGGCCCTCGGCTCCTGGTGGCTCAGCCGCGTCGTAAAGATCAAGTTCTAGGAGGCTCGTTGTGAGTGTAATGGCGTGGTTATTGGTCGGACTCATCATCGTTCCGATTTCGGCAATGATCTTTTCACTGATCGCAGTCGACCGCGGCGGCCTGGCTGCGGTTCGAGGCAACCTCGGCCGCGGCCTTCGCTTGGCGCAGGAAAGCACCCCGACCGCAGAGTCACGCGGACCGGCGGGCCTCGGCATCCGGATGACCCCCAAGGGCTATGCAGGGTGGCTGGACAAACTCCTTGCCAAGGCGGGGAGACCTGCCGGCATGCCCCTGGATCGTCTCCTCATTGCGAAGCCGGCCCTGGCCTTGGTGGCGGCATTCGTCAGCATGCTGTTCCTGGCAAAGTCTCCGAGCGGCATTCTTCTCCTGCTAGTGCTTCTCCTGCCGGTGCTCGCCTATTTCGTTCCGGACATCCTAATCCATGGTCGCGGAGCGGAGCGCCAGAAGGCCATTGAGATGGAGTTGCCAAACACCCTCGACCAGATGCTGATTTCGGTCGAAGCAGGCTTGGGATTCGAAGCGGCGATGGCACGCGCGGGCCAGAACGGAAAGGGCCCGCTGGCGCAAGAACTCGTTCGCACGCTCCAAGATATGCAGGTCGGTCGAAGCCGCAAAGATTCCTATCTGGCCATGGCAGAAAGGTCCGATGTTCCGGACCTCCGGAGCTTTGTTCGGTCCGTGGTGCAGGCAGACACGTACGGAATTGCGCTGGCAGGCGTCCTCCGAACCCAGGCAAAGCAGATGAGAGTCAAGAGGCGGCAACGTGCCGAGGAAAAGGCGATGAAACTGCCCGTCAAGGTTTTGTTCCCCCTCATGTTCTGCATCCTGCCAGTGCTGTTCATCGTCGTCATAGGTCCCGCAGCCATCAATGTGATGAACAACTACATCGGGGCGTTCTAACCCCCGACACCCGGCCCGCTACACGGGCCGCATCCCCATAGACAGGACCCCCTCGGCGCCCAGAGCCGAGGGGGTCCGTCATGTGTCCCGACTTATGCCTCCGCAGTTCAAGCGCAGAATCCGCGCAGAAAATGAACAGAAAACGTGCAGTTTGGGAAGCCTTGGCACAGGATGTGGCAAGCAGCGTAACTTTTGACGAATCGCGTTGCTAGCTTTCTGGCAGAGCTGGCGTCTGGCCAGCTTCCCTTCGCTCGCTCAGGAGTCTCACATGCTTTCACTAATCGCAACCCTTCAGACCCTCGGCTTCGCCGCTAAGGACCGCCTCCGCGGCGAGAAAGGCGCAACGGCTGTCGAATACGGCATCATGGTCGCCCTCATCGCCGTAGTCATCATCGTTGCCGTCTCTTTGCTGGGTACCCAAATCAACGACGCCTTCACCAAAATCACCACGGAGCTTAAGCCGAAAACGACGACGCCGTAGCGAACCCCCGTCTAGCAACATCCGGCGGTGCGGTGAAGGGCGGGAGCCCTTCACCGCACCGCCCTGCATTTTTCTAATCCTGGCGCGTCCTCCATGACTGGCCAAGGATTCCACAAAAAGGAAGGGTCACGACGTATGCGCGAGCGCTCGGAACGCGGTGCTGTGGCCGTTGAGTTTGCGCTGCTGGCGCCGGTCCTGATTCTGTTGCTGTTTGGCATCACGGAGTTCGGCCGGGCCTACAACGTGCAGATATCTCTTTCCAATGCGGCCCGCGAAGGCGCGCGCGTCATGGCAGTCAGCAACGACCCGGCTGCTGCCCGAAGTGCCGTCCGGGGCGCACTCGGAACGCTCGTACCGGTACTGGCCGACAACAATATCGTCTTCACTGCCTCCACGCCTGCCGGCGCTAAGACCTGCTCGGCAGGAGCTCAAATGTCCGTGACCGTGGCCTACACGCTCAGCACGATGACTGGCATTGCCGGCCCCTTCGCCATGCAGGGCCAAGGAGCCATGCTGTGCGGGGGGTAGGACGTCAACACACCCGTCAGCGTGGCGCTATCAGCGTGATCGTCGCCATCGTGATGGTATGCCTGCTGGGTTTCGCCGCCCTGGCCGTAGACGTCGGGGTACTCTACGCCGAGCGGGCCCAGCTGCAGAATAGCTCGGACGCCGTGGCACTGATGGTGGCCCAGAAGTGCGCCAAGAGTGTCACTGATCCGGAATGCTCCGCCACGTGGCCGCGGCCCACCGAGCTTGCCGCCAAATTGGCCAACGGCAACGCCGCGGACGGCCTGACCAACATCAAATCCATCACCCTCGATAAGACCAAGGGGACCGTCTCGGTAAACACCGGGGCGAAAGAGACGGGAAGCCCCGCCAACAGCATTTCGCTGTTCTTCGCCAGGGCCCTGGGCATCACCAGCGCCGAGGCGGGTGCCACGTCTCGGGCCCAGTGGGGGGCCCCGTCAAAGGGAACCGTGATCGTGCCGTTGGCGATCGCTGAATGCAAATTCTCTCCAGACCCCACTTTCGTGCAAGTGCTCACTATGGACGTTAACGGATGCGGCGGGATTCCTGGCGGCTTCGGCTGGATCACCGACGTAAAAGACAGCCAATGCAGCGTCACGATTAGCGCCGGCGCATCAAGTGACCCAGGGATCTGGTTCAACAGCGACACCGGCGCCCCCCGACCCTCCGTATGCTCAGCCGCGGACATCAGTGCCCTACAAGATCAAACGGTTCTGCTTCCGCTCTACGCTGTCGCCACGGGAACGGGCTCCGGCGGCAAGTTTTACGTCAAGGGGTTTGCGGCCTTTCACGTAACCGGCTATCGCCTTTCCAGCGACAGCTGGAATTCTGGTGGACTTGCCAACAAGTCCATCCGCGGATACTTCGTCAAATTTGTCTCCCTGTCTCAAGCCCTCGAACTCGGCGGCACCGCGGACTACGGTGCGTCCGTCGTCCGCCTCAGCATTGGAGCACCCTAAGCATGAAGTCCCGACTACTCGCCGGAGTAGCAGCGGTTGTCCTGGCCGTCGTCGGCGCCATCCTCGTGGTGTCCTACGCCAGCGGCGCGGACGCGCGGGCTGTGAAGAATCTTGAGCCCCTGGACGTCCTCATTGTGGCAAAGCCTGTGCCGGCAGGCACCTCCGTAGAGAGCCTCCTGCCCTTCCTGACCAGTCAGAAGCTCCCGGGCACCGCTGTAGCCAAGAGCGCTCTGGCCAGTCTCGACGGCCAAGCCGGAAAGGTCACCGCCGTTGACCTATTGCCCGGGGAGCAGCTCGTTGCGGAGCGTCTGGCCGCCCCGGAAACCATCAAATCCAGCGGCGGCGCCATACCTGTACCGGAGGGCTTGCAGGAAATCTCCTTCCAACTCGAGCCCCAACGAGTCGTCGGCGGCCAACTGGCGCCCGGCGATCACATCGGCATCTTCATCTCGCTGAAGGGCGGCGGCATCGAGGCCTCCCCGGAGAAGGAGACGACGCAACTGACCCTCCACAAAGTCCTGCTGACCGCGGTGCAGGGCGCCCCAATCCCGACGGCAACTCCCCAGCCCTCGGATAGCGGCTCGGCCGCGGCCCCCGCTGCGGCTCCCCCTGTTCCCGCCGGGCCACTGATCCTCACCGTGGCCGTGAACGATGTGGACGCCAGCAAGATCGTCTATGGCAGCGAATTCGGCACCCTCTGGCTCAGCAAAGAACCGCTTAAGGCCGTGGACAGCGGCCGCCCTGGAATTATGACGAAACCGGAGGTATACAAATGAGCCGCTTCGTGATGATCACGCCCAATACCGACTTCGACGCGCGAGTTCGCCGGGCACTGGCAGGCGGTCTGCCCGGCGGCCTGCAGACCTTCGCCTTCGTCGATCCGTCCGACCCTGGGGCACTGTTCATGAACCTTAACCAGGAGCGCCCCGAGGTGCTGATACTTGGGCCGGACCTGCCGTTCGAAGACGCGTTGCGGCTGGCTATGGTCTTTGACGTCCAATTGCCGGAGTTAAGCATCATTCTGGTCAGCGAACCTGATCCCGACATCGTCTTGCTGGCCATGCGCGCCGGAATCCGGGATTTTCTCAGCCCGAACGCCGAAGATGCCCAGATCCGGATTTTGCTGGAGCGCGCCTGCCAGTCCTTTGCCAGCAAGTACAGGACAGAGGCCGGTCAGGAGCCTGGGGGTTCGAGTGGCCAAGTGATCGGCGTCTTCTCGCCCAAGGGCGGAGTAGGCAAGACGACAATCGCCACGAACATCGCCATAGGACTCGGGCAAATCGCGCCCATGAGTGTGGTGATCGTGGACTTGGACCTGCAGTTCGGAGATGTAGCCTCGGGCTTATACCTCCACCCGGAGCACACTGTCACGGACGCCGTCTCCTCCGCGGCGAGCCACGATTCTCTAGTGCTCAAGGCCTTCCTGACCGTGCATTCCGGCAACATCTATGCGCTCTGCGCCCCGCATAGTCCGGTGGAAGCCGACTTCGTCACACCGGAGCAAGTCACCCGAATGTTGCAGCAGCTCGCGGAACAATTCCAGTACGTCATCGTGGACACAGCCCCGGGATTGCCTGAAATAGGTCTGGCTGCGATGGAGCAATGCACGGACATTGTCTGGGTGACCGCCATGGATGTTCCCAGCATCCGAGGACTCCGGTCCGGCCTCGAAATCCTTGGCCGGCTGGACGTCCTGCCTGAGACGCGTCACGTGGTCCTGAACATGGCAGACTCCAAATCCGGCCTCAGCGTCCAGGACGTTGAGGCGACCATAGGTGCGCCCGTTGACATCAGCATTCCCCGTTCGAAGGCCGTAGCCTTCTCCACTAACCGGGGCATACCGGTGCTTCAGGACGGACGCAAAGACCCTGCGGTCAAGGGCATGCGCCAGCTCGTGGAACGGTTTGATCCGGCGTGGCGGGCCAGAGCGAAAAAGAAACTGCACCGAAGGGTGGTGGTCCAGTGAAACTTTCCGAACGGCTTTCCGCCGCTGAGGGTGGGTTTGCCCCTGAGGTTAAGGCCGCACCCGCCGGCCGCCGCGCCTCTCACGTTGATCCACACTCGGCTGTGGTGCCTTCAACTTTTGAACAACCGGGCCTCATGCAGTCCGCCCCTACATTCGGGGATCAGCCAGACGCCCTTCGTTCCAGCGGCCAACAGCCGGTGGATGCCTTTGCTGCGCTCAAGGAACGCGCCGCCACGGCCCTGTTTGAAAGGATGGGCGCCCGCTTCAACGATTCCGCTGTTAAAGAGGAAGATCTCCGTTCAGCCGCGCGGGAAGAGCTCATCCGGATCGTCGATGGTGAGCAAGTCCCGCTCTCTGCAGAGGAGCGCTCACGGCTGGTCCGTGACGTGGCAGACGATGTGCTCGGCTACGGCCCCCTGCAGCGGCTCCTCGACGACCCGGCCGTCACGGAAATCATGGTCAACCGGATGGACCAGATCTATGTCGAGCGGCACGGCAAGCTCACGTTTACGGAGTCAAGATTCAGTTCCGAGGACCACCTTCGCAAGGTCATCGAGCGCATTGTTTCCAAGGTGGGCCGCCGCATCGACGAGTCGTCGCCCCTCGTCGATGCCCGGCTCGAGGACGGGTCCCGCGTCAACGCCGTCATTCCCCCGCTCGCAGTGGGCGGCTCATCCCTGACCATCCGAAAATTCAGCAAGGTGCCACTGACAGTCCGGAACCTCATCGAGTTCGGCACGCTGACGCCCGAAATGGCCGAGCTGCTGGATGCATGCGTGAAGGCCAAGCTCAACATCATCGTGTCGGGTGGTACCGGCACAGGCAAGACAACGCTGCTGAATGTCCTCTCGTCATTCCTGCCGTCGGACGAGCGCATCGTTACGATTGAAGACGCCGTCGAGCTCCAGATCCAGCAACGGCACGTGGTGC
>Ga0157375_10004464_pt1 | contig 12154 bp, 11 predicted proteins | sample M35metaG_FD_115311 | JGI IMG/M metagenome (GOLD analysis project Ga0157375, IMG submission 115311) | Miscanthus rhizosphere microbial communities from Kellogg Biological Station, Michigan, USA - M3-5 metaG | ecosystem: Host-associated > Plants > Roots > Rhizosphere > Soil | place: USA: Michigan...
CGAGAATCGCTCCGCCCGGCGCGCCGAAGGCCTTCTCCAGAAACGCCAGATCGGCATCCGCGGATGGCGCAACCGCAACCCAGAAATCGACAGCGAGGCCGTGAAAAAAATCGTGGAACCAGTCGTTGGTACTCATTTCGTCTCCATCATTCGCGGGGACACACATCAAGCGGTCCCGGCGTCAGCGGCAGGAGAGTGGAGACGAAGTCAGATATCGGCGGTGAGTTTCAGAGGCGATCCGTTGCGAATGATAGCGGATCAACCCCGGCGATGGAATTTCAATGCCGTATCGCCGCGATGATGTCGTTCGGCACGATCTGGTCGCGGAAGCGGCTCCAGATGCCGCCCTGGCCGTAGTTGCCGGCCGTGAAGGCGACGACCAGATCGGCGTCGGGCACGACGATCAGAAGCTGTCCGCCGTTGCCGCTGGCTGCGTAGCAGCGGTAGGTGCGATCGCCCGACTTCAGATCGGAGAGGTGCCACGCGTAGCCGTCGTCGCCCTCGCCGTAGAAGTTGTTGAAATCCTTCGGATCGATTCCGGTGGTGGCGGGGCTGATGTGCGCATGGGGCGCGGTGGACGTCGCGATCCACGATTTATCGACGATCCGATGTTCATGCCACACGCCGCCGTCGAGGTAGGCCTGGCCGACTTTGAGCAGATCGCGCGGCAGCAGGTAGGCGCCACCGCCGAGGTAGCCTTCGCCGGTCGGAATCAGGTTCCAATAGTGCGGTCCGAACTGCAGCGGACGCGCGACGGTGCGCTCGAACAACTCCGGCAGCCAAGTCTTCGTGGCGGTAGTGAGTGCGGCGCCGGCGAGATTGATGTTGGCCGAGCAGTAGGCGTAGCGCGTGCCGGGATCGTGCGCCATCGGCAGGTCGAGCGTGTACTTCCACCAGTCGCGCTGCTGGGTCTGCATCTGCATCGTCCCCTCGTTGCCGGGCGATGCGGGATCGTTGTCGTCGCACGCGAGGCCCGAGGTGTGGGTGAGGAGGTGAGCGAGCGTGATCTGCACCTTGCGCGGATCGGGATTCGCGAAAGGACCTTTGGCCGCGAGCAGCGAATAGACCGGCGTCTCCGGCGCGATCTTGACGCCCTCGCGCATCGCCGCGCCGAGCATCACCGAGGCGAAGGTTTTCCCCGCGGAGCGAAGATCGTGCGGCTCGTTGCGATGGAAGCCGAAGAAGTACTCCTCGATCACCAGCTTCCCCTTGTGCGCGACGAGAATTGAATGCATGAGGGCCGCGCGGCGGATGGACGGATCGGCATCGATCAGGCGCTGGATCAGCTTCGTCAGCATGTCCTCATCCATGCCGACGTCGCGGGCGCGCGCGGTCGTCCAGCCGTCGCCGATCGCCGGCGGCTTCCGGTACACATACTTTGCCTCACCCGGAGGCCGCGGAAAGAATCCCGCTGCCTCGGCCGGCGCGCGCCGCGTCAGTTCGATGACGCGATTCATATCCGGCCAGAACATCTGCAGCCGGTCATTCACCAGCTTCGCGGTTAGCCGCGTCTCTCCGCCGCTGAACAGCACGAGGTCGCCATCGCGCGCGACCTTGAACTGCATCGCGCCGGCGTTCGAACCCTGCTCCGGATTCCGAAACGCGCCGACCAGCGACCCATCCGGATTCGCAAAGACGCGCAGGTAAAGCGTGAACGTCTCTTCCAGCGGCTGGACGTCGCCTCGCCAGACGCCGGCCGCCGTACGCTGCAAAACGACCGGCGAAGCGAAGGCCTGACTCGCCCCCGAAGCATTCGGCGCCGGCGCCGTGATGCCCTCCGGCTGCAGCCAGAAGCCGGTGATGCTTCTTCCTTCGATCCGTCCGCGAAACGCGCCGCGCTTTCCGAACGCGAACCGAACCTCATCACCGTTCACCGAAAACGAGGACTTCGCATCCGCGATCGTGGCCGTCCACTGCGCTCCGTTCCGCACCACGCGCAACGCGCCGCGCAACTGCGGCCCGAAGTGCGATTCGCTCGACCAAAGGCCGATCAGCGGATCGGGCGTTTGCGCCGCGAGCGGGAGCGCGAGGGAGAGCAGCAGCGAAAGAAACAGTCTTTTCATCATCGGTGCTCTTAGGACGCACACCAGGCGTCAAAGTTGGCCCTTCCTGAAACCGTCCCATTACACACCCGTAGAAAGTCCTTGCATCTGATTAGGTGTTATAGTTAACTACATCACCTAACCGAGCAACTACTGAAATGGACCGTGAATGGAACGACAGTCAGCCCATCTACCGCCAGCTTCGCGATCGTGTCGTCGCGCTCATCCTCGACGGCGTCCTCAACGAAGACGATCCGTTGCCGTCCGTTCGCAACGTCGCCGCCGAGTACCGGCTCAATCCGATCACCGTCCTGAAGGCCTACCAGGAGCTGGTCGACGAGCAGCTCGTCGAGAAGAAGCGCGGCCGCGGGATGTACATCAACAGCGGCGCGCGCGATCTGCTGATGACGGCCGAGCGCGAGAAGTTTCTGGCCGAGCACTGGCCGAGGGTTCACGCAACGATTCGCCGGCTGGGCTTGACGCCGGAAGAGCTGCTGGACGCCGGCAAGAAAGAGGAGCGTTGACATGGCTTGCATAGAAGCACACGGACTGCGCAAAGCGTATGGCGACACCATCGCGCTGGACAGCGTCGATCTCAACGTCGATGAAGGCCGCATCCTCGGCATCATCGGTCCCAACGGCGCCGGCAAGAGCACCGCGCTTCACGCCATCCTCGGCCTGACCCCGTATCAGGGCGAGCTGAAAGTCCTCGGGCGCGACCCGTGGAGCCAGCGCGATGCGCTCATGCGCGACGTCTCCTTCATCGCCGACGTCGCCGTGATGCCGCGCGGGATGCGCGTCTCGCAGGCGATCGAGTATGTGGCCGGCGTCCATCCGCGGTTCGATCGCGCGAAAGCGGAGGGTTTTCTCGCGAAGACGAACATCAAACACACCAGCAAGGTCCGCGAGCTGTCGAAAGGCATGGTCACGCAGCTCCATCTCGCGCTGGTGATGGCCATCGACGCGAAATTGCTGGTGCTGGACGAGCCGACCCTCGGACTGGACATTCTTTACAGGAAGCAGTTCTACGACTCGCTGCTGAACGATTACTTCGACCGCAGCCGCACGATCGTCGTGACGACGCACCAGGTTGACGAGATCCAGGACGTCCTCACCGACGTCATGTTCATCGATCAGGGACGCATCGTCATGGAGTGCGGGATGGAGGAGTTCGAGTCGCGCTATGTGGAACTGATGGTGCGTCCTGAGAATCTCGCCGCCGCGCGCGCATTCAGGCCGATGCACGAGCGGCAGCTGTTCGGACGCAGCATTCTGTTGTTCGACAAGGCGGACCGTGACGAGCTCGTGGCGCTCGGCGAGCTTCGCACGCCGGGCATCGCGGATCTGTTCGTCGCCGTCATGGGCAATCACGGAGCGGATCAATGACAGAGACTCCTGTCGATAGGCCCGAAGTCGCGTCGCAACTCTCGTCGCCGACGCGGCCGATGTACTGGTCGATTCGCCGCGAAATCCGGGAGAACCGATCGATCTATGCCGCGCCCGTGGTCTGCGCCTGCATCACGCTCTTCGGCTTTCTCATCAGTGCGATTACGTTGCCGCATCGCATGCGCGCCGCAATGGCTGATCCGGGAAAGCTGCACAGTGTGGTGGCAATGCCCTATGACACGACTGCCGGCCTGATTCTCGTGACCGCGTTTCTGGTCGGCGTGTTTTATTGCCTGGATGCGTTGTACGGCGAGCGGCGCGACCGCAGCATCCTGTTCTGGAAATCGTTGCCTGTGTCCGACCGCACGACCGTGCTCGCAAAGGCGGCAGTCCCTCTTGTGGTGCTGCCGCTGTTCTCTTACGCGCTGATCCTGGTGACGCAGCTGATCATTCTGATCATTAGTACGATCGTGCTGCTGGGAAGTCCCTCACAACTCGCCGCGCTCTACCAGAATCTGAAGTTCGTTCAGTTATCGGTGGCATTGTTCTATGCCATCATCGCTATTGCGCTCTGGCATGCGCCGGTCTACTGCTGGCTGCTGCTGGTGTCAGGTTGGGCGAAACGCGCGACGTTCTTATGGGCAGTGATGCCGTTTCTGGCAATCGGAGTCTTTACAAAGATCGCCTTTAACAGCATGTCGTTCCTCGCGTTCCTCGGACATCGAATTGGCGGCTGGTTCAATAAGGCATTTCTCGTCCCACAAAAGGGAGCGCCGCATCTGGACCCGCTGATGGCGGTGACTCCGGGCACGTTCTTCAGTACGCCGTCATTGTGGCTTGGGCTGATATTCGCTGCACTCTGCTTGGCCGCCACGATACGCATGCGCCGTTATCGCGAACCAATCTGATCGAGGGTACCTCTATGACCTATACACCAATGCTCGTGGTTCATATCGCCGGCGGCATGATCGCCGTCCTGGCCGGCTCAATGGCGTTAGTCGTACGAAAAGGCTCGCCCCTGCATCGCCGTTCCGGCGACGTCTTCGCCATCTCGATGCTGTTCATGTCTGCCGCCGGTGCGTATATCGCGCTGAGGAAATCGCAGTCCTTCAATGTGTTCGCGGGGACGCTTACGTTTTACCTCGTCGCCACCGCGTCTCTCGTCGTAATGCGCAAGCCGAAACAGAACGGAAGACTGGAGTTCTTTTTCATGCTGGTCGCGCTGGCCGCAGGTGGCACCGCTCTGGTCTTCGCGCTGCGGGCACACCAGAAAGGGTCAATCATCGGCTACAGCGTCTTCGCCGCGATCGCCCTTCTCTCCGCCGCCGGCGACATCCGCATGCTCATCCGCGGCGGCGTTGCCGGAGCGCAGCGCCTGGTGCGCCACGTCTGGCGCATGGGCTTCGCCCTTTTCGTCGCCTCCGGCTCTTTCTTCCTCGGCACCGCCGGAGACCCCGTGATGCGACGCTCCGGCCTCCGCGCCACGCTCTTCACCAAGGAAATCCGCGCCACGCATCTCCCTCAGCTGCCGGTGCTCCTCATCGTCGTCCTGACGATTTTCTGGCTGATTCGCGTGCGTTTTCCTAATGCATATCGGAAGGTCGAGCACCGGCATATTGAGCCGGTCGTTCAATAAGGAGTCGCCATGAGCACCATCGTGTTGACCAGAAGTGTCTCGCCATCGATTACGGGCGAAAAGACCCTCCGCGTTGCGGCGCGACTGTGGTTTGTCGTCGCAGTCGCCGGCCAATGGATGTTCGCGTATTACGTCGCCGCGCTCTACGGCGGTTCTGCGCTGCGCGGCGATTGGACGGCGTGGCACAAACGAATGGCGAACGGTCACGGTCCCGCCATGCTCGGAAATGTGGCGATGGCCATCCATCTTTCCCTCGCCGTCATCATCCTGCTCGGCGGACCTCTCCAACTGATCCCGCAGCTACGCCGCCTCGCTCTGTCCTTTCACCGGTGGAATGGTCGTGTGTACGTGCTGGCCTTGTTCATCGCGACGATCTCCGCTCTCTACATGGTCTGGTTCCGAGGAACCGCCGGAGATTTTTCGCAACACGTCGGCGTCAGCCTCGATGCAGCTCTGATCATGATCTTCGCCGTCGTCGCCGTGCGCTACGCCATCGCGCGCGACTTCAAAACGCACGGCCGCTGGGCTCTGCGCCTGTTCATGGTCGTGAACGGCGTCTGGTTCTTCCGCGTCGGAATGATGTTGTGGCTCGTCATCAATCGCGGACCCGCGGGTTTCGACCCCAAGACGTTTACCGGGCCATTTCTGACGTTCTGGTCCTTCGGTAACTACCTTCTGCCGCTCGCCATCCTCGAGCTCTATCTCCGAACAACGGATCGTTCGAGTTCGTCCGCGCGCTTCGCAATGGCAACGGGCCTCCTGATCCTCACCGTCGCGATGGGGATTGGAATTGCCGTCGCCACCAAGGTCATGTGGCTGCCGCGTTTGAAATGAGATCAGCCGATGAACTTGTAGATGATCCCGGCGATCAGAGCTGAAACCGGCAGCGTAACGATCCACGCCAGCGCCATCTCGGTCACCATTTTCCAGCGCACGCCGCCTCGGTTGGAGACGCCGATTCCGATGATTGCGCCTGACGAAACATGCGTCGTCGATACCGGCAGCGCGAAGCGCGACGCCAGGCCGACGAGGATCGACGTCACGAGGTTCGCGGCGAAGCCGTTCCCCGGGGTGAGGCGCACGACTTTCGAAGCCAGCGTCTCCGTCACGCGGCGGCCGAAGGTAAGGCTGCCGGCTGCCATGGCGGCAGCGATCATGACGTAGAAGACGCCGGTGCCGATGCTGAGTGAGGCCGCGGCGGCGATGCCGAGCGCGAGAATCTTTGGCGCGTCATTCAGGCCGCGGAAGAAGCTCGTCGCGCCTGCTGCGATCCAGTGCAGCGTATCGACGCCGCTCATGCGAGCGACGCTTTCTCCGCAATCGCGCGAGGGGGCGATCTCGACCGAGGGAAGCTGGGTTTGCTGAAACAGCGCCGCTCCGCCAGCCGTCATCGCCACCGGTGTTTGTTCGACGCAGACGCAATAGCGCTCAATGCGTTGGATGAAAGGCCGGAGCAGTGGCAGCACGATCAGAATCAGGATCAGCGAAACGAAGGGCGAGAAGAGCAGCGGATAGGCCACTTTCTTGAAGACGGCCGGCCAAAGGATACCGCTCTGTCCCGCCTCGACAAGTCCTGCACCGACGAGCGCGCCGACGAGCGAGTGCGTCGTCGACACCGGCATCCCGGAGCGCGTGGCGATCAACAGCCAGCCGATCGCGCCGAGGCTGACGGCGAGGAGGAATGCGGGCGACGTGGATGGTGCCTGCAGCAATCCCTTGCCGCTGAACGTCGCCACCAGCGCTTGCGTGACAAACGCCGCGGTGAGCACTCCCGCCACCGTCCAGGCAGTGCCCCAAAGCACCGCCGTCCGGTAGTTGGAAACGCCGGAGCCGAACAGCGTGGCGATTCCCTTCGAGATGTCGTTTGCGCCATTCGCAAACGCGACCAGGAGTGTGCAAAGGATCAGCAGCGTAATCATGATTCCTCCCTTTCAGTGCGCCGTCTGCGGTACGGCTTCGTCCTGAGCCGTCTCGCTGCGCGGCAAGGCGTCCGCGACTTTCTCCAGCAGTTCCACCATGCGGTGGACGTATCCCATTTCGTTGTCGTACCAGGCCAGCACCTTCACCTGCGTGCCGTCGACGACGATCGTTGAGCCGGCGTCGATGACGGCTGATCGCGTCTCGCCGCGATAATCGGCGGAGACGAGCGGCAACTCTTCATAGCCGAGGATCCTGCCGAGCGGACCGGCCGCGGCGTCGCGGAAAAGCGCATTGACCTCGGCCTCGCTGGTGTTCGTTTCCACCTCGAAGACCGCGTCCGTGATCGAGGCGTTGAGCAACGGCACGCGGACGGCCAGTCCGTTCAGGCGACCTTTCAGCTCCGGATAGATGAGCGTGATGGCCGTCGCGGAACCGGTCGTCGTCGGAACGAGCGACAGGCTCGCGGCGCGCGCGCGGCGAAGATCATCGTGCGGTGCGTCGATGATGTTTTGGGTATTGGTCATGTCGTGGATCGTGGTGACGAGTCCGTGCCGGATGCGCAGGTTTTCGTGGATGACCTTCACGACCGGTGCGAGGCAGTTGGTGGTGCAGGACGCGGCGGTGATGACGTCGTGCACGCGCGGGTCGTAGAGATGGTCGTTGATCCCCATCACGAGATTCAGCGCGCCGTCTTTGACCGGTGCGGAAACGATGACCTTCTTCACGCCGCGGCCGATGTAGGCCTCGCGCAGCGCGGCCGTCGATTTAAATCTGCCGCTGCACTCGAGAACGACGTCCACGCCGTCGACGTCGATCTCCGAGGGATGCGTGCGCGCCGTGAAACGCAACGAGTGGTCGTCGACGAGAATCTCGTCACCGATCGCTTGCACCTCATGCGGCCAGCGGCCGTGAATTGAATCGAACTTGAGCAGATGAGCTGCCGTCGTGGCCCCGCCTTTGGGCTCGTTGACGGCGACGAATTCGAGGCCGGGCCGGCCCCATCCGGCTCGCAGCGCCAGCCTTCCCATTCGTCCGAATCCGTTGATCGCAACGCGCGTCATGCAGTTCCTTCCCTACGTTGGCGGGACCGCGGGCACTTGCGCCTCGTTGGTCCACGCGTTCATCTGATTGAGCATTGAGCGGACGGCGCGATGCATCCGTCCGGGGATCGATTTCTGGAGCCAGCGATCCAGCAGCGCCGGCCGCTTGTTCCTCGGGATCATCATTGCGACGCCGAGCAGCAGAAGCGGCCATCCGGGAAGGCCGGGCGCGAAGAGACCGAACAATCCGGTGCCGATGAGCAGCGTGGCGCTCTTGCGCGCAGGAGGTCCGGGCGGAATGAGATCGCTGATGCGCTGCCGTTTTTTCGGATGTTGCACCGCGACTGGCGTGAGCAGGCGTTGGCGCTTCTTCTCATCGGCAAACATCCGCAGCGGGCGAAGGCCGTTCGCGAGCGCGCCGATGGCCGCGACGTTGTTGGCAAGCACCGAGATCATCACTCCGAAGCCGAGGAAAAACGCGCCGGCGATGCAGGCGAGGTTGGGCGCGAGGATGAGTTGCCAGCTCGTGGCGACGTTCCGGTCGAGCTCTCGTGCGATGTCGATGAACTCGCCGAGCTTGCCGAGGTTCTCCTCCATAAGCACGACCTGCGCGGTGTCCGTGGCGACGGTCGTCGCGCCGCGGATCGAGATCGAAACGTTCGCCCGGCGCAGCGCGATCGCATCGTTGATGCCGTCGCCGACGAAGCAGACGCGCCGTCCTTCCTTTTGCAGCATCTCGACGTAGCGCGCCTTGTCTTCCGGCAGCACTTCGGCGAAGTAGCGGTCGACGCCGAGCGTTTTCGCCAGGCGCTTGGTCGGCTTCTCGTGGTCGCCGGAGATGATGACCACCTGCGTCACGCCGGCCGCTCGCAGTTGCACGATTAGCTCGGCGATGCCTTCGCGCAGTTGCGGCGCGAGCTCGATCGCGCCGGCAAGCTCGCCGTCGACGCCGACGTAGACGATCATGTGCCCGGCGTCGTGCGCTTTCGCCTCGGCCTTTTCGGCGGCGCGCGGGAAGGCGATGTTCTCCTGCGTCATGTAGCGCCCGCTGCCGACGCGCACCGCACGCCCTTCCACCGTGACGCCGATTCCGTAGCCGATGCTGTATGACGAGCGATCGGTGGCCGGGAACGGTTTTCCCCGCGTCAGAAACTCGCCGACGATCGCTGCCGCGATGGGATGACTGAGCCGCCGCTCCGCCGCCGCGGCAAAGGTGAGGACCTCGTCCTGCGAAAGACTGCCGAACGTATGGATGTGGTCCACGGCCGGTTTTTCCTTCGTCAGCGTGCCGGTCTTGTCGAACAGAATTGTGTCGATGTTGCTGATCTCTTCGAGCGCGTGGCCGTCTTTGACGAGGATCCCGCGTGTGGCGCAGACGGAGAGGGAGCTGAGGAGCGCGAGCGGCGCCGCCATGCGGATGCCAGTGCCGAAGTCGCAGTTGACGATGGCCGTGGCGCCGTGGAGGCCGACGGTCATGTAGCCGAGCGACGCCAGCGCCAGCGTCGGAATCACGGCTTTGTCTGCCAGCATCTCGCCGCGCGACTGCGACGCCAGCCGGAACATCGCCGTGTCATTGAGGATCGTGGTGATCTTCGCGGACGTCGTCTCCTTGCCGGTCTTCTCGACGTTGACGAGGATGCGTCCGCCGATGATGAGCGTCGACGCGTAGACGCGGCTGCCGGCCTCTTTCTCCACAGGCACCGACTCGCCGGTGAGCGCGTGCTGGTCGACCACCGCCACGCCGTCGAAGACCACGCCATCGACCGGGATCATCTCTCCCGTGTGCACGGCCACGAGATCGCCGGCCTTGACGCGGTCCAGCGGTACATTCACTTCGACGCCGTCGATGTAGAGGTATGCGGTGCGCGCCTGTTTGGCGAAGACGTTGATGAGCCGGCGGCGCGAGTCTTCCTGCGCGCGCTCAAGGAGTCTCCGCCCGAATGCCAGACACCACGCCAGCACCGCGCCGGCGAAGAGCTGGTAGCTGATGAGACACATGATCACGACCACGGCGTCGAGGACGTCGACGCCGAGTCGTCGCTCCTTGAAGAGCGTGTCGCGCGCGCCCTTGAACGTCGGGATCACGCAATAGACGAAGAGGACCGCCGCGGGGAGGTAGAGCGCCGGCGCGATCCACTGCGCGGCGGCGGCCAGGACGACGGCGGCGCTGCACAGCAGGAGCTCGTACTTGTTCGCGTCGGCGTGCGGATGCTCTTCCGCGGTCTGCAGGATCTCGTCGAGCACCGTGAGCATCTCGGCCTTCGAGATCGTTTTCGGATCGTAGTGGACGAGAATCGAGCAGGCCATGGAGCTCGTCCGGAAGCGTTCCACGCCCACGACCGTCATCAGCTCGCGTTCGATGTCGTGACAGAGCTTTTTCCTGCGGAAGAGGCGTTCGCTGCGGACGCGCAGCCGTCCGGGAATGTCGCTGACGACGTTCCAGGCCGAGAGTGCGCCGCCGTGCCGGTAGACGCGCACGACGCCGTGTGCGTCCGCCTTCAGCGGTACCGGCAGTTCGCTGACCTCGCGATCGACGCGCAGCAGCGCGGCCAGTTCCTGGCCGAATTCTTCCGGTTGCACCGCCGGATCGAACCGAACTTCCGCTTTGCCACGGCGCGTGAAGATGGCGATCCCTTCGACGATAGCGAGGTCGAGGAGCACGGCCATGAACGAGCGGAACTCGTCGCTCTCCGGCGTGCCGAGGAACGGCACGTTGGTCACGACGACGCGGCCCGGTTCCGGATAGGTAATGCTCATCAGTTGGTCAGCTGGGCCGCCGCGCGATAGCGGCGCTCGGCTATGCGGTCGTCCACGTCTTCAATCGTCTGTGCGACCGTGCGCGCCGTCCGCGCGTAGAACACGTCGAAGCGCTGCGAGGCCGCGCCGACCATCGGCCCGACTGCATTCGTCACATTGCGCCACTTCTTTCCGATCAGAAATCCGGCCGCGAACACCATGACGTACGGCATAAATCTCTCCCTTCCGCGCCGCGAGAGGGCACGCAGATCAAGTCTCGCCCCTTGGGCAAAATCGAAGCTGACTAAGTGCTCGGAGCAGCGTCGCCGACACCGGCGTGATGCGCGGCCCGGGCTTCACGAGCGGCGTCGGCGCCGTCGCGAAACCCCTGCCGCAGCGCACCGTCTTCCGGCATCAACTCGACGACGACTTCCGCCGTGTATACCGCGCTGAACGAGAGGCCGTACGCAAGCATGTACGCACCTTTCGAAATGGAACGCTTGATCGCCGGAGCCGTCCGCTCCGCCGCGTCCGCGGCATCGCGCTTCGCTTTCCGGAAACCCTCCGCCGCACTCGCGGCAACATCGGAGAGCACGTCCTTCGCTGTGTTTTTGACCATCGCTTTTTCTCCCTCTCAATTACATTGCTGGTGCAGGCAGCAGCGCGAACGGCGCTTCCGATGCACCGAGTTCCTGTTTCTTTTCCGGCAGCATCAAGCCGGTCGAAATGAGAGCTGCCGCGCCGACGAAAAACGACGACACCCAGAGGCAGCCCACGATGCCGATGAATTGATACGCAACTCCCGAAAGCACCGTTCCGATCAGCCGTCCGCCGGCGTTGGCCATGTAATAGAAGCCGACCGTCATCGCCGCGTTCTCCGATTCGGAGTAGTGGACGATCATGAATGAGTGAACGGCGGAGTTGATGGCGAAGAAGACTCCGAAAATCGCAAGGCCGACCGCGACCGACAACTGCGGTGCGATCCCGCTGGCCAGCGCCAGCGAAACGGCAGCCGGGATTCCCGCGAGCACGGTGGCCCAGAAGACGACGCTGTACGCACTCGGAGCGCCGCCGCCTTTCGCCGCGATGAATTTCGGCGCCAGTGATTGCACGATGCCGTAGCCGATCGTCCACATCGCCAGGTACCCGGCCACGATGAGCGGCGACCAGCCGAAGATCGCTGCCATGAACACCGGCAACGCGACGACGAACCAGACGTCGCGCGCGGCGAAGAGAAAGAAGCGCGCCGCCGAAAGGATGTTCACGCGCCGGTCGAGGGAGAACATCGTCGCGAACTTCGATTTCTTCTTCGCCTTGCCGAGGTTGTCGGGAAGGTATCGCGTGAGTCCGAGTTGCAGAGCCAGCAGCGCCGCGGCCATCAGCAGCAGCGAGGC
>Ga0157375_10004465_pt1 | contig 12154 bp, 7 predicted proteins | sample M35metaG_FD_115311 | JGI IMG/M metagenome (GOLD analysis project Ga0157375, IMG submission 115311) | Miscanthus rhizosphere microbial communities from Kellogg Biological Station, Michigan, USA - M3-5 metaG | ecosystem: Host-associated > Plants > Roots > Rhizosphere > Soil | place: USA: Michigan...
AAGCACCGGCTCAAGCTGAGCAGCGAGCTGCGTCGCGAGGGCTACGATCAGGATCAGACCACCAACGCCAACGGCACGTTCACCTATCTGTCGCTCGACGATTTCGCCGCCAACCGGCCGGCGTCGTACTCGCGCACGCTGCTGCCGCGCGTCCAGAGCGCGAGCCAGGTCACGGGCGCGCTCTCGCTCGGCGACTCGTATCGCCGCACGAACAATCTCCAGGTTCAGTACGGCCTGCGTCTCGACGCGAATCGCTTCTCCACCGCGCCGACGTTGAATCCCGAGCTCGAGCGCCTGTTCGGCGAGCGCAACGATCGCGCGCCGAACCGCCTCTACGCGAGCCCGCGCATCGGTTTCTCCTGGAGCTATGGCACCGCGCCGACCATCGCCGGCTTCGAGGGTGCCGTGCGCGGGCCACGCGCCGTCGTGCGCGGCGGCATCGGCGTCTTCCAGGGTTTGCCCTCCGCAACATCCATCGGTTCGGCCATCGATAACACCGGCCTCGCCGGCGCGCTCCAGCAGATCACCTGCGTCGGTGCGGCAGTGCCGACCCCGGACTGGGCCGCGTATGCCGCGAACCCGTCGGCGATCCCATCGCGCTGCGCCGACGGCAGCACGGGCACCGTCTTCGCCAGCGACGCACCGAACGCGACACTCTTCGCGCGAGACTTCGCCGCGCCGCGCAGTGTCCGGTCCAATCTCAACTGGAACGGCCCGATTCTCGGCAATCGCTTCAGTGCGACGGTGGACGTCACCTGGTCGCGCAACCTGAATCAGGCCAGCACGCTCGACCTCAACTTCAAGCCGTCCGAGCGCTACACGCTCGCCGACGAGGGCGGGCGCCCCGTGTACGCGCAGCCGTCGAGCATCGTGCCCGCGACGGGCGCCATCGCGTCGCGCGACGCGCGCGTGAGCCAGCAGTTCAACCGGGTAAGCGAGCTCCGGAGCGACTTGCGCAGCGAGACGAAGCAGCTCCGCGTCGGGATCTTCCCCGCGTCGTTCAATCAGCAGCTCACCTGGTCGCTCAACTACACCCTCGCCGACGTCCGCGAGCAGTACCGTGGCTTCCAGAGCACGGCGGGCAATCCGCTCGCCGTCGACTGGTCGCGCAGCGGCGGCGAAGCGCGCCATCAGATCTCGTACACGCTCGGGTACAACCTCTTCGACGCCGTGCGCGTGAACTGGTTCGGCCAGTTCCGCAGCGGGACGCCATTCACGCCGACGATCTCCGCCGACGTGAACGGCGACGGCTACGCGAACGATCGCGCCTTCGTGTTCGACCCCGCACGTGCGAGCGATCCCGCCGTCGCGAGCGCGATGCGCTCCCTGCTCGAGAGCGGCTCGGGGCCGGCGAAGGACTGCCTCACCCGTCAGCTCGGTGTACTGGCGTCACGAAACTCGTGTCGTGGTCCGTGGACGTCGAACGCGAACCTGAGCATCTCGCTCAATCCGATGAAGGTTCGGCTGCCGCAGCGCGCCACGTTGAGCTTCTCCGTTTCGAACCCCCTCGGCGCGGCGGATCTGCTGCTGCACGGCCAGAACAACCTGCACGGCTGGGGTCAGTTCACCTTCGTCGACCCGACGCTGCTCTACGTCCGCGGCTTCGATTCCACGACGAAGCGCTACAAGTATGAAGTGAATCCGCGCTTCGGCAGCACCAACCCGCAGTTCAACTCGTTCCGCGCCCCCGTCACGCTCACGATGCAGATGCGCATCGACGTCGGACCAACGCGCGAGCGCCAGCAGCTCACTCAGCAACTCGACCGCGGGCGCACGAGGCAGGGACAGCGCACGCCAGAGTTCCAGCTCAAGGCCATGTACGGCACGGGCGGCATCCTCAATCCGATCGGGCAGATCCTGCGGCAGAGCGACACGCTCGGACTCACCGGCCCGCAGGCGGATAGCCTCGCCACCATGAATCGGGCTTACACCGTCAGCCTCGACAGCATCTGGACTCCCGTCGCGAAGTATCTCGCCAACCTCCCCGAGCGCTACGACCAGGGTGAGGCGTACGGGCACTACACCGAGGCGCGCAAGGCATCGGTCGATCTGCTCGTGAAAGCCGCGCCCGTCGTTCGCGCGCTCCTCACCGACGAACAGCGCCGCAAGCTTCCCGCGATCGTCGCCAGCTATCTCGACACCCGCTATCTCGCCGGCATCCGCAGCGGCACCGCGGGCAGCGCCGGCGCCGGCGCCTTCGGCGGCGGATTCATCGGTGGCGGTGGTCCGGTCTTCATCGGCGGTGGCGGTGGAGGCGGCGGCAACGTCGTCATCATCCGCAACTAATGCTTCTCATGACGCACTTCCGCATTCCCGCATCTCCGCATTCCCGCATCCCCACCATGCGTACACTCACTTCATCTCTCGTCATCGTCACTCTGCTCGCGTCCACCGCGAGTGCACAGCAGTCGCGACCCCCGCTCCGGCGCCTCGGCGCCGCGGTCGCCACCTCCGACGCGCTCGGCGCCGTCGCGGCCATTCAGGCGCTCCCGGGTGGCAAGCTGCTCGTCAACGATCCGTCGCGCCGGCAGCTCCTGTTGCTCGACTCTACGATGAAGGTGATCGCCGTCGTCGCCGATACGACGCCCGCGACGAAGGCCGCCTACGGTACGCGAACCGGCGGACTGCTCCCCTTCCGCGGCGACTCGGCTCTCTTCGTCGACCCCAACTCGCTCTCGATGCTCGTCATCGATCCGGCGGGGAAGGTCGCACGCATCATGGCCGCACCACGCGCGAACGACGTCATCTTCCTTCTCGGCGGTCCGCAGGGAAATCCGGGCTTCGACGCGAAGGGCCGCCTCGTCTATCGCGCGCAGAGCTTCGGCCCGCCGCGTGGCGGCATGGCCGGTCAGCCGATGCAGCCTCCGGTCATTCCGGACAGCGTCCCGCTCGTTCGCTACGATCTGCTCGCGCGCAAGCTCGACACCGCCGCCTTCGTGCGCTCTCCAGCGCCGAAGTTCAACGTCGTACAGAACGAGCGCGGCGTCTCGATGACCACGATCATCAACCCGCTCCAGGAAGTCGACGATTGGGCCGTCCTTCCCGACGGAACGATCGCAATCGTTCGCAAGGACTACCACGTCGACTACGTGGACGCGAACGGACAGAAGACGTCGTCGCCGAAGATCCCCTTCGACTGGCAGCGTCTCTCCGATTCCGCGAAGACGGCCATCATCGATTCAGCCAAGGCGCGCATGGCGCGCGCACGCGCCGGCGGCCCGGGGGGCGGCTTCGTCATCACCCGTGAGGGTCCCGGTGGCAACGACGTCGTCGCGGGTGGCGGCGGCCCGGGTGCTGGCCCGGGAGCCGGGGCGCCGGTGATGGTCTTCCGCACCGAGCGCGCTGAGGGCGGGCCTCCTCCGCGCGGCGGAGCGCCGGCCGGTACCACACTCCCGGCCACCCCGCCGGCCCTCACCTTCGTCGAGCCGTCCGAGCTTCCCGACTATCAGCCCGCATTCACCACCGGCTCCGTCCGCGCCGACCGCGAGGGCAAGCTGTGGGTCCGCATCTTTACCCCGCTCCAGTCGAACGCCGGTCCCGAGTACGATGTGATCGATCGGACAGGCAAGCTCGTCGACCGCGTCGCACTGCCATCCGGCACGACGATCGCCGGCTTCGGCCCCAACGGCACCGTGTACCTCGGCGTGCGCGATGCCTCGGGCACACACATCACCCGGGCCCACGAGCGCTAATCGACCCCACGTGACGTCGGGCGCGGGGCGCGGGTTCGGCAGGATGTCCAACCTCGCGTCTCGCGCCCGTGATCATCATGTCTTCCCGCTTCGTTCCGTACGCCGTCGCCACGCTGGGTATCGCGCTCGCCGTCGCGTGCTCCGGTGCCACCGAGCCCCGACCGCAGCCGAGCCCAGTGCTCGAGGCGCTGCCGCGCGCGTTGAGTGCCGGCGAGCAGAAGATCATCGCGGCGAACAACGAATTCTCCTTCTCCCTCTTCCGCCAGCTCGGCGCCGCCGAGTCGGATAGCAACGTCTTCGTCTCGCCCCTGAGCGCCTCGATGGCGCTCGGTATGGCGATGACCGGCGCGAGCGGCACGACCTTCGACGAGATGCGCGCCACCCTCGGATTCGGCACGACATCCGAGTCCGAGATCGACCAGGGCTACAAGTCGCTCATCACGCTGCTGCGCGGTCTCGATCCCGGTGTGGACTTCCGCATCGCCAACTCGATCTGGACCCGTGAGGGCTTTCCCGTCACGCCGGCATTTCTCGATGCGGGCCGCACCTGGTTCGACGCACAGGCCGCATCGCTCGATTTCGCGAGCCCCACTGCAGTGAAGTCGATCAACGACTGGGTGAGCACCGCGACGGCGGGAAAGATTCCGACGATCCTCGATCAGATAAAGAGCGACGAGGTGATGTTCCTCATCAACGCCATCTACTTCAAGGGAAGCTGGCGCGCGAAGTTCGATCCCGCCCTCACCATCGATGCACCCTTTCATGGCATCGCCGGCGATCAGCCGATGAAGCTGATGCATCGCGAGGGCACGATACGCTACATGCAGACGCCCGCCTTCTCCGCCGTGGATCTCCCGTACGGCAACAGCGCGTACTCGATGAGCGTCCTGCTGCCGAACGTCGGCCAGAGCGTCGATGCAGTGCTCGCGTCCCTGCGGACCGACACGTGGTCCGCGTGGACCACGCAGTTCCAGGACGCCGAGCTCGATCTCCATCTCCCGCGTCTCGCGCTCACGTGGGAGCGCATGCTCATCCCCGATCTGCAGGCGCTCGGGATGCGCGCCGCGTTTCAGGCTGGCGGCGCGGATTTCAGCCGTATCTCCCCGCTCGGCGATCGGCTCTTCATCAGCACCGTGAAGCAGAAGACGTACGTGAACGTGAACGAGGAAGGCACCGAGGCCGCCGCCGTCACGAACGTGGGCATCTCGCTGACGTCGGCTCCCCTTCGCACGCAGTTCCGTGTCGACCGGCCCTACGTCTTCGTGATTCGGGAGCGCCTTTCGGGGACCATCCTCTTCCTCGGTGCGATCCGGCGGATGCCCTGACTGCGCCCTTGGCGCACGACCGGATAGTTTTCGTGTATGACGTCCGGCGGTGCGTCCGCGCGCGATCACGACCTCGAGATCCTCAACGCCCTCGCACGGGATCTCAGCCACTCGCTCGATCTCGAGCGGGTGCTCGACACGGCGCTGCGCACTGTTGCCGAGCTGCTCGGCCTCGAGGCGGGCTGGGTCTGGCTCGTAGACGACGTGACGGGCGAACCCCATCTCGGCGCGACGCGCAACCTGCCACCCGGCCTCGTCCAGCACGCCGACCTGATGCTCGGCGAGTGCTACTGCCTCAAGACGTACGAAGCGGGCGATCTGCGCGGCGCGGCGAACGTCAACGTGGTCTGGTGTACGCGCCTCGGCCGGCTGCGCGAGGGATCGAATGGCCTCCAGTACCACGCCAGCATTCCACTCTACGCCGACGAGCGGAAGCTCGGCGTGCTGAACGTGGCGAGCCGCGATTGGCGACCACTGTCCGAGACGGAGCTCAACCTCCTGTACACGATTGGAGCGCTGGTCAGCCTGGCGATCGAGCGCACGCGCCTTGCCGAGCGCGGCGCCACGCTCGCGGCGGTGGAGGAGCGCAATCGGATCGCACGCGACCTGCACGACACGCTCGCGCAATCACTCGCCGCCATCGCGCTTCAGCTCGAGTCCGCCAAGCTCCTCACCGAACGTGGCGATGCCGCGCGCGCCGGCGAGACGATTGAGCGTACGCTGCAGCTGACGCGCGCCGCCCTCGATGACGCACGCCGTTCGGTGCTCGAACTCCGCGCGCCGCCGCTCGAGGGGCAGGGGTTGCTCCACGCGATTCGCGTCATGGCCCGCGAGCTGCGCACGCGCGATGATGAGCCGATTGTCGTGTCGGTGGAGGGCGTCGAAGGGTCCGACGCGCTTCCCGCCGCCGTCGAGTCGGGGCTCTTTCACATCGCGCGCGAGGCGCTCGCCAATGTGGCGCGTCACGCGCGCACATCGAAGGCGACGGTCGTGTTCGAGCGCTGCGGCGACGACGTCGAGCTTCGCGTTGCCGAGGAGGGAGTCGGGTTCGACGTTGACGCGGTGTCACCGAGCCGCTTCGGACTGCTCGGCATGAGCGAGCGTGCACGCCTGCTCGGCGGCCTGCTGCGCGTCGTCAGCGAGCCTGGTGCCGGGACCACGGTCGCCGTCACGGTTCCGCTCCGCGCGGCTGGGCGCGAGCGGGAGGGATTGTGAGCGACAGGCTGGAGGCACCGATCCGCATCGTCGTGGCGGACGATCACCCAGTGGTGCGCGACGGGCTCGTTGCGATGCTGCGCGCCGATCCGGCGTTCGAGATCGTTGGCGAGGCGGCGAACGGTGCCGAGGCGGTACGCCTCGTCGAGGCGACCGCGCCCCATGTGCTGCTGCTCGACCTCGAGATGCCTGGGCTCGACGGCGTCGCCGTGCTGCGCCGTCTGCGCGAGAGTGGGTCGCGCACGCGCGCGATCGTGTTCACCGTGTTCGACACCGACGAGCGCATCATCGCCGCTGTCGAGGCGGGGGCGAAGGGCTATCTCCTCAAAGGCGTGCCGCGCGCCGAGATCTTCGCAGCGATTCGAGCCGTGCATGCCGGCGGCTCGCTCCTGCAGCCCGTCGTCGCAGCGCGCGTACTCGAGCATGTCGCGTCGCGCGCTCGCGGCGGCGACGCATTGTCGCCCGAGGAGATCGTGCTCACGCCACGCGAGTCCGACGTTCTGCAGCTTCTCGCGCGGGGCCGCAGCAACAAGCAGATCGCCGCCACGCTCGGCGTGAGCGAGCGTACCGTGAAGTTCCACGTCAGCGCTCTCTTCACGAAGCTCGGTGCTACCAATCGCACCGAAGCAGTCACCCGCGCGATCCAGGCAGGGCTGACGACCCTCTGACCCTGTCGCGTGAAGGGCGGCACCTGTCCCGATGGACAGGTGCCGCCCTGTCCGTTTTCCAGCCCACGTCCTGCCCCCTCGCGCGATGCCGCCCTGTTTACTCCGGCGCGAGGTTGTGAAGGGAATCGTGGCGGGCATCAACGGAGGAGCCAACATGCCGAGCGAAACTTCCAACATCTTCCGCACCGCACTTATCACGGGCGCCTCGCGCGGACTCGGGCTCGCACTCGCACGAGCGCTGGCGCGACGCGAATGGAACCTCGTCATCAATGGTCGCGACGCCGAGCGATTACGGGCGGCACGCGACGAGCTCGCGCGACTCACGCACGTCGCCGCCATCGCAGGCGACGTGGCCGATCCCATTCACCGCGAGGAGCTGGCGGTCCTCGCGCGCGGACACGCCGGGCTCGACGCGGTGATCAACAACGCGAGCGAGCTCGGACCGTCCCCCCTGCCATCGGTGCTCGGCGTGGACCCGGCTGCCCTCGCGCGCCTGTTCGACGTCAACACCATCGCGCCGATCGCGCTCCTCCAGCGTCTTGCCGGTGCGCTGAAGCCGGGTGCGCACATCGTCAACGTGAGCAGCGACGCCGCCGTGCATGCGTATCCAGGTTGGGGTGCGTATGGCGCGAGCAAGGCCGCGCTCGAGCAACTCTCGTTGGTGCTCGCCGCCGAGCGCCCCGATCTCCGCGTCTACTGCATCGATCCTGGCGACATGCGGACGGCGATGCACCAGGCCGCCTTTCCCGGCGAGGACATCGGCGACCGCCCGCTCCCCGAGGAGCGCGTCCCCGCCCTCGTCCAGCTGCTGGAGGAATCGCTGCCGAGCGGCCGCTACGAAGGGTCGGCGCTCTTGGCGCCGCGCGACGACACTCGGCGGCCGGGTCTCGTGGAGATGGCGTCGTGAGCGCCACGCGCATCGCGCACAGCCCAGGGTCAGCGGCGTTTCTCCTTCCGCCCGAGCTCGAGGCGCACGAGCCGGCCGAGGCGCGCGGTCTGGCCCGCGACGAGGTCCGTCTCCTCGTCTCGCACCTCGAGGACGATCGCTTGGAGCACGCGCACTTCACGCGCCTGCCCGACTATCTTCGCCGCGGCGATCTGCTCGTCGTCAACGCCAGCGCGACGATCAATGCCGCGCTTTCCGCGCGTCGCGTCGATGGCTCCGTCGTCGCACTGCACCTTTCGCAGCGCCTGCCCAGCGACATGTGGTCCGTCGAGCTGCGTCGCCCGGCCGAGGCGGGGACGCGACCGCTCCTCGACGCCGAGGTGGGCGAGTTGCTCGTGCTCCCGGATGGGGGCACAGCGCGGCTCGTCGCGCCGTATGGCGCGTCGCGCAGCGACGGCGGTGTGCGCCTCTGGGTCGCCACGCTGCGCGTGCCAGGCGCGCTGCACGACTATCTGATGCGCGTGGGACAGCCGATCCGCTACGGCTACGTGCCGCGCAGCTGGCCGCTGAGCGCCTATCAGACGATGTTCGCCACCGAGCCCGGAAGTGCCGAGATGCCGTCGGCGGGCCGTCCATTCACGCCCCGCGTGCTCGACGCCCTCGCACGTCGAGGGGTGCGCGTCGTGCCCATCGTCCTGCATACCGGGGTCTCCAGCCTCGAGGATCACGAGCCCCCGTACGCGGAGCGATTCCGCGTGTCAGCCGCCGCGGCGCGCGCGGTCAACGAAACGCGCGCCGCCGGCGGGCGGATTGTGGCTGTGGGCACGACACCGGCGCGCGCGCTGGAAACGGTCGCCACCTCTGATGGGTTCATCGAGCCTGGCGAGGGATGGACAGATCTCGTGATCGGCGCCGGCCGCGAGCTCCGAACGGTGGATGCACTCCTCACAGGCCTGCACGAGCCGCGAGCGTCACACCTCGCGCTCCTCGAATCGCTCGCGGGCGTGGAAGCGCTCGCGCACGCGTACGAGGCCGCACTGGAGGCGCGCTATCTCTGGCACGAGTTCGGGGATCTGCACCTCCTTCTCCCCCATGCGTCACGCGCACCCGATTAGCATTCGGGACGCGCTCCGGCGAGGCGAGAACCGCTCGCGCGGGCGCCCGCGCCGCACATCACAAATCTGAGAGGCCGTTGACGCAGCGGCCTCTGCCGTGTACACGGCGGCCTGGTCAATTTCATAGTGCGCAAAAAAGAAAATATCACAACTGTGACATCGCGCACAGCGCATTGTTTGCGCAGCAACTAATCTCTCTTGCTATGCGCGGGGTGCGGTCGGGTGTGAGCCGATCGCACGGTCTTCCTACCACTCCGCGCAGTCGTCCCCAGTCCCATTCAGTCTGCGTCACGTAGTCGCTGGGCTCTTCCCAAGAAGAGCGCCGCGGGGCTGCGCGTCGTCCCCCCGTGCTGGCGCCCAACAGCGCCCTTGGCCGATCCCCTCCTCATCAAGATGTCTCACATGGGCAACAACATCGCTCGCCGATTTTGGGCGCTGACTACCCTCGCGATCGTCTCCGGACTGGGCTGCTCCGACGCCACCCAGCCGACTACACAATCACAACTCGAGGCGCCAGCCACAGCGCTTGCCTCTCTCACCAGCAGCACCGGAGTCTCCAGCCCGATCACCAACCGCTTGCCGGGAGCGCCGTGCGTGGACGTGGCCGATGAAAGTCACGTAGCCGGCACGCAGGTTCGGATCTGGACCTGCCATGGCAGCGCGGGCCAGACTTTCAGCTGGATGGCGGACGGGAGCATCCGCGCCTATGCCAGCACAACGCCGATGTGCCTCACTTCTATTGGAACCGGTCAGGATGGCGACCGCATTCAGATCCAGGCATGTGCCGGCTCGGCCCAACAGAAGTGGACCGCGACGTCTGCGGGGGAGATCCGCGGCCTCAACGGCAAGTGTCTCGATGTGTACAACGCAAATCCCGCCAACGGGACTCCGCTCATGCTATGGAATTGTTACGGCAACGCGAGCCAGAAATGGGATAATTCGGCAAGCACGGGGACGACGACCACTCCGAGCGCGCCCCCGCACATGATCACGATCACGGCTAACGCCACGCAGCTCAAGATCGGCCAGTCCACCCAGGTGAGCGGTGTGGTCAAGGACTACTACGGCACGCCGATCGCCGGTATCCCGATCACCTGGAGCACGTCGCCCACCACCGTCGCCACCGCGGTGACCAACTCGGCGACCACCGGCACCATCACCGGTAAGGGCGTCGGCACCGCGATCGTCTACGCCAAGGCCGACACCGTGACGCGCCAGATCACGATCACCGTCATCGACTCGGCGACCACTTCCGGCAGCACGACTCCCGTGCCCCCGGGCGCCACCGGTGGGTCGTACGGTAGCGCGACTGCTGCCACGCTCCCGCAGCTGAGCGTGAACACGGCGTATCCGAGCATGACGCGTCAGGTGCGCGTGCCGGCCGGCTCCAGCCTGCAGACGGCGATCAACAACGCGCTGCCGGGCGATGAGCTCCTCCTCGCGCCGGGCGCCACCTACACCGGGCAGTTCACCCTCCCGAACAAGGGCAGCAACACCGCGTGGATCGTCATCCGCACCGATCTCCCGGATGCGACGATCGGCTACGCCGGAACCCGCATGACGCCGTCTCGCGCTGCGTCGGCGAACCTGGCGAAGATCGTGGGCAACCAGGTGTACGGCCCCATGGCTACCAGCATCGGTGCCAACCACTATCGCTTCACCGGCGTCGAATTCGTCTCGTCGGTGACGGGTGTGAACGCCCTGGTTCGTTTCGGCGACAACACCTCGGCGCAGAACAGCGCCGCCACGACCGCCAACAACCTGATCCTCGACCGCGTCTACATCCACGGCACGTCGAGCCAGGACATCAAGCGCTGCGTGATGCTCAACAGCGCGACCAGCGCCGTGGTCGACTCGTGGCTCAGCGACTGCCACAGCAACCAGGGCGACTCGCAGGCGATCGTCGGCTGGAATGGCCCGGGGCCCTTCCTCATTCAGAACAACCATCTCGAGGCCGGCCACGAAGTGGTCATGTTCGGTGGCGGCGACATGACGACGCAGAACGCGTCGCCCTCCGACATCACGATCCGCGGCAACCACATCATGCGGCCCGCCTCGTGGAAGGGTGTCTGGCAGGCGAAGAATCTCTTCGAGTCGAAGCACTCGCGCCGCGTTCTCATCGAAGGCAACGTGTTCGAGAACGAGTGGGCCGATGCGCAGGCCGGCTTCGCCTTCGTGATGAAGTCCGAGAACCAGACGGGTGGTACGCCGTGGACCCAGACGTCCGACATCACGATCCGCTACAACAGGATCCGGAACATCGGACAGGGGTTCAACCTCGCGGGCAATCCGGCGACCACGACGGCGATCCCGGCGTCCCGGTTCGTCATCACGGACAACGTCATCGAGAACGTCGGAAACAGCCCCTATACCGGCGAGGGCCGCACCTTCCAGCTTCTCGGCGGTGGCCTCTCCGACGTCGTCGTGATGCACAACACCGTTGCGAACAGCGGCGGGACCAGCTCGGCCGCGGTGTACTTCGGCGGCGGTGGAAATTCGCGGCTCGTCATGCACTCGAACATCCTGATGCACGGCATGTACGGGGTGAAGGGCGACGCCACGGGTGCGGGCACGGCGTCCCTCCAGACCTTCGCCGCGGGATACCTCTTCACGAACAACGCGGTGACGAGCGGCGGCACGGCCACCAGCTATCCGGCGAACAACTACTTCCCGGCTGCGCCTACCAATCTCGGCTTCATCAGCCTCTCGGGTGGTGACTACCGTCTCTCGACGTCGAGCGTCTACCTGAACAAGGGCTACGACGGCCGCGACATCGGTGCCGACATCAACACGGTCAACTCGAAGACGAACAACGTGGTCGTCGGCCCGTAAGGCCACACGCTGCACGCAAGAAACGCGATGGGGCGCCGATCGAATCGATCGGCGCCCCATCGCGCATTCGAGTCGGACTTGCGACGCTGCGTCCGTCGCGCGTCTACTCTCCGTAGGGGACCCAGATGTTCTTGACCTGCGTCGCCTCGCGCAGGAACGCCCGACCCTCGCCATCTCCCGCGTCGGTCCACGTGCGCGGCGCGAACTCGCACCAGGTGCGCTTCATGTTCCCCGCCGACGCGAGCTCCACGGCCTTCACCCCATCGCGCGAGCCGAAGTACCATATCGCATCCACGTCGTCGTGCTCGGCAAGGGTCTTCGCGAGCGCGTCCTTCGCGCCGGTGACGATGTTGATCACTCCCGCCGGCACATCCGACGTCTCGAGCACCTGATAGAAGTCGGTCGCGGCGAGCGGCGCACG
>Ga0157375_10004467_pt1 | contig 12150 bp, 12 predicted proteins | sample M35metaG_FD_115311 | JGI IMG/M metagenome (GOLD analysis project Ga0157375, IMG submission 115311) | Miscanthus rhizosphere microbial communities from Kellogg Biological Station, Michigan, USA - M3-5 metaG | ecosystem: Host-associated > Plants > Roots > Rhizosphere > Soil | place: USA: Michigan...
CGCGGCGTCGCCAACGACCTCTGGCTGCCCAACGCGACCGCTCCCGGCGCCTTCGCCCAACTCGCGTCGGCGTACGCGGCGAAGCACGGCGTCGCGATGAAGGATCTGAAGCGAGCGATGGCGCACGTCTCGGTCAAGAGCCACGCCAATGCCGCTCTCAACCCCAAGGCGCACCTGCGCAACAAGATCAGCGAGGAGGACGTCCTGAAGGCGCCCACCATCGCCGCGCCGCTCGGCCTCTACGACTGCTGCGGGGTGAGCGACGGCGCGGCGTGCGCGATCCTGACGACGCCCGAGATCGCCCGCAGGCTCAGGCCCGGCGTCGAGACGGTGACGATCAAGGCGCTCGAGCTCTCGGTCAGCAATGGCGAGGAAGCGGGATTCAGCAACTGGGACGGCGCGCACATCGCGACCGCGCGGGAAGCCGGGGCGCGCGCCTACGCGAGTGCCGGCATCAGCGATCCGCGTCGCGAGATCCACATGGCCGAGGTGCACGACTGCTTCTCGGTCACCGAGACCGTGCTGATGGAAGACCTCGGCTTCAGCGCTCCGGGACGGGCTATCCACGATGTCCTCGACGGCGTCTTCGATCGCGACGGCGCGCTGCCGGTGCAGCCCGACGGCGGCCTCAAGTGCTTCGGCCATCCGATCGGCGCGTCCGGCCTGCGCATGGTCTACGAGGTCTACCAGCAGCTGCTCGGCCGTGCCGGCGAGCGCCAGTTGAAGCACGTCGATCTCGGCCTGACGCACAACCTCGGCGGCCATCCGCACCAGAACGTGTGCGCGGTGGCGATCGTCGGGCGCCACGGCGCCTGAACGCACGCGTTTGCGCACGCCGATCCCGTTTCGTTTCGAGAAGGAGATTGCTGCATGAGAGGCTTGAAAGGGAAGACCGCGATCGTCACCGGGGCGGGCAGCGGCATCGGGCGCGCCATCGCGACTCGCCTCGCGAGCGAGGGCGTAACCGTGGGTGTGTTCGACATCAACGCCGACGGTGCCGGCGCAACCGTGCAGGCGATCGAATCCGCTGGCGGCAAGGCACTCGCCGTTCCCTGCGACATCACCGACTACGGCGTCGACGCCGCGGCGGTGGCCGGCTTCGAGGCACAGGCCGGCAAAGGCACCGACATCCTCGTCAACAACGCAGGCTGGGACACGCCGATGCCGTTCCTGAAGACCGACGAGGCGTTCTGGAAGAAGGTGACGGCGATCAACTGGTTCGGGCCTCTGCACATGACGCACGCGGTCGCGCGCGGCATGGCCGAGCGCAAGTCCGGCAGGATCGTCAACATCGCGTCGGACGCCGGCCGGGTCGGCTCGTCGGGCGAGGTCGTGTACTCGGGCTGCAAGGGCGCGACGATCGCGTTCGCCAAGGCGCTCGCACGCGAGGTCGCACGCAGCAACGTCACCATCAACACGGTCTGCCCGGGGCCGACCGACACCCCGGCGATGGATGCCTTCGTCGGCAGCGGCGAAGCCGGCCAGAAGATCCGTGACGCGATGGTGCGCGGCGTTCCGCTCGGCCGCATCGGGCAGCCCGACGACTACCCCGGCATCGTCGCCTTTCTCGCGAGCGACGATGCCGCCTTCATCACCGGCCAGACGATCAGCGTCTCGGGCGGCCTCTCCATGCACGGATAAGGAAGCGATCGATGAGCAAAGAGTACAAGGACATCCTCTACGAAGTTCGCGACGGCGTCGTCCGCATCACGATCAACCGCCCCGACGTCTACAACGCGTTTCGCAACCAGACCCTCGAGGAATTGATCGACGGCTTGCGCCGCGCCGACGAGGAGAAGAGCGCCAACGTGATGGTGCTCTCGGGCGCCGGCGACAAGGCGTTTTGCACCGGCGGCGACCAGAAGGTGCACTTGTCGGCGGACGGTCTCTACGGCCCGCGCGGCACGGTCGGCATGCCGATCGAGGAGATGCAAAGCGCGCTGCGCGACCTGCGCAAGGTCTCGATCGCCAAGGTGCAGGGTTTCGCGATCGGCGGCGGCAACGTGTTCGCGACCCTGTGCGATCTCACCATCGCCAGCGAGAAGGCCACCTTCGGCCAGGTCGGCCCGAAGGTCGGCTCGGTCGATCCGGGCTGGGGCACGGCCTACCTGGCGCGCATCGTCGGCGAGAAGAAGGCACGCGAGATCTGGTTCCTTTGCCGCCGCTACAGCGCCGCGGAGGCCGAGAAGATGGGCCTCGTCAACAAGGTCGTGCCGCATGACCAGCTCGACGCCGAGGTCGACCAGTGGTGCAAGGAGATCAACGAGCTGAGTCCGACCGCGCTGACGATCGCCAAGCGGTCGTTCAACGCCGACACGGAAAACATCCGAGGCATCGGTTACCTCGGCATCCAGACGGTCAAGCACTACTACCAGAGCGACGAATCGAAGGAAGGCGTCAAGGCGTTCAACGAGCGGCGCAAGCCCGACTTCAAGAAGTTCGCCTGAGCGCACCGGCGATGGAGGACATCGCATGACGGCGCCGATCCGCACCGAGCTCGACCGCGACGGCGTTCTCGTCGCCACGATCGACATGGCCGATCGGACCATGAATGTGTTCTCGCTCGAGCTGATGGACGCTCTCGAAGCGCTGATGGACGCGAGCGAGCGCGATCCGGCGGTGCAGAGCGTCGTCGTCACCTCGGGCAAGTCGAGCTTTCTTGCCGGCGCCGATCTCGTGATGGTGCGCGGCTACACGCAAAGCGCGAAGACGGCGACGCCCGAGCAGATGTTCGCGCTCTGCGGCCGTCTCGGGCGCCAGTTCGTGCGCCTCGAGACGTTCGCCAAGCCTTGGGTCGCGGCGGTCAACGGCATCGCGCTCGGTGGCGGGCTCGAGCTCGCATTGGCGTGCCGGGTGCGCCTCGTCGCCGACGATCCGCGCATCCAGCTCGGCGTTCCTGAAGTGCGCTGGGGCCTGCTGCCTGGCGCCGGCGGCACGCAGCGCCTGCCGCGCCTTGCCGGTTGCGAGCCCGCGCTCGACCTGCTCCTGAGCGGACGATCGATCGATCCTGCCTCGGCAGTCCGCCTCGGCATCTTCGCCCGAACGCTGCCCGCGGCCACGCTGCTCGCCGAAGCCAAGGCCGTGGCGCGCTCGCTCCATGGCACGCCTTACGACGCGGCAGCGAAGTTCGCCAACCTGGCGCAGCCCGACGTCCCGGCGTGGAGCGAGGCGAGCGCGCGCGCCGCGGCACGACGCCACGGCATCGACGACGAGCAGTTCGCGCGCTACCCGGCGTTCAGCGCGATCGTCGACGCGGTGCTGAAAGGCGCACGCCTGCCGCTCGCCGAGGCGACGGATGTCGAGATGCATCAGTTCCTGCGCCTCATGTTCGATCCGGTAGCCGGTCGCATGGTGCGAACGCTGTTCCTCGAGCGGCTGCGTGCGGAGCGCGAGCTTGCCGCCCCGGAAGGTGCGGTGGTCGAGCGCATCGGCAGCGGGACGGCGGGTGCGGCGCAGCAAGTCTGGACCGAGGCGCTTGCACGCACAAAGCTGCCGCTAGCGATCGATCCGGGCTTGCCGCCCGACACGCTCGAGCTGTTCGGTCGTGACGGCAGTCGTTGCCGCATAGCGATCGGAGTCGTCGACGCGCGTCGCGGGGCAGCGCCACTGCTGCCGCTCGCCGTTCTCTCGCCGTCAGGTCCCTACGGCCGCGTCATCGAAAGCGTCGCCGCCGACGACGCGACGCACGCGCTCGTCGCCGCACTCGCGACGCGCCTGCGCGCGCTCGCCTGGCGCACGCCCGGACCCGAGAGCGTCCTGCAGCGTCTGCACGGCGCCTCGCTCGCCGATCAAGTGCCCATCGCGCTCGAGTCGGCCGCCGCCGATGCCGCCGGCGATCCTGCGTTCCTCGACACCGCGGCGTGCCTCGCCGGGGTCACGCCGCCGTGGAGCGGCGGACCGCTCACGTGGGCTTGGGGCGAGCGCGACGCCTTGCGCGCGCATCCCGCCGACTCGGTCCGCCGCGCGTGGACCAAGCTCGAGCCGGCGCTGGCGCGCGACTTCGCATGATCGACCGCGCGCTGATCGGCCACGTGACGACGCCGACGACCCTGCGCATCGACGCATGGCGCGTCAAGCTCTTCTGTCAGGCCACCGGCGAGCGCGATGCCGTCTACTGGGACGAGGCTGCCGCCCGCGCTGCGGGTCATCGCGCGTGCCCGGTGCCGACGACCTTCCTCAAGGCGCTCGAGAACGAGCACCTCGGGGCCGCCGCCTTGCTCGCCCTCATGGGAGCGCCGATCCGCGGCGTTCTTCACGCCGGCCAGTCGTTCGAGTTCCTGGCGCCGCTCCATGTCGGCGACACCGTCGAGATCTGCCGCCGCGTCGCCGACATCTACGACAAGAAGAACGGTGCGCTGACCTTCGTCGTCGTCGACACCGACTACCGGTCGGGTGAACGAGCCGTGGCGACGAGCCGGCAAACCATGGTGCTTCGCTCCGAGGTCGACCCGGCATGAGCAGCGACAAGTTTCCGCCCCGCCTCGCCCTCGATTGGGGGCCGGTCAGCGCGGTCGACCTCGCGCTCTTCGCCGCCGCCTCGGGCGACCACAACCCGCTTCATCTCGACGCCGAGGTCGCGCGCGACGCCGGGTTCGATCGACCCATCGTGCACGGCATGCTGACGATGGCGTGCACGGCCCGCGCGTTCACGGCCGCGCTCGGAGCCGGCAGCGTGCGTTCGCTCGAAGCGCGTTTCGTCGGTGTCGCCAAGCTCGGCGACACGATCCGGGTCGAGGCGACTCTCGAAGCCGTCGAGGCAGACCTCGCGCGCTATTCGATCGCCGCGCGCGCGGCCGATGGCCGCGATCTCGTCACCGGAAGCGCGCGCGTCGGCGCGAGCCCGCTGCGATGAGCGGCCGGCTGGTCGATGCGCTCGCTCCTGGGGCGCGCGTGTTCGTGCCGACGCTCGCCAACGAATCCGCCCTGCTCGCCGAAGAGCTCGCCGCCGACCCCGAACGCGCGCGCGGCGTCACCTTCGCCGGCGTGCAATTTCCCGGGATCGATCGTGCCGACTATCTCGCGGTCCATCCCGAGGCGCGCCAGACCGCATTCTTCATGACTCCGGCAGTTCGGCGCGGCCTGGGCGAAGGCCGCGCCGAGTTGCTCGCCCTCGACTACGCCGGCATCGCCCGCTCCCTCGGCAGCGGTGACCCCTTCGACGTCGCGATCGCACAGCTCACGCCGCCCGACGGCGAGGGCTGGTGCAGCGCTGGTCTGGTCGCCGATTTCATGCCGCTGGTCTGGCCGCGCGCCCGGCGTCGCGTCGCCCATCTCAATCCGGCGCTGCCGCGCACGCACGGCAGCTTTCGTGTCCACGTCGACGAGATCGACACCGCGATCGAGCGCGAGGCGACGCTGCTCGACTGCGCCGAAGCGCGTCCGGGTGTCGTCGAAGCGCGCATCGCCGCTCGCGCCGCCGCGCTCGTGCGCGACGGCGACACGCTGCAGTTCGGCGTCGGTGGCGTGCCGTCGGCGCTGGGCCACGCGCTCGCCGACCACCGGCGGCTGCGCATCCACGGCGGTCTGGTCGCAAGCTGGCTGCGCACGCTCTGGGATGCCGGCGCGATCGATCGCGACGCCCGCATCACCGCCGGTGTCGTCCTCGGCGATTCCTCGCTGCGCGACTTCACGAGCCGTCTCGAGCGGCTCTGGCTCACCGACGTCACGCGGACGCACGACCTTGCGGCGATCGCCGCGGCGACGCAGGACTCGCGCTTCGTCGCGGTCAACGGCGCGCTCGAAGTCGACCTCTTCGGCCAGGTCAATGCCGAGCGGGCCGGCGGCGCCATTCAGGCGGGCGCGGGCGGAGCCCCGGCCTTCGCGCACGCGGCCCTCGCCTTGCCGCAAGGTCGCCTCTTGGTCTGCCTCGCCTCGACGTCGAAGCAAGGCAGCATCTCGCGGATCGTTCCCGCCCTCGGAGACGTCGGCCTGTGCACGTTGCCGCGCCACCTGGCCGACGCGATCGTGACCGAACACGGCAGCGCCGAGCTGCGCGGGCTGGGTCTCGATGCACGCGCCGAAGCGCTGATCGCAATCGCTGCGCCCGAACACCGCCCCGCGCTGGCCGCCGCGTGGCAACGCATGCGAGCCGCCCTGTGACCGAAAACGCGACCGACGCTGCAACACCGCCCGAGGGCTACCTGCCGGCGCCGATCGGCGGCGCCTTCGCGCTCCACAACGGCCCGCTGTTCGCGCGCTGGAAGGACGACCGCCTCGAGCTCGGCTTTCGCGTCGGGCCGCTGCACGTCAACCCGGGGCAGGCGTGCCATGGCGGCATGCTCACGATGTTTGCCGACATCCTGATCTCGACGGCGGCGCAATACCAGGCAGACATTCCACGCCAGTTCCTGCCGACGGTCAGCTTGCAGTCCGATTTCCTCGCGCCCGCGCCGCTCGGCAGCTGGGTGGTCGGGCGCGCCGACATCCTGCGCGTCACCAAGCACCTGGTCTTCTCGCACGGACTGATCGAGGCCGATGGCGTGGTCGTGATGCGCGCGAGCGGCGTCTTCCGGCGCGGTCCGCTGCTGCCCGACTCGGCGAGCGACGACACGCTTCGCCTGCCCGGGCTTCCGCGCCGCGGCTAGCGCGCTCCATCGCCCGCCGCCATCGGGCTCAGACCAGCCGAATCAAGCGCTTGCCGAGGTTCTCGCCGCGATAGAGACCCGCGATCGCCCCTGGCGCGTGCTCGATGCCCTCGAGAACGTCCTCGAGATAGCGCACCCGTCCCTCGCGCAGCCAGCGCGCCAGCTCGGCGCGCGCGACCGGGTAGTACTCGGGATGGTCGAGGATGACGAAGCCCTGCATGCGCGCCCGCTTCACGAGCAGGTGTCGTTCGACGCGCGGGCCGAGCGGCGGCGGGCTCCAGCTCGCCACCGAAGCAGTGCCGCAGACGACGACGCGCGCGCCGACCTTCAGGTGCTCGAGCACCGCGTCGCTGATCGCGCCGGCGGTGTTGTCGAAGTAGACGTCGATGCCGCCAGCGCACGCTTCGGCGAGCCGTGCCGCGAAGTCGCCTGCCTTGTAGTCGACGGCGGCGTCGTAGCCGAACGTTCGCGTACAGAGCTCTCGCTTGGCCGCACCGCCGGTGATGCCGATGGTGCGACAGCCGACGATCCTGGCGATCTGGCCGACACACGAGCCGACCGCGCCGGCTGCGGTCGAGACAGCAACCGTTTCGCCCGCTCTCGGCTCGCCGACCTTCAGCAGCCCGTAATGGGCGGTGACGCCGTTGATGCCGAGGACGCCGAGGGCGGTCGAGAGAGGCAGATCTGTCTCCTGGATGCGTTCGACCTTGCTCGCGTCGACCGCCGCCCACTCCTGCCAGCCGAACATGCCGGTGACCGCCGTCCCGACGGGGAGCGTTGGATCGTCCGACGCGACGACACGACCGGCGGCGATCGCACGCATGACCGCGCCGATCGCTACCGGCTCCGAGTAGTTCGCGACGGCGTTGACCCAGCCACGCATGGCCGGCTCGACCGACAGGAATTCGTTCCTGACCAGCACCTGGCCGGGCCCGCGATCCGGAAGGGGTGCCTCGACGATCCGGAAGTGATGCGCCTCGGGAATCCCCTCCGGGCGGCTCGCCAGCACGACCTGGCGGTTCTTCGACGTCGTCATTGGCGCTGCTTTCATAAGGTTCGCCCCGAGTTGCAACCGGGCGCGCTTTGCTATAGTACACATGTGTACCATGTGCTTCCGCACACTGGTCCGAGCGCACGACTCCCCTCGAGGAAACACCCATGCCCGGTCGCTGGTTCGAAGAGTTCTCGGTCGGGCAATCGTTCGAGCACGAGATCCGGCGCACGGTCACCGAGAGCGACAACATGTGGTTCAGCAACGCCACCTGCAATCCGGCGGCGATCCACATCGACCACGAGTATTGCAAGGGAACCGAGTTCGGCCAACCGCTCGTCAACAGCATCTTCACGCTCGGCCTCGTGATCGGCCTTTCGGTCCAGGACACCACGCTCGGAACGACGATCGCCAATCTCGGCATGAGCGACACGCGCTTTCCGAAGCCCGTCTTCCACGGCGACACGATTCGTTCGCGAACGACCGTGCGCGAGGTGCGGGCGAGCCAGTCGCGGCCGAACGCCGGAATCGTGACGTTCGAGCACCAGGGCTTCAATCAGCGCGACGAGGAAGTCTGCGTCTGCACGCGCCAGGCGCTGATGTCGAGAAAGCCCGCGCAATGAAGCTGCGCTCGATGCTGTTCGTGCCCGGCGACAGCGACCGCAAGCTCGCCAAGTCGACCGCCTCGCCGGCCGATGCGCTGATCCTCGACCTCGAGGACGCGGTCGCCGAGGCGCGCAAGGTCGAGGCACGCCGGCTGACGGCCGAGTTCATCGCCGCGGAAGCGCCGCGAATCGGCCCGAAGCTGTTCGTTCGGATCAACCCCCTCGAGACCGGGCTCGCGATGGCCGACCTCGCCGCCGTTGTCGTGCCGGGGCTCGCTGGAATCGTGCTGCCGAAGACGCACAGCGCTGCGGACGTCGTCCGCCTCGGCCACGGACTCGACGCGCTCGAGGCGCGCGCCGGTCTGGCGCCCGGCAGCGTGGTGATCGTGCCGGTGGCGACCGAGACGGCGGAAGCGATGCTGACGATGCAAAGCTACGCGCAGCAGCCGCTGCCGCGCCTGGCCGGCATCACCTGGGGCGCGGAAGACCTCTCGGCGGCGATCGGCGCGATCTCGAACCGCGACGAGGATGGCGCATACGCGCCGCTCTACGCGCTGGCCGGTGCGCTCTGCCTCGCGGCGAGCGCAGCTGCCAACGTGCCGGCGATCGACACCTTGCACGTCGACTTCCGCGACGCGGCCGGGCTCGCCGCAGCATGTCGAACGTCGCGCCGGCGCGGATTCCGCGGCCGGATCGCGATCCACCCCGACCAGGTGGCGATCATCAACGACGCGTACTCGCCGTCGGCGGAAGAGAAGGCGCGCGCGCAGCGGATCGTCGATGCATTCGCGGCCAACCCGGACGCCGGGACACTGAGCCTGGACGGCGCCATGATCGATCGCCCGCACCTGACGCAGGCGTTGCGCACGCTCGGCGTCGGCTGAGCAGCACGGACAACGGAGCACAGCATGGACTTCTCCGTCAGCGAAGACCACCGCGCGATCCGCGACGGCGTCGGCGCCGTCGTGCGATCGTTCGACGACGAATACTGGCTGGCGCGCGACGACGACGGTGAATTCCCGAGGGAGTTCCATCGCGCCATGGCCGAAGCCGGCTGGCTCGGCATCACGATGCCGCCGGAATACGGCGGCGCCGGGCTCGGGGTCACCGAGGCGGTGATCATGCTGCACGAGGTGGCGAGCCACGGCGGTGCGATGGCGGCAGCGTCGACGGTGCACATCAACCTGTTCGGGCCGCATCCGATCGTCGTGTTCGGCAACGAGGACCAGCGCAAGCGCTGGCTGCCGCGCCTCGTCGAGGGCAAGGACCAGTGCGCGTTCGGCTTCACCGAGCCCGACGCGGGCCTGAACACGACGGCGATCAAGACCTTCGCCGAGAAGGTTCCGGGCGGCTACGTCGTCAACGGCCAGAAGGTGTGGACGTCGACCGCGCAAGTCGCCTCGAAGATCATGCTGCTGACGCGCACGACCAAGCTCGAGGACTGCAAGCGTCCGACCGACGGCATCACGATCTTCTACACCGACCTCGACCGCAGCAAGATCGAGGTGCGGCGGATCGCGAAGATGGGCCGCAAAGCCGTCGACTCGAACGCGATCTTCATCGACGGCCTGTTCATCCCGGAGTCGGATCGCGTCGGCGAGGAAGGCAAGGGTTTCTCGTACATCCTGCACAGCCTCAACCCGGAGCGGCTGCTCGTCGCGGCCGAGGCGATCGCGATCGGCCAGGACGCGTTGCGACGGGCGACGAAGTACGCCCGCGAGCGCGTCGTGTTCGGCCGTCCGATCGGCCAGAACCAGTCCATCCAGCACCCGCTCGCCGAGCGCTGGATGGCGCTCGAGGCCGCATGGGCGATGGTCATGAAGGGCGCCTGGCTGTACGACAACGACCTGCCGTGCGGCGCCGAGGCGAACACCGCCAAGTTCCTCGGTGCGCGTGCCGGCTTCGAGTCCTGCCTGCAGGCGGTGCTCACGCACGGCGGGTTCGGCTATGCCAAGGAGTACCACGTCGAACGGTTGCTGCGCGAAGTGACGATCACGCGCATTGCGCCGATCACCGAGCAGCTGATCCTGTCGTTCGTGGCCGAGAAGGTGCTCGACTTGCCGAAGTCGTACTGAAGAAGCGAGGAAGCAAGTGTTCAAACGCGAGCTGTTCAACTCCGACCACGAAGCCTTCCGCGACACCGTCAGGCGGTTCGTCGAAAACGAGATCGCACCTTTCCACGCGCAGTGGGAAGACGATGGTGTCGTGCCCCGCGAGCTGTGGAGGAAGGCAGGCGCAGCAGGCATGCTCTGCTGCACGGTGCCGGAGGAGTACGGCGGCATCGGCGCCGACTACCTGTTCGACGTCGTGGTCTTCGAGGAGATGGCGCGCTCGGGCTTCACGGGGCCTGGCTTCATGATCCACTGCGACCTGGTCGCCACCTACATCGCCAGTTTCGGCAGCGAGGCGCAAAAGAAGCGCTGGCTTCCGCTGATGGTGAGTGGCGAGGCGATCGGATCGCTCGGCATGACCGAGCCGCACGCCGGCAGCGATCTGAAGGCGATCCGCACCAAGGCAGTCCGGGACGGCGACGACTACGTCATCAATGGCCAGAAGGTGTTCATCTCGAACGGTCAGCTCTGCGACGTCATCGTCCTCGCGACCAAGACCGACAGCACCGCCGGCGCCAAGGGCGTGACGCTCTTCCTCGTCGACACCCATCTGCCTGGCTTCAGGCGCGGCAAGAACCTGCGCAAGGTCGGCATGAAGGGCCAGGACACGTCGGAGCTCTTCTTCGACGACCTGCGCGTGCCCGCTTCGGCCATGCTCGGCGAGGAGGGACGCGGCTTCGAGCTGATGATGACCAAGCTGGCGCAGGAGCGCCTGGCGCAGACGATCCGCTCGGCGGTCGTTGCGGAGACCGTCATCGACTACACGGTCGAGTACACCGCCGGCCGGAAGGCCTTCGGCAGGACGATCGGCGACTTCCAGAACACCCAGTTCAAGCTCGCCGAGCTCAAGACCGAGGCGGTTGTCGGCCGCGTCTTCACCGACAAGTGCATCGCGAATTTCATGAGAGGCGAGCTCGACGCTGTCGATGCCGCAATGGCGAAGATGTGGCTTTCCAACCTGCACTGCAAGGTCGTCGACGAGTGCCTGCAGCTGTTCGGCGGCTGGGGCTACATGTGGGAGTACCCGATCGCCCGCGCCTACGCCGACGCACGCGTCGTCAAGATCGCCGGCGGCTCGATCGAGGTGATGAAGCACATCATCGGCCGGCGGCTCTTCGCCGAGGCGCGCCACGTCGGCGAGCGCGTCAGCGCGATCGCCGGAATCAACCCGGTCTAGCGCGCGGGCGCTCGACCTCCGAGGAGACAGACATGGCAAGCACTGCATCGAGCAGCCCGTTCCGCGACGACGTTCTCGCCGGCAAGCGCATCCTCATCACCGGCGGCGGCACCGGGCTCGGCAAGGAGCTGGCGAAGAGCTTCGTCGGCAACGGCGCTGCGGTGACGATCTGCGGTCGGCGCGAAGGCGTGTTGCAGGAGACGGTCGGCGAGCTGCAGCGGCACGCCGCGAACGGCGGCCGCATCGCCTACGAGATCTGCGACGTCCGCGACGCCGCGCAGATCGACGCGATGGTCGAGCGCATCTGGGCGGGTGGCCCGCTCACCGGCCTGGTCAACAACGCTGCGGCGAACTTCATTTCCCCGTCCGTGGAGATCAGCCCGCGCGGGTTCGAGGCAGTCCGTTCGACCGTGATGGACGGCGCGCTGCACGCGACGCTCGCCTGCGGCCGCCGCTGGATCGCGCAGGGCTTGCCCGGCTCGGTCGTGAGCATGCTGGTGACCTGGGTGTGGACCGGCTCGGCCTATGTGGTGCCGGCGGCGATGGCGAAGGCAGCCGTGCACGCCATGACCATGTCGCTGGCGGTCGAGTGGGGGCCGAAGAACATCCGCGTCAATGCGATCGCGCCAGGGCCGTTCCCGACGGAGGGGGCCTGGGACAAGCTCAATCCGCTGGCGGAGAC
>Ga0157375_10004470_pt1 | contig 12146 bp, 10 predicted proteins | sample M35metaG_FD_115311 | JGI IMG/M metagenome (GOLD analysis project Ga0157375, IMG submission 115311) | Miscanthus rhizosphere microbial communities from Kellogg Biological Station, Michigan, USA - M3-5 metaG | ecosystem: Host-associated > Plants > Roots > Rhizosphere > Soil | place: USA: Michigan...
CGCTCGATGACGACGAGTGGCGCGCTGCCGCAAGGCGAGGCATTCCCGCGCGTCTCTTCGGCAAGCGCCTGTGGGTCGCGCCCGCGGACGACGCACATGTTCCTGCAGGCCTCGTCGGCGTCAAGCTGCACATGGGACTCGCGTTCGGCACCGGCGAGCATCCGACCACGGCGCTTTGTCTCGAATGGCTCGACGCGGCACTCGAGCCGGGCACGAGCGTGCTCGACTATGGTTGCGGCTCCGGCGTGCTCGCGATCGCCGCGCTCGCGCTCGGCGCGAGCCGCGCGTGGGCGATCGACAACGACGAGCAGGCGCTGATCGCCACGCGCGACAATGCGCGCTTGAACGGCTGCGAGGCGCGCATCGCGATCAGCGCGCCGGACTCGTTGCCGAAGCAGCGCGTCGACGTCGTGGTCGCGAACATTCTCGCAGGGCCGTTGGTGTCGCTCGCCGCCGAGCTCGCGCGCATCGTGGTCCCCGGCGGAGCGATCGTGTTGAGCGGGATACTCGCGCGCCAGGCGCCGACAGTCGCAGCCGCGTACGAGCCGTGGTTCGAGCGAATTGCGACGCACGAGCGCGATGGCTGGACGCGGATCGACGCGCGGCGCCGGAGCGGGTGATCGAGGTGCGGAACGGTTAGACTGCCGCGCGAGGAGCCACTGCAGACACATGCTGTTCACGCGCTGCCCCGACTGTGACACGACGTTTCGCGTCACCGACGACGCGCTGAAAAGAGCGAACGGTCAAGTCCGATGCGGGCGCTGCGCGAGCGTGTTCAACGCATACGCGGAGCGGCGCGACGAGCCAGGCGCGCCGATCGCCAATGCGCCCTCAGAGAGGTCCGAAGCCGACACGCCAGCGACAGGGCCGCACCCCGTCGCCGCCGCTGCACCGGTCCCCGCTGCAGCGACACAACCGAGCGCAGCCGCCACGCCGCCGGTCCCCGCTGCAGCGACACCACCGAGCGCAGCCGCCGCGCCGCCGCTCTCCGCAGCAGCGGCACAACCGAGCGCAGCGGCCGCGCCGCAACCTACGCCGGCAGAGGCGGCCGTGCCGGTCGAATTGGCCAAGCAGGACCCGCCGATCCGGATCGTGGCGCCCAGCGCTCGCGAAGAGGCGCCCGAAGCCCTCCTCGATCCGGACGCCGACCTACTCGCCGGCCTGTCGGTGGAATCGGTCGTCGCGCAGCTCGAGCAGGGCACGATCAACGGGGGCGCCGACGACAGCGCCCTGCTCGACCTCGATGCGGCGCAGGACGCCGCGATACCGCCCTCGCAGGTCGAGGCCGTGCTCGAGACCGAGCCGATCGGCGACTGGCGACACTTGCCGAAAGAGCCCGCGCGCAGCAGCAGCAGCAGTAACTACTGGGGCGTCGGCGTCGCCGTGACAGTCGCAATGCTCGCGGTGCAACTCGTCAACCACTATCGCGCCGAGCTCGTCAAGTTTCCTTCCGTCGGCTCGCTCGTGCAAAGCGCGTACGCAGCGGTCGGCGTCGTCGTGTTGCCGCGTTGGGACGTTCGGCAATACCAGATACTCGATTGGGTTGCGACTGCAGAGCCGAGCTCCGGTGGGATCGGCAGTCTCCGAATTACAGCGCGCATCAAGAATCTCGGACCGGAGTATCAGCCTTACCCTGACGTCAATTTGCGACTCAAGGATCGTTGGGAAGCTGCAGTCGGTGGTCGCGTGTTCGCGCCCGCGGAGTATCTCGCCGCGACGCCGCGCAAGTTGATGGCACCCGGCGAAACCGCGCGCGCGCAACTCGAGCTCGTCGATCCGGGTCCCGATGCATATGGATTCGATCTCGACGTTTGCGTCGAAATCGAGACACACGTACTAAGCTGCCGGAATGACAAAGTATTTCTTTGACGACTGCGCGCGCGAAAATTTTTCTCGCGGAGCGCGCAAAAATTCCGCGCGAGCCCGTGCTATGATTCCGCGCACCTCGAGTCGGTACTCACTGCTAGAAAAACGGGGTTAATGTCGGCGAGCAGATATCCGGTCAAAAGCCGGGTCTCAAGTTTCTTTCGCGAGGCGCTCGCGACGTTAAGTAGCTAGCGACCGGCAACTCGAGGCACTCGCTCTGACTTTTCGTTGCTTTGCGTTCTTCAGGGGGAACGTAGTGTGACTGCGACCAGCACAAAAAAAACGACGCGCAAAAGGACCAAGCGCTCGTCGAACGGCAATGGACACTTCGGAATCAAGAGCAAACCGTTGAGCAGCCTCACCGACGAATGTTTGCGCAGCTACTTCGAGAACCTGAACGGCCACAAGCCCGGCGACCTTTACCAACTCGTGATCGGCGAGGTGGAAAGGCCGTTGCTGTCGGCCGTGTTGGCGTACACGAAGGGCAACCAGAGCGAGGCAGCCGAAATCCTCGGCATCAATCGCGGCACGCTCCGCACCAAGCTCAAGGCATATCACCTCCAGGGCCGATGAGCCCGAGCCGGCCCCGCTCCACGACGACCCGGCGCGAGCCCAAGGATCCGAGCAGCGCCGCGGCGCGCCCCCAGCGGCGCGCCTTGCTAAGCGTCTCCGACAAGCAGGGGCTCGTGGCCTTCGCGACCGCGCTCGCCGCGGCGGGCTTCGAGATCATCTCGACGGGCGGCACCGCGAAAGCCTTGCGCGACGCGGGTGTCGTGGTCGTCGACGTCGCCGCGATCACCGAATTCCCCGAGATCATGGACGGCCGCGTGAAGACGCTGCATCCGCGGATCCACGGCGGCTTGCTCGCGCGCCGCGGCGTCGACGACGCGGCGCGCAGTGCGCACGGAATAGACCTCATCGACCTGCTCGTCGTGAATCTCTATCCGTTCGAGGCCACGATCTCGCGCCCCGGCTGCACCGACGACGAAGCCATCGAGAACATCGATGTCGGCGGACCGGCAATGCTGCGGGCCGCCGCGAAGAACCACGACCGCGTCACCGTCGTCGTCGATCCCGCCGACTATCCGGCCGTGCTCGCCGCGCTCGCCGACGGCGAGCCGCCTGCTGAATTGCGACGCACGCTCGCGGTGAAGGCATTCGAGCACACGTCTCGTTACGACGCGGCGATCAGCCGCTACCTGCGCTCGCACGGCGCCGCTGCCGACGCGTGGCCCGATCCGCTCGAGCTTCGCTGGCAGCTAGCCGAACCCTTACGCTACGGCGAGAACCCGCACCAGAGCGCGGCGCTCTACCGGACGGCCACTGCGCGCGGAGGCACCGTCGCTCACGCGCGCCAACGGCAAGGCAAGCAACTGTCGTTCAACAATATCGTCGACGCGGACGCGGCGTTCCAAGCCGTGAACGCGTTCGACGCGCCGGCCTGCGTGATCGTGAAGCACGCAAACCCGTGCGGCGTCGCAGTCGATACAAGTCCCGCGCTCGCCTACGAGCACGCGTATCGGACAGATCCGACGTCCGCCTATGGCGGCGTGATCGCGTTCAACCGGCCGCTCGACGAGGCTACGGTCGCCGCGATCCTCGGTCGGCAGTTCGCCGAGGTGATCGTGGCTCCCGAGATCGACGCGCGCGTGCTTGCCGCGTTGGCGAGCAAGCCCAGCATCCGCGTGCTCGAGGCGGGCACACCGGCCCGGGGCACGGGCGGCACCGAGCTCGAGATCAAGACGATCGACGGCGGCGTGCTGTTGCAACAGCGGGACGACGGACGCGTAGACGTCGCGGCGGCGAAGGTCGTCACGCGCCGTGAGCCAGGCGCAGAGGAGCTCGCCGATCTCGCCTTCGCTTGGACCGTCGTGAAGTTCGTGAAATCAAACGCGATCGTCTACGCGCGAGGGGGCGCGACGCTCGGGATCGGCGCGGGCCAGCCGAGCCGCGTAATGAGCGCACGCATCGGCGCGCTGAAGGCCGCCGAAGCGGGGCTGCAGATTCAAGGAGCCGCGCTCGCATCGGACGCGTTCTTTCCGTTCCGCGACGGCGTCGACGCGGCGGCCGCGAACGGCGTGCGCGCGATCGTCCAGCCCGGCGGCTCAATCCGCGACGACGAGGTCGTGCAGGCGGCCGATGAGCACGGCATCGCGATGGTCTTCACCGGCATGCGGCACTTCCGGCATTGAGCGCCGCGACGTCGAAAATGAAAGTGCTCGTGATCGGCGGCGGCGGCCGCGAGCACGCGATCGCTTGGGCTGCGTCGCGCTCGCCGCTCGCGAGCGAGGTGCTCGTCGCGCCCGGCAATGCGGGCACCGCGCGCGAGCCGAAGGTCCGCAACGTCACGGTTGCGGCCGATGACTTCGACGGCCTGCTCGAGCTCGCGGTTTCGGAGGGCGTCGGGCTCACGATCGTCGGACCCGAGACGCCGCTCGTCGGCGGCCTCGTCGACCGCTTCGAGCAGCGCGGGTTGAAGTGCTTCGGGCCGCGCGCCGCGGGCGCCCAGCTCGAAGGCTCGAAAGCGTTCACGAAGGAGTTCCTCGCCCGCCATCGCATCCCGACCGCGGGCTACCGCACGTTCACGAACGCCGCGGACGCGCGCGCATATGCGGCGACGCGCAAGCCACCGATCGTGATCAAGGCAGACGGCCTCGCGGCCGGCAAAGGCGTCGTGATCGCGCAAACCGTCGCCGAAGCGCAAGCCACTCTCACGCGCATGCTCGAGCAGCGCCAGTTCGGCGCGGCCGGCACGAAGGTCGTGATCGAGGACTTCCTTGCGGGAGAAGAAGCGAGCTTCATCGCGCTCGTCGACGGCGAGCGCGTCGTGCCGCTCGCGAGCTCGCAAGATCACAAGACGCGCGACGACGGCGACCGCGGTCCGAACACCGGAGGGATGGGCGCGTACTCGCCTGCCCCGGTCGTCACCGACGCCGTCCACGAGCACGTGATGCGTGACATCATGCTGCCGACCGTGCGCGGCCTGCTCGCCGACGGCATTCGCTATCGCGGATTCCTCTACGCCGGTCTCATGATCGACGAGCGCGGCAACGCGAAGGTGGTCGAGTTCAACTGCCGGCTCGGCGATCCCGAGACGCAGCCGATCCTTTTTCGCCTGCGCTCGGACCTCGTGAGGCTCTGCCTCGCGAGCTTCGACGGCACGCTTGGCCTAGAGCCGATCGACTGGGATCCGCGCGCAACCGTCGGCGTCGTGATCGCGAGCCGCGGCTACCCCGACGCCTATGAGAAGGGCGTGGCGGTAACCGGCCTCGAGCGCGTCATCGGCGACGACCAAAAGATCTTCCACGCCGGCACGCGGCTCGTAAACGGCGAAGTCGTGACCGACGGCGGCCGCGTGCTGTGCGCGGTCGGCATCGGTGCGACCGTCGGCGCAGCGCAGCGGCGCGCGTACGACGCGGCGTCGAAGGTCGGCTGGGACGGAGCGTTCTACCGAAAGGATATCGGTTACCGCGCCGTCGAGCGTGAGGCCGCGAGATCCCCTAGCCATTGACCGTCAGCCATTGACCGTCGAGCGGCCGGCTCTGGCCGCGAGGAAGCCGCTGTTGCGCAAGAGCGCTGCCGAGAGCACCGAGATCACGACGCCGATCGGGAACATCTCCACGAACGTAATCGGCAAACGGTACAGCGGATTCGCGTACATCCGCGCGAACGCCGCCGCCTGCTCGGTGACGCGGGCGAGCTCCTCGGCGGACGCCCCCTTCGCCCGCGCCGCGTCGAGCATCGCCTGCGACGACACCGCGCCGAAGTCGAAGCCCGTGAGCGCGATCGAAATCTCCCAGCCTACTGCGTAGATCGCGCTCGCGACGGCGCTGATGCCGAGGCCCACGAGCAGCGCCGGCACGAACCTGACGGCGCCGCCGAGGACCTTGTCGCGATAGTGCTTGACACCGAGAAACACCGCGGTCAATGCGACGATCATCGTCAGGTAGCCGAATAGCGCGCCGTCGTCGGGCGCCGTCGACGCGGTCAGCGTGAGCATCAGCGCGACCATCGGCACGGCGACGATCAGCCCGGCGACGATGCCGTAGATCAGGACGATTTTGGGTGCGGTGGTAGTCATGGACGGCTCTCCTCGTGGTTGTGGGGGCGCCATCAGAGCCGCGCCGCGACACTCGAACAATCACCCGAACGGGTGGTTCGGGCCGAATCGCCCGAATGTCGCTTCGGTTAGCGGATCATCCCGAGCTCTCGCGCGCGCAGGATCGCCTCGGTCCGGCGCCTGACCTCGAGCTTCTCGTAGAGATTCGCCAGGTGAGTCTTGACCGTGTTCGGCGACACGTCGAGCCGGCGCGCGATCTCCTTGTTGGACCGGCCCGCGGCGAGCAGATCGAGCACTTCGAGCTCGCGCGGGCTGATGCCGAGCGTCTCGACGACCCGCGTGTTCGGCACGAACGGCGCCGGGGGTGCGTGCCGGAATAGCCGTGTGCCGGCCCAGACGCCAAGAGCCAAGAAAGCGAGCGCGACCAGCGCGACATAGACCTCGACCGAGTACGCGCGCACGAGATACCGGTACTCGAGCCAGCGCAGGCCGAGTGACGCCGCAGCGAGAATCGCGCCGTAGATGGCGACGAGCCGAACCGTTGCGAGCCGATCACCCACGGAGGGCGGGCGGTTATCGACCGCCCGCGGCTTGGCAGACGTTCATAATTTCCGCCACGGCGCGCCGGTAGGCGGCTGGCGGTGCGCGCATCAGCGCTTCATCGCGTCGAAGAACTCGGCGTTCGTCTTCGTGTCCTGAAGCTTGCTGATCAAGAACTCCACTGCCGCGAGCTCGTCCATCGGGTGCAGAACCTTGCGCAGGATCCACATCTTTTGGAGCTCGTCCGGCTGCGTGAGCAGCTCCTCTTTGCGCGTGCCCGAGCGGTTGATGTTGATCGACGGGAACACGCGCTTCTCGGAGATACGGCGATCCAGGTGGATCTCCATGTTGCCGGTGCCCTTGAATTCCTCGTAGATCACGTCGTCCATCTTCGAGCCCGTGTCGATCAGCGCGGTCGCGATGATCGTGAGGCTGCCGCCTTCTTCGATGTTGCGCGCGGCGCCGAAGAAGCGCTTCGGCCGCTGCAGCGCGTTCGCGTCGACGCCGCCCGTGAGCACCTTGCCCGACGACGGCACGACCGTGTTGTACGCGCGCGCGAGGCGCGTGATCGAGTCGAGCAAGATCACCACGTCCTGCTTGTGCTCGGTGAGGCGCTTCGCCTTCTCGATGACCATCTCGGCCACCTGCACGTGGCGCGTCGCGGGCTCGTCGAACGTGCTCGAAACGACCTCGCCGCGCACCGTGCGCTCCATCTCCGTGACCTCTTCCGGCCGCTCGTCGATGAGCAGCACGATCAACGTCACGTCGGGATGGTTGTGCGAGATCGAGGCCGCGATGTTCTGCAGCAGCATCGTCTTGCCGGCCTTCGGCGGCGAGACGATGAGACCGCGCTGGCCTTTGCCGATCGGCGCGACCATGTCGATGACGCGCGCGGTGAGGTCCTCGGTGCTGCCGTTGCCCTGCTCGAGCTTCAGCCGCTTCTTCGGAAAGAGCGGCGTCAGGTTCTCGAATAGCACCTTGCTCTTCGAGCTCTCGGGCGCGTCGCCGTTGATGTCGCCGACCTTGAGCAGCGCGAAATAGCGCTCGCCGTCCTTCGGCGGGCGGATCAACCCGGAGACCGTGTCGCCGGTACGCAGGTTGAAGCGGCGGATCTGGCTCGGGCTCACGTAGATGTCGTCGGGCCCCGCGAGGTAAGAGCTGTCCGCGGAGCGCAGAAAGCCGAAGCCGTCCTGGAGGATCTCGAGCACACCCTCGCCGAAGATGTTCTCGCCGTTCTTCGCGTGGGCTTTGAGGATCGAGAAGATGATGTCTTGCTTGCGCGAGCGGGCCAGGTTCTCGAGGCCCATCGACTCGCCGAGCTGGACGAGCTCGGCCGGCGGCCGGGTCTTGAGCTCGGAGAGATTCATCGCGTTCTTCGAATTCTCGAGCTCAGCGGCCGGAATCACGTCGAACTCCTCGTCGTCCGGGAATTCGTCGCGCATGCCGCCCATGCCCATTCCCATGCCACCGGGACCTCCAGGTCCCTTGTTGCGGCGGGAGCGCTTCCCGTTGTTGTTTGGATTGTTGTTGTTGTTGTCGCGAGGTTGCCGCGGGCCGTCTTTGACCCGGGCGCGTGCTGAATTACCGAGATATCCTCTCACGAGTACTTCCGTGGGCTATTAGCCCGTTTTGGTGGACGCGCGGTTCAAATGCGCGTTTAGAAACGATTCGAGCTGTGCCTTCGAAACCGCGCCGACTTGCTGCGCCGCGACGGTGCCGTCGCGAAACAGCAGTAGAGTTGGGATGCCGCGAACGTTGTATTTCGCCGGCGTCCTCGGGTTCTCGTCGATGTTGAGCTTCACGACGCGGAGCCGATCCTTGTACTCGTCGGCTATCACATCGAGTGTCGGTGCAATCATCTTGCAGGGCGTGCACCATTCCGCCCAGAAATCGAGAAGAACGGGTTGCGGCGACTTCACGACGTCCGTGTCGAAGGCCGCATCGGTCGTGTGTACGATTTGATCATTCACGGTGACGATCCTTCTGTGAGTTGCCCAGCCCGTGGATCCCGCGGGCGGAAGATCTAAGCGTAAGACGCCTTTGCTGGAAGAGCCGAAAGTGACGCGGCCTGGCGGGTCAGGCACAATGTCGAAGCTTGCTTCCTTGAGGCGTCGCGGGAATTCGTGGGGCTCTGGGAGGGCTAGACCTTATTTTTAACCGTCGGAACGACAATTTGCAAGTATCGGGGACCGCAATAGACACCGCCTCTCAATCGAGCCACCACCTCACGACGCTGCGCTTTTCCGACCTATCGTTATCTCCCGGATTGCAGCGCGGAATCGCCGAAGCCGGGTTCGAATACTGCACGCCGATTCAAAGCGAAGCGCTGCCGCTCGCGCTCGACGGACAAGACACGGCGGGCCAGGCGCAGACCGGCACCGGTAAAACCGCGGCGTATTTAGTCGCATTGTTCAACCGGCTCGAGACGACTGAGCCCCCGAAGGGCGAGGCGGGACCGCGCGCCCTCGTGCTCGCGCCTACGCGCGAGCTTGCGGTCCAGATTCACGCCGACGCGCAGGTGCTCGGCCGCTATCTGCCGTACAAGCTGGGGCTCGCGTTCGGCGGCACGGATTACGACAAGCAGCGCGAAGAGCTCGCGGCCGGAGTCGACGTTCTGATCGGCACGCCGGGGCGAACGATCGATTTCTTCAAGCAACATGTGTTCGGCCTTCGCCGAGTGCAAGTGCTCGTGCTCGACGAAGCCGATCGGATGTTCGACCTCGGCTTCATCAAGGACATCCGCTTCGTGTTGCGGCGTCTGCCCGAGCGCAGCCATCGACTGAACATGTTGTTTTCCGCGACGCTGTCGTACCGCGTGCTCGAGCTCGCGTACGAGCACATGAACGATCCCGAGCTCGTGCGGATCGAGCCCGACAAGATGACGGTCGACCGCGTCACGCAGAGCATTTACTTCCCCTCGATGGAGGAGAAGATCCCGCTGTTGCTCACACTGCTGCGCGACCGCGATCCGACGCGGACGATGGTGTTCGTCAATACGCGGCGTGAGGCGGACAGGCTGAGTGACGCGCTCCAGCGAAACGGGATCGTGGCCGAAGCATTGTCGGGCGACGTCCCGCAGCGCAAGCGCCTCCGGATGCTCAAGGACTTTCAGGCCGGCAAGCTGGCGGTGCTGATCGGCACCGACGTCGCGTCGCGCGGCCTACACGTTCCGGGCGTGAGCCACGTTTTCAACTACGACTTGCCGCAAGACCCCGAGGATTACGTGCACCGGATCGGACGCACCGCGCGCGCGGGCGCCGCCGGCGACGCGATCAGCTTCGGCTGCGAGACGTACGCGATCTCCCTGCCCGAGATCGAGGCGTTTATCGGCCGCAAGATCCCGGTCGCGACGTTCGATCACAACGCGCTCATGCCATTCACGGCGCCCGAGCCGCGCCATCGCCACGCGCACGGCGGCGGCCCGCGCCACCATCGCCCGCAAGGCGGTGGCCATCGCGGCGGTGGCGGCGGAGGGCATCGCGGTGGCAGCAGTGGAGGTCATCGCGGTGGGGGCGGCGGCGGCCGTCATGGCGGCCGCGGACGGCGTGGCGGCGGCCCGAGCTCGGGCGGCGCTCCGCCCGGCTGACAGCGCTTCGACGCAGGCGCGCCTCACGCGCCGACAGGATTCGGATCCCTCCAGACTCGCTCGAACGGCAACCGCCACCCATGCGGCGCGACGAGCTGATGAATCGCGTTCGGCCCCCACGAGCCCGTGGCATAAACTCGCACCGGCGGCGGCGACTCGAGCAGCGGCATCGACACTTCCCATAGCCGCTCGATGCCCTCGGCCGTCGTGAACAGCGTGTGATCGCCACGCATCGCATCGAGGATCAAACGCTCGTACGCCTCGAGCACGTCGCCGACGAGCGCCGTGTCGTGCATCGCGAATTGCAGGCTCAGCTTGTCGAGCCGCATGCCGGGGCCCGGCCGCTTGCCATAGAACGACAACGATACTTTCGATTGATCCGCGAGATCGAACGTGAGGTGATCCGGCCCATGCGCGCCGACGCCCGAGCCCGGCGGAAACATGCTTTTCGGCGGCTCGCGGAACGCGATCGAGATGATCCGCTGGCCCTCGGCCATGCACTTGCCGGTCCGCAGGTAAAACGGCACTCCGGCCCAGCGCCAATTGTCGATCGAGCATTTCAGCGCAATGAACGTCTCGGTGTCCGACTCCGGGTTCACCCCCTCCTCCGTGCGGTAGCCCGTGTATTGGCCGCGTACGACGTCGGCCGGTTCGATCGGCCGCATGCTGCGGAACACCTTGTGCTTCTCTTCGCCGATCGGCTTCGGCTCGAGTGACGTCGGCGGCTCCATTGCCATGAACGCGAGAATTTGGAACAGGTGCGTGACGACCATGTCGCGGTATGCGCCGGTGGCCTCGTAGAACGCGGCGCGTTTGCCGAGCCCGATCTTCTCGGGCACGTCGATCTGCACGTGGTCGATGAAGTTGCGGTTCCAGATCGGCTCGAACAGCCCGTTCGCGAACCGGAACGCGAGGATGTTCTGTGCAGGCTCCTTGCCGAGGAAATGATCGATCCGAAAGATCTGTTCTTCCGTGAACACCTCGTGCAGGCGCGCGTTGAGCTCGACCGCGCTCTTGAGATCGGTGCCGAATGGCTTCTCCATCACGACGCGCGAGCGCTCGACGAGGCGCGCGTCGCGGATCAGATGCACGGCCGCAAGCGCGGCGCTCGGCGGCACGCTCAAGTAATGCAGAACGCGGCTCTCGCCCGCGAGACTCTGTTGCGCCTTGTAGACGGCCGCGTGCAATGCTTCGGGCCCCGCCTCCAGCGACACGTAGTCGAGGCCCGCGGCGAACGTAGCCCAGTCGCTCGCGTTGACTTTGCGCGTGAACGATTCGTCGAGCGCCTCGCGCGCGTGCTTGCGGAAGCTCTCCGCGTCGAGCGCGTCGAGAGAAACGGCGACGATGCGGCAATGCGGAATGAACCCCGCGCTCGTCAGATGATAGAGGCCCGGCAGCAGCTTGCGGCGCGCGAGGTCGCCCGTCGCGCCGACGAGCACGACCACCTGGCTGTATTTTGGCCCGACCCCGGGCGGAACCTTCGCCACGCTATTGCCTCGCCTAGCCGGCGCGCAGTGATGACGCGTCGAGAGCGAGCTCTTCGATCGCGCCCCAATTGCCGGCATCGACGAGCTCGCGCGGCGCGAGCCACGAACCGCCGACACAGAGCACGTTCGGCTGCGCGAGGAACTCGGCCGCGTTTGCGCGCGTGACGCCGCCCGTCGGACAAAACATGACGTCCGGGAACGGCCCCGCGAGCGCTTTCAACATGCCGACGCCGCCGGCCTGCTGCGCGGGGAACAGCTTACACGCGCGGAAGCCGGCCGCGCGCGCGGCGATCAGCTCGGTCGGTGTCATCACACCGGGCAGGAGCGGCAGCCGCGTGGCGCCGGCGCCGAACATGAGGTCGGGCGTGAGCCCAGGTGTCACCGCGAACTGCGCGCCGGCGCGCTGGACGGCGGCGAAGTCCTCGGCGCGAGTCAGGGTGCCTGCACCGACGACGGCGCCTGGCGCTATTTCGCGCATTTCCGTGATCGCGTCGAGAGCGCACGCAGTGCGTAGCGTGACCTCGAGCACCCGGATGCCGCCGCGCACGAGCGCCCGCGCGAGGGGCGCAGCGTCCTCCAGACGCGTGACCGTGAGCACGGGAATCAC
>Ga0157375_10004472_pt1 | contig 12142 bp, 9 predicted proteins | sample M35metaG_FD_115311 | JGI IMG/M metagenome (GOLD analysis project Ga0157375, IMG submission 115311) | Miscanthus rhizosphere microbial communities from Kellogg Biological Station, Michigan, USA - M3-5 metaG | ecosystem: Host-associated > Plants > Roots > Rhizosphere > Soil | place: USA: Michigan...
ACCGCTGCGCTGCGCGGCGCGATTGCCGTGCTCGTCGCATCGCCCGATGCCAAATCACAGACACTCATGCCGATGGTGCCTTGGAAGGTTACTGTTCCACAAACTGAAATCACCCCGGCGCCCGGCCATTAGACGGCCGACTTCGACCACGGTGACCCCTATGCTGCGTTCCGGCCTCGCTGCTGGGATGATCTCACTCTGGGTCATTTTCTGGAGCAACGGGGCCTTCGCACTGGAGCGTGCCGCCCTCGCACTGTCCGGTTCAGACTGCCGTCTCTCGCACCAAGACATCATTGAAACCTTGGAGCGCCTCGAGGGTGTCACAAGGGTGGAGGCCGAGACGATTCCCGATCATCTCCTGGTCGACCACGACGGCTTGCGCCGCACAGAAGAAGAGCTGGCCGCCTTCGTGAACGGACTGTCTTTCTCGCAGGGTCGTTGTCGGGCAGCGGTGATGCGGTCCTGCATCACCGCAGGGGCCGGACCCGGCGGCGCGCGCCCCGTGCCGGGTCGCTAGGTCATCAATATACGACCGCCGGGCGTTTCCCGTGAGCGATCAGCATCATTCGCTCTCGCTTGAGCGGACGCTCTGGATCACGCGTATAGTGGGAAAAATCCTTCGAGACCTCGACGGCGCTCAACGGCAGCGTAATTTCCTGACGCATGTGTGGGACCGCCGTATCCAGCGAAAGCGACACGACTTGATCGGTGCAACCGGTCACCTCGGCGCTGAGATCCCCCTGATCGTCGAATTGAACGGTGATTCGTTCCTCTGGATCGATCCACTTTCTGATCGTCGCCGCCTTCTGCTTGTTACTGTCTCCACGCTCCATCACACTCTCCTTACGCCGCACGATAGGTGCCGGCCTCTTTGGTTTCGACTTCGCCCACGACTCGGGAACCGATGATAGCGCCCCAGACCGTGGTGCCGAGAGAAAGCAGACCGCCGATGGCAACAAACCAGGCAACGGATGAGATGAGGCTTAGAGCAGGCGGCGATTCGCTATCTGTGCTGATTCCCATGGTGCTGGGAGGCAGGAACATCAAGGTGAAGGTCAAGGCGCCCCAAAGCACCAGCCCATGAAAGAGGCTCTCAAGGTAGCGGGAAGCATCTGCCACCCAGGCGGTGACATAGCCCCCAATAAACGAGGCGATGACCCAGGCGAACCCGCTCCATAATAGTAGACCGGCCGCAACCATGCTGCTGCCGCCGTCTGCCGATTGTTCCTGTAGGAAGACGACGCCAAGACCGAATGCCGTAAGCACGATATGAATTCCCAACGCGACTGACAATCCGGCGATGACCGCCGGCCAGCGGAAGAGCACGATTCTGGCCCGGTCACGAAACGGCAAGAAGGCCATGACAACTCCTCCCTTCTCGTCCGGAAACGCCACTGACCTCATCAAAGGTGGGACGATGCCTCCGGACAATCTTGATCGAGTGTTGTCCAAGCAGGAAGTTCAACACTGCCCTTACGAATGCCTATCTTCTGTCTCCACGATATCCGGCCGCAGGCCGTTGGGTCACATAGTGCGATCCATAGGATTCACTGCTCCACCCTAGCATGATGATCCGTTTGCCTGGGACTTCCACTAGTGAACGAAGGTCGTCAGCCGTTCGGTCGCGGCTGGGCCGCTGCTCCGACGATCGCTGACGACCTAACGGCCCAACTGCTGCTCCTCGGCATGCGGCGCGGGTTCCCGCGTGATCTTCGTGGGATTGTCGGCTCCGGGATTAATGAGAATCGGGACATTCAGGTTGTCGGGGAGCAACACGAACTTCGAACTCTGGCTGTCATAGAGCTTGAACCGGAGATAATCGGGTGTCAGCGTCTTGGCAATTGTCTCCTGCGCCTTGGCCTGGCCGATGGCACGAATGCGAAGGCCTTCCGCTTCTCCCTCCGAACGAATCCGGACGGCGTCGCCCTCACCCTTAGCGCGCCTGCGCATGATCTCGGCATCTCGATCCGCGATCACCAGTTCAAACTCCTTCTGCTCTTTCTCCTGTTCCTTGGCCTGTTTGCGTTCCACTGCTTCCAAGACAATCTTGGCGAGTTCGATATCGGCTAACGCCACACTGGCGACTTCGAGATGACGGCCTTTGAGCTTGTCCACCACCACCGCCTGGACCTTCCCGGCAATTTCGGCGCTCTGCTCGGGCACATTCACCATCGCGTAATTGGACACGACGCTTCGCACGGCGGCCAGCAGCTCGGGCTTCACGACTCGGGGATAAAAATCCGGCCCGATTTCCTGGGCAAGGAAGTAGACTTCATCGGGAAGGGGTCGCATGATGATGGCGGCTCGCAGCTTGACGAGCAAATCGTCGGAACTGAGCGCATCAACGCCTTCCACATAGCTTTGCCAACGGATGTCGTAAGTGAAGACATCGTTCCACGGTGCCCTCCAATAGAATCCGCTTTTCAACGTGGTGGTCGTCAGACCTTCGGTGAAAGGATACCAGCGTAGCCCTCGTTGGCCTGGCTGGACGGTCGTCCCGCAACCGGATTGAAGCGCAAGCAGCAGACACGCAATCAGGAAACAGCCATAACGTTTCATGGTGTCCTTTCTGACGACGCCTGTGGTCGCAGTGCCGAAGCGGACGACCGGCCATTCCGCCTCGCATCAAGATGTTCTGTCGCCAATCGTTCGCGATCGTCGGCGGTAAGGCGGTAGGATTGCGCCAGGAGCCGGGTGCCTGACACCCAATCCGAATCGGGACCAAACATCCGCGCGTACAGATCAGCGCGAGCGTCCAACTCGTCGGCCTGTTGTCGGTGGCGGAATGCTTCTTGTTGATAGTAGTGGGCGATGAGGCGCTGATCGACCGCGGAATTGAAAGAGACCAAGTCGATCTCTTGATCCGGCGCCGCGCAGCCCGACCAGAGTCCCAGGATGAGGACGGACAGCACTGGCGCACCAAATGTTCGACCGTTCGTAATGAATGTACGAGCGGTTACCCCATTGTGGCCTTGGGGGGCATCGCATCGAAGCCGTACTTGAGCAGCAGCTTCTGAATGCGGGGACTCGTCATAAAATTCACGAACTGCTCAGCGGCCTGGAGCGAGTCCTGCCGGCAGGTTGAGACTACCGCTTGTCCGAATATGACGGGAATGGAGCGTCCGGACGGCGCTTCATCGATGATACGGACTTCGCCGCTGTTGATGGCGTCGGCGCGGTACACGATTCCCAAATCGGCTTCGCCCACACTGACCAGGCGGACAACCTCGTCGGTATGGGGCGCCGGAACCAGGCGCGCATGATGATGTGCCAAGGGGTCAATCTGTTTGAGCGCCCTCACGGAAATCACTCCGACACTCGACGCTTTGGGATCGACGAGGGCCACCCGCCAGTTCCTCGGGAACGATGCGTCTCCAAATGAGACCGACGTGGCAGCCGAGGCGGAGGACATGACCACAACCATGGAAGTCTGTGCATATTGGCGAGGCCCGCCCAGCAGCGTGAGTCCCTTCTGATGGAGCGTTTCCACTTCCTGCAACGATTCGGAAAGAAACACATCGATTGGAGCCCCTTGTTCGATCTGCCGCCGCAGCGTATGCGATGGGCCGTACCGCACCTCCACTGGCACACCGTATTCCTTTTCAAACATGCGCAAGATTTCTTGGAATGGCGCCCTGAGGCTCTGGGCAGCTGCCACCGTCAACGTCTCGCCCCGAGCAGGGGCTCCCATTCCTAGGCTGGCGACTCCACAGACGAGCACCATTGTTATGGCCAGTTTCCGAATTCCCATTCCCACGATGCTGCTCCCTTCGTCAGATAATAGGCCTTGATGAGCGCAATGCACGATCATTCCACGCAAATTCAATACCACGTAATCTCTTGGTTCCATGACTGAGCAAATGCGCCCACCCGTTGCATTTCGTGGGTCTCCTCGATGATCGGCTCCTCGCACCTGTGAGATTCCGCACAGTCCTCACTGTGCGAAAGCGCAATGCCTCTTCTCTTCTTTGCGTAGCGGCCAGTAGAAATTCCGAGGTCCCCATCCGATATCCCAACGATAAATGGCATATATTCTGACAGGTGAGGCCTGACAGAAGGTGGGGCACGTACGACAGGTAAGCTGTTTGCTACCCCGGAGCACGTTGCTCTACACTACAGATTGTCTGGCCGGAGTTCGCGCCGCCTATGAACCAGATCGTCCTCATTGCCCTCCGCAGGCCCTATACCTTTGTCGTCATGTCCATCTTGATTGTCCTCATGGGCACCAAGACGATCCTCCACATGCCGACCGACGTCTTTCCGAATATCACGATTCCCGTCACGTCCGTAGTCTGGATCTACACAGGCCTGCTGCCGCAGCAGGTAGAAGGACGCATCACCTATTTGTTCGAGCGCTTCCTCACGTCAACGGTCGAAGGCATCAAATATATCCATAGTCATTCCTATTACGGCAGCAGTATCACCAATATCTTTCTCCAGGATGGAGTCGACGTGGCCAGAGCCGAAGCGGATATCGTGGGCATTGCCCAAAACGTCGTCAAAGCGCTGCCGCCGGACATCTCGCCTCCCATGGTGATGCGTCTCGCGCCATCGTCGATACCGGTGGCCATGCTCCAGATCAGCTCCGACAACCTGACGCCTGCTGAGCTCTATAATCTGGCCTACATGCGAATCCGGCCGCTGCTCGTGACCGTGCCGGGTATCGTCCTTCCGCACCCTTACGGCGGCCAGGACATGCAGGTCATGGTCAACCTCGATCAGCAGAAACTGCTCGCACGTCACCTCACGCCGACTGATATTCACAATGTCCTCATGAAGCAATACCTCGTGCTTCCGTCCGGTGACATCAAGATCAAGTCGACCGACTGGATCGTCCTGACGAACGCCTCGCCGATGAAAATCACAGATTTTGGAGATATCCCGGTCAAGCGGGAAGGCAATGCGTTCGTCTATTTGCGCGATGTTGCCACGGTGCAGCTCATGGGCCGGGTGCAGCAGAATGCCGTACTGGTGAAGGGCAAACAGACCGTGATCATCGTCGCCATGAAGAGCACCGAGGCTTCGACCCTTGATGTGGTCGATGGAATCAAGAAGATGATTCCGCGCGCCGAGCAGGTCTCTCCTCCGGGCGTCCAGATCAGGCTTCTCGACGATGCCTCGACCTTCGTCAAGGATTCCATTTTTGACGTCGTACATGAAATGGCGCTCGCCGGGGCGCTGGTCGGCCTCATCGTGCTGTTGCTCATCGGCTCTTGGAGGGCCACGTTGATCGTCTGGACCTCGATTCCGCTCTCGATTCTCACTGCGATCATCGGCCTGCATTGGCTCAACGAGACGATCAATGTCATGACCCTGGGCGGGTTGGCGTTGGCCGTCGGCATTCTTGTCGACGATGCCACGGTGATGATCGAGAACATCGATCGCCACATTGAAATGGGCAAGCCGCTCGAGCAGGCTATTATCGACGCCGCCAACCAGATCATCGTCCCGACGCTCGTGGCAACGCTCTGTATCGCGATCGTCTGGATTCCGCTCTTCGAGCTCGGCGGCGTTGCCGGCTACCTGTTCAAACCCATGGCGGAGGCGGTGATCATCGCGATGCTCGCCTCCTTCATCCTGTCACGCACGCTGGTGCCGACGATGGCCAAATATATGATGAAGAGTCACGATGTCCAACCCGCATGACCCTCATGGGCCGTTCAGTGGCTCTCCCTCGCGGAACCCCTTTGTCCGCTTTCAGAAGGGGTTCGAGCGTCGCTTCGATCAGTTTCGCGAGGGCTATGGTCAGCGGCTCGAATATGTCATCGACCGACGCAGCACCTTCGTGAAAATTTCGTTGGCGATTGCGCTGGCATCCCTCTGTCTCTTTTTCTTTCTCGGACGCGATTACTTCCCTGAGATCCCGTCGGGCGTCATTCAGATGCATATGCGGGCGCCACTCGGGACACGCATCGAAGTCTCGGGGCGCCTGGCCACACTGGTCTCCAACAGCATCGAGGAGCTGCTTCCTGGGCAGGTTGAAAACATCGTCAGCAATTGCGGCTTGCCGGTCGGCCCGCACAATCTTGCATTCATTCCCACGCCGACGATCGGGTCCCAGGATTGTGATTTGACGATCCTGTTGGAGAATGAAAAGTCGCCGGTGTGGGACTATCGTCGCACGCTGCGCAAGGGCTTGACAGAGCGTTACCCGGGAACCGAATTCACGTTTCAGCCATCCGATTTGACCGCCAAAATTCTCAACTTCGGCGCGCCGGCGCCGATCGACGTGCAGGTCAACGGACCGGACATCTATGCCAACTACGAGTATGCGCGCAAATTGGTCGGGAAGTTTCGCGAGATCCCCGGCGCCGTGGACGTCGTGATCCAACAGACGATGCGCACACCGACCCTCATGGTCGAAGGCAACCGGACGTTCGGAATGGGTGTCAACAGAACGCTGAAGGATATGGCCGACAATTTACTGATGACAACTGCCGGCAGCCAACAGGTCGATCAGATCTATTGGCTCGATCCGTCAACCGGCATGTCGTACCTGATCAATGTCTATACTCCGCAACCACAGATCAACAGCCTCAATAGTCTTAAGACGATCCCCATCGATTCCTCGGACAAGGCTGTGAAAGACGATATCCAGTTACTTGGCAACCTGGCCGACTTCTCAGCGGAGGGGACCCCGGGCGTGATTACGCACGGGAACATTATGCCCTTGTTCAATGTGTATGTCTCCGCGGAGGGGCGCGATCTCGGCGGCGTGTTGACGGACGTCCAGAAGATCGCCAAAACTATGGAACACGAGAAGCCCCGCAGCGCCGAGGTCGAAATCCATGGTCAGGCCTCGCTGATGCACGACGCCTATTTCGAGCTGATCTTTGGGCTGCTCGCCGCGATCGTGCTGGTCTATCTGTTGATTGTGGTCAACTTTCAATCCTGGCTCGATCCTTTTATTATCATTACGGCATTACCTGGCGCACTGGCCGGCATCGCGTGGGCGTTGTTCCTGACCCATACGCGTCTGTCTGAGCCGGCATTGACGGGCGCCATCATGACGATGGGAACGGCAACGGCAAATTCGATTCTCGTGGTCTCCTATGCGCGGGAACGGCTTCAAGAACACGGCAATGCACTCCTGGCCGCCATCGAAGCCGGGAAAACGCGTCTTCGACCAGTGCTCATGACCGCCTCGGCCATGATCATCGGGATGGTGCCGATGGCAACAGGGTATTCGACCAATGCCCCGCTGGGCCGTGCGGTCATCGGCGGTTTGCTGGTCGCCACGCTGTTCACGCTGTTCTTCGTGCCCTGCGTGTATGCCATGATTTACAATAGGCGAATGCCTCGCCAGAAGGAGCGTGCCGCATGATGCAACGTCTGAGCGGAAAAGTCGTTGCACTGTCCGCCCTCGTCCTCTTTCTCTCCTACGTTGGCTATCGCCTCTATGAGACCAAAAGCGACGCCGCTGCACTGCAGGTGAAGACGCTGGAAAACGCGGTGCCTACGGTGGCCGTAGTCCATCCAAAACCGGCAGAGGCCAGCGAGACGATCACTCTTCCGGGCAATATTACTGCCTGGTTTGAGGCGCCGATCTACGCACAAGTCTCCGGCTATGTGAAGATGTGGTACAAGGATTACGGCGCACAGGTGAAGAAGGGCGATATCCTGGCAGAAATCAATGCACCCGCGCTCGATGCCCAATATGCCCAGGCCAAGGCGGATCTGGATTCGGAGCGTGCCAAGTATGCGCTCGCGGATATCACCGCCAAACGCTGGGTCGCGCTTCGTCCCAATCAAGCGGTGTCCGAACAATCTATTTCAGTGAAAGTCGCGGAAGCGAAAGCCGAGGCGGCGAAGGTCAAGGCCTCCGAGCAGAATGTCCGGAACTACGAGGCATTGATTCGGTTCAAAACGATCGTCGCACCGTACGACGGCGTGGTGACCGTTCGAAATATCAATGTCGGCGACTATGTGAACAAGGAAGGCACGATCAGCACTCCCGGGTCGATCAGCAATCTCTTTACCGTCGCCGACGTCAGCATGATGCGCCTCTTTGTCAATGTTCCTGAGTCGTTTGGTCCGTTCCTCAACCCTGGCCTGACGGCCGACGTGACAGTCCCGCAATTACCTGACCGTCATTTTACCGGAAAATTCCTGACCGTCGCCAAGGGCTTCGACGTGAGCACTCGCACGGCGGTCACCGTCTTTACGATCGACAACGAGGATAGGGCCTTGTGGCCCGGCTCCTACGGCAAAGTGGTGATCACCGCGCCAGTCGACAGGAAAGTGTTTATGATTCCGTCGACGGCGCTGGTATTCCAGGAACACGGTACGCAAGTGGCGGTGGTGACGGAGGACGACCGAGTACACTTCCAAGTGATCACCGTAAGCAGACTTCTCGACAGTGCTGTCGAAGTATCCGAAGGGATTGCCGCCAGCGACCGGATCGTGAATAACCCGGGTGCCGCATTGTTGGAAGGCGACAAGGTCCGCATCGTCACACCGGCCCCGGGCTACGACCTTGACCAGCTGGAACCCGCCTCGCCGGCAAACCACAAAGATGAGTCGCCGAAGAAGCAATCGGCCATGTCACGATGAGCGGGGGCGAGATGCAGATGAGACCGGTCATGAGAGAAATCCCTCGCCTCGGTTGCGGGCTTTTGTGCTTGCTGACTCTCACGGCGTGCAGCGACATGTTCCCGACGCTCGATCTTTCCCCTGCCTATGAGCCGCCTGAATATGTCGTCCCCGCATCGTGGCATGGTGCAAGTCCCTTCGTGGAGGCCAAGCCCTCGGACGCTGAACTGCGGCCGGATTGGTGGAAGCTGTATGACGATCCGGTCCTGACCACCTTGATCGAACAAGCTATGGTGGCCAATCCGGATTTGGAAGCCACAGCCGAGCGGTTTGTCCAGGCGCGCGACATGATGATGAAAGCGCGCTCTCAGTATCTTCCTCGCCTGGGCCTGGGATTCGGCGCCTCGGACAACCGCGCCTCGAACAATGCGCTGTTTTTCCCCCGTGATATTTCGCAACAGGCCTCGACCGTGCATCTTGGCGGGCTTGCCTCCTGGGAGCCCGACTTCTGGTCAGCCCTGCGCAATGCCACCCGTATAGAGACCTATCGTGCCGAAGAACGCGCGGCCGACTACGGGCTCGCACGTCTGAGCCTCCAGGCGGAAATTGGAACGAACTATTTCCTGCTCCGCGGGTATGACGCACAGATCACAATCTACAACCAATCCATCGATCTCTATCGACGATCGCTGGCCATCGTCAAAGCGCAGTTCGCAGGCGCAATCGCCTCGGCGCTCGATGTGGCCCGTGTCGAATCGCTCTTGTTCACCACAGAGACGCAGTTGGCCCGGGTCCAAGGCCAACGACAGATCACGGAACAGGCGATCGCCATCCTCGTCAATATGGCGCCTGCCAGTTTTACCATCAACCCTAGATCGGCGGACGATCTTCGCGTGGCGAGTTTCGCGATCCCGAGGACCATCCCCTCGACGCTGCTGGAACGCCGCCCAGACATCGCCAGGATGGAACGGCAGATGGCCCAGGCGAGCCGAGCTATCGGTATCGCCCGTGCCGCCTTCTTTCCGAACGTGACGTTCCGGGCTCTTGGTGGCTTTGAGGATGTCGGCTTTAATCTGATGTCCCTCGCCAATAGTTTCTGGTCGTATGGGGCCTCTGTCTCGCTGCCGGTGTTTCAAGGCGGGCTTCGGCGCGCCCAATTGCAACAGTCCTGGTCAGCCTATCGCGAGACGGAAGATCGCTATCGCTCGACCGTGCTCAACGCGTTTCGCGAAGTCGAAAATAACCTGAGCCTGACCGGTCAGCTGACTCTTGCAGCCAATCGGCAGGACGCCGCCGTTGGAGCCACCTACAAAGCGCAAAATCTGACCACGGAACTCTACCAGGGTGGTCTGGCCTCCAGCCTTGAACTCATTTATGCGCAGGTCGCCACTCTGACTGCCCGCATCGAATCGGTGCAGATCAAGGCCGAATTGCTGCAAAGCTCGGTCGGGCTCCTCCGTGCGCTCGGCGGGGGCTGGAATCGGAATCAACTGCCGACCGACGAGCAAATTCAGCCGTTCGGGACGTTCCAATACGTCAATCTCAATAAACCGGCCCCTCTCAAAGGGATCGACGTCAACGCCGAGAATAACGCGATACACAACGATCTGACCAAGCCCGTCCTTCTTCCGTGAACGAAAAATTCCGGTCCAGGTTTGACTCGTGTCAGTTCCGCAACTACGATGACCTCAGGAGGCTTTGATGCGACGCCTTCTGAAACTGTTCAGCGACCTCCCGATCGCGCGCAAGCTGTTGCTGGCCTCGGTCATCCCTGTCCTTACGGTCATTTCGCTCAGCATCGTCACCTACCGAAGCGTCGAAAACTTTTCTGAAGATGAGAGCGAACTCAACACCCTGTATCTGTCCCAGCGGCTTGCCGCGGAGTATTTACGCCTGGTCGTCGACCTTGAAACCGGGTTCCGAGGCTTCGTCATCACCAAGCATGAAAAATATCTGTACCCCTATCGGACCGCACAGGATCACATTCAAGCCGTCGGGATCTCGCTTGACGAACAGGTGCGCCGATATGACGAACAGCGCGCCATCCTCTCCAGCGTCCGCACCCTCGTGACTCAGTTTACGAACGAAAAGGAGGCGTTGATCGAAGCCATGAAGGCCGGGCGACAGGATGAACTCAGACAGTACATCGAGGAAGGGCGCGGCCGGATGATCATGATCCAGATTCGCGAAGAAATGTCCCGCTTCGATAAAGCCAGGCAGCAAACCTTAAATACGCTTCTCTCACGACTGTCACAGGATCGAAGCACGATGCTGTCCGTCATCCTCGGCGGCGGTACGCTGGCGCTGTGCCTGATGCTTCTGGCGCTGCACCTCATTGCCCGCTCGATCACCGGACCGCTCGTGTCCCTGGCGAAAGCGGTGAGTTCGTCTCCCGCCGGCATAGCACCAACCGTCCCCGTCATGGATCGCACAGACGAAATCGGCAATCTCACCAAAGTCATCCATACGATGAGCACCCAACTCCAAGCCCACCTGGGGATGGTCGAAAAATCAGAGGCGGAGTTGCGCAACGTGAACCGCGATCTTTCCGCTTCGGAGGCCAAGTACCGCAGCCTGGTCGATCTCGCTCCGTTCGGCATCTTCTCGACAAAAGGATTCGACGTCACATTCAGCAACCGGCACAACCGCATCCTCGCCGGCCTCGACCCCGACGGAGACGAGAACCCCGACGCCTTCCGGCAATGGATCCATCCTGAGGACCGTGAACGGGTACTCACCGAGTTCGCCCGAGCGGTGCAAGAGCGTAAACCCTATGAGACGGTGTTCCGGTTTCTGCACCAGAACGGCACGATGCGCAAGGTTCTCAGCCGGCGCATTCCGCTGGAACAGGAGCCCGGCCAGGCGGTGATCTACCAGGGATTCAACATCGATATCACCGCCCTCGATGATATGCAGCAGCAGCTCGGCCGGGCCGAGCGGCTCGCCACGTTGGGGCAGGTTGCCGCAGGCATTGCCCACGAAATCCGGAACCCGCTGGTCGGAATCGGATCGACGGCTGCGCTCTTACGGGACGAGTTTGATCCGTCGGACGAAAAACGAGCGGACCTCGACATCATCTTGAATGAAACCCGCCGGCTCGACCGCATCGTGAATCAGATCATCGACTACGCCCGTCCGCGGGATCTCGTGCCGACGACTTGGCTGGTGGAGGGTCTCATCGAGGAAGTGCTCAAGTTGCTGGATACGCGTCTCGAGACCCAGCAGGTCATGGTCATGCGGTCCTGCGGCACGACGACGGCGGCCTATGCGGACCGGGACCAGATCAAACAGGTCATGCTGAATTTGTGCCACAACTCGCTGGATGCCATGCCGGACGGCGGCGAACTGCGCATCGGCGCCGGCCACTCGGCCCGCGGAGGACATAGCGGCCTCTTCATCGAGGTAGCCGACACCGGCTCCGGGATCAGCCCGAAGCACCTCGCGCAGGTCTTTCAGCCGTTTTTCACGACCGGGAAGAAGCACGGCACGGGACTGGGCCTGGCCATCTGCCGGAATATTGCCGAGGCCCACGGAGGGGATATGATCCTGACAAGCGAGCCGGGCCACGGAACGACCGCGCGGCTCTGGCTGCCGCTGCGGCCAGGGCCCG
>Ga0157375_10004475_pt1 | contig 12140 bp, 13 predicted proteins | sample M35metaG_FD_115311 | JGI IMG/M metagenome (GOLD analysis project Ga0157375, IMG submission 115311) | Miscanthus rhizosphere microbial communities from Kellogg Biological Station, Michigan, USA - M3-5 metaG | ecosystem: Host-associated > Plants > Roots > Rhizosphere > Soil | place: USA: Michigan...
GCACCGCCTGCCGGACGCTTCACAGCTTTGGCTCGAAGGCCTCGCCTCACTGGGGAATTTCGCCGCCGCTGAGCCGCCGCGCTTCTGCCGCCAGCCGCTCGCGCCGCATATCGATCTTTACCGCGATCCGTTCGTGCCGTCCGAGCGGAAGCAGCTCATCTTCGGCTTTTGCGGCGCCGCCAATCGCCTGATGATGCCGATCTCCTGCGTGGCGACCCGGCAAAACTCCATTATGTCTACGGCATACCGCCTTATGCCGGCAGCTTGGCCAGCCTTGCGGTGCGGCTGAGAGCCGATTTCGCCGCCGAGCCCTACCGGCGGATCGTCTGCTACGGCACCAGCATGGGCGGCTTCGTGGCGCTGCAATGCGGCATCCTCATGCGGGCCGATGCCGCCATCTCCATCGGCGGCCGCTTCGCCTGGCATCCGCCTCGGCTGCTGCGCGAACCGACTGAGACCGTTCCCGGCTTCGATCCGCTTTGCGCCTGCAACGCCGCCACCGCGACCGAACTCGTCTGCTACCACAGCGCCAATCAAGTCGATGTCGCGGACGCCACCCTGCTTGCGCGCGTCGTGCCCGTGCAGCGCATCGCCATGCACGAAACCTCCGAGCACAACATCATTCTCGCCTTGTGCGACCAGGGCCGGCTCAAGGACTTCTATGCCGATGTGTTCGAGTTTTCCGCAGCACGCACGGGTCTTCGAGCGGCCGGCCAGACGATCTCCGCCGTCGCGCGCGTTGCGGAGGGCGCTCAGCGCGCCGCCGGCCTTGCCAGTCCTCCAGGCCCCCATTAGGGTTCGGCGACGGCGAGGCCGCACGTTGAGGTCGTGGGCGTCGTGCTTGAGGGTGAGAAGAGACCCGTGTGGCCGTTAATCTCAGCGATCGTCAAGCGTGTCCGCGGCGGGGGGCCGCGCGCCGCGGGCCGCTTCGTGCTCCCCGAGCCAACCTTTGCCGGAATCGCCGACGCGCTGCGCGCAAGCCGCTCGGAAAAGGACTCGCTCAAGCTGCAGAAATGGGCGGGTGGCATCATCACGCCGCTGGAAGCCGCCGAGCTGAACGAGGGATCGCATCGGTTCCCGCCGCCGACTCAGGCGTGGCTCGGCAAGCTCGCGGCATTGGGGGAGTTCGCCACCGTGCCGCCGCAGCGCTATCGCCGGCAGGCTCTCGTGCCCGACATCGACATCTACAGCGACGCTTCCATTCCCAGCGGGCGCAAGGGGCTCATTCTCGGCTTCAGCGGCGCAGCCGGCCAGTTGATGATCCCCACGCCCGTCTTCCTGCAATATGTTTCAAGCGAGCGTTACGACGTGGTGGTGCTGCGCGATCGAACCAAGCAAGGCTACGCCATCGGCATCCCTCCCTACGCGCATAATCTGTGGGATCTCGCCCAAAAGCTCACCGCCGAGATCGGCGCCGCCACCTATCGGCGTGTCTATCCGTACGGCACCAGCATGGGGGGATTTCCGGCGCTGCGTTGCGGCCTGTTGCTCAAGACCGAAACCGCCGTCTCCGGAGGCGGCCAGTTCCCGTGGTATCCGCCGCATCTCTCCCGAAACACCGATGTCCCGGCCTTCGATCCGCTCTGCGACTGCAACGCGAAATCCAAGACGAAGCTCATCTGCTATCACAGCACCGGCTCCCCCACCGACGTCCAGAGTGTCGAGATGCTGCAACGCATCCTGCCGATCGAGCGGGTGCCGGTCGAAGCGCCCGGCCACGCCTTTCTCGGCCAGCTGTGGAGCGAGGGACGGCTGCGGGGGTTTTACGACCGGATCTTCGGCGACGACTCCGCGCAAGCGCCGGCTGAGCAAGGCAGCCGGGGCTGATCAGGTCGCTTAGGCCGCTTGCCGCGTGCGGCCTCACCATTTGCCCGACAGATCGTGCTCGGCCAGCCGCCGCTTCAGCAGTTTGATCCTGCCGTACGCCTCCTCGATGCGCGCGCGAGAGATGCGCCCGTCGCGCTCGGCATCGGCGATCACCGCGTGGATCTTCGGCCCAAGCTCCGGGTCGCGCCCGAAGACGTTGGAGAACACCAACAGATCGGTGCCGGCGTTGACCGCCTTGATCACCCGCTCCTCGAACGAATAGCTCTCGCTCACCGCGCCCATCTCCATGTCGTCGCTGACCACCACGCCGTCGAAGCCGATGTAGCTCGCCCGCAGGGCCTCCACCGCGCGGCCTGACAGCGAGGCGGGCAGTCTCACGCCGTCGCTGAAGCGCGGATGATAGAGATGTCCAATCATCACCGCGTCCAGCATCCCCTCCTTGGCGAGGTTGCGATACGGTTCGAGCTCGATTTCCCTCCAGGTGTCGGAGATATCGGCGAGCGTCTTGTGGCTGTCGACATGGCTCGAGCCGTGGCCGGGAAAATGCTTGGCGACGGTGACGATATCGGCGTTGCGATGCGCTGTGATGAAGGCGCGCGCCAGCATGGTGACGGTATTGGGATCGGCGCCAAAGCTTCGGTCGCGCTGGCCGATCACCGGATTCCACGGATTGAGATTGAGATCGACGACGGGGCCGAAATTGAGATTGAAGCCGGCCTGCGCGAGTTCCGCCGCCATCGTCGCGTAAAGCTTCTCGGCGCTGTCGGGCGAGGCGAAGCTCGGATTCCTGCCGACGCTGAACGCCGATGGAAAATAGCTATGCCCGTTCCGCCTCGTGAGCCGTTGCACGAGGCCGCCTTCCTGATCGACCCCGATGAAGGGAACGGGCGAGGATTTGGCATTGCGCAGGAACGCCGTCAGCCCGCGCAACTCCACCGGTTGGCCGATATTGTCCGGATAGAGGACCACCCCGCCGATGGTGCCCTTGTTGAGTTGATCGCGCACCGCGACAACCCCGGCATCGCGCTCGCTGCTGCCGCTAAAGCCGACCATGATCATCTGCCCGATCATGGCATCGAGCAGCGCGTCGGCCGGAGGCTCGCTCTCGACATCGACGGCTAACGCCGCGTTGCCGAGCGCGAGCCCAAGCCAGACGAGACAAGCTGCGATCAGGATCCTGGTCATGGACTTGAGGCGCTTCACAATCGTCTAGAAGTCAAGCAAAAGCCGGGGGTAAGCCAAACGGCGTAGGCGAGTGCATCGATGCGGCTTTTCAGCGCAAGCAACGCAGCCCGGCAATTCTCAACTGTGCCTGTCCTCCGCCAAAGTGACGGTGGAATTTGGGCGAGGCGCGGCAAACAGCGATGCTATCTTGCCGCGTGCCGAGCCTCTCGCCGCGAATTGAGCCCTGACATGGACGACCAGTTTTTCGCCGAGAGTGCCGATCCCAAGGAGATCGCCGAACGCCTGGGGCTGACGATCCTGGGATGGCTAGACGGGCAGCTTTACGCCCGCGGACGCGACCAGCTCTACCAGATCGGGCCGTTCCGGCCGCAGGCCAACTATTCGGGCCCGGCCGATCTTCGCATCTGCTTCTGCGAGGCCTGGTCGCATGATTGGACTTATGTGGGTGAGCAGTTTCACGCGCCGCGCGAGGGCGCCGAGCATGCCGGACTGACGGTGATCGGCGACGACGATTTCTCGGCAGCGTCTTCGCGCTCGACGGCTTCGGCCGGAAATACGTCGTGGAGAAGACCGGCAACGGCCCGATGGCCAAGTCGGCCGGCTGGGCCTCCGAGGTGGAGATGCAACGCTTTGCGCCGCAGCATCGCCCGCGAGGGCGAACGACGACGTGAGTCGAGCGACGGGCTGCCCCACGCCAATGCCCGGCGCGACGCGCCTCAACGCCGCTTATTTCGTCACGATTATGCTTAGACTGGACCCGCCTATCGTCCCTAGCCTAGCCTCGCGCGTTGAGGGATAACGACATGCGTAGCATCCGCCGTGTTTTGCCGTGCCTCTGGCTTGCCGTTGCCCTGCTCGCGCCCGCTCTCGTTGCGGCGGAGCCGAAGCCGCCGACCGCCGAGGAGAACGCCGACGCGACCTTCGCCAAGAGTTTCATCGGCAAGACCTACGAGGACGAGTTCGATATCGATGGCTGGACCGATCTCGGCGGCGGTCTGGTCGCGCCGCCCATCTATGTCCACGAATATCAACGCGAGGCGGACGGCACCTATCTCGTGCTGACCAGCCGCGAGCCGGTCAAGGAAAGCCCTCTGGCGCCAGCATCCTTCGTCGTGACGGACGCGCTGATCGTGCCGAAGCCGCCGAAGGATTTCGCGTTCTCCATCGCCTGCGTGCTGGGGAGCGAGGACGCCACGCTGAACTATCTGGGCGAAGCCAAAGGCACCGAGAGCAAGGAATGGTGGACGGAGATTCGCCGCGCCTGGGAGATCTCGCTCGAGACCGGCCTGATCGCCTCGAGCAAGCCCAAGGGCGTCCGCTGCACCAATCCGGCTTGGTAAGGGTGCAGCGATGAAGGCCCGTCTTAGAACTTACGTCATCGCCGAGAGCGACGACATCGTCAAGCAAGGCGGCTATCACTATTTCCCGAGCGCCGATGTGCGGATCGATTGGCTGGAGAAGGCGGAAAAGACGGCATCGGACCGCGCCTGCCCGCACGGCGTCCAGTTCTTCGACGTGGTGATCGCAGGCAATCGGCACCAGCGCGCGGCCTGGCGCTACGAGGCACCGCTGCCGTCGATGCGCCACGTCGCCGATCGCTTCGGCTTCTGGAACGAGGTCGAGGTCGGCTGAGGCCGCGGGGGCGCCCCTACTCCCAAGCCGGCAGCTTCTCCTCCGCCGCGAGCGCGGTCATCGCCCGTTCCAGCTTCGAGACGAACTCCGCGTAGCTGTCGGTGCCGTAGACCGGTCCGCCGACATTGACCGTGACGTTGAACGGCACCAGCAGCATCGAGCCCCGCGGCAGGGCCTTGCCGAGCCCATGCATGAAGATCGGCACCACCGGCACTTTCGGGTGTGCATGCGCGAGATGGCCGATGCCCTTCTTGAAGGCTTGCAGCGTCTCCGGCTCGCCGCGCGTGCCTTCCGGGAAGATCACCAGGATCTCGCCGCGCTCGAGCGCCTCCTCGGCGAGCTGGAGCGGGTTGCCGCCCTCCTTGCCGCTGCCGCGCTTCACCGGGATGATGCCGACGATGTTGTTGGCGAACCAGCCGCGCAGTCTGCTGGTGTAGAAATAGTCCATCGCCGCGACCGGCCTCAGCTTCGGCAGCAGCCTGAGCGGCATCAGCGACATGATAGCGAGCGCGTCGAGATTGGAATTGTGATTGCCGGCGAGCACGGCCGGCCCTTCGGAGGGTAGCCGCTGGCGATGCCGCACCGTCAGGCCGAGCGCGACCAGGATCATCGCGCGCACCACCACGGCGAAGAACAGGAATCGCAGCAGCCGCGTGAAAGGGTTTTGGCTCATGGGTAGAAGAAATAGCGGATGAAGTGCACGAAGGCGGGCGCGGCGTAAGTCAGGCTGTCGACGCGGTCGAGGATGCCGCCATGGCCCGGGATCAGCCCGCCGGTGTCCTTGACGCCGAGATCGCGCTTCACCGCCGACAGGGTAATATCGCCGAGGAAGCCCGCGACGCCAAGAATGAGACCGGCCAGCGCCGACCAGCGCCAATCCATCGGCGTGAGGTAAGGCCCGATCAATGCGGCCACGACGACCGTGGTGGCGATACCGCCGATCAGCCCCTCCCAGGTCTTTTTCGGGCTCACCGTCGGCGTCACCTTGTGGCGGCCGGTGAGCTTGCCCCAGCAATATTGCGCCACGTCGTTGAACTGGGTCAGCACGACGAGAAAGAACAAGAGCCCCACCCCGCCGGCAACCGGGTTGACACGGTCGCCCGACACCAGCAGCCACGCCATGTGGCTCAGCGTGAACACCGTCATCATCAGGCCCCAGGCCAGCGTGCCGACCGCACGCAGGAAACCTTGCGTCTCGCCCTTGAGCGCCATCAGCGCCGGGAAGAACAGGAACATCCACACCGGCACGAACACGATGAACATGCCGTACCAGTCGATCGCCGCCCAATAGAACTGGATGGGAATGGCGAGATAGGCGAACAGCAGCACCGCGCGGTCGATGCGCCGGGTGGGGATCAGCGAGAGATATTCCTTCAGCGCGAGATACGAAATGAAGGCGAGAAAGACGATGGCGATCGTCTGGTTGAACAGGATGCAGAGCGTGAAGGAGCCGATCATCCACCACCAGGACTCGGTGCGCGCGGCGAGTTCGGCATAGCGTTCGCCCGGATTGCGCCAGCGCATGACGCAGACGACGAGGCTCGCCAGCACCAACACGGCGTAGATGCCGGCCGCGGCATAGACGACATTGGCGGGAATGCCGAAGACCGGGCTCATGGCGCTTTGGCCTTGGCGTTGGCCTCGCCAACGATGGCGCGGGCGCGATTGAGCATGGTCAGCGCCGAGAGCAGCAGCATCGCCGCGAGATAGAGCGTGCTCCACAGTCCTGGCGCGAGGCCCGCCCCCAACAGCACCGCGAGCAGGCCGAAGGCGAAGGCGCGATCGCTCTTGCCGAACGGCCCGGCATAGCGTCGCCTGACCCCGAGCATGGGCCCGAGCGCGCCGGCCATCTCGGCGATGATGCCGGCCACCACCACCAGTACTACGAGCGGCGCGTTGAGCCCGGCGATCAGCGCGAACGGAAGATAGAGCGCGGCGTCGGCGATCACGTCGGAGAGCTCGTTCAGCACCGCGCCTTGCGCGCTCGCCTGCCCGTGCTCCTTCGCCATCAGCCCATCGATGGCGTTAAACGCCATGCGCAGGAACAGCGTGACAGGGAGCAGCAGCAGCGGCCAGGCCGATGCGGGCTGGAGCGCGATCCAGGCGCCATGCGCGATGCTGAGCAAGAGCGCGCCGAGCGTCACGTCATTGGCGCTTAAGCCAGCGCGCACCAGCGCATCCGCAAGCGGCCTGAGCAGGGCCTGGAACCGCGGCTTGAGATCGTAGATGGTTGCCAATTCCCCTCCCGTCCTCCGCGTCATGCCCGGGCTAGACCCGGGCATCCAGGGCAGCACGCTCGGAGCAAGCGGCCCCTGGATCGCCGGGTCAAGCCCGGCGATGACGGCGATTGTGGAAAACGACGCCCTTAACCGCCCAGGTTCGTGGCGAGAAAGTCCGTGAAACAGTCGCGAGCCGCACCCCTCAATTGGCACCTTTCGCCTTCACCTGCGCCAGCAGCTCCTCGACCTTGGGCAGGATGTTAGCGACGATCACCGCGACGCCCTTGGCGTTGGGATGCATTCCATCGCCTTGCGTCATGCCGTCGTGCAACGCCGCGCCCTCCAGAAAGAACGGATAGAGGATGAGGTGATAGCGCGCGGCGAGATCGGCATAGATGGCGCGAAAGCGGTCCGCGTAGTCCTTGCCCATGTTTGGCGGCGCTTCCATGCCGGCGAGCAGGATCGGCAGCCCTCTTGCCTGTACCGCCTCGATGATCTTACTAAGCGCTTGCTTGGTGCCGTCCGGCGGCAGGCCTTGCAATGCATCGTTGGCGCCGAGTTCCAAGATCACCGCGCTCGCATTGTCGGGCAGCGCCCAATCGAGCCGCGCCAGCCCGGCGGCCGCCGTATCGCCCGACACGCCGGCATTGATCACCGTCGCGTCGGTGCCGCGCGCCTTCAGTGCCGCCTCGAGTTGGGCGGGAAAGGCTTGGTCCTGCGGCAGGCCGAGCCCGGCCGTCAGGCTGTCGCCGAGGGCTGTGATCACTGGCGCCTGCGTCTCTGCCGCAATTGCGCGCAACGGCGCGAGCAGGCCCGCGAGCATGATCAAGAGAGAGGCAGTCCGTTTCATCTTTTCGACCTCTTTATCCTTCTCTATTGCCGGTCCCCGTGCCATCTGTCAGCCACTCGATCGCCCCCCACCCATGGATCACACTCTGAAACAGCGTCGCCACACGGCAATCAAGCTCGAAGATTTGCAGGTGACGCTGCCCTCGCGCGCCGGCCCGGTCGCCATCCTGCGCGGCATCGACCTCGACGTGCGTGCCGGCGATGCCATCGCCGTGGTGGGTCCGAGCGGCTCCGGCAAATCGACTTTGCTCATGGTCATCGCCGGGCTCGAACGCGCCACGCAAGGCAGCGTCGAGGTGCTGGACACCGACTATGCCGGGCTCGGCGAGGACGGCCTGGCGCGGCTGCGTGCCGCCAATATCGGCATCGTCTTCCAATCTTTCCACCTCGTGCCGACCATGACCGCGCTCGAGAACGTAGCGCTGCCGCTCGAGTTCCTCGACCGCGACGATGCCTTCGATTTGGCCCGCGCGGCGCTCGCCGAGGTCGGCTTGTGGCATCGCGAGGCGCATTTCCCCGGCCAGCTCTCCGGCGGCGAGCAGCAACGCGTGGCCATCGCCCGCGCACTCAGCACCCACCCCTCCCTCATCCTCGCCGACGAGCCGACCGGCAATCTCGATCTCGCCACCGGCGGGGAAGTCATGGATCTGCTGTTCGGGCTGAAGGACCGCACCGGCGCAACCTTGCTGCTCATCACCCATGACCGAACCCTCGCCAAGCGCTGCGACCGCATCGTCAGCCTCGCCGACGGCCGCATTGTAAGCGCCGGCGCCAAGCGCAAGGTCGCGGCATCGTGACCGCGGCAAGCGCGGCCGCCGCGCCCGCCGCTTCGGGCTTGAGGCTGCCGCTGGCGCTCTCGATCGCCCTGCGCGAGTTGCGCGCCGGCGCCGGCGGCCTCACCGTGTTCGTGCTCTGCATCGCCCTTGGCGTCGCCGCCGTGGCGGCGATCGGCTCGCTGGCGGCCTCGTTCGAGCAGGCATTGACGCTGCAGGGACGACTGTTGATCGGCGGCGATCTCGCCTTCGAGCTGATCATCCGCCAGGCCAACGCCGAAGAGCGCGAGGCGCTCGATGCCCTGGGCCAGGTGAGCGAATCGGCGAGCTTCCGCGCCATGGCCCGCGCCTCCTCCGGCAAGACCGCACTGGTCGAGGTGAAGGCCGTCGACGACGCCTACCCGCTCTATGGCGAGGTGGCGGTGCTCGAGCCGGCGGATGCCGGCGCCGCTTGGCGCTCTCCCGGCGTGGTGCTGGTCGAACGCGCCTTGCTCGATCGGCTCGGCGTCGAGATCGGCAGCCCGCTCACCATCGGCGAGGCCAGCGTCACCATCGGCGGCGTCCTCGGCGTTCAGCCCGACCGGCTCGCCGATCGTCTCGCTTATGGGCCGAAGCTGCTGATGTCGCGCGAGACGCTGGCGCGCACCGGGCTGTTGCAGCCCGGCAGCCTGATTCGCTGGACCTATCGCGTCAAGCTTCCCGAACAGCGCGGCTCGGACAAGCAGGCGCTCAAGGCGGCGCGCCAGGGCATCGAAAGCAAATTCCCGCAAAGCGGCTTCGCCGCCCGCGATTGGACCGATCCCGCGCCCTCGCTCCGCCGCGACGCCGACCGCTTCACCCAATTCGTCAGCTTCGTCGGGCTCACCGCGCTGCTGCTCGGCGGCATCGGCGTCGGCAATGCCATTCAGAGCTACATGGCGAAGAAGCGCGAGATCATCGCCACCTTCAAATGTCTCGGCGCGCCGAGCCGGCTCGTGCTCGCCGTCTATTTCCTCCAGGCCCTGCTGCTGTCGCTCGTCGGCATCGCCATCGGGTTGGTCATCGGCGCGCTTACGCCGTCGCTGATCGCCGCGCTCTATGCCGACGCGCTGCCGATCACGCTGGCGGTCGAGCCGCATCCGCTGCCGCTCCTCACCGCCGCGCTCGCCGGCCTTCTCACCATGGTGCTGTTCGTGCTCTGGCCGCTCGGCCGCGCCGCCAGCGTCTCGCCGGCCGTGCTGATGCGCGCCCATCTCGGCGACGAGCGCGAGCGTTCGGCGTGGCCGTATGCGCTTGGCTCGGCAGCGGCGGGCCTGGCCTTGTTCGCGCTTGCCATCGCCGCATCCGAGGAGCGCACCATCACCGCCTCGATCTCCGTCGGCATTGTGGTCGCCTTTCTCCTCCTCAACGGTTTTGGCCTGCTGGTGCAGCGCTACGCGGCCAGGTTCCGCCGCGCCAAGCCGCCTTCGCTCGGGCTCGCGCTCGCCAGCATCGGCGGGCCGGGATCGCTCGCCCGCTCGATCGCCGTCTCGCTCGGTCTGGGGCTGGGACTGCTCGTCGCGGTGGCGCTGATCCATCGCTCGCTGCTCGCCGAGATCGAAGGCAATATCGAGGTCGATGCACCGGCCTATTACTTCCTCGACGTCCAGGCCGCCGATCTCGACGCCTTCAGGCACACGGTGCTGGACTTAGAGCCTGCCGCCAAGCTCGATGACGCGCCGATGCTGCGCGGCCGCATCGTGGCGCTGAAAGGCGTTCCCGTCGAGAAGATCGAAGCCGCTCCGGATTCGCGCTGGGTGCTCTCCGGCGATCGCGGCCTCACCTACACCGATACGGTGCCGCGCGATTCCGAGATCGTCGCCGGCGAATGGTGGCCGAAGGGCTACACCGGTCCGCCGCTCGTCTCCTTCGACGCCGAGCTCGCCAAGGGGCTCGGCTTGAAGCTCGGCGACCCGATCACGGTGAACATCCTCGGCCGCAACGTCGATGCCACCATCGCCTCCTTGCGGAAGATCGACTGGGAATCGCTCGCCATCAATTTCGTCATGGTGTTCTCGCCCAACACGCTCGAAGGCGCCCCGCACCGCATGCTCACCACGCTCGAATTCCCCAAAGGCACGGCGCCGGAGCGCGAAAGCAAAGTGCTCCAGGCGTTGTCCGATCGCTATCCGCTGGTCACCGCCATCAAGGTCGGCGATATCGTCGAGGCGGCGAAGGCGCTGCTCGGCAAGCTGATGACGGCGATCGGCGCCACGGCCGGCGTGACCTTGCTGATCGGCGCCGCCGTGCTGGCCGGCGCCGTCGCCGCCGGCCAAGAGCGGCGCAAATATCTGGCGGTGATCTTCAAGACGCTGGGCGCCACGCGCGCCCGCATTCTCCGCGCCGAGCTGCTGGAATTCGGCCTGCTCGGCATCGCCACGGCGCTGCTGGCGGTGGCGATCGCCACCTTCACCGCCTGGGCGCTCTGCAAATGGGCGTTCGACGTGGAGTTCGTGTTCTCGGCGCTTGCCGCCATCGAAACCGTTCTGCTTGCCCTGGTCTTTGTGCTTGTGATCGGCGCCTTCTCCACCTGGCGGGTGCTGTCGGCCAAGGCGGCGCCTTATCTCCGGGCCGAATAGAGGTTAATGCGCCACGCCCGCGTCATCTTGCGCTGGCAGGCTCTCCCCCCCATATTCGTGGCCAAAATGACTATCGTGAACTCACGCAGCTAGGGGAAAGGACCCTCTCAAACATGGCGGACCTCGACAGACGTTACGCGCAAGGCACGACGGTCGGACGCACCGATGCGGGCGTCGTCGACCAGGGCCTGCGCGCCTACATGATTCGTGTCTACAACTACATGGCGAGCGGCGTGGCGATCACCGGCGTGGTGGCCTACGCGATCTACGCCATGTCGGTGGTACAGGGCGCTGGCGGACTTGAGCTCACGGCCTTCGGCCAGTTCATGTTCCAGAGCGCCTTCAAGTGGGTGGTGATCTTCGCGCCGCTCGCTTTGGTGTTCTTCATCTCGGCGCGCATCAACTCGATGAGCCTGGGCACCGCGCAGATCACCTTCTGGATTTTCGCGGCGCTGATGGGCGCTTCGATCTCCTCGATCTTCCTCGTCTATGCCGGCGAGAGCATCGCCCGCGTGTTCTTCATCACCGCCGCCTCGTTCGGCGCGCTGTCGCTGTGGGGCTACACCACCAGCCGCGACCTGTCCGGCTGGGGCTCGTTCCTGTTCATGGGCCTGATCGGCGTCATCATCGCCTCGCTGGTGAACCTGTTCATCGGCTCGACCGCGCTGCAATTCGCCGTGTCGGTGATCGGCGTGCTGGTGTTCGCCGGGCTTACCGCCTACGACACCCAGTCGATCAAGGAGATGTACAGCGTCAACGACGACGGCTCCGTCTCCGGCCGCAAGGCAGTGATGGGCGCGCTCCGGCTCTATCTCGACTTCATCAACCTGTTCATGCTGCTGCTGCAGCTGTTCGGCAACCGCCGCTAGCACAGCATCAGCCGCAAACATCAAGGCCCCGGCGTCACCGCCGGGGCCTTTTGCTTTTTACGTCTGGTTTCGCCAATCACGCTTCGACGAGGCGCAAGCCCCTGTCGAGCGCGCGCAGCACCCGCGCCAGATCGTGGCCTCGCTTCAGGATCAGACCGGTCGCGGCGATCACGCTATAGGCACCCTGCC
>Ga0157375_10004476_pt1 | contig 12138 bp, 5 predicted proteins | sample M35metaG_FD_115311 | JGI IMG/M metagenome (GOLD analysis project Ga0157375, IMG submission 115311) | Miscanthus rhizosphere microbial communities from Kellogg Biological Station, Michigan, USA - M3-5 metaG | ecosystem: Host-associated > Plants > Roots > Rhizosphere > Soil | place: USA: Michigan...
GACGTGCAGCGCGGCACCGCGTTGCCTGTGGAAACGCGCATTCGCGTCACCGCGCAACGCGACGTGCCGCGGGCAACGGCGGTCCTGCGCGGTGCCCGCATCATCACCATGAATGGACGGGAGGTCATCGCGAAGGGCGACATCGTCGTCACGAACAACCGCATCTCGGCCATTGGTCCGAGTGGGTCGGTGACGGTGCCCGCCGGAGCCAAGGAGATCGATCTGGCCGGCAAGACCATCAGCCCTGGCTTCGTCGATACCCATGCGCATCTGCGCGTCACGACGAGCGTGCACCGCGGTACCGTGTGGAGCTATGCCGCCAATCTCGCCTACGGCGTGACGACGGCGCGCGATCCGCAGACCGGCGCAACCGATGTGTTCTCGTATGAAGATCAGGAGAAGGCGGGTACCGTGCTGGCCCCGAGGATCTACTCGACGGGGCCCGGCGTCTTCGCCGCGGAGAACATCCGAAGCCTCGATAACGCTCGGAGCGTGCTCAGACGCTATGCGGAGTATTACGACACGAAGACGATCAAGCAGTACATCGCGGGCAATCGCGAGGTACGGCAGTGGGTGATCGAGGCGGCGAATGAGCTGAAGCTCATGCCCACGACCGAAGGCCGCCTGGACTACCGAATGGCGATGACCGAGGCGATCGACGGGTACAGCGGCCATGAGCACGCGATCCCGACATTTCCCCTGCAGTCCGATGCCATCCGCCTGCTGGCGGAATCGGGCATCGCGTATACGCCGACGATCATCGTGGGCTACGGCGCGCCATGGGCGGAGAACTATTGGTACGAGCACACCGATCTGCTCCATGACGCGAAGCTCCAGACCTTCACGCCGTGGGCTGAGCTCGAGAGCAAGATCCTGCGCCGCGGCGGCCTTCTGAACATCGTCGCGGGCGCGGCATCAGCGGGCTGGTTCCACGAGTCCCAGTACTCCATGAAGCTCGTCGGTGCCGATATCAAACACCTGATCGACGCCGGGGGACTCTCCGGCGTGGGCTCACACGGCCAGCAGCAGGGCATCTGCTATCACTGGGAGCTGTGGAGCATCGGCATGGGCGATGGCATGACGCCGATGGACGCGCTTCGGGTGGCCACCATCCTCGGCGCCAAAGCAATCGGATTGAGCGGGGATGTCGGCTCGCTCGAAGTCGGCAAGATGGCGGACCTCGTGGTCTTCGACCGCAATCCGCTCGATGATCTGCGCAACACGACGAGCATCCGCTACGTGATGAAGAACGGTCGTTTGTACGAAGGGAATACGCTCAACGAAGTTTACCCGCGGCAGGTGAAGGGAGCGCCGTTCCCCTGGAACGACGACGACTCGCCCACGCGCGACCGGCTGCGGCCGAGATAGTCTGGTGCAGAATCCGGGGCCTACGACGGTGACGCCACCGGCCGCCACCGCGGCGTTGGAGCCGAGCGGCTTGGTGCGTGGCCTGGGTCTGTTCGACTCCGTCATGATCGTCGCCGGCACAATGATCGGCTCCGCGGTGTTCATCGTCGCGGCTGACATCACGCGCAATGTTGGATCGTCGGGCTGGCTCCTCGTCGTCTGGATCGTGACCGGTGTGCTGGCACTCGTCGGTGCGTTGTGCTACGGCGAGCTCGCGACGATGATGCCGCGGGCCGGCGGACAATACGTCTACTTGAGCGAAGCATTCTCGCCAGTCGTGGGCTTCCTGTATGGATGGACGCTGTTCGCCGTCGTTCAGACAGGATCTCTCGCCGCGATCTCGATTGCGTTCGCCCGGTTCCTCGGCATCCTCGTCCCGGGCGTGGCGCCAGACGCCTGGATCATCAGACCGGTGGCGCTCTCACACAGCTACGCGGTCAGTCTCACGACGCAGCAGCTCGTGGCCATCGTCATCATCCTGCTCCTCACCTACATCAACACACGCGGCCTTCAGCTGGGCCGGCTCATTCAGAATACGTTTACGGTGGCCAAGACGGCGGCGCTCATCGGGGTCATCGTGCTCGGGCTCTTCATCGCACGGGACCGCTCGGTCATCACTGCGAACTTCGCGGACATGTGGACTCCGCGAGGCGCCGCCGTCATTCGTCCCGATCTGTCGTGGCTCTCGGCCGCATCCGCCGGTGCGAGTGGTGCGGGGCTGTTCGTTGCAGTCGGCGTCTCGCTCGTCGGCGCGGTCGCGGCGGCCGACGCCTGGTTCGCCATCACATACGTGGCCGGAGAGGTCAAGGACCCGAAACGGAACATTCCGCGAGCCCTCATCATCGGCACCTCCGGTGTCGTCGGACTCTATCTGTTGGCGAACCTGTCCTACCTCTTCGTTCTACCGCTCGAGGCTATTCAGCACGCGCCTGATGACCGCGTCGCCACGCTGGCGCTCGAGCATATGTTCGGTCCGGCCGGTGCGATCGTCATGGCCGTCGCGATTCTCATCTCGACGTTTGGATGCGCGAACGCATACACGCTGGCGGGGGCGCGCGTCTACTGGGCCATGGCGCGCGACGGACTGTTCTTCCGGGCGACGGCGACCCTGAACGACCGTCATGTCCCGGCCGTAGCGCTCGTGCTTCAAGGCCTGTGGGCGTCGGCGCTCGTACTGCCTCGGACCCGCGTGTACGGTCCGGATGGTCTCGCGTTGATCGATTCCGTCACTCACCAGCAAGTGCTCGGGAACCTGTACAGCAATCTTCTCGACTACGTGGTCTTTGCGGCACTCTTGTTCTACATCGTGACCATGGCGGCGGTGTTCGTTCTGCGTCGGAAGCGGCCAGACCTGCCGCGGCCGTATCGGGCGATCGGATACCCGATCGTGCCAGCGCTCTACATCGTTGCCATCGCTCTCCTGTCGGCCGTGCTGCTGCTCTACAGAACGAACATCACGTGGCCCGGCCTGATCATCGTGCTGTCCGGCGCTCCCATCTACTGGCTGAGGCGCGCGCGGAGCGCACCCGCCGTGCGACCACTGGCGAGCGAGACGTGAGGCGCCCGACATCCACGTTGATGCATGAGCATGTCCGAGTCGTGCTCCTCGCCGCCGGTACGCTGTGCACCGCGAGTGCCGGAGCTCAGCGCGCCGCCGAACGCGTCGTGTTCCAGCCGTATCTGTTCGAAACGACTGATCAGTCGCAACAGGTCATGGCGGAGTGGGGAACGCTCACTGTTCCGGAGCGCCACACCCGACCGGATGGTCGCCGGATCCAGCTTGCCCTCGTCCGCTTCCGGTCGACGGCGAAGCAGCCGGGTCCACCCATTATTTGGCTCGCGGGGGGCCCAGGGCTCGACGCCATCGATGCGGCGCGAGCCAACGTGCCGCACGGGTACGCGCGTGAAGCTGCAACGCTCAAGCTCTATCTCGCGCTTCGCGAGTTGGGCGACGTCATCATGTTCGATCAGCGGGGAACCGGCTACTCGCGGCCCAGCCTCAAGTGCAAGGAGCCCGGGAGGCCGTTGCCGCTCGACAGCGTGACGACACCTGCCGATCTCCTCGCTGCCGAGACCGCGCGCGCGACCACGTGCCGCGCGCTCTGGCAGGACCAAGGCGTGGATCTCAACGCCTTCAATAGCGAGGAAATCGCGCACGACGTCGACGACATTCGGCGCGCGCTCGACGCGAGCCGCGTTGCGTTGGTGGGCGGGAGCTATGGGTCGCACTTGGGGCTGACCACCATTCGCCTCCACGGTGATCGCGTCGCCTGGGCGGTGTTGCGCAACGTTGAAGGGCCGGACGATGGGGCCGATGTGCCCGCAACGATGGACGCCATTCTGCGCCGCATCGATCAGGCAGTTCGTGCCGACCCGAGATGGGCGAGCCGCCCAGACTTCTTGGGAACGGTCCGCTCGACGGTCGAGCGACTCACGCGCGCACCAGAACGAGTCGAGCTGAAGGACGCGACGGGCGGACCGTCAACGTTCATCACCGTGGGTGGGTTCGATCTTCGTGTCGCGACCGCGTCCACTCGCGGTCTCACCGAGGAGCTTCGACAGCTTCCGTCGCGCTACGCCGCCATGCAACGCGGCGACTTTTCCTGGCTCGCACGCGAGACGATGACTCTCCGACGCCTTGGGCCCGGCAACGCGCAGCAAGTCGCGGTCGACTGCGCCGACGGAGTGTCGGAACAGCGTCGCGCCCTCGTTCGCGAATCCGCTGCGACGTCCATTCTGGGCGACGTCATGGATGTCCCGTGGCCGGAGTCGTGCGCCGCGTGGGGCATTCGGGATCTGGGTCCGGCGAACCGATCCCCGGTCCGCTCGACCGCGCGAGTGCTTCTCATCAGCGGCGATCTCGACGGGTTGACGCCTCCGTCGAACGCCCTCGCGGCGCTCAAAACGCTACCGAATGGAAGGCATCTCCTCATCGAAGGAGTAGCGCACGGCGAGCGCGATGCCTTTTTCTCGTCGCCGGAGATACTGCCGCTCGTTTTCGAGTTCGCGCGCACCGGTCGCATTTCGCGCGAGCACGTCGCACTGCCCTTCGACCTCACTCCGCCGTGAAGTCGCGATGATCCGCATCAAACATCTCTCGCATTGCGCGCAGCTCTTGGCCGTGTTCGCCGCCATGGCAGCGACGCCTCGGCTGGCGAGCCCGCAGACCGCCGGGTCGTCGGCGCGAGAGGACATGTATCGACGCTACCAGGACATCGCGTTCATGGTGCGCGCCGGGACGGTGGAACCGCACTGGCTGGCTGATGGCGCGAGCTTCTGGTATGCCGACGAGGTCACGACCGACAGCGTCGTCGTGTATCGAGTGGCGAAGGGCGGCGCGAAGGAGCCGCTGTTCGACATCGCGCGTCTTCGTTCGGCCGTGAGGGCGGTGCTAGGACAGGAACCACCTGGCCGCGGCGTCCCGTTCACGACCTTCGATCTGCAGGACGAAGGGAAGGAGGCGCGTTTCACCGTGCGTGGTCATACGCTGATGCTCCGGTTCGACTCCTACGCTGTCGTTCGAACTGGAACTCCGGGCGAGGAAGGCCCTGATCGCACGCAGCCGCAATTCATCCGAGCGTCGCCTACGACAGGCTCGCCGTCGACGATGGAAGTGCCGTCGCCCGACCGCCGGTGGTTCGCCACGATCGATAACGCGAACCTTGCGCTGCGCTCACCGATCGACAATCGCATCACGCGTCTCACACTCGACAGCGCGCTCGGAATCGAGTGGGACGTGAACGGGGCCAAGTGGTCGCCAGACAGCCGGCTGATTGCCGTGCGGCGCGTCGACTACCGTGGACTCGAGAAGACGGCGCTCGTTCACTGGCTGACCCGGCAGGAGGAGGTCGAGTGGCTACCATCGCCGCGCGTGGGGGGAGCACTGCCACGCACAGACGTCATGATTGTCGATCGCCTGTCGAAAACGCAGATCCGATTGGAACCGAGCGCGGATGAAGGCGCATCCTACTTCATCATCGGCTGGCGTCCTGATGGGTCGGAGTTGCTATACGCACGGCTGAGCCGCGACGTCAAGCGCGCCGACATCCTGGCTGCCAACCCGACGACCGGAACGGTGCGCGTCGTTCTCACCGAGACCGCGCCGACATTCCTCTATTACAACCTGAACTTTCTGCGGATCTCCCCCGCACAGGGAACCGGGCCTCCGCTCACTCCCGTAGGCAACTGGGACCGCTTCATCTGGCTCTCGGAGCGAACGGGCTACAACCAGCTCTATCTCTACGACCTGCGCGGGACGCTCATCCGGCCACTCACGCAGACGTCCTTTCCCGTCGAGACGGTGATTGCCGTCGATGAGAAGGCACAGCTGGTGTACTTCACTGCGCACGGCGAGGGCGCTCGACCGTACGACACTCATCTCTATCGCGTCGGCCTCGACGGGCACGGCCTGACTCGGCTCACCGAAACTCCGGGCCAGCACGAAGTCGCGTTCTCGCCATCACGCGAAGTTTTTCTCGATCGTCATTCGAATCTCGATCGTGCACCGGTCGTGGAGCTTCGCGCGGCGAGCGGCGCGAAGTTGCAGGAGATTCTCCGCGTCGACGCCCGGCCGCTCGCGGCGCTCAAGTGGACGCCGCCCGAGGAGTTTGTCGCGAAGGCCGCCGATGGGAAGACGGACCTCTACGGCGTCATCTACAAGCCATTCGACTTCGACCCGGCGAAACGCTATCCGGTGATCGAAATGCTCTACGCCGGGCCGCAGCGCACCAACATCCGTCGCACCTTCCTGTCGCTCCAGGGGCTGTCACCCGGCGAAGAAGGCCCAACGGCGACCACGGTCCAAGCGTTGGCGCAGCTGGGCTACATCGGTGTGATCATCGATGCACGCGGAACGCCGCAGCGCGGCAAAGCATTCCAGGACGTCGTCTACGGCAACTTCGGCCGTAACGAAATTCCCGATCACGTCGCCGCGTTGAAAGGCGCCGCAGCAACGCGGCCGTACATGGATCTCACTCGCGTGGGCGTGTTCGGACACTCCTTTGGCGGCTACTTCTCGGCGCGTGCGATGCTGACGGCGCCGGAGTTCTACCGCGTTGGTGTGGCGTCGGGAATGGCCAGTCCCGGTGTTGACGGGATTGCCGGCGCGAGCATCGAGGGGTATCTGGATCTCGTTTCGCGGAATCCGGGTGCCTACCAATACGCGTCCAATCTCCCGCTCGCCGATCGTCTTCGCGGCGACCTCTTGATCATCGCGGCGACGACCGATGCCAACACGCCGTTCGCCGATGCGATGAAGATGGTCGATGCGCTGGTAAGAGCAGAGAAGCACTTCGATCTCGTCGTGCTGCCAGAGCGCAATCACATCACGTCATTTTCGGGCCGAACGGGTAATTACTGGCGCGAGGCCGTTCGGCGCTTTTTCGACGAGCACTTGCCGCCGGAAGGACAAGTGCGAGGCAACCGCTGACATGCACACGACACGGTTCAGAGTCGTGCTCGCCACCGCCCTTGCGTGCGTGCCGTCGCTGGACGCGCAATCGAACGACGCCGCGCTACGCCACGCGAAGGCGATCCTTCGAGCGAGCCCACTGGTCGACGGGCATAACGACCTCCCGATCGTCATCCGCCGCGCCGGACAACCGCCTGCTGATGTCGACGCCTATGACATCGCGGGCCGAGGATTGCACGAGACGGATATTCCGCGGCTGCGCGAGGGCGGCGTGGGCGTGCAGTTCTGGTCGGTCTACGTCCCGAGCGACCTCACGCCGCTGGCCGCAATGCGCGCGCAACTCGAGCAGATCGACATCGCGCGCCGGCTCATCGCCAAATATCCGCGCGACCTCGGCTTTGCCGCGAGCGTCGCCGACATCGAGCGCCAGCGCGCACGAGGCCGCATCGCCTCGCTCCTCGGAGCGGAGGGTGGTCACACCATCGTGAACTCACTCGGCGCGCTGCGAGCCTACTACGACCTCGGTGTGCGCTACATGACGCTCACTCACAACAACGGCACCGACTGGGCCGACGCCGCACTGGATTCCGCGCGTCACGGTGGACTGACGCCATTTGGCCGAGAGGTGGTGCGCGAGATGAATCGGCTGGGGATGATGGTCGACATCTCGCACGTCTCGCCGGCGACGATGAGCGCGGTGCTGTCGATCACCGAGGCGCCCGTGATCTTCTCGCACTCGTCGGCGCGAGCGCTCGTCGATCATGCGCGCAACGTCCCCGATTCGATTCTGCGCCGGCTGTCGGCAAACGGGGGCATCGTGATGGCGAACTTCTATCCCGCGTTCGTGTCGGATTCGGTTCGCAGATGGCGCGACGGGTTGCAGTCGGCTCTCACCGCCGCGGGGTCGGACAGCGCACGCGCGAGGAACGAATACGAGCGCGAGAAGGGACCGCTGCCCAGGGCAACGCTGAAGGACGTCGCCGACCACGTGGAGCATCTTCGACGGATGGCCGGAGTCGACCATGTCGGGATCGGCGCCGATTTCTACGGCCCTCCAGGCGAGCGTGAGCATGTCGTTGGGCTCGAAGATGTGTCGATGTACCCGAACCTATTCGCCGAATTGATTCGCCGCGGCTGGTCTGACGACGACCTCGGAAAGTTGGCGCGCGGTAATTTGCTGCGCGTCTTCCGCAGCGTGGAGCAAGTGGCCACGCGGCTCCAGGGTCGGCGGCCCGCGTCGACGGCAACGATCGAGGCACTGGACGGCGTCGGTAGGCCTCCTGTTTCGGGTCAAGCCCCCGCACGAGCTGTCCGGGCGAGAATCGATTCCTTGATTGAGGACTTTCTCATCAAGGCCCCGGCGGCGAGCGCCGCGGTCGCAGTGGTACGTGGACATGACACGCTGGTGATGCGTGGGTACGGCCTGGCTGACCGCGAGGCCGGACGTGCTGCGACACCGTCAACGGTGTACGAGATCGCGTCGAACACCAAGCAGATGACGGCCGCCGCGATCATGCGGCTTGTGGAACGCGGGGCGATCGGGCTCGACGACGAGGTTTCGAAACACGTCAACGGCTTGCCGCTCCATGGCCGTCACGTCACCGTCCGACAACTCTTGAATCACACCTCGGGAATCCCCAACTACACCGCCAGCCCCGGGTGGCGGTTGAAGGATGCGCAGGATTTCACTCCGGAACAGCTGATCGGTTTGGCAGCGCGTGACTCGCTCGACTTCGAGCCCGGCACGCACTATTCGTACGGGAACACCGGGTACGTCGCCCTGGGATTGATCATCGAGAGGGCGTCCGGCAAATCGTACGGAGCATTCCTCGCGGACGAGTTCTTCAAGCCGCTCGGGCTCAAGGAGACGCGCTACTGCCCCTTGAATGGCGGCGACGCGACATTCGCGAGAGCATATGCCGTCAAGGACAGCGCGCTCGTCCCCGCGCCGAAATTCAGTCTGACACACGCGTACTCGGCCGGCTCGGTGTGCTCGTCCGTGCGAGACATGCTGGTGTGGCAGCGCGCGCTGAGCGGCGGGCGCGTGGTGAGCGCGCGCTCATACGCGCTCATGACGACGCCCGACACGCTCCTCAACGGGATGCCGACCACTTACGGGTTGGGTCTCTTCGTGGAGGAGCTCGGGCCGCACCACATGATCACGCACACCGGTAGCATCACCGGCTTCACATCATCGATGTTGTACTTTCCCGCCGAAACGCTGAGCGTGATCGTTCTGACGAACACTGATCAGCGCGGCCCCGAGCCCTTGGCGCTGAACATCGCTCGCGTCCTGTTCGGTATGCCCTTGCAGGCGCGCACGCCCCGCCCCGCCTCGCTCGCACTGCCTCCGGCGGAGCGCGACAGGTTGCTGGGGACCTACGATCTGATCCGACCCGACCGAAGGACGCTCCCGCTGACGATCTTCGTCAACGGAACAGCACTGATGGCGGCGGCTGACGGATTAGGACCGGGGGCCAGCCCGGTTCTGTACTACGGCAACCATGTGTTCGGGATGCCTTTTGACCCCGCCTTGCGGATGACGTTCGTGGAGGACGGCGGTGTAGTGTCACGGGTCCGGCTCGTATCGAACGGATATAGCATGGAGGGGAGGCGCCGCCCATGAGCCAGGCGCTGCCCGAGCTTCCCGATTTTCTCTGGACGGACGCGGCTCCCAAGTCGTCGTACGACGCCATCATCATCGGCGGCGGCGGACACGGGCTGGCAACGGCGTATTACCTGGCCAAAAACCACGGGATCACCAACGTCGCAGTGCTCGAGCGCGGGTGGCTCGCCGGCGGGAACATGGCGCGCAACACGACGATCATCCGCTCCAACTATCTCTGGGACGAGAGCGCGGCCATCTACGAGCATTCTCTGAAGTTGTGGGAGGGGCTCGAGGCGGAGCTCGGATGCAGCGTCTTGTTCAGTCAGCGCGGTGTGCTCACGCTCGTTCACAATCTCGCCGACGCTCGCGAAGGACGGCGCCGGGTCAACGCGAATCAGCTGAACGGAATCGACGCCGAATGGTTGACGACGGACGACGTGCGGAAGCTCGTTCCCATTCTCGACACATCCGATCGAGTGCGGTATCCGGTGCTGGGCGGAACGTTTCAACCACGGGCCGGCATTGCAAAGCATGACTGGGTAGCGTGGGGGTTCGCTCGCGGCGCCCACGCCCTCGGTGTCGACATAGTGCAAGGCTGCGAGGTCATCGATTTTCTCGTGGAGAGTCAACGCGTAACGGGGGTGCGCACTACCAGAGGAACGATCCACGCCGGACGAACTGCATTGTGCGCGGCCGGCCACACGACCACGCTCGCGGCGAAGCTGGGCGTTCGCCTCCCGCTCCAGAGTCATCCGTTGCAGGCTCTCGTCTCCGAGCTCCTCGAGCCGGTACTCGACACGGTCGTGATGAGTAATTCCGTGCACGTCTACGTGTCCCAGGCGCACAAAGGCGAGCTCGTGATGGGCGCTCGTCGGGATTCCTACAATGGCTACGGGCAGCGCGGCTCGTTCTCGGTGATCGAGCACCAGATGGCGGCGGCGATCGAGCTGTTTCCGATCTTCGCGCGGGCGCATCTGCTGCGCACATGGGCGGGCATCGTCGATGTGAGTCCGGACGCGTCGCCCATCATCGGATACCTTCCGTTCGACGACGCTTTCGTGAACTGCGGCTGGGGGACTGGCGGATTCAAGGCCACCCCCGGCATCGGCTGGGTATATGCCGACACAATCGCGAACGGCAGGCCCCATCAGCTCGCGGAACCGTTCGCGCTGTCGCGGTTCGAGCGTGGCGCGCTGATCGACGAGCACGGCGCCGCCGGCGTGGCGCATTAGAGAAATGGCATGCTGCTGATCACGTGCCCCTGGTGCGGCCCAAGAGAGGAGACCGACTTCACGTACGGTGGTGTCGCCCACGTGGCGTACCTTGAGGCGCCATCGGCCTGCGGCGACGCGGCGTGGTCGGAATTTCTCTTTTGTCGAGACAACCCCAAAGGCTGGCTGCGAGAGAGGTGGCTGCACGCTGCGGGCTGCCGAATGTGGTTCAACGCGATTCGGCATACGGTGACGTACGAGTTCGCTGCATTCTACAAGCCGGGGGATCCAGTGCCGCCAATGCCGGCCGAGGCGGGGCCACGATGACTCAGCCGTTCCGACTTGCCGCTGGTGGCCGGATCGACCGGCAGAAGCCGCTCACGATCTCGTTCGATGGCGCCGAGCTGTCTGGGTTCGCCGGTGATACGCTCGCGTCGATCCTCGTCGCGAACGGGGTGCGTATCACGAGTCGAGGCATCTACTCGGGTCGTCCGCGCGGCCTCATGTCGGCGGGGGCGGAAGAGTCGAACACGTTCGTCCAAGTCTTGAGCGGCGCCCTCGAACCCATGCGCCGCGCCACGGAGATCGAAGCGTACGATGGCCTTGTCGTACGATCGCTTGCGGGGAAGGGAACGCTAGCTCGCAGCCCCGACGTCTCTCGATACGACAAGAAATTCAAATACGTCGAGACCCTGGTTGTCGGCGGCGGGAGCTCGGGCGTCGCCGCGGCGGCGCAAGCGGCGTCGGAGGGCGGTCGCGTTCTTCTCATCCACGACGGTCCGGACATCGCGGGGGCCATGCTGCCGCACGAGGTGACCGTCCTCACGCGGACCACCGCGACCAGCCTTCACGAGCAAGGCTACGTCATCGCGGTGGAGCGGCGCACCGATCATTTGGCGACACCCTCGGAGAACACCGCACGACAACGGCTCTGGAAGATCAGAGCGCAGCGTGTTGTCCTTGCAACCGGAGCGCACGAGCGGCCCATCGCGTTCGCGGGGAATGACGTTCCCGGCGTGATGTTGGCCGCCTCCGCCGTCGAGTTCGCGACCCGGTACGGCGTTCGAGCCGGCAATCGAGCCGTGGTTTTCGGGGCGCACGATGGCGCGTTGCACGCGGCGCTGAAACTGTTGGACGCGGGGATCGAGGTTGCCGCGGTCGTCGACGCTCGATGCGACGCTCGCGGCGAGCTGGCCGGACGTCTGTCGGCGGCAGGTGTCGACGTACGTGAGGACGCGGTCGTTTCCACGGAAACATCCACGGACGGCGTCCTGACCGGTGTGGTCATTCAATCCGCCGCCGCGACGGAGTTCGTCGCGTGCGATCTGTTGGCCGTATCCGGCGGGTGGAATCCCGCGTTGCAGCTGTTCACCCACGCGAGTGGTCGTACGCGATGGTCGGATGCGTCGGCCTGCTTCGTTCCGAACGGAGGGCCATCCTACATCACTGTCGCGGGCCGCGCGACAGGCGAGTTCGCGGCCGCCCTTCGTCCGTCACCGATC
>Ga0157375_10004481_pt1 | contig 12137 bp, 13 predicted proteins | sample M35metaG_FD_115311 | JGI IMG/M metagenome (GOLD analysis project Ga0157375, IMG submission 115311) | Miscanthus rhizosphere microbial communities from Kellogg Biological Station, Michigan, USA - M3-5 metaG | ecosystem: Host-associated > Plants > Roots > Rhizosphere > Soil | place: USA: Michigan...
CGTTCTGCAAATTGTTTTTAAGCCATTCCTCTTCGCTCCCCTCGCCGACCATGACGATCTTGTAATTGGTGACGCCGGCATTTCGCAAAGCGTTTTCGACTTCCGCGAAAAATCGAACGTTCTTTTCCGGGCGCAGCCTGCCGACATAGCCGATGACGAAGTCGGCGTCGTTTCGCCGGCGTTTGAAAGGCGATAAAAAGTCGGTATCAACGCCGCGCGTCATCAGGAACGACGGGCGGCGCGTCCTTTTTTGAATTTCAGTGACCAAGTCCTGGTTCGGAGCGAGCTGCACTTGAGCCAAATCATAGAGCTTCATTAACCCGCTCATCACGGTATTTTGGACCGCGCAGTCGATACTTTTCTGCATCTTTTGAGGCAGCCACCGGAGACCGCAAAGCAGGCGGCGGGCGGCGTACTCGTGCGTGTTCGTATGCCATGAGGCGACGCCCGGAAGAGAGCGGTAATGCGTAAAATAGAATCCGATCTGACTGACATCGTTCAAGCCCGTGACATGAATCACGTCCGGTTTGAATTCATTGAGCTTTTCGCCGATAAATTTCTTGAACCGCCAGAAAAGCGGGTCATACCTGAGTTCGCCGTCAATCGGCACGGATAGCTTACTGCGCTCGAATTCAAAAATGCGCAGGCTGCCGTCTTTCTGAAATCGCGTTCTTTTACCAGCCCTCACGCACATCAGCGGAAAATTATTATCGCGCGCGAAACCGACCAGCCGGCGCAGCACATTGGCGGCGCCGTTGATTTCGTGAAAAGTATCGGCAAAAAGGGCGACGCGCGGAACGTTGATCATAAAATTACTGCGCGGCTTTCAAAATATTGTCCGCCGATGCAGCCATCGGGTCACCGATTTTATCTTCGGGAATTTCTTTGACCTTGCCGCCTTTAAGATAAACCTTGATGATCTTGCGGTTGTTTTCTTTCGGCAGTGTCGTCATCTCTACCTTTTCGATTTGCGGATGATCTTTAAAAGTGCGCGTCTGCACGAAATTCTCGGATAACGTCGAGCTGATCTCGGAATTATCCGGTGCTGCCTGCGTCGGACCATTTGGCTTTGCCCCGTTTGTCTGCATCGGGATTTTTTTGACCGCGACGTTTCCGGGAAGCGCCGGATTATTTGACGGCGCGGAATTGGATGTGGGAGGGTTTATGTTGCTGTTTGCCGGGAAGGTAGGTGGATTGACAGTTTGATCGTTGGCACGGTTGGAATTGGCAATTGGCGCTGAATTTGAATTCGGTGCAGAATTGCTCCCGCCGCATCCGGCGGTAATTAATATGAATATGGCAAATAAAATCAAAAAATTGCGGATGCTCATCTTTTCCTCTGCGGGTGCTTATTTTTACCGGAATTTCGGTCACAAAAAGGAGAGTTCAGAAAATATTATTGCTATTAAATATAATAATTTAACGGGCGATAAAAAAGTAGCGTGATTCCACTGTCAAAATCGCGTGTTTTCACCCGCAATGTGTTCACTTGCCGGGTTGTTTGTATAATAGATCGAGCCCGTTGACACGTATGACAGATGACCGAATAGAAGAAGTGATTCCGACAACGAAACGCGACAGCTTATTAAAACGTTACTGGACTGCCGTTTGGACGGTCGGCGCGACGTTCCTTGCCACGATATTGATCTCGCCGTTCGTGCCGCCCGATTTATCGTCGCTATTTCTGATCGCGGTGATGGTCAGCGCGTGGCGCGGAGGTCTCCCGGTCGGACTATTCGCAACTCTTTTGTCCGTCCTGATCGATGTCTTTATTTTCCTGCCGCCGACCGCTTCTTTTTCCCTCGATAACGGCGATTTCGTGCAGCTGATCGTCGATGTTTTCGCCGCGATCGTCGTCGGCACCCTTAGCGCTTCGCGAAGCAAAGCCGAGAGCGAGCGCCAAAAACTGCTGCTTCTCGAAAGATCGGCGCGGATCGAATCCGAAAGAGCGCATGAGGTTAAGGACGAGTTCCTGGCTGCCGTCTCGCACGAACTGCGCACGCCGCTCACGACGATCAAAACCCTGACGCGGCTGCTGCTCAAAAAAGCAATGCCGGGCGAAAAAAGTCACCGTTATCTTTTAGACATCGCTTCGGAATGCGACCGTCAGATCGATCTCGTCCACAACCTGCTCGACCTGTCGCGCATCAAGGCGGGCGGCGTCGAGATCGAGCTCGGACAGGTGGATGTCGAGGAAGTTTTGCATTCCTGCGAGAAAATCGAGCATGTCGGAGCCTCCGAGCGCGGGCATCGAATCCTGATCGACGCTGCGCCCGATCTTTTCGTTCGCGCAGACGGAGGAGCACTTCGCCGGGTCATCTGCACGATTATCGAAAACGCCGTTAAATATACACCCGACAATGGTTTGATAACGCTTCGGGCATATCCTGAATCACCCGGCGGAAGCGTGCTGATCGAAATTTCCGATAACGGGCGCGGGATTTCCGAAAATGATCTGCCGCATATTTTTGAAAGCTTTTATCGCGGGCGCAGTAGTAGTGGTAGTAAAAGTAGTGACAGCGAAAAAGAAACGGTTAATGAGGAAGCGCTTTCGGGCATCGGTCTCGGACTTTACCTAGCGCGCTCGCTGGTCGAGGCGATGAACGGTCAAATAAACGTTGTCAGCCGAATCAGGGACGGCAGCACTTTTACGATCCGTCTCCCGGTCTGGCAGCAGGAGATCTTGAGTGATGAAAGCGCAGTCAGCGAAAAAATCGTTGAACGGATGGGGGAAATTCAAAGTTTATGAGCAAGCGAATATTGATCGTTGACGATGAGCCGAAGCTGCTCGGCGCGGTCGCCGAGACATTGAGCGAAGAAGGCTATCAGGTCGCGACCGCAAATAGCGGGATGGAAGCGCTTCTGAGGCTTGCCGAAAGCATGCCGGACTTGATTATCAGCGATATTAGAATGCCGGGAATGGACGGCTACCAACTCGTCAGCACGTTGCGCTCGAACCCGCGCACTGAGCTGATTCCGATCATTTTTCTCTCCGCTAAAGGTAAGCGCGAAGACCGCATCACCGGATTTAGAAACGGCGTCGATGCTTACGTCACCAAGCCTTTCGACCCGGAAGAGCTGCTCGTGATTATCGCCAATATTCTCAGCCGAGCTGCGCGAATCAGTGCCGAACTTGCCCGGCTGATGAATACGTCGAAAGTTGAAGATCCTGCGATTCCGTTAATTTACGACGAAGATTTTACGGGTTCGGAAATGCGGATCGCCGCGCTTGTCGCCAAAGGCTTAAGCAACAAGGAGATCGCCGCTCAATTAGACGTCAGCGTCCGCACGGTCGAAGGTCATATCAGCAATATACTTTCAAAAAAAGGTTGGTCGAGCCGCGTCGAGATCGTCCGTCATATTATGAAGCAGAATGGCGCCTGATGAAAATAAAGAAATTTTGCAGAAGCTGGTCGGGGCTTTGGAAAATGAGCGAAGAAGCATCGCCCGCGACCTGCACGACGAACTCGGTCAACAATTGACCGCATTTCGATTAAAGCTCGATTTATCAGAAATGACCATGATGACGAAAAGCTGCGTCGCCAAATCGATGAATTACAGCAAACCGCTCGAAAAATCGATGAAGTAATCGATTTCCTTTCCTGGGAGCTCAGACCCGCCGCGCTCGACGATTTGGGCTTGTTTCCGGCGATCGATAAATACGTCAGAGAGTGGTCGAAGCATCCCGAAAAGAGCGCGAGCTTTTTTTCTACCAGTCTGAAAAAAGTGCGTTTTCTGCCCGAAGTTGAGACAAATCTTTACCGCATCGTGCAGGAAGCCCTGAACAATGTTTATAAGCACGCGGAAACAACGTTGGTCGAGGTAATTATAGAAAAGCACGATGATTCTCTCGTATTGATCATTGAAGACGACGGCAAGGGCTTTTTGCCGGAAGAAAAAATGAACGACCGGGGGATCGGCTTGCTCGGGATGCGCGAGCGAGCAACATTGATCGGCGGTGTGTTCGAGATCGAATCCGTTCCCATCAGCGGAACGACGCTTTATTTCCGCGTTCCGGCTTCGGTTATCGTAGAGATTGATGAAAATACCGAATAAACTGAAAATTCTGCTCTCCGAAGATCATCAAACGGTCCGCGAAGGATTGAAACTGATCTTCGATTCGCAGGACGATATGGAAACGATCGGCGAGACGGGCAACGGGCGCGAAATTACCGAGTTGGCGCTCGAACTTCAGCCCGACGTGGTTTTGATGGATATTTCAATGCCCGAATTAAACGGTTTGATTGCGACGGCGAGGCTCAAAAGAATAGCTCCGGGTATAAAAATACTGACCCTTACGCGGCACACAGACGATTCTTACCTGCGCGAACTGCTGCAAGCTGGCGTTTCCGGTTATGTTCTCAAACAAAGTCCGTCCTCGGAGTTGCTTCCCGCTGTACGCACGGTAGCCGAAGGCGGTAATTACATCGATCCCAAATAACCGGAAAAGTATTCGGTTATTTTATTGAAAAGCCGGAATCTTTACGCGGAGAGATCGAGGGCAAAAATCTGACTGCTCGTGAAAAAGAAGTGTTGCGCTACCCCGCCCTCGGTTACAGTAATACAGGAATAGCTGCACGAATGGATATATCAGTCAAAACCGTCGAAGCGCACAAGGCGAATTCACTGAAAAAACTCAATCTTCAAAGCCGGCAGGATATAGTCAAATACGCAATTTTTCAGGGCTGAATGCAGGAAAATTAAGGATTAAGATAATTCTTGAATATTAATAGTTCTAACTCTTTTTTCTAATTACATTACGAAAAACAGCAGAAAACCTTTGTAAATGTAAAAGCAGATAATTGAGAAATTTTAACTGTAATATCTAATTTTACTTTTTGGGTTAAAAGTCTCCAATGAGTAAACGCGATTCATACTTCGCTGACGTCGGCGTGACGGGGCTCGTCTCCTGAAATTCAAATAATCCGAAACTCTTTAACTTTCCGGTTGACCTTCGGGGCTTTCATAAAGTATCTTTAATTCTTTATATGAACGACTGTTCATATAAGCAGAGAAACATAAATGTCAAGACAAGCAGTATTAACCATCGAAAAGCCGGAACCCGCTCAAACGAAAAAACAGTTGACGATCTCCCTGGCGGGCAATCCCAACGCCGGCAAGACGACGCTCTTTAATGCGCTCACGGGCTTGCGTCAAAAGGTCGCGAACTTTCCGGGCGTGACGGTCGAGCGTAAGGAAGGCATCTGGCGGGTCTCGGAAAATGAAACGGCAAGATTAATCGATCTGCCGGGTCTTTATAGCCTCAACGCGGCTTCGATCGATGAAGAAATTGCCCGCGACGTGCTGACCGGGAAAATCATCGGTGTCCCCGAACCGGACTGCATTATCGCCGTCGTTGACGCGACGAATCTCGACCGCAATTTATATTTGTTCACCCAGCTCCTTGAATACAAAATCCCGCTCGTCGTCGCGCTGACGATGATCGATGAAGCGGAAAAGTACGAAACCGCGATCGACGCCGAAAAGCTTTCTTCGTTCCTGCAAGTGCCGGTCGTCCCTATCGTTGCCGGGAAAAGGCGCGGGCTCGATGAATTAAAGCAAGCGGTTTTGAAAATTGCCGGCAGCGATTTCGAGCAGCCGATATTGCCGTTTTTATTGTCAGACGATTCGCTCGATAACGGTCACGCCTCGATTTTGGCGCGATATGCCTGGATCGCCAACGTCGTGCAGGATTCGGTCGTAGAGAATAAGCCGGCGGAATCACACAATTTTTCTGAAAAGCTTGATCGAGTTTTAACGCATAAAGTTTTCGGGCTCGTGATTCTCGCGGCGATTTTATTGTTCGTCTTCCAGTCGATTTTCTCCTGGGCAAGCCTTCCGATGGATCTGCTCGACAAGGGCTTCGGCGCGCTCGCTGATCTGACGCGTAGCTCACTGCCGCCTGGGTTACTCACCGATCTGATTTCCGACGGCGTGATCGCCGGTGTCGGCGGCGTGCTCGTTTTCATCCCGCAAATTATTCTGCTCTTTTTCTTCATTTCCATTTTAGAAGATACCGGTTATATGTCGCGGGCGGCGTTTTTGATGGATAAATTGATGAGCAGCGTCGGGCTGCACGGCAAAGCCTTCGTGCCGCTGCTTTCGAGTTTCGCCTGCGCGATTCCGGGCATCATGGCGACGCGGACGATCGAGAATCCGAAAGACCGTCTGGCGACGATCATGATCGCGCCGTTCATGTCGTGCTCGGCGCGGCTGCCGGTTTATACGCTGATGGTCGGCGCGTTCTTCACGGGGCAATACGTCTTCGGTTTTATCTCGGTCGGCGCGCTGCTCATCCTTTCGATGTACGCGCTCGGCATCGTGACGGCGATCATCGTTGCCTTTATCCTCAAAAGAACGCTTTTGAAAGCCCCGACCCCGCCGCTCGTGATGGAATTGCCGCCCTACCGGATGCCGAACTTCAAGGTCGTATTTCTGAACGTGTTTCAACGCGCCGGTATGTTCGTCAAACGCGCCGGAACGGTCATTTTAGCGATTTCCATTATCTTATGGGCATTAGCAAATTTTCCGCGACCGCCGGTTACTCAGGAAGCCGCGCCGACCGCGCAGACGCAGGTTGCTGACGCAAATCAAACCGATGAAGAAGCGCAAAAACAAGCCGAAACCGAGAAAGCGTCGGCGCAGCTTCGCTACAGCATTGCCGGTCGTTTCGGAAAAGCCATCGAACCGGTAATATCTCCGCTCGGCTATGACTGGAAAATCGGCATCGGATTGTTTTCTTCTTTTGCCGCGCGCGAAGTATTCGTTTCGACGATGAGCATTCTCTACAATGTCGGGAAAGACGAGGAAGCCACCAGTCAGTCGCTGCTTCAGGCAATGCGCGAGGCAAAACACGATGACGGAACTCCCGTGTGGAGCCCGCTCCTCGGCTTAACGACGATGATTTTTTACTTGCTGGCGTTTCAATGCATGTCCACTTTTGCGACCGTCAGGCGCGAAACGAACTCGTGGGGCTGGTCGCTCTTTATGGTCGGCTACATGACCGCGCTGGCTTATGTCGTGACGTTTCTGGTTTACCAGGGCGGGCGCCTTTTAGGATTTTAAGAATGTTTGAATAAAATAAAACTATGAGCATAAAAGCAACTCAACCGGTCGGCGATGCGTGCGAGATCCAGTTCGTCGATGAGAAACGGGTCGAAAGCGTGCGTGAAGCGATGAAGCCGGCGGAAACCGTCGCGCTGCTTGCCGAAACCTTTAAAATTCTGGGCGACCCGACGCGGATCAAGATCGCGTTCGCCCTCTCGAAGGAGGAATTGTGCGTCTGCGACATCGCCAATTTATTGGGCGTTTCGCAGTCCGCGGTTTCGCATTCATTGAGAACCTTGAGACAGATGAAGCTCGTCAAGTTCCGCAAGGAAGGCAAGATCGCCTATTACACGCTCGACGACGAGCATATCGCGAGTCTCCTTGAAGAAGGTTTCCGCCACGTCGAGGAGCTGATTTAGGCTGGCAGCGGCAGCTCGGCGAGCGTTTGTGAAGCGATGCAGAGGACGACTTTTAACATTCCGAAAATGGACTGCGCCTCGGAGGAGCATCTGATACGAATGAAGCTCGACCGCGTCGGCGGCATCTCCGGCTTGCGGTTCGATCTTCCGAACCGCAAGCTCGACGTTTATCATACAAACGATCTTCAGCCGATTGCCGACGCGCTGGGCAGTCTTCGGCTCGGCTCCTCGGTCGTCGAAACCGAGGAAGCGAGCGCTGCTGCTATGGCAGCGCCGTCCGAAGAAAGCGCGAACGCCGACCGCAAGCTTTTATGGCAGGTTCTCGGAATTAATTCCTTCTTTTTCGTGATCGAAATTGCCGCCGGATTTATTTCGCGTTCGATGGGGCTCGTCGCCGACAGTCTCGATATGCTCGCCGACAGCATCGTTTACGCTCTCGCGCTTTTCGCCGTCGGCGGAACAATCGCCAGGAAAAACGGCGTCGCCCGGGCAAGCGGCTATTTCCAGCTCGCGCTCGCCGCGTTCGGTTTCGCGGAAGTCGTCAGGCGGTTTGTCGGTTTCGAGGAGACGCCTGCATTTCAAACGATGATACTCATTTCGCTTTTCGCGCTCGCCGGGAATTCGGTCAGTCTGTATCTCCTGCAAAAAAGCAAAAACAAGGAAGCGCATATGCAGGCGAGCCTGATCTTTACCTCGAACGACGTGGTTGCGAACATCGGCGTGATCGTCGCGGGCGCGCTCGTTTACCTGACGGACTCGAAATTTCCGGATTTGATCATCGGGCTGGTAATCTTCGCCGTCGTCGGACGCGGGGCGTTAAGAATTCTGAAGCTCGCGAGGTGAGAATCACAAAAATCAACCAACGATGAAAATCTTTTTGCCCGTCTATTTACTGATATATTTTGCCGTCGCCTTTGTCCTGCCGTCGTACCGGGTTTGGAAAAGAACCGGAGTCAATCCGGTAACGTTTCGCGGCACGGATGATGCGCACGATTATATCGGCAGGCTTTTTAAGGTTGTTATGCTCGCTTTATCGGCTGTGATAATCGTTTATGCTTTCGCGCCGAATATTTATCCGTATCTGCTGCCGGTTTTCTGGCTCGAAAATACAATTATTCGTTATGCCGGAATCGGGTCGCTGCTGATTTCGCTTTTATGGACCGTGACAGCCCAGATCCAGATGGGCAATTCGTGGCGCATCGGCATCGACGAAGAAAAGAAAACCGAGCTCGTGCGGACCGGAGTTTTCGCGTTATCGCGCAACCCGATCTTTCTCGGGATGATCGTTACGCTCTCCAAAATGCTTCTGGCGCTGCCGAACGCGTTTACGCTGCTGATTTTTGTGCTCGGGTTTGTGCTGATGCAGATCCAGGTCCGGCTCGAAGAAGAGTTTTTGAGCCGCACGCACGGCGCGGAGTTTGACGAATTCCGGAGCGAGGTGCGTCGCTGGATATAAAGAAAACTGTTGCCGACAAACGAGAATTAAGTTGCACTGCCCCTATCACTGATATAATTTCCTGTTACTTGTGGGACGATTTGTTTTGTGCGTTAAATTATATAGTTATGAAAAATAAAATATTTGTTTTTGCTGTAATTGCCGGCATTTTTTTATTTGCAGGCACCGAGACATTTGCTCAGCGTAAAGCGAGCAATCAAAAAATAGTTACCAAAAAAGTTCAAAGCGTCAGAATCTCTTTAACGGAGAGAGGCTACCAGCCGGAAACGTTCAGACTGAAAAAAGGCGTTCCGGCGCGCGTGACGTTCATTCGCAAAACCGAGGACGAGTGCGGACGGGAAATCGTAATTCCGGCTTACAACATCCGGCGCGAACTCCCGCTCAATCAACCCGTGACGGTAAGCTTTACGCCGAAAAAAGCCGGAAGCTTTAACTTTATGTGCGGAATGGATATGCTGCGCGGAAAGCTGATCGTTCAATAGATATTGAGAAAAGAATAAAATACTGGAATTATCCGGCATCAGGTAAACCTGATGCCGGTAACACTTTGATGTTTTTCTCCTTGACCCCGTATATAGGTACGGGGTTTATACTATTAATTGGAGAGTGATCGAGATGGACGCACTGACGATCGGCGAGCTGGCAAAACAAGCCCGCGTGAATATCGAGACGATTCGCTACTACGAGCGGCAGGAGCTTCTGCCGAAGCCGCCGCGTCTTCATTCCGGTTACCGGGCTTTCCCGGCGGAATCGGTCGAACGGATCAGGTTTATCAAACAGTCGCAGGAATTGGGATTTTCCCTGAAGGAAATCAAAGAGCTTCTAAGCATTCGATCAGCGCCGCATTCAACCGGTGCCGATGTTCGCGAGCGAGTCGAATCAAAAATCGCCGACATCGAAGGAAAGATAAAAACTCTCCGCTCCATGAAAAAGGAGTTGGTACAGCTCAAATCGACTTGCGACGGAACGAGCACGATCAACGATTGTCCCATTCTGAAAAGTCTGAACTCGGAAAGGGGATAAGTTTACGAGGATTGAGATTGGAGACTCCGATAAGCGGTTATTTGGAAGGAGAAAAATCGATGAAAAGTAAGATCTTATTAATTTTTGCCGGACTGTTCTTATTGCTTGGCAATGCGTTAAATTCCGATGCCCAGGTAAAACGCGTGCAGATGCACATCGGCGGCTATTTATGCGGCAACTGAGTGTTCAATATACAGAAGGCAGTTAGCCGTCTCGATTACGCTCCGAAATTAAAAGAAATAGAAATCACCGACATCAAGAAAGGTCTCGGCGTGTTCGTCCCGAAACCCGAAAAGGCGGTCTCTTTCGCCGCGCTCAAGGAGACGCTCAAAAAAGCGGGCTATGCGCTCGATACGGCGGATATAACGATTGCCGGTAAGCTCGTCAAAGAGGATGAAAAATGGTTTCTGATCGCAGAAACTTCCGCTCAGAAGTTTACGCTCGAAGGAAAAACGCTTCAGCAGTTAATCCCTCAGCCGGAATCCGATTCGACCGTCGAGATCACCGGCATCTGGAAAGCCGCCGGCACGGGAGCAAATGTTCAGGAAGTTGTCGATCTTCAATCGATTAAAAGGCAGGAAACAGCGCCGAAAGTAAATGCCCTGAATTATTACCAAAATACTTTTTCGACCGGAGAAAAACCCGTCCGATTTATCGATGCCGGTTTTGTAAAAAATTCATTTTCGCCAAATCCCGTTGAACCTTTTCGGGCAAAAGAAGAGCCTAAATCTCTCGCGCCGATCCGGACGACATCGCCCGGATTGACGGTTTACAAAGGCGGAGCCGTTACGCCACGCTTTTATTTTATTAAACAGCATCTCGGCGGGCTCGATGTTTCCAGGCAGGTTTTAGACGTCAGCGTTTCTTACACCCCGACCACGAAGCTCCAGCTCGAAGCGGAAATACCGATCTCGCGGACATCTTTCGACGACGGCGTGAAGAGGGGCTCAGGGAGCGGACTCGGAAACATTACGCTCTGGGGAAAATATCGCTTTTTCCGCAAGGTAAAAACCTACGGCGACCGGCAAGCCTCGGTCAGATTCGGGCTGGAACTGCCGACCGGCAGTAAAAGCGCTCCAACCGACCGACAGCTTGATGCGCCGGCTTTTATCCGCCAGCAATTATCGTCGATTAATGGCGGTTTATCGCCGCATCTCGATGTTTCGTTTTCACAAGCCGGCGGAAGGTTTATCTTAGGCGGCAACGTCGAGGGAATTATGAGGACATCGCGTGAAGGTTTTCGGCTTGGTCACGAAGTTCGCCTAAATACTGATTTTGAATATGTTCTATTGCCGTTTGATTACACAAAGCCCGGCAAAGAGCTGTTTTTGATTCTTGAATCGACGCTTTTGACGAGAAGTAAAGGACGGCTCGACGGGATAAGCGTTCCGGGAAGCTCTTCGACCGAGTTTTATCTCTCGCCCGGTCTGCAATACGCCGCCGATCCGCGATTCGTGATAGAAGGCAGTATTCAACTGCCGATAGCACGAAATATCGGACCGCTCGTGCTGAAAACCGATTACAATCTGCTGCTCGGCGTAAAATATCTGTTTTAATGATCTTATTCAATAAAATCGCAGTTCTCTTAATCTTTCTGGCGCTGTCGCCGGCGGCTTTCGCTCAAATCGACGCCGGTGAAAAAGCTCCGTCTATGGTTCTCAAAGATCTGAGGGGCAAAACGGTTCGGCTTGATGATTTCAAGGGTAGAGTCGTTCTGCTGAATTTCTGGGCGACCTGGTGCGTGCCGTGCCGCGCCGAAATTCCGGAGCTCATCAAATGGCAGAAAGAATATCAAGCTAAAGGACTTCAAATCATTGGAGTAACTTATCCTCCGACCGGTAAAGTTAAGGTGCGTAATTTCGCGCGCCAAAACAAGATCAATTACCCTGTTCTTTTCGGAACGAAGAAAACGAAAGAAATCTTCGATAAAGGTGATGTAATGCCTTACTCGGTAATCATCGATGGAGATGGAAACGTCAGGGCGCGGATCGAAGGCATTATTTTCAACGATGAATTCGACGAAAAAATTAAGCCTCTGCTCAGTAATGGTTTCCACTAATTTGTGCGTGACGTTCAACAAAGGGCAAATTAGAATCCAAGTTTTAATCTTTTCAAAATTCGTTTGACTAATGCTTCCCGCTTAAGATTTTGCTTCCATAATGAAGTCTGTAGAAAAGTTTGATCATCTGGGA
>Ga0157375_10004485_pt1 | contig 12133 bp, 5 predicted proteins | sample M35metaG_FD_115311 | JGI IMG/M metagenome (GOLD analysis project Ga0157375, IMG submission 115311) | Miscanthus rhizosphere microbial communities from Kellogg Biological Station, Michigan, USA - M3-5 metaG | ecosystem: Host-associated > Plants > Roots > Rhizosphere > Soil | place: USA: Michigan...
TTGCCGATTCGAAGAATCAGGTGATTTTTAAGCCGCCCTATCAGGTTTCGGAAAAAGCCAAGATTCTGCACGAAAAACTTCTGGTCGCCGATCTGCACGCCGATTCGCTGATGTGGAATTATGATTTGAACGAAAAGCAAAAAACGAATCAGGTTGACGTGCCGCGACTTTTGGAAGGAAATGTCGCTTTGCAGGCTTTCACGGTCGTTACGAAATCGCCGCGCGGGCTGAACATCGAGCTGAACGACGACAAAACCGACAATATCTTCTGGCTCGCACTCGCACAGCGCCAACCGCTCGAAAATCTTTCCAGCCTGACGAAACGCGCCACTTATCAAGCCGCAAAACTTCACGAATACGCCGCGCAATCCGGCGGAAAACTCGTCGTCATCAAAACGAAAAACGATCTGCGCCAATTTCTCGAATGGCGCAAGACTGAAAAAATCGTCGGCGGTTTCTTAGGGATAGAAGGCGCACACGCGCTCGACGGCAAGATTGAAAACGTCGATGTTTTGTTCGACGCGGGTTTTCGGATGATGTCGCCGTCGCACTTTTTCGACAACGACATCGGCGGTTCGGCACACGGCACTCAGAAATACGGCTTGACCGACAAAGGCAAAGAGATGATCCGGCGCATGGAAGCCAAAGGAATGCTCGTTGACATTGCCCACGCCTCGCCGAAGACGATCGAAGACGTTCTCGCAATGGCGACCAAACCCGTCGTCGTTTCGCACACGGGCGTGCGCGGAACCTGCGACAATCAGCGCAATCTTTCGGACGAACAACTCCGCTCGATCGCCAAAACCGGCGGCATCGTCGGCATCGGCTTCTGGGACACGGCAACCTGCGGCGAGGACGCCGCCTCAATCGCCAAAGCCATCCGCTACACGGCAAACCTCATCGGCGCAGACCACGTCGCCCTCGGCTCCGATTTCGACGGCGCAGTCCGCGTTCCGTTCGACACCAGCGGCGAAGCCTTAATCACCGAAGCCTTGCTCAACGAAAACTTTTCGGAAGAAGAAATCGCCAAAATCATGGGCGGAAACGTGGTGAGAATCTTGAGCGAAAATCTGCCGGATTAGAAAACATAAAACCATTCAATTTTCTAATTCACCCTTAGCTTTTTCGATTTTAGTTCTTAGGCTGTTCAAATTTTCTTGCGCAGTATCGTATTTTTTAAGTTCTGCTTCGTTTTTCTTTTGCAGATTTTTAGAAACTTTGTTTTCGATAATTGTAATGATTTTTCTCCACAACGCATTATCTTTGTATAAATATCTCCAAACTAATGGCGTAACAATGAGAATTGGCGGTATTCCTAATGTGAAGAAATGCTCCCAATCGCCAAACTTTTCTTTGAACCATTTAAAGTTTTCTTCTTGAAGATACCAAACAAGGTAGGCTACTGCTCCGATAAGTAAAAATGTTATCAAAAAACCCTCGTATGTTTTGACACGCTCAGCCTTAACCGCTTCAACCTTAGAATTGGTTTTTTCAAGCTCCGCTATTTCTTCCAAAATTTCATAACCTGCTTTTAATGGCTGTATAGCTTGAAATTTTGAATTTAAGACCTGCAATTTATTTTGGAGTTTGGGGATTTCTTCGAACAAATGTTTATCGGGCAAAGTCGATCTTTCAATGAGCTCTTCAACCTTTCCGATGTCTTCATATCTGATCTCCCTTACCTTTATTTCATTGTCATTATGAAATGTTGAGAAGTATCTTTTTATATCATCCAGCTTTTTAATTCGGGCATCTTTTTGTCCTTCAATCGAAATTCCTAAAGTCCCGGTTTTCATGTCGGCTTTTACTAATGAACGAAGCCCGTTTTCCCGGACAATGATTCCTCGCCGCCAATAATAGGCTTTTTCATTACCGTTCAAAGATTGAGCGTCTACAATATAGTTTGTAATAGCTTTTTCAAGTTCGTTTTCGCTTTCATATTTATACTCGAATCTCGTAATGTTGGTGATAAATTGAGAGTAAGCCGGTTCCTTTATCGGTAGCCAGGTCGGAAAGATAACGTAATCTTTGTCCTGATAATTTTTCACAAAACACAACTTAAATCTTTTCATGAGTTTAATTATATATTTGTGTTTTCCCTGATATTCTCCTCTGTTCAAAATGGTTTTGATATCTGAGAATTCAACCTTGCCTGTCTTTTCGGCTAGAATGTATGACGAAAGTATTTTGTAAACACCTTTGGTAATCCATTCCGGATTGAGAACATACATTTTTCCTAACTCGTCATCCTGTTCATTTTCATCTTGTTTGAAATGACAAAAGACTCCGAGAATATCTAATATCTCGACTACTTTGTCATCTTTTCTTGCTTCATCATTAAGTTGTTTTTCAAAATCTTCTTTTGAGATAAAATTGCCAAAATTGGATGTTCCGTCTTTTTTTACCTTAAATAGCTCTCTTGTCTGGGAATAATAAGGCGGATAAGTTGTAAAGACTTCAGGTAAGTATTTATCTATCGTCTCAATTACTTCTTTCTTAACATCTTCGGTATTTAGCGGTCTATTGGTTGAAACGTAATGAACGGATATTATATTCGGATAGATTTCCCTAAATTCATCAAATAAAGAGTCAAAATTCTTTTTGTAGGTTTTGTCAATTCCGTTAACTCTGTTTGTATCTTCAGCTTTATTGGCGACAAGAATCAGCGGGGCGTTACTCTTGGCTAATTCTTTTATTTGACGTAACCAATATTTGACGATGTATCCTTCCATTCCCGCCCGCACATCGACAACCAAAATATATAGACATCTTTCTCTGAAAAAGAACTTGTGTGTCGTGTGATAAACTTCCTGTCCGCCGAAATCCCAAATATTTACCCATACGTCCTGCCCTCTGACTTTGAAATTTTTTCCGTCAATTTCGACACCTTCAGTTTTTCCTTTATCCTCAAAAGGCAAATCGAGTAATCGTTGTCTGAGCGATGTTTTGCCGGCATTCCCTTGTCCGATGAGCACCACTCGGCATTCAAGTAAGGCTTTATTTTCATCGGGCTTTCTGAATTTAGCTTCTATTAATTCCCAAATCTTTTCAGGTGATTTAATATAACTTTGGTAAATGCTGTCCTCAATTCCGAAAGTAGCGGCAATTACTCGGATTGGATGCCAATAATTTTCTAAAACTCTTTCGGGAATTTTCAGTTTTTCATTATTCCTCAGATCAAGCAGACTTAAGCCTTTCAATTCAGATAAAAAGTCTACATTCGATAAATTATTATTTCTTAAGTTAAGCGAAACTAAACCTTTTAATTTTGCGAGGGAATCTAAATTCGATAAATTATTGTCACTTAAATTAAGCGAATTTAGGTTTTTCAATTCCGTGAGAAAATTTGCATTCGATAATTTATTATTCTTTAAATCAAGTGAAGTTAAATCTTTCAATTGAGAAAGAAAATCTGCATTCGATAAATTATTGTTACTTAAATCAAGCGAAGTTAAACCTTTCAATTCCGTGAGAAAATTCGCACTCGATAAATTAGTATTCCTTAAACTAAGCGAATCTAAACTCTTTAATTTTGTGAGAATATATGGCTCTGATAAATAATTGTAGCTTAAATCAAGAGAATTTAGGCTTTTCAGTTCCATGAGAAAGTTTACATTCGATAAATTATTGTTACTTAAATCAAGTGAAATTAAGTCTTTCAAGTGAGAGAGAAAATCTGCATTCGATAAATTAACGCCTCTTAAATAAAGCGAATTTAGGCTTTTCAATTCCGTGAGAAAGTTTACATTCGATAAATTATTGTCACTTAAATCAAGCGAAATTAAACCTTTCAATTGAGAGAGAAAATCTGCATTTGATAAATAATTGTAGCTTAAATAAAGCGAAGTTAAGTCTTTTAAGTCGGATAGAAATTCTAAATTCGATAATTTATTATTTCTTAAATCAAGCGAAGTTAAGCCTTTTAAATCGGATAGAAAGTCTACGCTTGATAGATTATTGTCGCTTAAATCAAGTGAAGTTAATTTTCTCAATTCATAGAGAAAACTTAAGTTTGATAAATTATTGCTTCTTAAATAAAGTGAGGTTAAGCCTTCCAATTGAGAGAGAAAATTTGCATTCGATAAATTATTGCTTCTTAAATCAAGCGAATTTAAGTTTTCCAGTTCCATGAGAAAACCTAAATTCGATATATAATTGCTTCTTAAATAAAGTGAAGTTAAGCTTTTCAATTGAGAGAGAAAAGTCACATTGAATAGTTTATTGTCACTTAAATCAAGCAAAGTTAAACCTTTCAATTGAGAGAGAAAATTCACATCCGATAAATTATTATTGGATAAATCCAGTTCTTCTAAGTTCTCAAGTTGAAAAAGAAATGAATAGTCTGACTGACGAGTGTTTTTTAATTTAAGTTTTTTTAGATATTTGAAGCTTTTTAAATAATTATCTCCCAATAAAAACAGATTACAAAAGTCCAATCCTAAACCCGTAACATTTCCTGCTTCATCAATGCTGTAATTACGCACGCCTTTATATGGAAAATAAGATTTTTGGATATAACTTAAATTAAATCCTAATTCCGTCAGAAAATATTTTTCGGTGAAGAGATTTTCAAGACTGACTTGATTTAGTTTGATGCCGAGTTTTTCCTCTATATATTTGATGCGTTCGAGATCGTTCATAATGTTCGGGAGACTTCAAATGTTGGAAAAAAGCTAAACATTATTAGTCTGATTGTTATTTGTTGTGTGCGTATTTTATAGGGTTTTAGATAACTTGTCCAGATATTTTGCCGAGTGCGACCGGACAAAAGCCCGCGCGTGAGCAAGGGCGGATTTAATGCTGTACCTTGTCCGCCCTTGCTCACGCGCGGGCTTCTGCTACTAGAGATTTCAATCTGAAAAACTCAGCGAACTCAAAAAACTCAAAAAACTTTAAAAATTATCGGAACCTGATAAATATTTTACTCGTTATTGTTCATCGCAGATGAAATTCCGAAGTAGAAATTAGCGGATATTCGTGTGCGAATCGGTTCTTTGAAATTTTCGGACGGTAGGTTGTTAGTAAATTAAACACAAGGAGATAAATTTATGATAAACGAAACCGGAGATATGAAGATTCTGGGTAATTTTCGCAGATTGATCGATTTGGTAACGGCGGATGTTCGGTATAATCCGAGCAACCTGGTTTTGACTGTGGCGAGTCTTGAGGAGAAACTGGCGTCGGCGATTGGGGCGGTTAATGACATCGGCGTGAAGATTGCGCCGAGCAAGTTTGCGATCGATGCGCGGCAGGCGGCTTATGCGGAAGCGATCGCTTTGGTCAGAGGTTCGCGCAATATCTTGAAGGCAAGCGGCGCGTCTGCCGAAACGCTTGCCGATGCCGACACTTTCGGACGCAAGGTGCTCGGCTTGCGGAAATCCAAAAAAACACAGGACAATCCGAACACGCCGGGCAATGAAGCCAACCGCAGTCATTCGGCTTCACAGCAAAGTTACGATTCCGTTTTGGGCAGTTTTCGCAGTTATGTCGAAATCGTCAAAGGCGAAATACTTTATAAACCGAACGAAACGCAATATCAAATCGCTAGTCTGACAGCCAAAGGCGACGACCTTGAAGCTAAAAACAACGCCGTCAGCACGAGCTTTGTGCCGCTCAATAATTCGCGGTCGCTTCGTGATGAATTGCTCTACTCGGGCGAAAACTGCCTGTGCGATCTGGCGGCAATGGTCAAGGCTTACGTCAGAGCCGTTCACGGCACGGACAGTCAGATTTACAAGACCATCAACGCGCTTTCCTTTAAACGAACCTTTCGATAATTCGTTGTTTAGATTCCGCGCTTCAGCTTGCAGCCGTTCGCGAAGCGCGGCGGCTAAGACAAACTAAAGTTTGAACCCTGAACTTTTCGCAAATCTTTGATTGCCTTCGACAAATTGGCTCACGCTTTTCACAAGCTCGCTTTGGCGGCTTGTTTTTTTTCGTTTGCGACGTGCATATTACTGTCTGCGACGTACATATTGGTACTTGCGATGAGCATGCTGAGGCTTGCGACGTATATATTAACGTGTGCGATGACCATATTGGCATTTGCGATGTAGTTTTTAGCGTTTGCGATGTGCATGTTGACGTGTGCGACATGTATTTTGGCGTTTGCGATGTGCAGGTGAAGACTTGCGATGCGAAGATTGTCGCTTGCTTGCGGAGAATCTGTTCGCTTAGATAGTGTCCTAATATTGTGTTGGTTTTTATTTCACCGCCGAGACGCTGAGTTCACGCCGAGTGCCGCAGAGATCTTCTCAGCGTTTCTTTGCGCCAAACTCTGCGTCTCGGCGGTGAAACTTTACCGGTTCAATTTCAGCAACACAAATCAGGATACGACCGCCGGTTAAAAAATATTGATTGTTGACGGCAGTTCGATTAAGATTGGCATATCTTTAGAGCTTTTACCGAAACATAAAACAAAATGCGCCGACCCAATCGCCGAACAGAATTTATTCGTAATCTGACAGTTTGCGCGCTTGCGTTTTTGTTTTGCGCGGCGCTTTCAGTTCGCGCCGAAAGTCTTCCGTTTAAGGCTTATACGACTTCCGAAGGATTGGCACACGACCGCGTTAACCGGATCGTCCGCGATTCGCGCGGGTTTTTGTGGTTTTGCACGAGCGAAGGACTTTCGCGGTTTGACGGCTACGAGTTTAAGAATTACACGCAGGACGACGGTTTGCCGCATCGCGCCGTCAATGTTTTTCTCGAAACAAGAAACGGAGAATTCTGGATCGGGACGCGCGACGGAGCCGTTTTGTTTAATCCTCTGGGCGTTTCAAAACGCGGGCAAACGAGCGAGAATCAGACGGACGCGCCGATGTTTCAAGTCTTTCGCCCCGCCGATCTAAAGACCGAACAAAAAACCTGGCAAGTTGATGATCTGATCGAAGACCGCGACGGGCAAATCTGGGCGGCAACCTCGCAGGGCGTTTTTCGTCTGGAAAACCGGGGCGGCGGAAATTTTAATTTTCAATTGTTCGACATCCCGTCGGCGACCGCCAATCGGGTCCGCGATTTTACGGATCTTCTGCAGGACAAATCCGGAGCGATCTGGGTCGGGACGGGAGCGGGAATTTACCGTATCTTGCCGGACAAATCCGGCGCGTCTGTGGTCAATCCGAAAGTTCGTGTCGAATCGATGATCGAAGACCGCGCCGGACAAATCTGGGTCGGCGTGGGCGGCACCGACACGGGCTTGCGTTTGTTTGCGTATGCGGGAGACGAGCCGCGCGAAATCCGCGTTTTCGGCAAAAAAGACGGCTTAAATACCGGCGCCTGGATAAATGCCCTGCTCGAAACTTCGGACGGACGGATTTTCGCCGGCGACGGTTTGTGCGAATACACGCCGCAAGCCGACCCGTCGAAGCCGCAATTCCGCATTTTATCAACCGAAGGCGTCGTCGCGATCGGTGAAGACCGCGTCGGCAACATCTGGTTCAGTACGAATTCAAACGGCGTACGGCGAATCGCGCGGAACGGTTTTGTTAATTTCGACGCGTCGGACGGCTTGAGCAGTATCAATATCGGCTCGATCATCGCGGCAGCGGACGGCGAAACTTACGTTCTATCGGCGGGATTTAAGATCGACCGCTTCAACGGTAAAGGTTTTGATGTCGTTAAGCCGCGCGAAATGGCTCCGGGAAATTGGGGAACGGGACAAATTACGTTTCCCGACCACACGGGCGCGTGGTGGGTCGTCAGCGCGCTCGGTTTGCAGCGTTATCCGAGCGTTAAACGGCTCGAAGATTTGAGAAACGTGAAACCGCTCAAAACTTACACGACGCGCGACGGTTTATTCGCTAACGACGTTTTTCAGGCATTTGAAGATTCACGCGGCGACATCTGGTTTTCGGTTCTCAACGATGTCGTCAATTCGCTTCACCGCTGGGAGCGCGCCACCGAAACGATTCACAAATATACGACAGCGGATAATTTACCGCCGGAAAATTGTGTGACCGCTTATGCCGAAGACCGCGCGGGCAACCTCTGGATGGGATTTTACAATGGCGGCTTGGTTCGCTTTTCCGGCGGTAAATTCGAATCTTACACGACCGAAGACAATTTGCCGACGGGTTATATCGGCAACATTTTTACCGATTCAAAAGGGCGCGTCTGGGTGGCGACGAGCTCCGGCGGCGTTGTTCGCATTGATGATCCGACGAGCGAAGAAAAACCGCGTCTTGAAAATCTGACGACGCGCGACGGTTTGTCGAGCAATCAGGCGACCTGCACGACGGAAGATAATTTCGGACGAATCTATATCAGTACGGGGCGCGGCATCAATCGTCTGGATTTGCCGACGGGCAGAATCAAAGTTTTCACCAAAGCCGACGGTTTGCCGGAAAACATCGTGCGTTTGTGCAAGCGGGACGCGAGCGGCGTGCTGTGGTTCGGCACTAATAACGGATTAGCGCGCTATATTCCGGTTGCCGACGAGAGAATCGAGCCGCCGCCGATTTTTCTTTCCGGTTTGCGCGTCAACGGTAATGCGATCAAAAAACTTTCCGAGCTCGGCGAAAACGAAGTCAAAAATCTCGATTTCGCGTCCGACCAGCGTCAGATTCAGATCGATTTTTTCGCGCTCGGTTTCGGAACGGGCGAGGCTTTGCGGTATCAATACAAGCTCAACAATGAAGATTGGAGCGCGCCGAGCGGGCAACGCACCGTTAATCTGGATCGGTCGCCCGGCAGTTATGTTTTCGAGGTTCGCGCCGTCAATGCCGACGGCGTGACGAGTGAAAATCCCGCGATCGTTTCGTTTACGATTGCGCGTCCCGTCTGGCAAAGATGGTGGTTTCTGCTTCTTTTGACGCTCTTGATCGTCGGGCTGATCTATCTGATCTACAGCTATCGTTTGAAACGGCTTTTGGAACTTGAAAAGGTTCGCACGCGGATTGCGACCGATTTGCATGACGACATCGGCGCGAGTCTTTCAAAGATCGCGATTCTTTCGGAAGTCGTGCACCAGCGCGTCGCGCCCGTCGCGCCGGACAACGCGGAAATCAATGCCCCCTTGGAAGAAATCGCCGGAACTTCGCGCGAGCTGGTTGATTCGATGAGCGATATTGTCTGGGCGATCAACCCCGAACGCGATCATCTGGCGGATCTGATTCAGCGGATGCGAAGTCTGGCAGGCGAGCTGACCGAATTTGCCGACATCAGTTTGCGGGTTAAATTATCGGGCATCGAGGCGGACGCGGATCTGCCGTTAGGCGCGGATCTGCGGCGCGAGATTTATTTGATCTTCAAGGAAACCGTCAATAATATGGTCAAACATTCGGCGTGCGATATGGCGGAAGTTTCGTTCGGAATTGAAAACGATAGTCTGGTCGTTTCGGTCAAAGACGACGGCAAGGGCTTTACGGTTTCGACCAATGGCAACGGCGCGAACGGCAACGGCGCAGTAACGCGCGGCGGCAACGGTTTGCCGAATATGAAGCGGCGCGCCGCGAATATGAACGGAAGTTATGAGATCACTTCGGAAAAAGGCAAAGGCACCAGCGTCGTCTTGCGCGTTCCGCTTCAGACGGGTTTACGCAAATACAGTTTGAAAAATCTTTACCGCCGAAATTAGCTACACAAAGGTGTAGTGACTAGGCAGAGTTTCGGACGTAAACTTTAAACAGTTAAGAGGTTTTGGAGAAAGTTTATGACACCGGAAATACAAACGAGAAATTATATGGAATCAGCTGCGCGGTCGGTTATCAAGGTCGTAATTATCGAAGATTTGCGCGATATCCGCGAAGGTTTGGCGGCTTTGCTGAACGGCACGGAAGGTTACAAATGCGTCGGCAAATTCGGCTCGATGGAAGAAGCCTTGCGCAACATTCAGCGCGACGTGCCGGACGTAGTGCTTTCGGACATCGGCTTGCCCGGCATGGACGGCATCGAAGGTATCGGCATCATCAAGGAAAAATATCCCGAGATGACGATTCTGATGCTTTCCGTGTATAACGACAACGAGCGTATTTTCGATGCGCTTTGCGCGGGCGCACAAGGGTATTTATTAAAGAAAACGCCGCCGGCGCGGATCGTCGAAAGTCTTAACGAAGCGATCAACGGCGGTGCTCCGATGTCGCCCGAAATTGCGCGCAAAGTTATCACGCTCTTTCGCGATATTCGCCCGCCCGAACGCGTCGATTACGATCTGACGCCGCACGAAACGCGTCTTTTGAAACTTTTGATCGACGGGCACACGAAAAAAACTGCCGCCCTTGAGATCGGCGTTTCGGTCAACACGGTTTCGTTTCACCTCAAGCGCGTCTATGAAAAATTGCAGGTTCATTCAAAATCGGAAGCCGTCGCCAAAGCTCTCAAGAATCGCATCATCAAATAATTCAACAAGTAAAATCTGATGCTACCCATTTGGGTAATTTCACAATCGAAGAAAAACTACGGAAAAAGCCGGAAAACCTAATCTTTCCGGCTTTTCTGTGGTTTTTCAAAAGGTTCGGCGATTAAATTTTACTATGCAAACATGTGGTGAATTAACTTCCGGTTTTAATTATTATTAATGCGCGTCGGTGCAAAATAGAGCACCTTGGAAAACTGGTTCAGATAGATTTTGTGAAAAAATCGGAGGTTAATAAATGATACAGGAAATGAGTTTGGATTTGCCCGGTGAAATGTTTACGGTCTTTGCCGCGAAGCCGAGCGCAGAAGAAATCAATTTGGCAAACGCGCTCGCCCGCGATGCCGAACAAAATGCTGCTGAAGGAAACGAAGAGCAAAAATACGCGGAGATGGCGCGGACTTTAATTACTAACGCCGAAAATGATACGCATCGCACGGAGATTGCCCGCATTGCCGTCTGGCATTACGAAAAATGCGCCGCCGGTTTTCGCCGTTCGGTCGTCGGTTTCGAGTCTGCGGCAAAGATTCAAAAGGATGAAAAAATGTGCGGCAAATTACTAAAGAAAGCCGAAACGATGGCGGAATTGGCAATGCAAGCCGAGCTTTCGGTGCTTGAATTAACGGGCGATGAGAAGAAAAGAAAAGGAGGATTAAATAATGAAACGGGATAAATTCGATATGTTCTTTTTTGCCGGTATTTTATTGTTACTGTTATTATTCGCCGCAATAATCCGTTCATAAATTTATAAAATTCATAAATATTCATACAACAATTCATAAAGTAAAAAGCCGAAGGTCAGTTAAAAGCCTTCGGTTTTTTATTGTCTAAAATCCGCTACACAAAGATGTGGTAAAAAATCGATTGAGCACTGACAAAAAACTGAGGCAAGCCGGATATTTTTAAAGATAAATCGTTAAAAGCTCTGATTTTACTAGTGCTGAGCGATTTTTGCCGGAAAAGAATTTTCTGCCCGAATGTGTGGTGAAAGAGTTCCCGGATTGCCGTAATCTCTTCAATGTCAAAGCCTTCGGAGGCGAAAAACATTTTTATATTTGGGAGAAAAACGATGAAAAAATACACGAACTTATTTTTAACGGCAATTATGATTTTAACCGCTTTGATCAGCGTCAAAGCAACTGCGCCGACCAACGATAATTTTGCCAACGCGCAAAATTTGGGTTCTGGGCAGACGGGCACTATTTCGGCAACAAACGTGGACGCAACGCAAGAAGCGGACGAGCCGACGCATTACACGGCGAATCCCAACAAGCAGTCGGTCTGGTTTAAATGGACGGCGCCGGCGACGCGAAGCATAGCTTTTGAGGAATTAGACGACAATTTCGCGTCGGCGATGGCGATTTATACTTCTAATCAACCCAATCCGACCTTCGCGCAATTAACAAAGGTCGAAAGCAACTCCGATATTCTCGGCTATAATTACGAGGGCTGCCGGATAAATTTTCTGGCGCTCAGCGGTAAAACCTACTACATCGCGGTTGATTACGGCAACGCCGGCGGACCGGGAAATCCGACGGGCAATTTCGAGCTTAAATTTTATCCGAATGCTCTGGCTTATTCGACTAGGTTCGACACGAGAAATCACCGCACAAGCGCGACCGTCTTTCGCCCGTCGAGCGGCATGTGGTATTTTCTCTGGAATATTTGGAGCATCAACTACGAAACCATCTACGGCAAAGACGGCGACACGCCCGTTCCGGCTGATTACAACGGCGATGGACGCACCGAGCTGGCGGTTGTCCGCAATGAAAACGGCGCAAA
>Ga0157375_10004486_pt1 | contig 12132 bp, 7 predicted proteins | sample M35metaG_FD_115311 | JGI IMG/M metagenome (GOLD analysis project Ga0157375, IMG submission 115311) | Miscanthus rhizosphere microbial communities from Kellogg Biological Station, Michigan, USA - M3-5 metaG | ecosystem: Host-associated > Plants > Roots > Rhizosphere > Soil | place: USA: Michigan...
ATCCGTCAAGGCCAACGAATGTAGTAGCAGCCGTTCTCGATAGCACAGTGCCACCGGCACCTTCTACCCAGCCACCGGATACGTTAGTACATGTCAGCATGGAGTCAGCGGACTGTGCAGCATCGAAATCGACGTTGTTGACCAGCACGTTTGTACCACCGGTCGCACGAATCGCGTTACCTACAGCATTCGTCTGACCACCGTTCATACCATTCTGTGCCGGATACCATGATGCGCCGCCATCACGTGTCTGCCAGCAACCTGCACGGCCAGCAATCACCACAGTGGCGTCGTCAAACGGATCTACTCGGATCATGGACACATCATGCGCTACACCGTTGAGCACATTGTTACGTGCAGCAAGCCAATATGCCCGACCTGTAGCAACAGCGCCATCACCAGTCTGAAACTCAACAAACTTCACTGCAGCACCACTAGCAGGCCACGACCACGTATTGGACGTATCGCGCTTAGCTACACTGTGGCCTGCAGTCTGCCCGGAAGAGCTATTGTCATACGGTGTTGCTCCACCGCCGCCGACTGTACCGGCAGTCTGCCCGGCGTACACGTTACCAGCAGCGTCCGCATCAACCGAACATACGAGGTTGTCAGTGAAAGTGCCACTGATCTTCGTCCACGTGAAATCAGTACCAGGGCCATTGAGCACCACTGTGTACACGCCATCATAGCCACATGCTGCATAGAGCACTCCATCCTTACCACGATGAATCTCATATACACGCGTGACTGGCGAGGGCAGTGACAGCAATGAAGCTGTCGTGTTAGCCGGTGTTGCTCCTGACCAGTTAGCAGCAGTCGTCTTGACAAGATACACATTCGTCGCCTGTGGGGCGGAAGGCGTAGCCGTATCATGATCGGCATTGATGACAACCATATGTGTTGCATCAAGCACTTCCACGAACAGACGGTTTTGATCGAGAATTTGAGCACTTGTCAGCAGGTTTACCGGCGTACTTGAAATAGCTGCCATCTTTGCTGTTACACCGATCGCAGTAGATGTGTTTGCGTACATGTGCAAACCACTACGTGTCAAGGTGAAGATGTATTCATTGTCGCCAGCCGCAAGGTAACTATCGATCAATTGACCACATGCGCGACGTGCCCAGTTGTTGGCATTGTTGCCCCCAGCCAGCCCAAGCGCAAAGTTAGTAGATCCGTCAAGCGTAAGTGCTCGTTGATCGCCAGGCAGGCCGTAGTACAAACCACCGCCTGTTTGGTTAGCACCGCAACCATAGAACCGTACACCGGCTGTACCAGCACGTTTGGAGAAGAAACACGCTCGCCCATGTTGTGGGTTGGTAGGCGCAGTAGACCCGGCAGTCATGCCACCCATTGCGCCCTTCCAGTTATTGCCCTTGTCAAATGTGACGCGAATACCCCATGTGTCACCACCCATTGCGTACTGACCACGGATCTGTGGATCGAGTGCAGTGCTCTCATTAAATCCACCACCGGTATCAGCACCATAACGACCGACATACACATCAACTGTGGTACCACCACCGCCCCCACCGCTCGCTGCAGGATCGTCAGACGCCGCCCACAGGAGGATTCCAGTACGAGCCGGAACAGTAATGGACGTGCTACCGACGTTAGATCCGTCGATGCGGTTATAGTCAGCGCGAGGGAGTGTATAGGTGATGCTGTTTGATGCTGTATTCAGCAATGCAAACCCACGCTTGTAGCGCCGACCATAGAGGTTACCCGATGTACCAGCAACGAGCTTGAAGTCGTTGATTAGTGTCGGTGGCGTTGTATCCATCGGCGTACTCAGGTTCTTAGCAAACGCTGTACCGTGGTTTGTGGCTGAGTCTTGGAAACAATTGAAGTCCCAATACAACTGACCAAGATCGAGAATGTAGTACGCAGCCGCTACGTACTCTCGCCATGCCTGCTCAGTAGCGCCACCGTGTGTAATACCGGTAGAGCCGGTGAGGATCTGTGTCAACGGAAAACAGTTCTTACCAGCTTTCTGTGTATCCATGATCCGCTGACCATGTGTAGTCCATTTAGACTGCAGTGTGGTCGATGAGTATGCAGCAAGTGTACCGTCAGTGGGCTGTCGCAATGCGTTCTCAAGCATTGCACCATCACCATAGTCATACGTGCCAGCGTTGGTAACCAATCCGTTCGGATCAACCTCAAAGCCTGCAGCATGGATGAACGTCTGTACCGTGGCATATGCTGTTTTCAGTTTAGCGAACCACGTGGTACTTGTTTCTACATTGTGCGATGTAGGATCAAGCTGACCGTTCAACGACTGAGTACCCAATGAATCAGCGAACGTGTTTGTGTACTCAGCGTGTGACTTAATGAGGTTTAGTAACCAATGCTTATGGAAGTCGATGAATCCAGCGTACGTAGCATTGACTGTACCAGCGTCACCACTTGTATCTTTCCACGATGACGTGGACTGCGGATTCATGATCCAGATAGTTGTACCAAATGTTGAGTTGACACGATTAGCCTTAGCGAATGGTACAGCACTATGTGTATACCAATCCTCCGGAAAATCCGTAGGCAGACCGTTATCAGTAGACGTACCCTGATACATGATGCCTTTAGCATACGGCCCAAAGTCACACGCCGGGTTTGCTGCTTTCATGCCAGTAAGGAACCCCGTAGGTGCTTGCCAGATGAAATCATTTGCTAATGCGAACGTATTGGCAGCCGCCTGTGTTGCAGGAGCAGTGTATTCCTGCATAGCAGCGCACCTACGAAGTAGTCCTTGCCCTGACGCTATATGCTGCATTTATCGAGCCAATCCAAAGATAGGTACTGGAAGCGAACCGGACGAAGCTGCTACTGCATCGGCGTAACCAAGAATCGTCTTTGTTGCTGGGAACGTTACACCACCGGACGATGACTGTAGGAAGATGTTGGGAATCGATACCTGATTACCTCTTGATCCGTTACCTGTCTCATCAATGTCACCGCTCATACCCCAGAAGTAGAACGGATTTACGTTAGCTGAGGTAGAGATACCAAACACGTTCCAGTAATAGCCGGGATCGAACACTGTGGATGGCATAGTGATTACATCATGGTTACGCGAGTTTGCAGTTACGCCAAGTGCCTGTGCGTTAGCATTGAAGATGACTCGACCGGATGCATCACAAACAGCGGCCATGTACTGTGATCCGGCAGCCAATGCGTTTGCATCAACACGGTAATTGAGAATCAACTTCGTTGCAGTGATTTGTCGATCAAGCCATACAAGACCTGCAGATTGCCGACCACTGTAGACACTGTATGGAACCGTACGAGCGCCCACAGGGATGCCAGGATGCGGCTGGAAGCACACAACGTCAGCAAAGGTGTCATTACCGACAACAAGCGGAGAAACACCACCCTTAGATGCAAACCTACGTCGGTCACGAATTACACCGGCAGACAGCGTTGACGCACCACCTGTAACGAGAATGTCGGCCAGTAGCAACAAACTCTTGGACGGTGGAGATGCCAGCGTTGTCAAGCTAGCTGCTGCAGCATCGCGGTTTTGGTTCAGATCGGCAGTAGCCTGTGGTACTCCTTCAAGTACCTCTAATCGACCCTCGGACAATCCAGATCCATCATGTGGATCATCAAACACTCGTAACACAACCTGATCGATACGACTGTTACCTGCCGGTGGCGCAGCATTCACAGTGATGTTATACGTAGCAGAGCTACCATATGCGTAATACATGCCTTGGTTGGTAACATTCTGTCCCTTGACGAATGCTTCACCGCCACTGATAGTGATACCCATACCAGCATTGAAGGCTACGGCGAAATCTGATCTACGTAGAACACCGGGTGCTCCATCTTCACCAGCACTAAGAGGCCGACGTGCTGATAGAGCATCGGGGATACCGTCTGCATTCATCCACAGAGGGTCAGGCGTGATTTTGACGAATGGGTTAGCCATGAGTCTCCTTACAACATATAAGCGTCATGCCAATAGAGTATTACGTTGCTTGGGGCAGACGCTCTATCTGCTGTGAATCGGAACGTATTATCCCCAGGCTCTAGTGTCCAGAATGATGAATCAGATGTGATGGTGCCATAAAAGTTACCACCTGCGCTACTTAGCGCCACTCGCTGTTTGAAGTCAACTGTTACGCTATCGCCACCGTTCAAGATCAAACCATCGAACCGTAGTGTTTCGTTCTTATCAAGGTTTGTCAGTCGTGGGTTAGTGACCGGCCCTGTTATGACAGCACGGGGGTACGTTGTAATGTTACCACTGTTGGTAGCAAGGCCGTCAGAGCCGGACGATGCAGAGAAGTCCACAGGGAACACAAGCGGGAACGGTGCCCCTGTGGTGACGGTCGGAGCGGGTAGCACTGCCGACCGTTGTGTGGCACTGTAGATAACCGGGTCAAACGATTTGAATGCCACCATGTAATCAGTGAGTGCATAATTTGGCACTGCCATAGGTAGTTCAGGGTATCCATCAAGAGTGCAGTATGACTGCAGTAGTGGGCCAATACCATCAAACTGCATGTCAAGTCGTAGTGGTGCACGAATCGCACTACGTGGCGGAATGATAAGTGCATTGTGTAGATCCAAACGACGTTGCATGTATGCACCAGCATTATCGCCCAGCAACTGCCCTTCTGCATGGAAAATACGACGACCGTAGTATGTGTTAGTTTCATACAATCCATGTTCAAGCGGACGCTCACGATCCTCACCACGCATGTCTACGTCCATTGTCCAAACTTGCATGGGACAATTATCATCATTGAACATGAATGATGCACCATTGATTACATTGACTACGTTTACTGAATTTATCATATGTTCCGGTGCTTGAGTCGGAAGTTAGCTTTAGCCATTGTAGTCTGCAGAGACTCGGAATGGTGGGCATTGATGGTCTGATTAATCGTCACCCCGCCGCCGCCAGCGCCCCGCTGGAAGCTTGCGAGGCCCGTGGGGGAGGTAACCCCTGGCATGGGGACAGTGAGGCCGTGAGCGCCCCGCTCCATGCCCAAGCGGAGGCCGTCGAGAATGTTCCGACCCTCTTGGGCGTACAGCTTTGACGGTGAGTGTGATTTGTTGTGCTTACGTGCATCGTGAATCAACGTATTCCACAGACGTTGGAAGTATCGAGTCAGTGCCGGTGCCTCTTGCTTTAGCCCTAGTAAAATACCTGCAGCTAGAGAACGACCATGTTCCGTCCACTTCATGCGCTGTTCATCGAATGCATCATGTGTAGCCTTATTTATATCTTTCTGTGACTTCTGATATAGCTTGAAGTATGCATTGAGTTGCTTCTTGGTCGCACCATTCATAGCAAGTAGCTCAGCGTTAGCTGATGGGCCAAGAGCACGTAGCTGATCGATCAATGCAGTAGGCGCACCCTTACGTGCAAGCATGTTGAGGTTATGATTGAATTGACGGAATTTATGTTCCTGATCTGCAAGATCCTTCGTCAAGTCATCGATATTGAGCTTAGCGCCCCAATCAAGCTTTGTCTGAATGGTGTCACCACTAAATAGGTCACCGAAGTTAGTCTGCGCTTGCTCCTTGGCTGTATCCCATGCATCCATCATAGTCTGTACAGCCGTATCCATTGCTTGCTTAAGTGCTGCCTTGACTTTTGTAGTGCCTGTGGCCTTACGAATCTCCTTGGCAATACCAGCAGGAATGTCAACATCTTTCCATCCCTTAAGTACACCGTCTGCCATCGGCTTACCAATTTCTTTGGCAGTCTTCTTAGAAGGCGATTTCACTTGTGCAGCAGACTTAGCTTGGTCGATAGCACGTAGCACGTCTGCACTCATCTGTGCTCCAAGTTGATCGCCTAGACCAGCAGCACCAAATAACACACCGGTCTTAGCAGCAGTGCCAAGTGTAGTAGCCTGTGCTGAAATACCAGCCTGATCCGGCTTAAACTGTGTGTTGATCTTAGGATGCGCTGTTATATTGCCAGTCTTACGTACAGCATCACCGGCTTGCTTGGCATGTTGAATAGCAGGCTTAGGATCAACGTCAATCTTAGCTTGCTGTGCTGTACCAATGCCCATAGCATGATGCAACTGTACTTTATCAGCACCGGACAAGCCCTTAGCCTCGACATTCAATTTTACAGTACGTTGATGTTTACCAATGTTCTCAACGTCACGATTGAATTGATGGACTTTCTTTGACGCATCATCAATCGACTTGCTATTGAGCAGAATCCTGATCTGCTTGGGTGTCAGCACCTTACCAAGAGACACCATCTTATTAGTGATAGCTTGAATTTGATCGGCAGTAGCTTTTGGAGCTACAGCTTTAATGTAATCACTGATAGCACCCTTTGTAGCGGCAAGCTGTTGTGAACCCTTTGTTAGATTTTGAATGGCCGTATTGACTTGATCGAGTGCATCCTTAGCTTTGAGCAAGTCCTGATAAGATGTAGCCGGTGTAGCATTCTCAATGAAACTCTGTAGACGTTGACGACGTGCCTCAAGCTGAGCACTGGATGAGGCAATATCTGCAGGGGTCTGTGCCAACGCCGCCGACGCACGGCCACGTAGATCCGTCAAGTGAGCCTTAGCCTTAGCGAATGCTGCGCTAGCGTCCTGTGCGGATTGCTTAGCACGATCCCAATTAATCTTCAACTGCTTAAGACCAAGCCGTTCATCGGTAGTTACCTTACCATCGGCATGTGCCTGTTTGACAGCCTGTGAGTATGCACGTGCCGATGTTGTAACATCAAGCTGTGCCTGAGCACGATCAAGACGTGCACTAGATACACCCTTAGCAGCATCGGCTAGTCCATTGAGTGCCTGCACTTCCCCTTGGATAGCAGTAGTGACTTGATGTGCCTTTTGTACCATCTCATCCTGTTGCTGCAGAAATGCGTTCTGTTGACCTACATGTCCGCCAAAGATGGAACGTAATACGATGAATGAACCAATTACTGCAGCAAGCCCTACAGCAAGCCAACCGCCAGCGCCGAGCGCCGGTGCCAACAAACCAATCGCACCAGCCAACGATTTGAATGTACCAACACCATTACCACGAAGCCGTGAAAATTCCATACCCATGATCCGTACGTTAGTAACCATGTTAGCAATGCCAGCGCCTAGACCTGCACCCGTACCACGCGCCCCAGCCACAGACGATGTAGCCTCGGCAGCAGCTACAGCCTCATACGCTGTGGCGACGTTCTTAAGCACACCGATCAATTTCTGCGCGGCAATACCAGCCCCGACCATGCCTACTGTGAAACCAGTAACACCTGACGTAACAAGGTCAAGCCAACCTTGCAAAATTGTCTCAACACCCATCAATGCAGACTTGACAATATCACCGAAGTTACCTACAGCCTCACCGGCTGCATTCCATAGATCGCCCCAATCACCACGTAGTAGTGCGTCAGCAATCATGAAGAAATCAGTGATAACAGCACCGATACTCTCCAATACACCAGCGATGCCTTCAACCCCGGACTGGACTGCACTCTTAACAGCAGGCCAGTATGATATTAACCGTGGTTTGATCTTATCCCAATTCTCAATGACCAACATCACCGCAACAGCAATGCCAGTAATAAGTCCAGCAATAGCAAGAAGCGGCCCTGCTTCAAGTGCACCGAAAATAAGTACAGCACCACCCAATGCTGATACCATCGTCAACACTACGCCTGTTACGCCAGCAATAGCTACGGTTAGTACAAGCAATCTACCAATGGTATCCTTAGTATTCTTGTCCATACCGTCAAGTGCCTTAGCTAACGCTTCCAACGGCTTGAGCAAATCACCAATGGTTGATAGCGCAGCCTGCCCTAACTCCAACCACAGGGACTTCAAGATGTTGAGTGACCGTGCCCATACAACACCAGCTGTCTTATTCATGGCGTCAAACGACTTCTTGAATTCGTTGTTGTCGCTTGTCGTCTTACGAAGAATATCCTGATAGCCACCGACATTGGTAATCAGTGTTGTGAATGCTCGCTGTCCCTGAATGGTGCCAGTAGTACCGGACAATGACTTGAAGAAGTTCTGTGCACTCTGTTGTCCTGTTGCCAGCTTCGGAAACTTCTTGTTGATTTCCCCAATGATTACATCAAGCTGCTTATAGTTACCGGCAGCGTCACGTACAGAGATACCATGCTTCTTCAAACCTTCAACCATCTTGGCCGAAGTTAACTGCTGCAACAATCGTGCATAACCTACAGATGCTTTTGATGCGCCTAGAGCACGTGTCAGGAATGCAACAGTACCAGCGAGGTTATTGAATGACTGACCAGTTTGATTAGCTGCCGGTGCTGTAGTCTGCAACGACGCTTGAAATTGCTGCATTGTGATACGACCGAAACGTACAGCAGCAAATGATCGGTTAAGTGCTGTTTCAACACCCTTGGCCGTTTGTGGTATCTCTTTGAAGTTAGACAACACAGATAGGACACCTTGTGTGGCATCCTTCGTGGAGAGACTACCAGCCACAGCGGCCTTATTGACCTGTACGAGAATGTCACGACCTTGTTTACCACTGACATTCAATGTCGAGAAAATATCGTACAGCGCCTGTGACATATCAGCAGATGCAGAGGGGAATTGCTGCATCTGCTTGATGATCGCATCCATGTTACGCTGAGCTTCAACACCGACTTTCTCAACGCTATTGGCGCTCTGAGTAGCTGCCAATGTCGCCTGGGTGTTTAGCTGTGCAGCACTGTTTGCAGCAAAACCAAGAGCCGCCGCTCCAACACCACCGATAAGTTGAAGCTGACGGCCCATAGACCCGAGTAGATGAACGCCGCTAGCTAGGCGTTCTGTTTTGAACGCCTTGACTTCCTGATTTAGAGCACGTTGCTTTTCTGCAGTTTGTGCAAGCTGTTGATTTGCTATCTGCACTTCACGACGTGCAGCAGCCATCTTCTCTGCCTGTACCTTGGAAGCCTCACCAGCTTGTAGCTCTGCAGCAGACAACTTGCCATACTGAGCAGTGATACCGCCTAGCTCTTGACGTAGTGCAGTTATCGTACCTTTCTGTGCAAGAATACGATCATTCACACTACCGTACGCACGATTCAAGCTATTTAGCTGCTTCGTCTGCGACTGTAGCTCATGTGCTTTATCACCTGCAGATAGATCAGACTTACGAATAGCACTGATATTCTTATATGTCTGATTCTGTCGCTGAATGATGCTTTCACGCTGCGCCTCAAGGTTCTTGAGTTGATCTGCAGCACGAATCTGACTAGCAAAATTACGTGTGGTACTGGATCGAAGCTGTGATTGACGTGCAATAGACTGTGCTGCCGCTTGCTGTTCTTTGATACCAGCTTGCGCTTCAAGTGCACGAAGCTTGGCAGTCCTATTCATCAATGTGTTTTCACGTCGCATACGCTCAAGGTTCAAGTTACCTTGACGCATACGTAAAGCTTCTTTGGTACCAAGTGAAGCAACGTCAGCACCGACCTTACGCAACACACCGGACGCCTGATTCTGCGCCCTGACGATCAAGAACAATTCACGTGCGCTAAGACTCATCCACCCATCCGTTGCTGCAATCGCTGCTTTGCTTCTGCGCGTAATCTCTCGCGCTCATCAAGATCATGCTGTACGTTGTACACTGTTTCTAGCCGTCGAATGTCTATCGGGTCTTGATCTAATAGCCCCCCTGCGCGTGGTAAGCAATGAAACTTATCGCACAGGGAGGCTATTTCAACCCAAGCCGATGCTGCTTGTACTACGTGTGGGTCTTGTCCTTCGACCGATCGTTTGGTGAGGATACACTCGACGGCCCATGAAAAGCCTTCTTATCCGACTCTTCCTCTTCACCGTTCAACTCATCCAAATATCGCTCAATTTCCTGACCGATCTTAGGATCAAGAGCGTAGATGGACATGTCGTTATTGAAATCAAGCTTGTTGCCGTTCTCATCCTCAAGATTATGGTCAACAATGCAGTGCTGAAACTCAAACTGACGTGACCAACGCTGCATAAGCGCAATGTCAACTTTGCTATCCTCGCCTCCCCGACCCGACATACTCATCTTACTAGCATTGTCACGTCGCTCAAGAAGGAGGCCGAAAGGTAGCTTCCTTAGCTCGACAAAACCGCCCGTAAGGCTCTTGAGTTCCTTACGTACCGTTTCCTGTGAAACAGTTGCTTTGGGCATGTTGCTCTCCTTAGCTTTCGCCCGTTTACGTGATAGTTGCCGCGCTCTTTACCGCGATCTGATATGCGTTACCACCAGCGATGGCAAGGCCACGCATAGTAGTACCGGCCATAACAAGATCCGGTGCAGATCCGAGGCCAACCGTGTATGTATCATACACGCTGTTGTAGACAATTGCCTGGAACGCATCCACAGTAGCCCCGGCGAATGTACCCTGAGCCGGAACCGACTCAAGCTTGATTGATCGCTTAACAACTGACTTGAAGTTATCGTACTCAGTACGACTTAGGAAATCAAGCTCAGTGTCAATCGTCAGATCGGTGAACCCGTAGCTAATGTACTGTGCAGCACGGGAGTTTGTAATACGGTTCTGTGGAGCCGGGTTATCATTGATATTGAGCGTAAACCCGTTGAACGTGAGGCTTGGCGTAGCAAATGCCGGTGAAGTACCGGCAGTATCCACATACACCGCATGAGCATCTGCACCGAACAGAACCGGTGTCTGCCACGTCGGCGTACCAAGACCGCCAGGCTGCTGTTCCGACAGGCCCATGATATCCATTGAATGACGAAGAACGCCATCCTCAATGGTGTATGCATGGTTACCGACGGTGCACCCCGCATAACCGAATCCAACACCGTTACGAATAACAGTGATGGAAGCAGTACGTCGGTTAGTTGCGCCAGTGACCGTATCACCAGCCACAGGAGCCGAGCCGGTCGCTGCCGGAGTGAATGTGTACGTGAATGGCCCTGCGCCAGTCTTAGCAGGAACCATACGCGAGATGTAAAGCCAGTAAGGCTCAAACTTACTGTCAACCTCATACGTTACGTTACCTTCAACGTGGTAGTATGAGTTCTTTGCATCGTTATCGATGGTCTGCTGTCTAATCGCCTGAGAGTAGTATTTATCCTCAGTGTAGACCAACGACTCGCTGAGAATCGGAATAAAGACCGTACCTGCCGTTGTCGGCGGAAGGTACGTTCCCGGCGAAGTCTCAAACGTCAATGCAAGATAACCACTTGCACCAATACCTGCGGGCATTAGCTATCACCCTCCTTGTCTGCGTCAACGGCATCCGGCGACGCGTTAGGCGCTGGAACCTGATTTGCCGGAAGCTTTGCATCGCTCGTACCGCTCACGTCTACATCTTCCGTGTCTTTGTAGTAATCCTTGACTTTCATGCCAGTGCGCGAGAAGAACCGGCCCTCATCCTCTTCGTTTAGGGTGATACTACCACCATTCTTGACCATCCCCACACCTGGGACTTCAAACTCACTGTCAGGGCCAAACCCTGGGTGCTTGATCGAAACCTTCAACGCCATCGTTACCCTCCAAACGGTGCTCGACTACGACCTATCCAAGCAAGTGATGTACTCACAACACCATTGCCTTTTGCCCGATTAATAACACCGGGTGTCTCGGATGCTACATATCCGTTTATCACATTGCTTCCAAGCGTGTAGTCAGTGTGAAGAAAGTCAACCACCGATTCCGCAAAGAGCATATCTTGTCGTGTACGTATCTTGTGACTGACAGACATGTCTGCATGAATGACAAAAATTGTGACTTGCAAAATGACTTCAAATGTACGAGTGGCAACATAATCACGTGTGATACCGCCAGCCATAACCACAGCAGCCGGATATGGCGCTGCAAAATCTTCGTCACCATACCAAACACTCTCAAGGCCAATCGTTGCCTTGTTAGTGTCAATAAGGTCATGTATGTAATCAAGTGCTTCACTGTTATGCGAGAACACCTAATACGTTCCCTGAATATTTGTTGGTACGAACATACCACCAGGGCCACGTAGCACTGCTCCACCCTGTGGACTAACTACGATACCGGCAGCATCGGACACAAACTGCTCAAATAGCTCAAAGATAACTTCACCGGCCTGCTCCGACAACCACAACCATTCACGCTGTGGTAGGGGGTTTGGCCCTTCAAAGAACCCACCATGCGTTTCACGCTCTGGCAAACCCATGTTATGTGCCAACATG
>Ga0157375_10004488_pt1 | contig 12129 bp, 12 predicted proteins | sample M35metaG_FD_115311 | JGI IMG/M metagenome (GOLD analysis project Ga0157375, IMG submission 115311) | Miscanthus rhizosphere microbial communities from Kellogg Biological Station, Michigan, USA - M3-5 metaG | ecosystem: Host-associated > Plants > Roots > Rhizosphere > Soil | place: USA: Michigan...
CGGCGACCGTCACGGTCGGGCGCACCACGTTCGACGTGTCGTGCACGCCGGTGGCCGAGGCGCTGATCGACATCGAGCTCCCCCACGCCGGCGAGCCAAAGATCCGCGCGGTCACCGGACTGTGGGACCACCAGGCGGTCGCGGTGCTCGCGAACGACCCGAAGCACTGCGGCATCTGGGCGCTCGGGCTTGCCCGCGGATTGAGCGAGGAGGCATCGACCCAGATCCGCCAGGAGGTCGCCGACGGTGTCGAGAACTTCGGTGTGACGGCGTCACCCGTCCCGCGAGAGCCCTAGTCGGGAGCGAGGCCGGGACCGGACCCGACGATCTCCGACACGATCCGCTCGAGGTCATCGGTCGAACCGAACTCGATCATCACGCGGCCTCGCTTCGCGCCCATCTGGATCGAGACGCGGGTCGCGAGCTGCTCGGACAAGATCTCCTCGACCTCTGCGAGCGCCGCATCCAAGGGTGCCGGTTCTGGCGCGGCCTTAGCGGCCGCGGCCTTCCCATCGGTCGGTGCCTCGACGAACCGGCGGACGGCCTCCTCGGTCTGCCGCACGGACAGATCCTGCGCGGAGATACGGAGCGCGAGGGTCGACATCGCCTCCTTGTCGCCGAGCGAAAGCAGGGCGCGAGCGTGTCCCGCTGTGACCTTGTCGTCGGTCAGCAGCTGCTGGACGTCCAGCGGCAGGCCCAAGAGGCGGATCGTGTTCGCGATGTGTGACCGCGACACACCGACCCGGTCGGCGAGCTCCTCCTGTTTGAGCCCGAGGTCGCCGAGGAGCGCCTTGAACGCCTCGGCCTGCTCGATGGGGTTGAGATCCTCCCGATGGATGTTCTCGATCAGGGCGTCCCGAAGGAGCTCCTCGTCGCCCGAGTCGCGGAGCACGACCGGCACCACCGGCAGCCCCGCCGCCTTGGCGGCTCGGAGACGCCGCTCCCCTGCGATCACCTCGTACCGGCCGTCGCTCGTCCGCCGAGCCACGAGCGGCTGCAGGATCCCGACCTCCCGGATCGAGGCCGCGAGCCCGGCGAGCGCCTCGTCGTCGAAGTGCGTCCGCGGCTGCTTCGGGTTCGGTGCGATCGCGTTGACGGGCACCTCGAGGAACCCGCCGGCCGCTTCGGTGCCCTCCGGCGCGCCGGGGATCAGCGCGGACAGCCCCCTGCCCAGACCGCCTCGCTTCGACATCATTCGCCTCCCTTACGGAACAGGCGCCAGCGCCTGCGCTGACCGTCATCGTCGTGCAGCGTTGCTCCGATCGACTCCGCTCGTTCGGGAACGGAGCCGCCGGGTTTGGGCACCGGGGCGCCCCCGCCCAGCTCGGCATCCTCATCGATCACGACCACGCGACGGTCCGGAGCGGATCCCGTCACGGGCTGCGGGGCCGGACGGACCTTGCTGGTCGGGTCGGGCGCCTCCCAGATCTCATCCTCTTCCGCGACCGGTTCCGCGACGGCCACAGGCGGCTGCTCCTGAGGGGGAACCGACTGCTCCTGAGGGGGAGCCGACTGCTCCCGGGGGGGGGCCGCCGGTTCGGGCGCGGGCGCCACGGGCGCGGCCACGGCCGGGGCCTCCGAAACGTTGTCGGACGGCTCATCGAAGGCCTCGTCCGGTTCTCCCTCATCCGCATCTGCTTCGTCTCCAACCGGAGCCTGGGTGGTTGGGACCGAGTCGGACAGGTTGGGCACGGAGATCGTCGGCATCTCGTCGTACGCCGGCATCGGAGTATCGGGCGGCGGGCGGAGGGCGACCTCGCGGGCGAGGTCCCGGTAGGACTGCGCACCCTTGGACTTGGGGTCGTAGGCCGTGATCGGGAGGCCGAACCCCGGCGCCTCGGAGAGCCGGACCGTTCTCGGGATGATGTTGTCGTACACGAGGTCGCCGAAGAACCTGCGGACCTCGTCGACGACCTGCTCGGACAGCCTCGTCCGGGGGTCGAACATCGTCATCACGATCCCGGTGAGACGGAGCTCAGGGTTGATGTTCTGCTGGACCAGGCTGACGTTCCGCAAGAGCTGCCCCAGGCCCTCTAGGGCGTAGTACTCGCACTGGATCGGGACGATCAGCTCCTCGGCGGCCGTGAGGGCGTTGATGGTGATCAAGCCCAACGAGGGCGGGCAATCGAGGAAGATGAAGTCATACGAACCTTCGCGGACCGGCTCCAGGGCCCGCTTCAGCCTCCCTTCGCGAGAGAACTGGCTGACCAGCTCGATCTCCGCTCCGGCCAGGTCGATCGTCGACGTGATCGCGTCCAAGCCCTTGATCGGGGAGTGGACGATCGCCTCGGTGACCGGCGACTCTGCGACGATCACGTCGTAGCTCGTCACCTCCCGGTCGTCATGGCGGATCCCGATGCCCGTGGACGCGTTGCCCTGCGGGTCCAGATCGACCACCAGGATCCGGAAGCCGAGGTCGGCGAGGGCGGCACCGAGGCTCACCGCGGTCGTGGACTTGCCGACCCCGCCCTTCTGGTTCGCGATCGCGATGATCCGGGCGACACCGGGGGCGTCCGGCACGTTGATTCGCTGCTGGGACGCACCTCGCGTCTTGGTCGCGCTGGAAGAAGGAGACGCCGAGGAAGGGCCGGAAGAAGGCTTGCTCACTGCGGGCCCATGATAACCAGGGGTCCCGATCGCGCAAGGTCCGAGTGGGTGGAAACCCGGCTAGGGACCCCCAGATCGTCCAGGGTCGCGCGGTCGAACCGCTCGCCGGCCCAATAGACGAGCACCCCTCCGGGCGCAAGGAGGGGTTGGGCGGCTTCCCAGGTCGAGATCGGAGAAGAGAAGGCCCGGGCGACACAGGCCTGGAAGCGGTCGGAGACGTCCTCCGCCCGGGCACCTATCACGGCCACGTTGCTCAGGGGGAGCTCGTCGACGACCGCCTCCAGGAACGAGACTCGCCCGCGACGGGGCTCCAGCAGGGTGAAGCGAGCGGCCGGAAGAGCGATCGCCAGGGGCAGGCCCGGGATGCCCGCCCCGCTGCCGATGTCTGCGACCGTCTGGCCGGACGAGAGTTCGGGAGCTCCCCGCAGTCCGTCGAGGACATGTCGTTCCCACAGGCGGTCGGCGTCCGAGGGCGCGATCATCCCGCGTGGGATCGCGATCCGGGATAGGAGGCCCACGTACGCGGCCAGCTGCTCTAGCTGCTCCGGAGTGAGCGTGAGGCCGACCGCTCGCGCGTCCCGAGCCCAAGCCTCATGTTTCACGTGAAACATCCTAGGCGGGCCCGCTCGGGTCGCAGCAGCCTGTGAGGTGCGCCGGAAGGCTACTCGGGGAAGACGACCACGTACCGGTCGGGTTCTTCACCCTTCGACTCGGTCCGGACGCCCTCGACCTGCGCGACCGCGTCGTGAGCGATCTTCCGTTCGAGGGCATCCATCGGTTCAAGCGACTGCTCCTCGCCGGAGTCCAAGGCACGCTCGGCGGCCTCGCGAGCCTGCTCCTCCACTTTCGAGGTGCGTCGCTTGCGGTAGTCCTCCACGTCGACGAGCACCCGGATCCGCTCGTCGAGCCGGCGCCCGACCACCTGGCGCGCGAGCTCCTGGATCGCGTCCAAGGTGGCCCCTTGCTTGCCGATCAGCAGCGCCATGTCGGCGTCGTCGCCGTCCAGGATGTCCACGTACATCCGGCCACCCTGCTCGGAGGGCTCGGCGATGGCGTCGATCTCCATCCGGGTGAGGAGCTCCTCGACGAAGTCCGCGACGGCGTCAGCCTGCTCCTCGATGTCGATGTCGTCGTCACGTCGCTCGGCCATGGTTCCTCCGCTCAGCGCTTCTTCTTGGGCCTCAACTGGTTGCCGGGCTTGGCTCCCTTGACCGGCTTGGTGGTCTCGCCGTTGGTCGAGCCGTTGGAGGGCGGCTGACCATCCGAGGGCTCGGGCTTCTGGGCCTTCGGCGGCTGCGGCTTCTGGGCCTTCGGCGGCTGGGGCTTCTTCTTCTGCTGGGGGTTCCGCTGTTGCGGCTGGGGCTTCTGGGCCTGCGGCTTGCGCGGGCCGCTCTTGCCGTCTTGGCCCGAGGGGCGCGCCTGCTTCGTCTGGTCCTGCTGCAGTTGGGCGGCAGACGCCTTCTCGTTGATCCAGGCCATGACGCCCTTCTTCTTGGGTACGCCCTCTTCCTGGCGCCGGCGTTGCTCTGCCTTGGCGCGCTCGAGGGCGTCCGGGCCGATGTGGCCGGCCCGGAGCATCACCGTCTGCTGGGCGATCTGGATCCCGTTGGCCGTCGTCCAGTACAGGATCAAGCCCGCCGGGAACGCCCATCCCCAGACCACGTAGATCAGCGGCATGTACTTCATCAGTGCAGCCTGCGGGCCCGCCTGCGCCGCCTGGGGGTTCGCCTTCGACATCTGGCGTTGCATGAAGAAGGCGCTCACCAGCATCAAGGCAAGCAAGAGCACGTACGGGATCGCGTCGGGGAACTTCTTCGTCCCGCAGTCCAGGGCCGACTGCGACGTCGGGTTGCTCGCGATCGGTTGTGAGTCGCTGGTCAGGATCGGGGCGCCCTGCTGGATCGGCTGCTTATGTGCGTCGGTCAGGGGAACCGTCTTCCCGGACGTCTGGAGCGAGCATTGGAGATTGACCGAGAGCACCTCGAGGTTCTGATGCGTCGCCACGTTGTAGAACAACGTGCTCGAGGTCGGCAGGTGGTTGTTCAACGGGATGTACGAGTCGCGTGGGCCGGCCGATCCGAAGCTCGTGGCGGTCGGCGGGGTGCCCCCGATGTCGGCTTGGAACGAGGACCCCGTCACGGAAGAAACGGTCCATTCGCCGTTGTAGTCGCCGGGGGTCATGCCCGACACGACGACGACGTCCCCGTCCTTCAAGGAGAGCGGTTCGGACAGCGTGAACTGCGCGACGTTGCCCGACACGTTCGATGCAGCGGTGATCGGGGCAACCGCGGTGGCGTTCGGTGCAAGGACCGGCGGGCGGATCACCGCGTACATCGCGAACAGGAACGGCAGCGTCAGCAGCAGCGGGAGGCAGCCGCCCAGCGGGTTCACGCCCGCCTCGCGGTACATCTTCATCTGCTCCTCTTGGAGCTTCTGCTTGTTGTTCTTGTACTTCTTCTGCAGGGCCTTGAGCTCGGGCTGCAGCGCCTGCATGTGCTGCATGCTCTTGATCTGCTTGAAGCCGAAGGGCAGCAGCAGTAGCCGGATCAGGACGGTCAGGATGATGATCGCGGCCGCGTAGTTCGGAACGACCGAGTAGATCTGCGCGAGGCACCAACCGAGCCCGTCGAGCAGGTACTGCCACGGCGCGAAGGCGAGGATGCTCACGTCACGCCGGCCTTCTCAACGGCGGGCTTCCCGACAACAGCCTTCCGCGCGGGAGCGCCCTGTATGACGGCATCATGCGCAGCGACCCGCGGCGGCACGGGATCGATCCCGCCCGCCCCGAAGGGGTTGCATCGCAGGATCCTCCACGTTCCGAGGGCCACGCCGCGGAGCAAGCCATGCGCGCGGATCGCGTCCTCGGCGTAGTGGCTGCAGCTCGGGGAGAAGCGACAGTTCCCGCCGAGCGAGCCGGCGAGCACGAACCGGTAGCCACGGATGGCGCCGATCGCCAGCCAACGGACAGGCGCGCCGGCCTGCCACACGACCTCACGCACGTTCATGCCTCCGCCGTCTCCGAAAGCAGCGCCATCATCTCGTCCACCAACTCCCGGCTCGTCGCCCCGTCGATCGCTGCGCGCGCCACGAGGACCGCGTCCTGCTCGCCCGCGAGCGGCCGGACCTCCGTCCACGCCGCCCGCAGGATCCGGCGCGCGCGGTTCCGTTTCACCGCACCACCGATCCGCTTGCTCGCGATCGCGGCGACCCGCCCCGGTCCCGGAGCGAGGAACACCACGACGCGACGTCCTCGTCTCGCGCGTTCGCCGTCGAGGATGCTCGAGATCTCGCGCGAACGCACGGCACCCGTCCGTTCCTGCAGGTCAAACGGCGAGTCGCGCCCGGCCCTTGCGGCGGCGCGACGCGAGGATCGAACGACCGGCGCGCGTGCGCATACGGTGGCGGAACCCGTGCACCTTCGCGCGGCGGCGGTTGTTCGGTTGGAACGTCCGTTTGCCTTTGGCCATGATTCATGAACCTCACTGGATGCGACGGCCGGCGGGTTCGCCGGCCGTGTGGAGTATACGGGCATCGTCGCTGCCCACAGGGGTTGACAATAGAAAGTGCGTCAAGACCCGCGTTCCAGCGTGAAGTGTGGAAAAACACCGTGCTATGGTCCCCGACGCCTTCCCCCGGGCACGTCGCACTCCGGCGATCGTCGGATGGGAACCCTTCCCCCCGAACGGGTTATCCACCGGTGTGGAAAGGCCTTGTGGAATAGGTATGGGATCGATCGTGCATGACACCCCAGCACTGGAAGTGTGGTCCGGGGTCCTCGCGAAGGCTCGATCCGAGCTTCCCGACACCACCATCGTCATGTGGTTCTCCGACGTGCAGCCGGTCCGGCTCGCCGACGAGATCCTGACGCTGTCGGTGCCGAGCCCGCTCGTCCGCGAGCGACTGCAGCATCACCACCTCGGCATGATCGAAGATGCCGCGGAGCAGGAGCTGGGGCATCCGGTGAAGATCGAGTTCGAGGTGACCGAGGGGAGCCGCCATCCGCTCGGCGACGCGCCCGAGCCGATGACACCCCACGAGGAGCGCGCCGTCACGACCGGCACACAGGTGCAGGCCGCGCGACCGGCCCCGAGCCTCGGCGCACCCGGGTTGCCGTTCCCCAACTACACGTTCGACGCGTTCGTGCCCGGACCATCCAACCGGTTCGCACACGCCGCGGCGATGGCCGTCGCCGAAGCGCCGCCGTCTACCGCCTACAACCCGCTGTTCATCTACGGCGGCGTGGGCCTCGGCAAGACGCACCTGCTGATCGCGGTCGGGCATCACATGTACCGGCTCAACCCCGGGATCCGCGTGAAGTACGTGACCTCGGAGCAGTTTCTGACCGAGTTCATCAAGGCGGTCCGCGAGCGGCAGAGCGATCGGTTCCGTCAGCGCTACCGAGAGGTCGACGTCCTGCTCGTGGACGACATCCAATTCCTAGCCAAGCGCGAGGAGACCCAGACGGAGTTCTTCCATACCTTCAATCACTTGCACGGCAGTGGGAAACAGATCGCGATCGCCTCGGACCGCCCGCCGCACGAGCTCTCTGGCTTGGAGGAACGGCTGGTCAGCCGGTTCCGATGGGGTCTGTGCGTCGACGTGCAGCCCCCGGACCTCGAGACGCGCATCGCGATCCTGCAGCTCAAGGCCGAGCGCGAACGGCTCGTGGTGCCGCACGACGTGATCGAATTCGTCGCGTCGAAGTTCGACCAGTCGGTGCGCGAGCTCGAGGGGGCGCTCGTTCGCGTCGCCGCGTGGTCCGAGCTCACCGGCTCGCCCGTCGACCAAGAGCTTGCGGAACGCGCGTTGCAAGACCTGATCCCGCAGGCGGAAAGCGAGATCCCGCCGCAGCTGATCATGGAGGAGACCGCGAGCTACTTCACGCTCACCACCGGCGATCTCGTCTCGAAGTCGCGGTCGCGGCCCTTGACCACCGCTCGACACATCGCCATGTACATCATGCGCGAGTGCACCGGCCTGTCCCTGGTGAAGATCGGCGAGATCTTCGGCGGCCGCGACCACACCACCGTTCTGCACGGGATCAAGAAGGTCGAGGACGAGATGCGAGCCCGCGACGCCACCTTCCGCCAGGTCCAAGACCTCACCCGGATCGTCCGCGGCAGGGTCAGGAGCTCGGCGTGAACACGGGGGAAAACACCGTGGATCGCTGGGGACAACCTCACCGCGTTCTGGGTGCAGGGCAGAGCGACAGCCTTTCCACACCCGCGTTCCACATGTCCGACCCCGCTCCTACGCTGCGGGAACGCACTGTTGTCCACGGTTCCACAGGCTCTACGACTACTGGTTAGAGAACAGAACAGAACAACTGCAGGGGGTGCCCAGGGTGAAGTTCCGATGTGATCGCGACGCGCTGTCGGAGGCGTTGCAGACGGTGCAGCGAGGCGTGTCGTCGCGCCCGGGCATCCCGGCGCTGACCGGCGTGCTGCTCGAGGCGTCCGACGCCGGCCAGCTGACGCTCACGACCACCGACCTCGAGGTGTCGGCCCGCCTGAAGATCGACGTGCAGGTCAACGAGGCGGGGACGGCGCTGGTCCCGGCGCGGCTGCTGGGCGACACGGTCAAGTCGCTGTCGGACGCGCCGGTCGACCTCGAGACCGACCGAGCGCAGGCGCAGATCCGCTGCGCCGCATACGAGGGATCGTTGCGGTTGCTGCCGGCCGAGGACTTCCCGGGCCTCCAGGAGCCGAGCGGCACGAAGGTGCAAGCCGAGGCGGGGGCGTTCGCCGAGGCCGTGTCGCAGGTCGGCCGCGCCGCTAGCCGTGACGAGGCGCGGCCGGTGCTCACCGGGGTGCTGGTCGAGATCAGCCGCGAGGGCTGCATGCTCGTGGCCACCGACTCGTACCGACTGGCGGTTCGCGAGCTCGTGGCGACGGCTGACGGTGAGGCCAAGGCGATCGTGCCGGAGCGCGCGCTGTCCGAGGCGGGTCGCGCCGCTGCGGCGGACGAGAAGGGCTCGATCGAGATCGCGGTTGACGACGCGCAGGTGTCGTTCCGGGCTGGCGGCCTGACGATCACGTCGCGGTTGATCGAGGGCGAGTTCCCGAACTACCGCCAGCTGCTGCCCGACACGCACGAGAGCCGCCTGACGGTCTCTCGCCAGCAGCTGCTCGACGCGGTGCGACGCGTCGGTCTGCTCGCGCGCGACACCACGCCGGTGCGCATGGAGTTCAACGCGCTCGGCGTCAAGCTCTCCTCGAGCTCGCCGGATCTCGGCCAGGCCGTCGAGACCGTCGAGGCGCGGTACGAGGGCGAAGACCTGACGGTGGCGTTCAACCCGCAGTACCTGATCGACGGGCTCACCGCGTCGGTGGGGGAGTCGATCCAACTCGACGTGCGCGACGGGTTGAAGCCGGGCGTGGTGCACGGCGAAGGCGGCGGGTTCACCTACCTTGTGATGCCGGTACGGCTCCCGGCCGCTGTCCCGTAGTCGCTCGGGCGCAGCGTATCCTGCAGCCATGTTGCTGCGCTGGGTCGAGCTGCGCGACTTCCGGAACCACGCGCACACCAAACTCAAACCGATCCCGGAAGGCCTGCTCGTCGCGGTTGGCGCGAACGGTGAAGGCAAGACCAACCTCCTCGAGGGGATGCACTTCCTCTACGCGTTGCAGAGCCCGCGCGCGAGCGCGAGCGAGCCGCTCGTGCGCCACGGTGCGTCGTCTGGCTTCGTGCGGGGCGAGTTCCAGACCCGCGACGGCAAGGTGCTCGTCGAGGCCGAGGTCAAGACGAAGGGCGCGAACAAGGTGCAGGTGAATCGCTCTCCGGTGCGCCGGCGCCGCGATCTCCGCAAGCAGGTGCGCTCGGTCTTGTTCGGCCCGTTCGACCTGCCGGTGATCACCGGCGACCCGTCGCGTCGGCGCGGGTTCATGGATGAGGCCGTCGTCGCGCTCGTGCCCGCGTCGGACACGCTCACCGCGACCTACGAGAAGGTCGTGCGCCAGCGGAACCGACTGCTCAAGGAGCACGATGGCCGGGGCGCGCCGCGGGACCTGCCGACGTGGGACGAGCAGTTGGTCGAGACCGGCACCGCCGTGATCGAGGCCCGCGCGGCCGCGGTTGGCGCCGTGGCCGAGGCCGCCTCGGCAGGGTTCGACGACGTCGCCGGCTACCCGCTGCTGGTGCGCTACGCCCCGAACGTCCCCGCGGAAGGGGACATCCCGGAGAACTTCCGTGAGCGCCTGGCAGAGCGCCGTGTCGATGAACTGCAGCGGCGGGCGTCTCTGGTCGGGCCACATCGCGACGACCTGGAGCTCGCCGTCCGCGATCTCGGCGCGCGGGGGTTCGCCAGCCATGGTGAGACCTGGGTGGCCGCGCTGTCGCTCCGCCTGGCGGTTGCCGACGCGGTCGAGACCGCGATCGGGGAGCCGCCCGTCGTGATCGCCGACGATCCCTACAGCGCGCTCGACCCCTCCCGGCGCGACCATGTCGCAGCGCGCCTGGCGGCGCGCGGCGGCCAGGTCGTGATCAGCGTCGCCGACGACGCCGACGTTCCGAAGCAGGCGACGCAGGTGTGGGACGTGCGCGCCGGCGGCGTGAAGGTGCGAGGCTGAGCGCAGGCATGCCGCATTCCACCGGCTTCGGACAGCGTCGCGATCCCCGCACCGAGCGTCCGATCGCCCTCGGCGACGTGGTCGAGGAGCTCCTCGGCGAGGAACCGTTCCGCCGGGGGATGCCGGTCGCGACGTTGGTGCGTTCGTGGCCCGAGCTCGTCGGCGAGCGGCTCGCGGAGGCCACCGCGCCGGTGTCGCTGGACGGCGGCTGCCTCGTCGTGCGGGCCGCCGACGGGCCCTGGGGATCACAGGCGACCTACCTCGCCGAGGAGATCCGGCGGCGTGCCGACGAGGCCCTGGGGGGCGGGGTGGTCACGACCATCCGGATCGTCGTCGGAACGCAGGAAAACCGCAGGTCAACACGCTGATTTCGTGACGTCCGTTACGGTCATCAGGACCCCCGGCCGGGTACCATAGAGGGGTCGTGCCCGGTCCCCCCGCGCACGCCCCCAGCAGCGCCGCGTCGGTTGCGCGCGGCCCCGATCGGAGGACGTTTGGCCACCGCAACGAAGGCGACACCCAAGACACCTGCGAAGCCCCGCCGCACCAAGTCCACGGACTACGACGCCCAGAACATCCAGGTCCTCGAAGGCCTCGAGCCGGTCCGCAAACGGCCGGGAATGTACATCGGCACCACCAGCGTCCGGGGCCTGCACCACCTCGTCTACGAGGTGGTCGACAACGCGATCGACGAGGCGATGGCCGGCTACTGCGACCGGATCGTCGTCACGTTGCACACCGACGGGTCCGCGAGCGTCCACGACAACGGCCGCGGCATCCCGGTCAAGCCGATCCCCGGGGCTAAGGACCGTCGTTCGGCGCTCGAGGTCGTCCTCACGGTCCTGCACGCCGGCGGGAAGTTCGGCGGCGGCGGGTACGCGATCTCGGGCGGCCTGCACGGGGTCGGCGTCTCGGTGGTCAACGCGCTGTCCAGCAAGCTGGAGGTCGAGGTGCGCCGCGACGGCGCGATCTACACGATGGCGTTCGCCCGGGGCAAGGTCACCAAGAAGCTCACCAAGGGCAAGGCGGCGCAGAAGACCGGCACGCTGGTCCGGTTCTGGCCCGACCCGGAGGTCTTCACCGAGACCGTCGAGTTCCGCAAGGAGATCCTCGCGGAGCGCTTGCACGAGCTGAGCTTCCTCAACAAGGGCGTCGAGATCCAGCTGGTCGACGAGCGCGACAAGTCCAAGGACGTCTACAAGGCCAACGGCGGGCTGGTCGACTTCGTGAAGTACCTCGGCCAGGGCAAGGAGACCGTCAACCGGATCATCCCCGTCGAGACCAAGACCGGTGACAGCGAGGTCGAGATCGCGATGCAATGGACGACGGGCTACAGCGAGTCCGTCTACTCCTTCGCCAACACGATCAACACCCACGAGGGCGGCATGCACGAGGAGGGCTTCAAGAAGGCCCTCACCGACGTCTTGAACCGCTACGCCCGCACCAAGGGCGTGCTCAAGGAGAAAGACGACAACCTGATCGGTGAGGACGTCCGCGAAGGCTTGATCGCGATCGTGTCGGTCAAGCTCAAGGACCCGCAGTTCGAGGGCCAGACCAAGACCAAGCTGGGCAACGCCTCGATGCGTTCCCTCGTCGAGACCACCGTGAACGCACGGTTCGCCGAGTGGCTCGAGGAACATCCCGGCGAGGCCAAGCGCATCGTCCAGAAGTCCCAGTCGGCCGCCAAGGCGCGCCTGGCGGCCAAGCAAGCCCGCGACCTCACGCGACGCAAGTCGTTCCTCGAAGGCGGGTCGCTGCCGGGCAAGCTCGCCGACTGCCAGCTGAACGACCCCGGCAGCTGCGAGCTGTACATCGTCGAGGGCGACTCGGCGGGCGGCTCCGCCAAGTCGGCCCGGAACCCTGCGACGCAGGCGATCCTGCCGATCCGTGGCAAGATCTTGAACGTCGAGAAGGCGCGCCTGCACAAGATCTTGGAGAACCTCGAGATCCAAGC
>Ga0157375_10004491_pt1 | contig 12128 bp, 10 predicted proteins | sample M35metaG_FD_115311 | JGI IMG/M metagenome (GOLD analysis project Ga0157375, IMG submission 115311) | Miscanthus rhizosphere microbial communities from Kellogg Biological Station, Michigan, USA - M3-5 metaG | ecosystem: Host-associated > Plants > Roots > Rhizosphere > Soil | place: USA: Michigan...
GTAGCGCTTCACCAGCTCTGTGAACCGGTCTCGGTCGCCCTCGAGGATGCGCGCCACCAGGGTGCGGTCGTCGAGCTGCTCACGTTCAGCCATTCGTGGTTACGGTTTCCGCGGTCGAAAGTTGCCGGCACGGCCGGCGGCGTTGGTTGCCCAAGGCTCAGTCAACAGTATCGGAAGCAATATACAGTCGCGCGGGAGTCTTTTGCCTATGATCGCGATCCGCAACCTGGTCAAGCGCTACGGCGATTTCACGGCCGTGGACGATGTGTCGCTCGACGTGGCCCGCGGTGAGATCTTCGGTTTCCTCGGGCCGAACGGCGCCGGCAAGACGACCACGATCCGCATCCTGGCCGGACTGTCGCTGCCGACCTCAGGCACGGTGCGCATCAACGGCCTCGATGTGACGACCGAGGGCGTGCGCGTGAAAGCAACGACCGGCTACATCCCTGACCGGCCCTATTTGTACGAGAAGCTAACCGGCCGCGAGCTGCTGCAGTTCGTGACGAATCTCTACGACCTCGAGTGGCGCGATTGCGAAGCGCGCGGAATGGAGATGCTCGCGTACTTCGGCATCGCCGATTGGGCGGACGCGCGGATCGAGAATCTTTCGCACGGCATGAAACAGAAGCTGGTGATCGCGTCGGCGCTGGTTCACGATCCGGAACTGCTGATCATCGACGAGCCGATGGTCGGCCTCGATGCGCTGGCGCAGAAGCAGGTCAAGCTGTTGTTTCGCCGGCTTGCCGAGGAGAAGAAGACGGTGTTCCTGACGACGCACACGCTTTCGGTGGCGGAGGCGGTATGCGATCGGATCGCGATCATCAATCACGGACGAACCGTCGCCAGCGGCACGACGGCGGAGCTGAAGAGCGATCGGCAGTTGGAGGATGTGTTTCTGGAGCTGACGTATGAAACGTAAAAGCTTTTTCACCACAGAGACACAGAGAGCACAAAGTTCTCGGTGTCCTCTGTGCCTCTGTGGTGAAACGCCTTTATGACACGCGAGGCCATCGCGTCGTTACGCGCGCGCCTTCGCGCGCTCGTTGCGAATCCGCGCGATGTCGACGTGCTCCTGGCCGACGTCACCGGACATACGCCCGCGTGGCTGTTCGCGCATGGCGAGGAGCGCATCGATCCGGCGCCGGTCGAGGCGCTGGTGCGGCGGCGGATGGATGGCGAGCCGCTGCAGTACATCCGCGGGAAAGCGGAGTTCTTCGGACGGGAGTTTTTCGTCGACGATCGCGTGCTCATTCCCCGTCCCGAGACGGAGCTGCTCGTCGAAGCGGCTATCGCGCGCGCGCCAAGAGGAGCGCGTGTGCTCGACGTCGGATCGGGCAGTGGATGTATCGCCATCACCATCGAGCGCGAGCGGCAGGATCTGGAGGTCACATCGATCGATGTTTCCGTCGCCGCGCTCGCCGTCGCAAAACGCAACGCGCAGACTCATGGATCAAACGTACGCTTTGCCGCGTCCGACGCGTTCGAAGCGATCCGCGGCGATTTCGATCTCATCGTCGCCAATCCTCCGTACATCCCTCGCGCTGATTACGATCAACTCGCGACCGAGGTCCGCGATCACGAGCCGCAACTCGCGTTGACTCCGGGATCGCGCGGCACGGAAATGATCGAGCGCATCCTCGCCGCCCGCCGTGCGCCGACCGTCATGCTGGAAATCGGATTCGGTCAGCTTGCTGACCTTCGCGGCGTCACGCACGGCTATGAAATCGCCGAGGTCATCGACGATCTGGCCGGCATCGAACGGATTGTGATCCTCACGCGACCAGCATGAACAGGCCGCCGAGGACGCAGAGCACGCCGATGGCGAGGACGCCGACGTAACCCCATCCCTTGAACGGCAGCGCGCGCAGGAACATCAGCTTGAACGGCGTCAGATCGCGGTCGCTCAATCCCCAGACGCGAAGGTAGTACGAGCCCGGCTCGGGCACGATGAAACGCCAGAGCGGAACGCCGTTCGGGCCGCGGCTGCGATTCGGCGGACGGAAGCCGAGGACTTCGGTGCCGTTCGCGGTCTGCAGTGTGTAGCGAAGGCCGAGGAAGACAAAGGTAAACGTGCCGCCGGTATCGCCGCGAAGCGTGTAGGGACCGGCGGCGTCTAGGGTTACCCACTGCCCTTCCGCCAGCGGCACGGTCGCGGCGACCGGCCACTCGTTCAGCGGAATGATCATGGCGAGGCAGACGCCGAACGTCGTCGTACCGGCAGCGATCAGGAGTACGCCGATCGCCGTGATTACATCGCCGCTCATCGGCCATCAATCGTAACGGATCGTCGTATCATCCGCAGCCATGGCCGCAAACGACCGATGCCTTTTCTGCCGCATCATCAGCGGCGAGATTCCGTCGAAGAAAGTGTTCGAGGACGACGTCGCCATCGCCTTCAACGACATCAATCCGCAGGCGCCGACGCACGTGCTGGTCATCCCGCGGACGCACATCTCGACGCTCGACGATCTCGACGAACACGAAGCGAACATCGTCGGCATGACCATCGTGCGCGCGTCGCAGATCGCGCGGAACCTGCAGCTGAATTCGGATGGCTACCGTTTGGTGGTGAATCACGGCGAAGCGGCCGGCCAGACCGTCTTCCACATCCACTTCCACCTCCTCGGCGGCCGCAACTTCGGCTGGCCGCCCGGATAGCCGGCACGGCCGGCGGCGTTGGTTGCCCAAGGCTCCGCCACCAGTGGCGTTGCTTGCGCAGTCTGCGCGCTCGCGGCCTGAGCGCTTTCTCCGCGGCGTTAAACGCGCTACCCTATCGCCTTCCATCCCTATGTTTCATCGCCGCCATATCGGCTGTCTCGTCGTTTTCGCGTTCGTTCTGGCGGCACCACTGCGCGCGCAAACGGTATCGTTCGACAAATCCTCCTATACCTTCAAGGAAGCCGCCGGCGTGGGGTTGGTCACGGTCACACGCACCGGCGATCCGGCGACATCGTTGAGCGTTCCGTACCACGCCGACATCAACGCCGTGATCGTCGACGGCACCTTCACATTTCAGCCAAACGAGATGAGCAAGGTCTTCTCCGTCGCCATCGTGAACGACGGTGTGTACGATCAGTGGAGCACTCGTTTCACGACCACGCACTTCATCGAATTGAAGCCCATCGCACCGGTGACGATCGGCACGAACTGGCGTGCAGGCGTAAAGCTCATCGAGGCGAATCCACAACCGACGATCGCCCTCAACCCGATCGCTGTGCCCGAGGGAAACAGCGGGGTGACGCTGGCCCATATGAGTGCAACCTTCTCGGCTCCATTCAAACGGGACGGAACGGTCCTCTGCCTTGTTCCGTCCGATCCGGAAGGGACTGCCACACCTGGTACTGATTACGACACCGGATTCTTCGGCACGTCTCTTCCGGCGGGACAGACCTTCGCAGAGTTTACTGTTCCGATTCGCGGCGACCAGTCCTCGGAACCGGATGAGTATTTCGTGGTTACCGTCTATCTCGACGATTGGGCAGGCTTTTCGCCGATCACCACGGTCACCATCCTGAACGATGACTACATTCTCACGCCCGGATCGCAGCGGATCGGCCGGGGGAGCGTCGGTTCGGCGAACCTGACCACCAGCGTTCCGTCACCAACGACCGATCACGTTACGCTCTCATCCTCCAATCCGAGCGTCGTGACCGTTCCGGCATTCGTGGATGTTCCGGCCGGCTCGCTCGGCAAAACATTCGACGTGACGGCAGTCGGCTTCGGATCCGCCGTCATCACCGCTACGTTTCCGCCATCGCGAGGAAGTACGACCACTACCACCACCGTCGACGTTTTCGCGGCGACCGCGGTGTCGTTTGAGAAGCAGGCGCTCAACCTCGCTCTTGCACAGACGGCAACGGCCACGATCCATTTCGATCCGCCTCCGAGCGAACCGTTGCTGCTGTTTCTGTCCCAAAGCAATCCGCCGGTCGCGGCCATACCCGCCTTCGTTACCGTCGGAACGAACGGCACCGGCACGTTTACTCTTCGCGGCAACGGAGTCGGATTATCCGTAATCAGTGCGGCGATACCGCCGTTCTACGGCGGCGGACCGGCCAGCTTTGGCGTCATTGTCTCGCCGCCAACGAGCCTGACCATCTCGCGGCTGGATACGACCTCGGGTCCCTCCACCGGTGGACAGCCCGTGAAAATTTTTGCGGAGCCGATGAGTGGCCGCTGCACGGCGCTGTTTGACGGCGTATCGGGCCAGAACACATCCAGCGCTGCGGCCGGCTTCGTGACCACCACCACGCCCCCGCACGAACCAGGAATCGTTGCCGTGACGCTACGCTGCGGCGGCGAGACTTCCGTTTTGCCGGACGCCTACACCTACGCTCCCCTCGCGGCGCGGCTGGTGCGCATTTCGCCAGCAATCGGAGGCGTGGGCGGCGGTACCGTCGTATCCGCAACCGGCGAAAACTTTCGTCGTGGACGTTGCTCGCTCTCGTTCGGCGGCGTGGCAGCGACGACGATGCAGAACGATTCGACTACGGAGATGCTCGTCTCCACGCCTTCGCACGCGGCTGGCAGCACCGACGTGACGATGCGCTGCGGCAATGATGTCTCAACGCTCACCCACGCCTTCGTCTTCACCGGCGGCGACCCGCAAACGCAGCTGGCCGGATCGAATCCCGCGTCGGGCGCGCCGGGAGAACGGATCCTCGTCGCCGGTTCGGGATTCCGCGACAGCGACGCGATTTTCTTTGGCGACACGGCCGGTCTCGACGTCACCACGACCAGCGCCGAGCATTTCGTCACCATCCCCGATCTGCCGCCCGGCAACGTGACGATCACATTGCACGACGTCTCGGGACGGATCGTGCCGGGTCCCGTTTTCCATGTCCTCGCCACGGTCACGCCTCAAATCATCAGCGCGCCGTCGCGCGTTACGCCGTCGTCGGAATTCCTCGTCAACGGCGCCGGATTCCGCCGCAGCCTCACCTTCCTCCTCGGCGGAACCGCGCTGCAGCAGATCGAAGTCGCGTCGACGTTCGCACGGCTTCGCCTGCCGGAGTCGATTACGCCCGGCTCGTATCCGCTCACGATCACGGGAGGCACGTCCACGCGCACGATCGAAGTAGCGCCTGGCCTGGCGGTCATCTCCGTATCGAACCCCTGCTCGTCGATCGAGGGCGGCATGCTGGTAACGATCACCGGAAACGGCTTCGCGGCAGGTGCGGTGGTCGCATTCGGCGACACCGATTCATCCGACGTGTCGGTACGGGACGAGCACACGATCCTGGCAAGGGTTCCGCCATCCTCGGGGATCATGGACGCAACGATCACCGTCACGAACCGGAACGGCGATTCGGCGCAGCTGTCGAACGCCTTCCGTTATCGCTCACCCGATCCGGGTTGCTCCGTCCCGCGCCATCGCGGCGCACTCCACTAAGCCGACGGCGGAACGCGGAATCTCGTCCCGCTGAACGTGAGCGAGCGCGACGATTTTTTGCGCGCGGCCTTGCGGCGCGTCAGGAAATCTTCCTTGGCCTCGGTCAGCGTGCTCGGAACATACGTGGCGCCCGCGGCCAGCGTTTTGGCGCGATCGCCGGCGAAGGCGGAGCCGCCGGCGACGATCATCAGGTCAGGGAAACTCGCGGCGAGGAGTTGCAGCAGACCGTGTCCGGCCTGGAGATGATCGGGATTCGTGCACGACACGAAGACCGCCTCGGGCATCACTTCGCTGATGAACGACAGCAGCTCGGCATCGGGCAGGTCGGTGAAGTAATCGATGGAGAAGCCTTCCTCGCGCAGCAGTTGCGTCAGCATGAGCGTGCCGAGGGAGAGGCGCTCGCCGGCGACGGAAACGGCCACGATGTGGCGTTCGGAGTCGACCACGCCGGCATTGCGGTCGCCATAGCGGATGATCAATTCGCGGATCACGTCCTTGATGAAGTGATCGTTCGCCGGCGTGATGCGCTTGCGGTCCAGCTCCTCCTGCGCGAACGTCAGCGTCGGAATGAAGAGATCGGAGAACATCTCCTCCATCGTGTCGCTCTCGGCGTGGCGGTCGGCGATGGCGATGGCGCCGGTGCGGTCGCGCAGCAGCAGGCGATTGTAGAAACTGAGATATCCCTCCAGCGGATCCTCGGCGCCGAACATGATCGAGAAGATGCGCAACGCCGGGATGAATTCGCCGCCGACGGTGAGGCAAACGGAGATCGGCGTGGCCAGCAGAAGGCCGACCGGTCCCCACAACCATCCCCAGAAAATCGCGGAGACCAGCAGCGCGATCGGCGAAACGCCGACACGGTGCCCGACCACGATCGGTTCCACGAATCCGCCGATCAGTTGATCGGTCAGGATGAAGAGGCCCATCACGGCAAGCGGCACATACCAGTTCGGAAAGACGGCGATGGAAAGGAAGGTCGGCAGCGCCGCGCTCAGCACCGCACCGACATACGGGACGAATCGGAAGAGTCCCGCCATCACGCCCCACAGCGGCGCATGCGGAACTTTCAGAAGAGAGAGCCCGAAACCGATGAGAGTGCCGAAGCCGAGGTTGAGCAGGGCGATGGTGAGAAGGTAGCGGCTGATGCGGTCCGACGTCTCGCCGATGGCCTGCGTGGTGACGGTGAGATGCGCGCGGCCGGCCAGCCGCAGCATCTTGTCGCGCATCTGTTCTCGATCCTGCAAGAGGAAGAAGACGAGCACCACGACCAGGAACGCGGCGGCGATCAGCTCTACCGTGGGCGCGAGCGTCTTGTAACGTCCTGCGAAGTCTTTCCGGTCGGGGATGACCCGTACTTTGATGTCGGCCTTCTCCTGTTTGTCGGCCGTCGCCTCGGTGACCCGGGCAAGAGTCTTCTCGAGCCGGTCGATCGTTCCCCCGGGGCTACGTTTCAGGAAACGGAGCTTCTGATCAATTTTTGCGCTGGTGGCGGCATCCGTGAAGTCTTTGGCCACCTCGTTGAACTGCTGGTAGAGCCACCATCCGCCGAATCCGAGTCCCGTGACGATCAAACCGAGCGACAGGACGATCGCGCCGGTGCGGCGAAGCGGCGTGCGCTCGAGCAGCGAGACGATCGGCGTCAGCAGAAACGCGAACAGAATCGCCAGCGCGATCGGAACGCAGACCGGCTTGGCGAGATAAAGGATGGCGATGACGACGACGGTGATGAAGAGAATCCGCGACTGCGACTGTCCCCGCCGGTCCTGCGTGGCGCGCTTGTCCGAGAACGTCGTAATCGTCTCCGGACGCCGCATGGAGATGGTCTTGTTGAAATCGTCGGTATCTTCGTCGTCGTAGGGACGCAAGGTAGTAGGCAGTTTACCCTGCGCGTAGACGCAGGGTCTCCGGTGATACCGCACAGTCCTTGCCACAAGCCATAAACCGAGCCGACGCGATCGGAGCGCTGGCGTCTCGCCGGCTGGCTCGGCGGCGTCCTCGCCGCCGAATGGGAGGCTTGCGCCGGCATCGTGTTACCAGCGAAATTTGAGGGTTTGCCGGTTCGGAAGCGAGGACGCAGCCGGGCCAGCCGGCGAGACGCCAGCGCTCCGTCGCGTCAGGTTGGGTATTGGGCGCTATGTCACGCGTGCGACTCGCACGATTGGCGCCAGAGTAAAAAGCAGCGCGGCCTGACCGGAGACCCTGCGTCTACGCGCAGGGTTAACTGCCCCTGTTAGCGCTTCCACCGCAGCACAGGCTGCCGCGCCGCCCGCGCCTCATCCAACCGCCGCACCGGCGTCGTGTGCGGCGCGCTGCGGACGAGCTCCGGTCGCTCTTCGCATTCGCGGGCGATGGCGATCATCGCGTCGCAGAAGGCGTCCAGCTCCTCTTTTGGCTCACTTTCGGTAGGCTCGATCATCAGCGCCCCGGCCACGATCAGCGGGAAGTAGATCGTCGGCGGGTGGAAGCCGTAGTCCATCAGGCGCTTGGCGATGTCGAGCGTGTGGACGTCTTTGGCCGTCTGCAGCTTGTCGCTGAAGACCACCTCGTGCAGCGACGGCGCGTCGTACGGCAGGTGATACGAACCGCGCAGGCGCGCGCGGATGTAGTTCGCGTTCAGCACCGCGATCTGGGCGATGCGGCGCAGACCGTCCGGACCCATCGAGCGCATGTAGGTCAGCGCGCGCACGAGCACGTTGAAGTTGCCGTTGAACGCACGCACGCGGCCGATCGAATCGGGGTGGCCGTGATCCAGGTAGTAGGTCCCGTCCTCGCGCTGCTCGACCGTCGGCGTCGGCAGGAACGGCACCAGCTTCTCCGAAACGCCGACCGGACCCGCGCCGGGACCGCCGCCGCCGTGCGGCGTCGAAAAGGTCTTGTGCAGGTTCGAATGGATGACGTCGATGCCCATGTCGCCCGGCCGGGCGATGCCGACGAAGGAGTTGAGGTTCGCGCCGTCGCAGTAGAGATATGCGCCCTTCTCGTGAAGGATGTCCGCGAAGCGTTTGATGTCGGTTTCGAACACGCCCAAGGTGTTCGGCACGGTGATCATCAGCGCCGCCACGTCCTCGGTCACCGCCGCGGCCAGCGTGTCGATGTCCACCGTCCCTCGGCTGTTCGATTTCAGCTCCTTGATCTGGTAGCCGGCGAAGGCCGCTGAGGCCGGGTTCGTGCCGTGCGCGGAATCGGGGATGAGGATGTACTTGCGCGCGTTCCCGCTCTTCGCCAGCGCCTTGTGCACCATCAGGATGCCGGTCAGCTCGCCATGCGCGCCGGCTACAGGCTGCAGCGTCACGCGCGGCATGCCGAAAATCTCCATCAGCGTCCGCTCGATGTGCCACAGCAGCGCGAGGTTGCCCTGCACCTGGTGGTCCGGCTGCAGCGGATGCGACAGCGCGAAGCCGGGCGTGCGCGCGATCTCCTCGTTCAGCCGCGGGTTGTGCTTCATCGTGCACGAGCCGAGCGGATAGAGCCCGGCGTCGATCGACACGTTCAATTTCGACAGCCGCGTGAAGTGCCGGATGACATCGACCTCGGACACTTCGACTTCGTCCGCGATCTCGTCGCGCATCAGCGACGACGGCAACTCGGTCGTTTCCGGAACATCAAGAGCCGGAAGGCGATAGCCGCGCCGTCCGCGCTTCGAGTGCTCGAAGATGAGCGGCGTCGTAGTCGTCGTGCTCATCGCCGCTCCCTCGAAATCGCAGAGGACAGTGCGGTGGCGAACTGGTCGAGATGCTCGCGCGTGTGCAGCTCCGTGACGGCGACCAGGAACTCGTTGTCATGCCCGTCATAGAACTGCCCCAGCGGGATGCCGCCGAGGATTTTTTCGTGTTCGAGATCGGCCAGAATTTCCGCGGCGGGAAACGGCGTGCGCACGACGAACTCGTTGTAGACCGGGCCGCTGAACGGCAGGATCACCGATCCGATCTTCTGCAGCTCGGCACGCAGATACGCGGCCTTGCTCAGGCACTGCTGCCCCACTTCGCGCAGCCCTTCCTTGCCCATGAGCGATAGATACATGTTCGCGGCCAGCGCGATCAGCGCCTCGTTCGTGCAGATGTTCGAGGTCGCTTTGCCCCTGCGGATATGTTGCTCACGCGTGGCGAGGGTGAGCACGTACGCGCGCTTGCCGTCGACGTCGACGGTCTCGCCGACGAGGCGTCCAGGCATGTGACGTTTCAGCGCATCCTTGACCACCATGAAGCCGACGAACGGACCGCCGTACTGCGTCGGAACGCCCCAGGCCTGGCCTTCCCCGACTGCGATGTCGAATCCATGCGCGCCCGGCGGAGTAAGGATGCCGAGGGATGTGGCCTCGGCGATGACGGCGATTTTCACCGCGCCCGCGGCGTCGGCGATCTGCGCGATCGCGTCGTAGTCCTCGATCACGCCGAGGAAGTTCGGCGACTGAATGGCGACGGCGAAGACATCACTCGTGCACGCCGCGCGAAGAGCTTCCGTATCGATGCGGCCATCATTTGTCCAACCGACTTCCACGATCTCGTAGCCGAGGTTCTGGATGTACGTGCGAACGGTCTCGGTGTACTGCGGATGCACCGACTTCGCGATCACGACCTTCGTGCGATTGCGCACAACGCGCTCGGCCAGCAGCACGGCCTCGCACAATCCCGTCGAGCCGTCATAGAGCGAGGCGTTGGCGACATCGAGTCCCGTCAGCAGACACTGGTGCGTCTGATACTCGAAGATCGACTGCAGCGTCCCCTGCGAGACCTCGGGTTGATACGGCGTGTACGAGGTCAAAAATTCGGCGCGCAGCAGAAGCTGATCGATGCACGCCGGCTGGTAGTGCAGATACGCGCCGCCGCCGAGGAACGAGACATGGTCGACGGCGGTCAGGTTCTTCGCCGCCAGCGCCCGAAACCAGCGCCGCGACTCGATCTCCGACCACGGGCCGGGGATGTCCAGGAGCTCTTTCAGTTTGACGTCGGAAGGGATGGTGTCAAAAAGACGATCGATGTCATCGATACCAATGACTTCGAGCATCTCACCGACGTCCTGCGAGGCGTTGGAGATGTAGCGGTGTTGATCGGTTAGCGGATCAGGAAGGGACATTTAGAGGCGAAATGTTGAATGTTCAATGTTGAATGTTGAGTGTTGAATGGAAAAACGGGCGTGAAGGAGGCCGAGCGGAGCGACATTCAACATTGAACATTCAACATTGAACATTCAACATTCGGCTTCTTAAGCTCAGTGCGCCGACTCCTTCTCAACGTACTCCTCGTACTCCTCGGCGGTCATCATTTCGTCGACCTCCTCGGGCGTGCTGAGGCGCATCTTCATCATCCAGCCGTCGCCGTACGGATCGGTGTTGACCAGTTCCGGCTTCTCGGTAAGCGCTTCGTTGACTTCGACGACCTCGCCCGAGACGGGCGAGAAAAGCTCGGAGACGGCTTTGACCGATTCGATGCTGCCGAACTCGTCGCCCTGCTCCAGCTCCGTCCCGACCTGCGGCAGCTCGACGAAGACGACGTCGCCAAGCTCCTTCTGCGCGTAGTCGGTGATGCCGATGACCACCACGTCGCCTTCCGCCTCGGGATGAACGTACTCGTGGCTCTTGGCGTACCTGCTGTCTTCAGGTGTCATGGGTTGCTCCTTCGTCACTTCGCGCGCTTGTAAAAGGGCGTGGGAACGACGCGCGCCCGCGTCTCTTTGCCACGGATGAGGACCATGAATTCGGTGCCGGGCGCCGTTTTGTCGAGCGGAAGATATGCGAGACCGAGCGCTTTTTTCAATGTCGGCGAATGGGTGCCGCTGGTGACGACGCCAATCTCCTCGCTGCCGTCGACCACCGGATAGCCGTGACGGCCGATTCCGCGGTCGACCATCTCGAATCCGACGAGCTTCCGGCGCGGACCTTCCGCCTTCTCGCGCTGCAGGACGTCGCGCCCGAAAAAGTCGCCCTTGTCGACCTTCACGATCCACGCGAGGTCGGCTTCGAGCGGCGTAGTGGTCTCGTCGATGTCGTTGCCATAGAGCGCCATCTTCGCTTCGAGCCGCAACGTGTCGCGCGCGCCGAGGCCGCATGGCTTCGCGCCAGCATCGAGCAGTTTGCGCATGATGCGCGGCCCCTCGGACGGCGCGACGTAGATCTCGAAGCCATCCTCGCCCGTATAGCCGGTCCGCGAAACGATGGCCGGGACGCCGTCGACGTTGCCGGACCCGAAGTGGTAGTACTTCATCGCGCCGAGGGCGACGTCGGTCATCGGCTGCAGCAGCCGTTCGGCCTCGGGACCCTGCAACGCGAGCTGCGCGTAGTCGGCGCTGACGTTGCGGACTTCGACGTCCATCCCTTTCGCGGCGTCGGCGATCCACTCGTAATCCTTGTCGGTGTTCGAGGCGTTGACGACGATGAAAAAATCGTCCGGCGAGTTCTGATAGATGAGGATGTCGTCGACGAATCCCGCGGTCGGATAGAGCAGCCCGTTGTACTGCGCACGCCCGTTCGCCAGCTTCGAAACGTCGTTGCACGTGGCGCGCTGCAACAGCGTGAGCGCCTCCGGCCCTTTGACCGTCAGCTCACCCATGTGCGAGACGTCGAACAGCCCAACATGCTCGCGAACGGCAGCATGCTCTTCGAGGATCCCGGCAAACTGCACCGGCAACTCCCACCCGCCAAAATCGACCATCTTCCCGCCAAGCTCATGCTCGACGCCGTTCAGGGGAGTTTTCTTCAGGTTCGCAGCGTCGTCGCTCATTCACAGCCTCCGGGAAGGGA
>Ga0157375_10004495_pt1 | contig 12123 bp, 6 predicted proteins | sample M35metaG_FD_115311 | JGI IMG/M metagenome (GOLD analysis project Ga0157375, IMG submission 115311) | Miscanthus rhizosphere microbial communities from Kellogg Biological Station, Michigan, USA - M3-5 metaG | ecosystem: Host-associated > Plants > Roots > Rhizosphere > Soil | place: USA: Michigan...
CAACTTCTCGGTGTTCCAGAGCCTGCCGGACACCTGGGCCATCGGCCAGGTATTGCCGATCCTGCCGCTGCACCGCCTCGACGAAGAGCCACTGCGCCGTGCCGTACTGCAAGACCTGACCTGCGACTCCGACGGCAAGATCAAGCAGTACGTCGACGAGCAGTCCATCGAGACCAGCCTGCCGGTGCACGCGTTGAACGAAGGCGAGGACTACTTGCTAGGTATCTTCCTGGTAGGGGCTTACCAGGAGATTCTGGGCGACATGCACAACCTGTTTGGTGACACCGACTCGGTGAACATCTACCAGCGTGAAGATGGCTCGGTGTACAGCGCCGGGATCGAGACCCACGACACCATCGAAGACATGCTGCGCTACGTGCACTTGTCGCCGGAGGAGTTGATGACGCACTACCGTGACAAGTGTGCGAGCGCGAAGATCAGTGCCAGTGAGCGTACCCAGTTCCTCGACGCGCTGCGCCTGGGCCTGACCCGTTCGTCGTACCTGTCCTCATAATCTGAGCTGACATAAATCTAAATTGTGGGAGCTGGCAAGCCAGCTCCCACATTTGGATCTCCATCTTGGTAGTACCTTCTGTGTGAGGGTTGAAAGATGTCGAGCAAACGCCTGCAAGCATTCACCCTGGCACTCACCGCATTCCTTGCGGCCTGCTCCCCCATCAACGTGCTCAATGCACTCACCCCCTCCAGTACCTTCACCAAAACCTCCGCCATCGCCTACGGCGCTGATCCTCGGCAGACACTCGATATCTACCGACCCGTCCCGGCGATCTCCAATGCCCCGGTCGTGGTGTTTTTCTATGGCGGCAGTTGGAACAGCGGCTCAAAGGACGACTACGGTTTCGTCGGTGAAGCCCTGGCCTCACGCGGCATCGTCGTCGTTATCGCCGACTACCGGCTCTACCCGCAAGTGCGTTACCCCGCCTTTCTCCAGGACGGCGCCCAAGCGGTGGCCTGGACCTGCAAGCACATCGCTGAGTTCGGCGCCGACCCAGCACAGCTCTACGTGATGGGCCACAGCTCCGGCGCCTACAACGCCTCGATGCTGGCGCTGGATGCACGCTGGCTGAATGAAGTGGGCTTGTCGCCTTCGGTGTTCAAAGGCTGGATCGGCCTGGCCGGGCCGTATGACTTCCTGCCGATTGAGAACCGGGACGTGCGGCCGGTGTTCTTCTTCCCGAACTCGCCGCCCGACTCCCAGCCGATCAACCATGTGAGCGCCGGCACGCCGCCTGCGCTGTTGCTCGCGTCAACCGATGACAAGCTGGTCAACCCAACGCGTAACACCGGTGGCCTGGCGAGCAAGTTGCGCGCCGCAGGTGTGCCAGTCCAAGTGTCCTATTTCACCAAGACCAGCCACGCGACGTTGGTGGCTTCAATCTCCCGGCCGTTACGCTGGCTGGCGCCGGCACTGGACCGCGTTACGGCGTTTATCCAAGCCACTGATCCTGCCGGTTCAAGCGCCACGCAATCGCCCACAAAGTAAGACTGCGCAGGGCCATGAACAACAGGAAGGTGATCCACAGCCCGTGGTTGCCCAAGCCCTGCAACGCCCAGGCGAATGGCAGCGTCAGGGCCACGGTGAGCAACATGCCATTGCGCATCTCCCGCGCGCGGGTCGCGCCAATGAACAGGCCGTCCAGCAGGTAACTCCACACCGCAATCAACGGCAGCACCGCTAGATACGGCAGGTAAATGTCAGCCGTTTCGCGCACGCTAGGGATATCGGTCTGCATGGCGATAAACAGGTGCCCGGCGAAGGTGAACAGCAAGGCAAACCCGAGGCTGGCGATCAACGACCACCCCCCGGCCACCACCAGCGAACGGCGCAGGGATTGGCGGTCATGGGCGCCGATGGCGTGGCCGCACAAGGCTTCGACTGCATGGGCCAAACCATCCAATGCGTGCGCCGTCAGCAGCAGGCCGTTGAGCAGCAGCGGATTGGCCGCCACGGTGGCATCGCCCAAGCGTGCGCCCTGCACCGTGATCATGAAAAACACCGACTGCAGCGCCAGGCTGCGGATAAAGATGTCGCGGTTCACCGCCAGCAGCGGGCGCCAACTCTCCCAGACTTTCAACGCTGCCCAGGCGATATGCCCCGGGTAGGCGCGCAGCGCCTTTTGCGTGAGGGCCAGGCCGAGCAGGGCGCCGGTCCATTCGGCCACGACCGACGCACGCGCCGAGCCGACGACGCCCCAGTCCAGTCCCAGGACGAACCACAGGTTCAGGGCGATATTCACCAGGTTGGTGGTCAGCAGAATCGCCAACGGTGCGCGGGCGTTTTGCGTGCCGAGGAACCAGCCGACCAACGCATAGCTGGCCAGCGCGGCGGGCAGGCCGAACAGGCGGGTGTGGAAGAATTCGCGGGTAAGCGCGTTGAGTTCTGGGGAGGGCTGCATCCATTCCAGTGCCAGGTGGCTCAAGGGAATGCCCACCGTGCCCAACAGCATCGCCAGCCCCAGCGCCAGCATCAGGCCTTGCAGCAGGATCTGCCGCAGCGCCGCGCCGTCATTGCGCCCGGCGGCCTGGGCGGCAAAACCGGTGGAGCCCATGCGCAGGAAGCCCATGGCCCAGGCGAGGAAGGTATACAGGCTGGCGCCGACCGCCACCGCACCCAGCTGATGGGCATGGGGCAGGTGGCCGATGACCATGCTGTCCACCAGCGCCACCAACGGCACCGAGATGTTCGACAGGATCATCGGCGCGGCCAGGGCCCAGACGCGGCGATGGGTAGGGCGGTGGCGCCAGTCGTTCAGCAGGGCAGTCATCAAGGCTCCTCGGTGGAGCGGCATTGTAACCGCCCCTCCATCACACCGCAGAACCAATGTAGGAGCCGGCTTGCCGGTGATGGCGGTGGGCCAGCCAGTAAAAATGTGGCTGAAAGACCGCCATCGCAGGCAAGCCAGCTCCCACAGGTCTCCTCACTACTTGTGGGATTTGGCTTGGCTTTACGTCTTGCAAAGAACCAAATCACCCTCCGTCGGTCAATGTGACCAGCACCACATCGGCCGCCCACGGGCTGATATATAGTTCATCCCTCGGACCCTCTCACTACGAGTGCCTCATGCTTAACAAAGGATTGTTCCTGGCCTGCGCGCTGGCCCTGCTGAGCGCCTGCGATTCTTCCGATAAACCGGCTGCCCCGACCGCGCCTGCGGCGGTAACCGTTGCGCCCACGCCCGTCAAGGCGGCGGTGGATGTGGCGGCGCTGAAGCAGCGCTACGCCGGGCGTGAGTTGAGCGTGGTGGATGTGTCCGAAGTACAGCTCGACGGCGCCAGCACCCTTTCCGTGAGCTTTTCCATTCCCCTGGATCCCGATCAGAAATTCGCCGACAAACTCCATCTGGTGGACAGCAAGTCCGGCAAGGTCGACGGCGCCTGGGAAGTCTCCGACAATCTCATGGAACTGCGCCTGCGCCACCTGGAGCCCCAGCGCAAACTGGTGCTCACGGTCGATGCCGGGCTCAAGGCGGTCAACGGCAACACCCTTGCCGCCGATTACAACGACCGCCTGGAAACCCGTGACCTGCAAGCCACCGTCGGCTTCGCCAGCCGTGGCACCCTGCTGCCGACCCGCCTGGCCGAAGGCCTGCCGGTGATCGCGCTGAACGTCGACAAGATCGATGTCGAATTCTTCCGCGTCAAACCCGGCTCCCTGCCGATGTTCCTGGCGCAGTGGGGGCGCAACACCAGCCTGCAAAGTTATGAAGCCCGTGAACTGCTGCCGATGGCCGACCTGGTCTATGGCGGGCGTTTCGACCTGAACCCGGCCCGCAACACGCGCGAAACCCTGCTGCTGCCGATCGCTGGCCTCAAGCAACTGCAGGAGCCGGGTGTCTACCTGGCGGTGATGCGCGCTTCCGGCACCTACAACTATTCCCAGCCGGCCACGCTGTTCACCTTGAGTGACATCGGCCTGTCGGTGCACCGCTACGCTAATCGCCTGGATGTGTTCACCCAGGCGTTGGAAGGCGGCAAGGCATTGGATGGCGTTGACCTCGAAGTGCTCGATTCCGAAGGCCGTGTACTCGGCCAGGGCAAAACCGAGAAAGGCGGCCACGCCGAGTTGCCGTTGCCGAAAAAAGCGCGCGTGCTGCTGGCCAAGCAGGGCGAGCAGACCAGCATGCTGCGCCTCGACAGTGCTGCCCTGGACCTCGCCGAGTTCGACATCGGCGGCCAGCCCTCCCACCCCTTGCAGTTCTTTGTGTTCGGGCCGCGTGACCTGTATCGCCCCGGCGAAACGGTACTGCTCAACGCCTTGCTGCGTGACAAGGACGGCAATGCCGTCAAGCCGCAACCGGTGAGCGTCGAAGTGCGCCGCCCGGATGAGCAGGTGAGCCGCAAGTTCGTGTGGGACTCCGATGCCTCCGGCCTCTATCAATACCAACTGCAACTGGCGGGCGAAGCGCCGACCGGGCGCTGGCAACTGGTGTTCGACCTGGGCGACGGCAAACCGCAGTTGTATGAATTCCTCGTTGAAGACTTCCTGCCCGAACGCCTGGCATTGGAACTCAAGGGGAGTGACACCGCCTTGAGCCCGGCGGACAACCCGGTGATTCATGTCAACGGTCGCTACCTCTACGGTGCGCCGGCCTCGGGTAACCGGGTCAGCGGCCAGGTTTACGTGCGGCCGTTGCGCGAGGCGGTCAAGGCGCTGCCGGGTTACCAGTTCGGCTCCATCACCGAAGAGGAACTGAGCCAGGATTTCGAACTGGACGAAAGCGTGCTCGACGCCAAGGGCCAGGAAGACCTGACCCTGGAAAGCAAGTGGGCCCACGTCAAATCGCCGTTGCAATTGATCGTACAGGCCAGCTTGCAAGAGTCGGGCGGTCGGCCGATCACCCGGCGCCTGGTGCAGCCTATCTGGCCGGCCGAGCAACTGCCGGGCCTGCGTGGGCTGTTTGACGGCAAGGAAACCAATGGCGATGGCCCGGCGGAATTCGAAGTGCTGGTGGCCAACCAGGAGGGGCAGAAACTCGCCGCACAAAACCTCAAGGTGCGCCTGGTGCGCGAGCGCCGCGACTACTACTGGAACTACTCCGACAACGATGGCTGGAGTTACCACTTCAACGAGAAATTCCTCAACCTTGATGAGCAGACCCTGAACATCAAGGCCGGCGACACCGCCAAGGTCAGCTTCCAGGTGGAGTGGGGCCCGTACCGTGTAGAGGTCGAAGACCCGCAGACCGGGCTGATCAGCAGCCTGCGCTTCTGGGCCGGCTACCAGGCCCAGGACAACACCGAAGGCGGCGCCGTACGCCCCGACCAGGTCAAGCTGGCGCTGGACAAGCCGGCCTATGGCGACGGCGACACCGCCAACGTCACCGTCACCCCGCCTGCGGCGGGCAAAGGCTACTTGCTGGTGGAGTCTGCCGAAGGGCCGCTGTGGTGGCAGGAAATCGATGTGCCGGCCGAAGGCAAAAGCTTTGCCGTGAAGCTTGACCCGAAATGGTCGCGCCATGACCTGTATGTGAGTGCTCTGGTCATCCGCCCCGGTGAGCGCAAGGCCAATATCACGCCGAAGCGTGCCGTGGGCCTGCTGCACCTGCCGTTGGACCGCACCCAGCGCAAGCTCGGCGTGACCCTCACCGCGCCAGAAAAAATGCGCCCCAAACAACCGCTGACGGTGAAGGTCGCCGCCAGGAATGCCGATGGCAGCGTGCCGAAACAGGTGCATGTGCTGGTGGCGGCGGTGGACGTGGGCATCCTCAACATCACCGAATACCCGACACCGGATCCGTATTCCAGCCTGTTCGGCCGCAAGGCTTATGGCGTGGACCAGTTCGACATCTATGGCCAGTTGATCGAAGCCGGCCAGGGCCGTTTGGCCAGCCTGGCGTTCGGCGGCGATGCCGCCTTGGCCAAGGGCGGCAAGCGCCCGGACACCAGTGTGACCATCGTCGCCCTGCAAAGCGCGCCGGTGACGTTGAATGACAAGGGCGAGGGTGAAGTCAGCGTCAACATCCCCGACTTCAACGGCGAACTGCGCCTGATGGCCCAGGCCTGGAGCGACGATCGCTACGGCATGGCCGAAGCCAAGACGGTGATTGCCGCCCCGCTGATTGCCGAGCTGTCGGCCCCACGTTTCCTGGCCGGTGGCGACCAGACCACCCTGGCGCTGGACCTGTCCAACCTGTCGGGCAAGGCACAGAAGCTCGATGTGCAACTGACGACTGAAGGGCAGCTGGAGCTGGTCAACAGTGCTGCGCAGACCGTGGAGTTGAAACAAGGCCAGCGCACCACGCTGCGCATCCCGGTCAAGGCGTGGGGCGGGTTGGGGCAGGGCAAAGTCAAGGTCAGTGTGAATGGCCTGGACCTGCCGGGTGAAAACCTGCCGCCGTTCAGCCGCGAATGGACCTTGGGCGTACGCCCGGCGTATCCGGCGTTGCTCAAGCACTACCGTGCGGTGCTCAAGGATCAGCCTTGGAACCTGCCAGCCGGCACCCTGGATCAATTCGATGCGTCGGGTCGTGAGGCGCTGCTGAGCCTTTCGAGCCGGCCGCCGCTGAACCTCGGCGCGCAGATCAGTGCACTCAAGGCGTACCCCTATGGCTGCCTGGAGCAGACTGCCAGCGGTTTGTACCCCTCGCTGTATGCCGATAATGCGTTGCTCAAGCAACTGGCGATCAAAGGCGAGTCGGACACTGAACGCAAACGCAAGATTGAGTTGGGCATTGAGCGCCTGCTGGGTATGCAGCGCTACAACGGCAGCTTCGGTTTGTGGGGCGCCGATGGCGAAGAAGAATATTGGTTGACCGCCTATGTCACCGACTTCTTGCTGCGCGCTCGCGACCAGGGCTTTGCCGTGCCGCCCGAGGCCTTGAAGAAGGCCAGCGAGCGCTTGCTGCGTTATGTGCAGGAACGCAACCTGATCGAAGTCGACTACAGCGACAACGCCGACCACACCCGCTTTGCCGTGCAAGCTTACGCCGGCATGGTCCTGGCGCGCAGCCAGCAGGCGCCGCTGGGCGCATTGCGCAGCCTGTTCGAACGGCGCAGCGATGCACGCTCAGGCTTGCCGCTGGTACAGCTGTCGATTGCCCTGCAGAAAATGGGTGATCAGCCACGGGCCGACCAAGCCTTGCTCGCCGGGTTGGGGGTGCAGCGCAACGCCAAGGAATGGCTCGCCGACTACGGCAGCCCCTTGCGCGACCAGGCGATGATCCTGGCGCTGCTGGAGGAGAACGACCTGGCCAAGGGCAAGCGTGAGGAGCGCCTGTTTACGCTCTCGGATTTGCTGGCGGCCAGCCCATACTTGTCGACCCAGGAGCGCAACTCGCTGTTCCTCGCCGGGCGCCTGGGGTTTGCCAAGCCGGACGCGAATTGGAGCGTGACGCTTGACGGCAGCGGCGGTGTGCATGAGCTGAATAACCAGCAATCGACCCTGGAGCTGGAAGGCAAGTTGTTGTCCGGCGACCTGAGCCTGAGCAATAAAGGCGAAGCACCGGTGTATCAACAACTGACGATCTCGGGTTATCCACAAGTGCCTCCGACTGCGGGTGGGGATAACTTGAGCATCCGTCGCGAATACCTGGGCATGAATGGCCAGCCGTTGAACCTGCGCAACCTCAACAGCGGTGACCTGGTGCTGGTGCATTTAGCGGTGAGCGCCAAACAGCGCGTGCCGGATGCCTTGGTGGTAGACCTGCTGCCGGCGGGCCTTGAGCTGGAAAACCAGAACCTCGCCCAAAGCGCCGCCAGCCTGGAAAACGCCAGCAGCCAAGTGAAGGAATGGCGCGAGTCGATGCAGAATGCGGCCCTCAAGCACCAGGAGTTCCGTGATGACCGCTACGTGGCGGCGCTGAAGTTGGAAGAGTCCGGCACGACCCACCTGCTGTACCTGGCACGGGCTGTAACGCCAGGTATTTACCGGGTGCCGCCGCCGCAGGTGGAGTCGATGTACCGGCCGAACTGGCAGGCGGTGGGTGAAACCCCGGCCGACTTGGTGATCAAAGGGCGATGAAGATCTCTATTTGAAATGGGCCTTAATGTGGGAGCGGGCTTGCTCGCGAAGACGGTGTGTCAGTATGAGATTAGCTGACTGACACTCCGCTTTCGCGAGCAAGCCCGCTCCCACAGGGGGATTGCGGTGTTTTGAGATTAGTGCACCACCCAGCTCAGCAGCCACAACCCCAGCATCAACCAGATGATCCCCATGATGATCGACGCCCGCATGAACGCGCGCACGGCCGAGTACAGCAGCATCAGGCCGATGATCAGTGTAAGGATGCTGATGATCGAGGTGTCCATGCCCAACGTACGCGACAGGCCTTCGATAAAGTTGCCGCCAGCGTGGGTCAAGGCACCGAACAAACCGCTGAGCCCGTCGACGATAAAACGGATGACGGAACCGAGCGCCTGGCCCAACCATTCGAAGAAGCTTTCTACCTGCATATGTGTGTCCTGATGAGAAGGTGGGCGTATCTGTGCCTTTGGTTGTTAATGCGACAGGCTAGTTCCCTACCAGCATAGAGGTTTGACGGTTTAAACATGGGTTTCCTTTATCACGGGTGTACTCGGTTCAATGTGGGAGCTGGCTTGTCGAAACGTCGCACCGCGGCGATGGCGGTGGATCGGTGACACATCTGCCAACTGTCTCAACGCCACCGCTATCGCTATCGCCGGCAAGCCGGCTCCTACAGGTTTTGCGTTGGGCGGTGGGCAGTGTATTGCTGCTGGTTGCCCTGCTATGGCTCGCCGACCGCATCTGGCCCTTGCCCCTGCCCAAGGATGACCTGGCCCGGGTGGTGTTGGCCGAGGATGGCACACCGTTATGGCGCTTCGCCGATGCCAACGGCGTATGGCGCTACCCGATTCAAAGCCGTGAAGTCTCGCCTTACTACCTCGATGCGCTGCTGACCTACGAAGACCGCTGGTTCTACCAGCACCCCGGGGTAAACCCGCTGGCGCTGGTGCGGGCGACGTGGCAGAACCTCACCGGCGCGCGGGTGGTGTCGGGCGGCAGTACGTTGTCGATGCAGGTGGCGCGGCTGCTGGATCCGCATTCGCGCACCTTTCACGGCAAGTTGCGCCAGTTGTGGCGTACCGCGCAGTTGGAATGGCACCTGTCCAAGGACGAGATCCTCAACCTGTACCTCAATCGTGCACCGTTCGGCGGCACCTTGCAGGGCGTGGCCGCGGCCAGTTGGGCTTACCTGGGCAAGTCCCCAGCCCAATTGACCCACGCCGAAGCCGCCTTGCTCGCCGTATTGCCCCAAGGCCCCAGCCGCCTGCGCCCGGACCGTCACCCCCAGCGCGCCCAGGAAGCCCGCGACAAAGTGCTGCGCCGTCTCGCCGAATTCCAGGTGTGGCCGCAGTCGGCCGTCGACGAAGCCCTGGAAGAACCGCTGCTGCTCGCGCCGCGCCTGGAGCCGAGCCTGGCGCCTTTGCTGGCTCGACGCTTGAACCGCCCCGACAGCCCGCCGTTGATCCGCACCACCCTGGACGCCACCCTGCAACGCCGTCTTGAAGACCTGCTGCTGGGCTGGCGCGCGCGTTTACCGGAGCACACTTCGGCCGCGATCCTGGTGGTGGAAGAAGAGAGCATGGCCGTGCGCGCCTATCTGGGCTCGGTGGATATCAACGACGCCAAGCGCTTTGGCCATGTGGACATGGTCAGCGCCCTGCGCTCACCTGGGTCGACCTTGAAGCCATTCCTGTACGGCATGGCCCTGGACGACGGGCTGATCCACTCCGAATCCCTGTTACAGGACGTGCCCCGGCGCTATGGCGATTACCGGCCGGGCAACTTCTCCATGGGCTTCAGCGGTGCGGTGCCGGCGAGTACAGCATTGTCCAGTTCGCTGAACCTGCCGGCCGTGCAGTTGCTGGAAGCCTACGGGCCGAAGCGGTTTGCCGCGCAGATGCGCATCGGTGGCGTGCCGTTGGCCTTGCCGGCGCTGGCCGAGCCCAACCTGGCGCTGATCCTCGGCGGTGCCGGCAGCCGCCTGGAAGACCTGGTGAGTGGCTACAGTGCCTTTGCGCGGGACGGCAAGAGCGCGACGATTCGTTTGCAGCCCGACGATGTCCTGCGCGAGCGCCCGATGCTCTCACCGGGGGCGGCGTGGATTGTGCGGCGCATCCTCAGTGGCCAGGCCCGGCCCGACCGCGATCCCCGTGCCGAACTGGTGCAGCGCCCGGTGCTGGCGTGGAAAACAGGCACCAGCTATGGCTTCAGGGATGCCTGGGCGATTGGCGTGGGGCCGCGTTACCTGATCGGTGTATGGATCGGCCGTCCGGACGGCACGCCGGTGCCTGGCCAATTCGGCCTGGCCTCGGCCGCGCCGTTGATGCTGCAGGTACACGACGTGCTGACCAACCGCGACAGCCAGCGTGGCATCAGTGCCCCGGTGAAACCGGTGCCGGCCAATGTGGGCGTGGCGGCGATCTGTTGGCCGCTGGGCCAGCCCATGAGCCGCTCCGACCCCAACTGCCGCCGCCAACGCTTTGCCTGGACGCTGGACAACACCACACCGCCGACCCTGCAGGCGCTGGATCAACCGCTGAGTGTGGGGTTGATGGAAAGTGTCTGGGTCAATGCCAAGGGCTTGCGGGTTGATGCCCGTTGCCCAGGCGCCGAGTCCAAGCGCATTGCCCTGTGGCCGGCGCCGCTGGAGCCTTGGTTGCCCAGGGCCGAGCGCCGTGAAGCGCGACTCCCAGCCGCCGACCCGGACTGTCCGCCACCGGTGCTGGCGGCTTCTTCTCCGTTGTCGATCGTTGGCGTGCGTGAGGGCGACCAACTGCGTTTGCCGGCGGGCAGCCAACAAGCGCTACGCCTGAAGCTTTCCGCGCTGGGGGGCAGTGGGCGGCGTTGGTGGTTCCTCAATGGCGCGCCGTTGGGGGACAGTGCTAACCAGGATTTTATCAACGCCAGTTTCGAGCAATTGGGGCGTTATCAACTGAGTGTGCTGGATGAGGCTGGCCAAACTGCCCGGCTGGAGTTCAGCGTCGTCGATTAGATCGCCATCGCAGGCAAGCCAGCTCCCACAGTTGATTGGGTTCACACGGTCAAAATGTGGGAGCTGGCTTGCCCGCGATGGCGGCCTAAAGGTTCACTTGCCTTCAACGCCCATCCCCCCGAAGCTATACACCTTCAGGAGCCCCCGCATGAACCTCGAACACCTCACCGAACGCCTGCACCGCATCCGCGATAACAACGACTGGAAGCCATTCCACAGCCCGAAAAACCTGGCCATGGCCGCCAGTGTGGAAATGGCCGAGCTGGTGGAGATTTTCCAGTGGCTGACCGAAGACCAGTCGCGCCAGTTGCCCGCTGACACACTGGCCCACGCCGGTCAGGAAGTTGGCGATATCGTGCTGTACCTGCTGTTGCTGTGCAGTGAGTTGGGCCTGGACATGAATGAGGTGGTGCGCGCCAAGTTGGCCGACAGCGAGCGGCGGTTCTCCCATGAGTGATCGGCATTTCGACCAGTTGGCCACGCGTTTTGCCGAGAAGATCTACGGCGGCGCCAAGGGGGCTATCCGCCTCGCGGTGCTCCAGGCTGACCTGACCGAGGCGCTGCCGGCGCGTCCATTGCGTGTGCTGGATATCGGCGCGGGCCTGGGGCACATGTCGTTGTGGCTGGCCCAGCAGGGCCACCAGGTGACCCTGGCCGAGCCGGCCGAACCGATGCTCGAGGGCGCGCGCCAACGGTTCGCCGACGCCGGGCAGACCGCCACCTTTATCCACGCACCCTGGCAAGACCTGCTCGGCCAACTCACCGAACCCTACGACCTGGTGCTGTGCCACGCCGTGCTGGAGTGGCTGGCCGAACCCCACGCGATCCTGCCGGTGCTGCACCAACTCACGGTGCCCGGGGGCTGGCTGTCGCTGGCGTTCTACAACCGTGATGCGTTGATTTATCGCAACCTGCTCAAAGGCCACTTCCGCAAAATGCGCAAGAACGATATGGCCGGCGAGAAGCAGAGCCTCACGCCGCAACAACCGCTCGATCCACGTGAGCTGGCGGCGCAACTCGAAGGGCTTTGGCAGGTCGAAAGCCAAAGCGGCGTGCGGGTGTTCCACGACTATATGCCGGTGGAATTCCAGGCCCGCGCCGATTTGCAGGACCTTTTGGAGATGGAACTCGCTCACCGTCGTCACCC
>Ga0157375_10004497_pt1 | contig 12121 bp, 9 predicted proteins | sample M35metaG_FD_115311 | JGI IMG/M metagenome (GOLD analysis project Ga0157375, IMG submission 115311) | Miscanthus rhizosphere microbial communities from Kellogg Biological Station, Michigan, USA - M3-5 metaG | ecosystem: Host-associated > Plants > Roots > Rhizosphere > Soil | place: USA: Michigan...
AGGTCGGCGCGAGCAAGCTCTACGATCCGAACCGGCTGGCGGTGGTGCTGGACCACATCGCTCCCGCGAAAACCGAGAAGAACGCCACCGATCAACAAGTGAGCCGCAATTTCGCGCGCACCAACGGGATCAACAAGTTTTACGACGTCGACGCGGGCATCGCGCACCTGGTGCTCATGGAAGCGGGTCACGTCGCGCCGGGCGATCTGATCGTCGGGACCGATTCCCACTGCACGATTTACGGCAGTCTGGGCGCGCTGGGAACCGGTATCGGCTATACCGAGGTCGCGTCGGTGTGGATCACCGGCAAGCTGTGGATGAAAGTGCCCGACACATTCAAGATCATCCTCGATGGGAAGCTCGCGCCGGGTGTGTACTCGAAAGACTTGATGCTCCATCTGATTGGAAGCCTGGGCGCCGATGGGTGCGGGTACAAAGCGGTCGAGTTTCATGGCGACGCGACGACCGATCTCAGCGTCTCCGAGCGCATGACCATGACGAATCTCGCCATGGAAATGGGCGTGAAGTGCGCGTTCGTGCCGCCGGATGCGAAGACCGAGGAATATCTTCGCGGGCGCATGGATTCGTCCAAGCGCTACCTGCCGGTGACCGCCGACGCAGATGCCGTCTACGAGAAAGAGCTGCCGGTGGACTTAGGCCAGCTTGGGCCAATGGTCGCCTGCCCTCATGAGGTGGAGAACACCAAACCCATTCAACAGGTCGAGGGCACTCGTATCGACCAGGCGTTCCTGGGATCGTGCGCCAACGCCAAATACGAAGATCTGGAAGTGGCCGCGCGCATTCTCAAGGGCCGCCGCGTGCACCCGAATGTCCGGCTGATCATTACTCCCGGCTCGAAACAGATTTTGCTCGAAGCCTCGAAAACCGGCGTGTTTCAAACGCTGCTCGAAGCCGGCGGGATGTTTACGAATCCTGGTTGCGGCGCGTGCGCCGGCGACGGCGGCATCATGGCTGATGGCGAAGTCTGCCTGTCTACGGCGAATCGAAACTTCATCGGACGCATGGGCAGCAGTAAGGCTGAGATCTATCTTTCGAGTCCCGCGACGCTGGCCGCTTCGGCGATTAAGGGCGTAATTTCCGATCCCCGGGAATTTTTCTAAATGGAATCGACCATTCAAGGCCGCGTTTACAAGTTCGGGGACAACATCAACTCCGATATCATCATTCCCGGGCGCTATCTCATCTACATCGATCGCGAACGGCTGGCCCACCATGCTTTCGAAGTTCTAGGAGAAGGTTTCCCGGCCAAGCTGCGCGAGTTCCAGATCCTGGTCGCGGGCCGCAACTTCGGCTGCGGCAGCGCACGAGAGCAGGCGGCGACGGCGATCCAGGGGCTGGGGATCCAGGCCGTGGTGGCGTGCTCCTTCGCACGGACGTTCTATCGCAACGCGATCAATGATGGGTTGCCGATTTTCGAGTGCCCGGAATTGTATCCCGACGTCCAGGAAGGCGATTCCCTGCGCATCGATCTGGCGGCCAGCAAAATTCATTTGGCCGACAGACAATACGCTTTTCCGCAGCTCCCCGAGTCCGTGAAGAAGATCCTGGAGCTCGGCGGTTTGGCGAATTACCTCAAAACGCAGTTGACGGGAAGTTGAGCGTACAGGGTGCGGCGGATATTGCCGCGCTCCGTTGTGCGCGATTTCAGGAAGTTGAGATAAAGTAGGTCCCATGCGCTTGTTTCTATTAGCCGCTCTCGCTACGTCTTTGCTTGCTCAAACACCCGCGCCCGATCCTGTGACCGGGAAGTGCTCCGGGACACCCAAGCCCTTCGCTCCCGGCGCGGGCGATTGGAACGGGTGGGGCGTGGATGCATCCGGCTCGCGCTTTCAGCCGGCACCCGGGATCGCCGCGGCCGACGTGCCCAAGCTCAAACTCAAGTGGGCCTTTGCGTTTCCAGGCCCCGTCAATCAGCGCAATCAAGCCCAGCCCGTAATCGTCGGCGGGCGCGTGTTCGTAGGCAGCGCCAGCGGCACCGTATTTTCGCTGGATGCTGCGACAGGCTGTACCTATTGGAGCTACGACACCGGCAACATCGCGCGCACCGCAATTCAGGTCGTCAAGCTCCCGGACTCTCAGTCAAATGCCACGCGTTGGATCGCCTATTTCGGCGATAGCGGCGGAACGGCGCATGCAGTCGATGCGCAAACTGGCCAACTTATCTGGAAGACGAAAGTCGACGAATTCCCGCTGGCCCGCATCACCGGATCGCCGGTATACAACAACGGCCGTCTGTACGTTCCCATGTCCTCCGGCGAAGAAACAGGGTCGGGCGCGGCCAATTACGAATGCTGCAAGTTCCGCGGAAGTCTGTCGGCGCTCGATGCCAAGACGGGGAAGGTGATCTGGAAAACCTACACCATTCCCGATCCTCCCAAGCAGTACAAGACGACCGCCGACGGACGAAAGATGTTCGGGCCGGCAGGCGCGAGCCTGTGGTCGGCACCCATCATCGATGAAAAACGCAAACGGATCTACATTGGCAGCGGCAATTCCTACACCAGTATCGAACTCCCGACCACGGACGCCATCCTGGCTTTCGACCTGGAGACGGGCAGTTTGCTGTGGTCGAACCAGGTGACGCCAGGCGACAACTGGGTACCAGGCTGCCCTCGCGGCCCGTTGTGCCCAGAGAATCCGGGCGACGATTATGACTTCGGTAGCTCGACTCTGCTGCGGCAGGTGGGCGGACGCGACGTGATTCTCGCCAGTCAGAAATCGGGCGTGGTTTACGCTCTCGATCCCGAACAGCGCGGCAAAGTCATTTGGAAGACACGCATTGGCGTCGGGAACGGCCTGCTGGGCGGGATCGGCTGGGGTATGGCCGCCGAAGGCCAGACTGTTTATGCCGCGATCGCCGACATCAACAAGCCGGACGGAACGCCGGGACTTTACGCGCTGAAAATCGATACAGGCGAAAAAATCTGGAGTACGCCGGCTCCACAAGGGGCGGGCAATCGGGCGCAGTCGTCGGCAGTTTCGGCGATGCCCGGGATCGCGTTCTCAGCATCCTTCGGAGGACACCTGCGAGCATATTCGACTAAGGATGGAACGATTGTGTGGGATTTCGATGCGGTCCAGACGATCCCCAACACCGTGAACGGCCTCGCAGGCAAGGGTGGAGCGTTTAACGGCGGCGGTCCGGCCATCGCGAATGGCATGGTGGTCGCGACCTCCGGCTACGCCTTCGCAGGCGGAGCGGGCGGCAATATTCTGCTGGCGTTTTCGGTGGACGGAAAATAACCAGTGGCAGCCCCCGCTCTCACGGGCGGGGCTATATCGGCCCGCTACACGTCCATGATTTCGATCGCCCGCTTCAGGCTCTGTACCGGATCGTGACCCGCTGCGGGACGATACTCATGGGAAACATAACCCGTGAAGCCGGCATCCACGATCGCCTGCGCGATGAAGCGATAGTTCAGCTCCTGCGTTTCATCGATCTCATGGCGATCCGGAACGCCGCCGGTGTGGAAATGCGAGATGTACTGGATATTCTCGCGGATGTTGTGCACCACGTCTCCGTCCATGATCTGGACGTGGTAAATATCGAACAGCACCTTCACGCGCGGCGAATTCACGCGCTTGATGACTCCCACCCCCCAAGCCAGGTGATTGCAAATCTGATCCCAGCGCCCGACGGCGCTGTCCATGAATTTGCTGTTCATGATCTCCATGCAGACCGTGATCTGCTTGTCCTCGGCGTGAGCCTTAATTCGGTTGAAGAACGCCACCGCGTTATCAGCTCCCTCTTCGTATGACATGCCTCGCCGCTGGCCGCCAACCGTAATCATGTTCGGGCAGCCGCCCGCGGCGCAGGTGTCGATGTTCGCATTCACGGACTTCTCCAGAGCCTCGTGAAACTCCTTGCGGATGATGCCATTTTCGAAGCTCACCCCGCCGGTCGCTCCCATCAGCGGTTTCAGACCGTATTTTTTGAGCGTGGGCCAGTCGTTGGGCCCGATCAGGTCAAATCCGTGGATCCCCTGTTCGGCGGCGATGCGGCACATGTCGTCGAAGGGCATGTTAGCCGGAAAATTTGCGCGCATGCAGCCTTGCTTGATGCGGTTCTTGCGCTTCACCGGCGTAATAGCGCGCGTGGGGGCCTGTGCCGAAGCGATTCCGGTGGCGGCCAGGCCGGCACCCATAGTGGTTACAAAGTCTCTGCGTCTCATCGTTTGTATACCCCGTTTTGCTACACCCACGTGCATTATACTCACTAAGGCATGCTCCGGCTTGTTCTATTACTGACGCTCTCGCTTGCAACTTTCGCGCAAGAGTACACAGCCGAGCGCACCACCGACCACGGCATCCCCGTAGTCCGCCTTGCCGATCCCGAGCATGGCGTCGAGGTCGCCATCGTGCCTTCAGTCGGCAACACGGCATACGAGATGAACATACACGGGAAAAACATCCTGTACTTCCCCTACGCCGATGTGGCCGAGTTTCAAAAAAATCCGCAACTGAGCGGCATCCCGTTTCTGGCCCCGTGGGCCAATCGTCTGGATGAACAAGCCTTCTGGGCTAACGGCAAAAAGTACGCGTTCGATATGGACCTGGGCAACGTTCGGGGAGCCAATCCGATTCACGGGCTGCTCTCAAGCTCGCCGTACTGGCAGGTCATCAGTGTGGTGGGCGACAAGCGGTCGGCGCGCGCCAGCAGCCGCCTGGAATTCTGGCGATATCCGGAGTTGATGGCCCAGTGGCCCTTCGCGCACGAATACGAGATGACTTACACCCTCAAGGACGGCGTCCTCGAAGTCCGCGTAACCATGACCAACCTGAGCAACCTTCCAATGCCGGTGGCGATCGGATTTCATCCCTATTACCGCCTCCCCGATATTCCGCGCGATCAATGGACCGGCCACATCCCCGCGCGCCAGCGCGTGGTCGCCGATAATCGCCTGATTCCCACTGGTGAATATCGCGCGATGGACATCCCCGAGAAATTCCCGCTGCAAGGCCGCACGCTCGATGACGGCTTCATCGATCTCCAGCGCGATGCCGACGGGCGCGCAGTGTTTTCGATCGAGTCCGGCAAGATGAAGATCGAGGCGCTTTTCGGGCCGAAGTATCCGGCCGCTGTGGTGTGGGAACCCAATGCTCCCAATGGTCAGCCACAGCCGTTCATCTGTTTCGAGCCGATGAGCGGTATCACCAGCGCGGTGAATTTAGCCCACGCCGGCAAGTACCCTGATTTACAGACGATTCCGCCGGGCGGCAAGTGGAGCGAGAGCTTCTGGATCCGCGCCAGCGGCATCTGAAGCAGCATTGACCGGTGTTATACTGACCCGTGACCCGGAGGCCATGAATGCGCCCCGGGACTCATCCCTGTGGAGGCGAGCATGTTCAAGAAGGTTCTCACTGCTGCTGGACTCGCGACTGTCCTGGTCTGGGTGGTTTCCGCGCAGAGCGATCTGAAGTCCGTGGTCGACAAGTCCATGAAGGCCATGGGCGTGGAGAACGTCAAGACGCTGACCATTACCGCACCCGAAGGCGGCGATGGCGCGGTGGGGCAGCAGTACAATCCTCGCTCGGATCGCTGGCGCTGGTTCGCGGACAAGAATTGGGTCCGCTCGGTGGATTTCGACGCCAAGGCATGGCGCGATGTTAGGGAACGCGGCGAAGGAGAACCCGCGGGCCAGTGCGGCGGCAATGGAACTACGTGCCCATTATCCGCCATTACTCCTCAGCCTCCGACGGTAACGACAGCCAACAACTTCAACAATCAAATTCAGTTCGCGATGCTTCCGCTGGGCTTCTTGAAGATGGCCTTGGAAAAGAACGCCACGGTTTCGAAAGAAAAGAAGTTCACCGTCCTGACCTTTCCGATGGAAAACGGCACGGCCTATAAGACTACCGTCAAGGGCTACATCGACGACAAGGGTTTTGTGGACAGAGTCGAGACGATGATCGACCAGGGCATGCTCGGCGATATTAAATGGGAAGTGGCGTTCACCAACTACAAGGATTTCGGCGGAGTGAAATTTCCGACGAGTATCGTGCAGCGCCAGGGCGGTCCGAAGATTCTCGAAATGGCCGTGTCCGATGTGAAAGCCAACCAGCCGGTGGATCTGACGCCTCCCGCGGGACGCGGTGGTAAGGGCGGTCCCGGTGGTCCGGGCGGCGGCAAGGGTGGGGCCGCGAAGGGCGGCGATGGCAAGGGCGCTCCTCCGGAGTTCGCAGGCGGCGATGGAAAAGGCAAGGGTGGACCGGGAGGTGCACCGGGCGGCGCTCCTGGAGGTGCGGGTCGCGGCGCTCCCGCGGCCATCGAGAGCGAGGATCTCGGCGGCGGCTTCTGGCTGGTTACGGGCGGTTACGGCGCCGTGGTCGCGAACTTCAAAGATTACATCGTCGTGATCGAAGGCCCGTCGGGCGATATGCGCGTGGACCAGATCATCAGCGAGGCCAAGCGCCTGGTTCCCGGTAAGCCGATCAAGTACGTCATCAACACGCACGCGCACTTCGATCATTCGCAGGGACTGCGCGACTTCGTGGCCGAGGGCGCGACCATCATCACCAATCAGGGCAACAAGGGCTATTTCGAGAAAGTTCTCGCGAATCCCCACACGCTGGTTCCCGACAATCTGCAAAAGAAGAATGCGAAGCCCAAGATCAAGGTGGAATACGTCGGGGACAAAAAGGTCCTGACGGACGGCGAACATGTGATTGAGCTCCATCACCTGATGAACAGCACTCACGACGTCAACATGATGGTGGTGTATTTGCCGAAGCAGAAGATCCTGATCGAGGCGGATGAATTCAATGTCCTCAATCCGACTCCAACTGCGCCAGTACCGATGCCCAATCAATACCAGGTCAACCTCCTGGCGAACATCGAACGCCTGCATCTGGATGTCGACCGGATCATTCCGATCCACCTGCCGAATCCGGCGACACGCAAGGTGTCACTGCAGGAATTGAAGTTCTCCGCGGGCAAGTCGTAATAAGTCTCTTGTAACCGCCTACCTGGGAGATTCGCACGACTGCGGATCTCCTGGCATCTGCTGTACTGCGGGCAGATGACTCCAGTTTTCGAGCAAGAAGTGCGTTTCGCCCTGGTGCTTTACGGCGGCGCGTCGCTTGCGATCTACATCCACGGCGTAACCCAGGAATTCTTCCACCTGGTCCGCTCTACGGCCGTGGACGCACAAGGAAACCTGATCGTCGGCGATGCGGAGCTGAGCGGAACCGAGCGAGTGTATCGCCAGCTTGCGAGCTCGCCGGATGGGACACTGCGTACACGATTTCTGGTGGACATTGCGTCGGGAACCTCGGCCGGCGGCATCAACGCCATTTTCCTGGGCAAGGCCTTCGCGAATGGGCAAACTCTCGAACAAATAAGCCGGCTGTGGCTCGATCAAGCTGATGTGTCGGATCTTCTGAATCGCGACGCGATTCCTCGCAGCCTGCTGAGCAGCCAGACCATGTATACGCGGCTCCTGGATGCGCTAGCCGGGATGGAGTCGGGTAGCTCGGCTCCCCTGCAACCTGAAATGGACCTGTTCATTACCGCGACCGACATTCAGGGATTGGAACTGCCCATCCAGCTCGCCGACAAAACCGTGTTCGAGAAGCGCCACAAGAACGTGTTCCATCTGCGCTTCGGCGACGGCGAGAATCACTTTGCCCTCGACAAAAATCCGTTCCTGGCATTCGCGGCGCGGGCTACGTCGGCGTTTCCGTTCGCGTTCGAGCCGGCGAGCCTCGGCGACGTCGAGGCGCAGTCGTTCTTCCCTGATTACGGCAGTGACTGCGCCGCGCGCTGTTTCGGCGACGGCGGGTATCTGGACAACAAGCCCTTCACCCACGCGATTCAAGCACTATCGCAGCGCAGCACGGATCTTCCGGTGACACGGAAGTTGATGTACGTCGAACCGTCTCCCGATGACCAGGAAAGTAACCGTCCTTTGGCTGCGCCGAATTTCCTTCGCAATGCGATGGATGCACTCGTCACCCTGCCGCGCGACGAAACCATTCGCGAAGACTTACAGCGCGTGATCGAGCGGAACCATCTGATCGAACGCGTTGACGAGATCACCTCGCACGTGGATGAAGACGTCGGAGAGTTCATCGGACGGGCAGGGGGAGCTGCGTATCAGCGCCGAACTTTGGCGGAAGAGATTCACGACCGTGGTCCAGGATACGCCGGCTACCATCGCCTGAAAGTGCGCGCGGTCACGGACGATCTGGCGACGATGCTGGGCCAACCTTCCTGCGTCATAGATGCCTGGCGACGGGCGCATTATTCGGAACAGGATCCCGAGCACAGCGAAAGTCTCTTCCTTTTGGAGTTTGACCTGGGGTATCGCGAGCGGCGTATTCAGTTCGTGCTGCGCAAGCTGGCGGATCCGGACATGAAGCGGAAGCTAAACCAGATCGCCGCGACGCTGAAGAGTCTGCGCCGCACGGATCTCACGACGGCCGAGGCGATCGCAGACCGTTTCCGTGAAGCGTTCATCCGCGCATCGGCGGATGCCGAGGCTTGCCTCGATTCGGACTCCCGGCGCATCTTCGATCAATTCGAATATTACGACCAGATCGTCTTCCCGATCTTCTACGAGGCATCGGTGGGCGAAGCGGAACTGTGCGAGGTGTTCCGCATCAGCCCTCGAGATGCGACTAGTATCGTCGACGAAAATGCTCTTACGGAGAAGCGCCGGAAACTGGCGGGCACGGCGCTGTTTCACTTCGGCGCCTTCCTGAATCGCGAATGGCGCCAGAACGACTTGATGTGGGGACGCCTAGACGCCGCCGAGCGCATCATCCGCTGTATTTCGCCGCAAGCGCAGGCCCTGGTCGAGGAAGCGAACCTGGCCATCGTGGGCAGTCGGGAGAGGCTAACGCAGCTTCAGGAAACTTACGAGGTCGACCGCAAGCTTCCGCTATTCACCCGTCTGAAGCTCGGTGTTCGCGCCAGCCGGATCATCATGAAAATGCTGGGGGGCTACTTTATCAAGTAACGCCAGTACCCGGTGTACGCCATCCCGATACCGACCACAACCAACACGGCCGCCAGCCATATGAGAAATACTCTCCACGGGAACTTGCGGCGCTCGCGGCGCAGCACCAGCAGATAACTCGCGAACACACCCAGGAAGTACAGCAGGATCATGGGCACCGCGAATAGCGTCAGATTGAAAGCGTCCGGCGACGGCGTGATAGCGGCGGCCAGGATCACGATTGCCATAACGGCGTAGTCGGAATGCCGCAAGAGAAAGCTCGGCGAGGCCACGCGAATCAGGGTCAGGAAGAAGATCAGGACCGGCAGTTCGAAGATCACCGATATCCCCAACATGACGTTCACGAAGTTCGTGAAGTAGTCGTCGATCGAGATCAGGGAAGTTACGTTGACATCCTCCCCAACGCCGAGTAAGAAGACCAATGCGTAGCGAAACGCGACGAAGTAAGCGAATAGGCCGCCGCACAGGAACAGACCACCCGTACACACGATAAACGGCACGGCCCACTTGCGCTCCCGCGGATACAGGCCAGGCGCGATGAACGCCCAGATCTGATAGACCACCCACGGAAACGCTACGAAGATGGCTGCCACCAGCGGCGTCCAGACGTAGATGATGGAGAACCTCTCCATCACGCCGATCGCGATAAATCCGCCTCTTCCGAGTTCCTTGAAGGCGGCTTGACCAGGCGCTTGGACGAATCTCCATAGCGGGCTGGCGAAAAACATGCAGACCAGAAACGCCACGCCGAAACCGATCAACGAGCGGATGATCCGCCTGCGCAGCTCGTCGAGGTGTTCGAGGATCGACATGCGCAGCATGCCGTCGTCATCCGGATCCAATTGTGGATCGGGCAGCTCCAGTTGGTTCATAAGAACCTCGTATGTCTACGTGTGATTCGGCGCCTGGAGCTGCGGAAGCGCCTACCTTACAAGAAACGGCCAGTGCAGCGCGAAGTGGTAGTGATACCGCTCAATCGCCACGATGACGCAGAGGACCAGCACGGCAAGAACCGACAGCAGCCAGTACAGGAAGATCCGCCACGGGAAGCTGCGGTTTTCGCGCCGCATCACCAACAGGTAGCTGGCGAACACGCCCATAAAGTACAGCAGGATCATGGGCACCGCAAAGAGCGTCAGATTGAAGACGTCGGGAGTGGGCGTGATGATCGCGGCCAGAATTACGATCACCAAGATCGCGTAGCGTGAATGCCGCAACAGGAAACTCGGCGAGGCCACGCGAATCAGGGTCAGGAAGAAGATCAGGACCGGCAGTTCGAACACCAGTGAGATGCCCAGCATCACGTCGACGAACAAATCGAAGTACTGGTCGATGGAAATCAGGGGAAGCACGCCCACCGGACCGCCGATGTCGAACAGAAACGTCAGGGCGAAACGGAAGGCGACGAAGTAGGCGAACAAACCGCCGGTGATGAACAATCCCGCCGTGCACAGGACAAACGGTACCGCCCACCTGCGTTCCTTGGGATATAAACCGGGAGCGATAAAGGCCCAGACCTGGTAAATCACCCAGGGCGAGGCGAGAAACAACGACGCGACCAGCGGCGACCACATCCAAATGATGGAGAACTGCTCCATTGGAGCGATGGCGATGAACCCGCCTCTTCCGATCGCCTTGAAGGCCGCCAAGCCGGGCGCTTGGACGTAATTCCACAACGGCGACGCGAACCACAGGCACGCCAGGAACGCTACGCCGAATCCCGCCAGTGCCTTGATGATGCGCCCACGGAGCTCTTCCAAGTGCTCCATGAAAGACATGCGGAGCATGCCCGAATCTTCGTCATCTTCTTCGTCATCCGGCGGGGGAGGCGGCGGAGTTCTGGTTCCGCCGCCCGAGACGAGTGCGCGCGGAATGGGCGGCTCGACATCCGGATGCAAAGCGCTTTCCGGATCGTCCGGATACACTACGTGCGGAGTCTCCTCGGGAGGCAGTCCTCCGCCGTTGTGCTGGTCATCCATGCGACTGTTACGTTCTACTTAGCCTTACTTTAGCTGTGCTGAGTCTGCTCGGAACGGGGAACCGTGCCCTCAATGGCCGGAACGAGTTCCGGTGATGGCACAGTCTCGGCGATAGTCTCAGTGGATTCGGCGCCTGGAATTGCAGAAGCGCCTACGGTGGATGGATCGGTAGCGGTTGATTCGGAAGCCGGGGTCGGATGATCGGATGCCGGTGATTCAGCATCCGTTTTTTGCGGCTCCAGCGAATTCCATGCGGTTTCCGCCGGCGGCAAGCTACGAACTTCTGGCTCGGGGTTGTAGTTGATAGCCCGATTGAAGATATCTCCTGCCGATATGTTTGCGACCTGGCTTAAGGACTGACTTTCCCGCTCCAGAGTTTGCATTTCGCGCTCGAACGTAGCTTTCAAATCGTTCGAGGCGCGCCGGAATTCGGTGATCGCCTTACCGATCGTCCGTCCCAGTTCTGGAAGCTTCTTGGGCCCAAATAGAATGAGGGCCAAGAAGAAGATGACGACCATCTCTTGTACGCCGAGCGTACCCATCGTAGAGCCCTCCCAGGGGCCATCATAGCATGGGTGTTTTCGGGTACCTCTTCAGGCTCATTTAGAAGCGAAGAGGCTCATGCTGGTAATGGCGTAGGCGCGGCGTTCCTTTTCTGCCTCCGGAGCCTTGCCGGCCCGATCATAGTGCCGCGCCAGAATGAGATGGGCATCGGGAGACCCCTGGGACGCCACTTCGAGTTGATGGATCGCCTCGGCTTCGTGGGAGCCTTGCTGCAGCAGAAGCAGCCCCAGAACCAGGCGGGTCTTCGGTTTGCCACCATCCAGTTTGAAGGCCGTGCGCGCTTCCTCCAAACCCCGTTCGGTTTGTCCTTTAAGATAAAGCGCGTAGGCCAGGTTCGAACGGATTTCCGCCCGGGGCAGCGATTGAATGGCTTGCTCCAACTCGCTGAGAGCCGGGTCCAGTTGTCCCGCCTTTAAGTGCTCGGCGCCCAGCATGCTGAGGGCGTAAGGCATCGCCACCGGATCTTTCAGAGCGTCCCGGAGTTCCTGCATCCCGCGCTCATGCTGCCCCGATCGCAGGTGCTGCTGCGCCGTGAGAATCATGCGCAAGGACTTGCCGGTTAAGGGATTTCGTAACTCTTCGACGGTTACAACATCG
>Ga0157375_10004498_pt1 | contig 12120 bp, 8 predicted proteins | sample M35metaG_FD_115311 | JGI IMG/M metagenome (GOLD analysis project Ga0157375, IMG submission 115311) | Miscanthus rhizosphere microbial communities from Kellogg Biological Station, Michigan, USA - M3-5 metaG | ecosystem: Host-associated > Plants > Roots > Rhizosphere > Soil | place: USA: Michigan...
ATCCATCTTCAGCGCGTACGCGAGCTCGTCCATCGCGCACTCGAGCGCGAACATGCCGCTGACCGCCCCGGGCGCGCGCATCCAGGTCGGCGTGGCGAGGTCGGTGTCGGTGATCTTCACTCCCGCCTCGAGGTTCGGGCACGCGTACAGCCGGCGCGGGAAGCTGGTCGTGTTGTCCGAGAACTCCTCGAACGTCGAGGTGTTGTGGACGACGTCGTGGACGATCGCGGACAGTTTCCCGGAGCGGTCGGCGCCGAGTGCGACGCGCTGGATCGTGTACGGACGGTAGCCGTGGCCCGTGAACATCTGGCGTCGGGTGTAGACGACCTTGACCGGCCGCTTGAGCTCGCGCGCCGCCATCGCGGTCAGCGCCGGGTAGTAGTTCGGGCGGAGTGAGGACCCGAACGCACCCCCGACGAACGGCGAGATCACGGTGACGTTGTCCTCGGGCACGCCGAAGCTCGCGGCCAGCTGCTTCCGGTCGTTGTAGACCTCCTGGCTCTTGTCGAAGACCGTGAGGCGGTCGCCCTCCCAGAAGGCGACCGCGGCGTGCGGCTCCATGGGATTGTGGTGCTCGATCGGGATGCGGTACTCCGCCTCGACCTTGACGGCCGCGCTCCGCAGGGCCTCCGCCGCGTTGCCGCGCGGCTTCGGCGGCTGGCCCTTCGACGGCGCGCGTGCGGCGCCGCGCACCGCCTCCGTGTCCGTCGACGGTTTCTCCGCGTCGTACGCGACCTTCACGAGCCGCGAGGCGTACCGCGCCTGCTCGAACGTCTCGGCGAGCACGAGCGCCACGGGTTGCGCGTTGAAGTAGATCCGGTCCGACTGGAGCGCGCGGAACGACTTGTCGTCCTCGCGCGCCTGTCCCTTCGGCGGCGGGTCCGCGGTGGCGGTCTTGGGTCCGAGCTTCGGCGCGTTCCCGTGCGTGAGGACGCGGAGAACGCCGGGCGACCGCTCCGCCTCGCGCGTGTCGATCGAACGGATCCGGCCCTTCGCGATCGACCCGAGGACGATGAAGCCGTGCGCGAGGTTCGGCGCGGGGTGCTCGGCGGCGTACTTCGCCCGGCCGGTCACCTTCGCGACGCCGTCCACGCGGCCCATTTCCTTCCCGATGTAGCGCGGCATCCTCTTCCCCGTCAGGCCAGCCGGCTCGCGCGCATCAGCGCCCGCACGATCGCCCGCTTGCCCAGCTCGACCTTGTACGCGTTGTGCGCGAGCGGTTTCGCGTCCTTCAGCGCCGCGTCGGCGGCCCGCCGGAAGGTCTCCTCGGACGCGGGCCGCTCCGCGAGCGCCGCCTCCGCCTCCCGGCTGCGCCACGGCTTGTGGGCGACGCCGCCGAGGACGACCCGCGCCTGCCGGACCCGGCCGCCCTCGAGCTCCAGCGCGGCGGCGACCGCGACGAGCGCGAACGCGTACGAGGCCCGGTCGCGCACCTTCAGGTAGTAGGAGCCCTTCGCGAAGTTGGACCGCGGCAGGTCGATGGCGACGATGAGCTCCCCGTGCTCGAGGCTGTTGTCCCTCTCCGGCGTGTCGCCCGGCAGCCGGTGGAACTCGCCGATCGGGATCGTGCGCTCGCGCCCGGCGGCGCCCCTGACCCTGACCACCGCCTCCAGCGCGTAGAGCGCGTTGGCCATGTCGCCGGGGTAGACGGCCACGCACTTCTCGCTCCAGCCCAGGATCGCGTGCATCCGGTTGAGTCCCTCGCGAGCCCCGCACCCGGTTCCCGGCTCGCGCTTGTTGCACGGCATCGCGGTGTCGTAGAAGTACTGGCAGCGGGTGCGCTGCAGCAGGTTGCCGCCGTTCGTCGCCATGTTGCGGAGCTGCGCGGACGCTCCCGCCAGGATCGCCTGCGTCAGCAACGGGTAGCTCTTCCGGATCAGCGGGTGGTTGGCGGTGTCGGCATTCTTCGCCAGGGCGCCGATCGAGACGCCGCCGTTCGCGGGCGCGATCCGGGTCAGGTCGAGGCGGTTCACGTCGACGAGCTCGTTCGGACGCTCGACGTCCTCCTTCATCAGGTCGAGGATGTTCGTCCCGCCGGCGAGGAACCTGGCGGCGGGGTTGGCCGCGACCTCACGCGCCGCGGACGCCGCGTCCGCCGCGCGGACGTACCTAAACGGCCTCATCGGCGTCCTCTCTCCGGACCCGCGCGAGCTCCTCCGGCTCGACGAACCGCCACGTCTTCGCCGCACGCTTGCCGGAGTGGACCTCCTGGATCGCCGCGACGATCCCGGGATAAGCGCCGCAGCGGCAGATGTTGCCGCTCATCCGCTCCCGTATCTCGTCGTCGGTGAGCCGCGGCGCCGCCGCCACGTCCTCCGTGACGTGGCTCGCGTCACCGCGCCGAGCCTCCTCGAGGAGCGCGACCGCGGAGCAGATCTGGCCCGGCGTGCAGTAGCCGCACTGGAAGGCGTCGTGCCGGATGAACGCTGCCTGCATCGGGTGAAGCTCGTCGCCCTTCGCCAGCCCCTCGATCGTCGTGACCGAACGGCCGTCCAGGGTGGCGGCAAGCGTCAGGCACGAGAGCACGCGCCGCCCGTCCACGATCACCGTGCAGGCGCCGCACTGCCCCTGGTCGCAGCCCTTCTTCGTGCCGGTCATGCCGAGCCGCTCGCGCAGCGCGTCGAGCAGGACCGTACGCGGATCGAGATCGAGCGTTCGGGTCTCACCGTTGATCTTCAGGACGACGCGGACGGCGCCCTCGAGGCTCGATGCGGGAGCGGTCGCCGCGGCCGGCGTCCCGGCGGCGGCTCGGGCTCCCTCGCTGGCGACCAGACGGAGCGCAAACAGACCCAGCCCGCCGGCGATGCCACAACCGAGGAACCGCCGGCGCGCGGCGCCGACGATGCCCAGCTCGTCGAGGAGACGCTCCTCGTCCTCGGTCAGGACCGGATTCAGATCGTCCGGCGGCCGCTCATCAGACATGCTCTCTCCGCGTTCGCAGCCTGCGGGTCCCGTGCCAGACCCGGCGTGGGCATCGATCACGGATCGGCCCTCCGGCCTGACGCGACGCTATCGAGGCGACGATTTCACCAGCGTGCCGAGCAGGCACCGGTTGTCGGACGACGTATCCCAGAAGGTCATCTCGATGCCCGAGTCCGTGACCCGGCCGATGAAGCGGAACGGCGAGGTTCCTCCGCACTGAGCCCTCACGACGACGATATCGCCGGCCGCGACGCCGCAGCTCTTGACGCCCTTGTCCTGAAACTCGAGCTCGACGTCGCGTCCCTTTTGAACGACGCGAACCGGCGCCTGGGAGGTCGACGCCGTCCCGTCGGGCGATTTCGACGCCTTGCACTCGTCGCGAGGATCGATGCTCAGCTTCCAGTCGCCACCGAGGTCCGGCCGTGGCGTCGGTTCCATCTGGCCGGCGAGCTCCTTTCTCTCGCGCCAAAGACGCTCGAGGACCTCTTTCCCGTTGGCTTCCGTGACCCTCTCCCCCGCCAGCTGGAGCGTGCCCTTCGGACCCTTCGAGAACATGGTGTCCACGAGCCAGATCGCGTCGTCGAGCTCCACGGCGCGCCATGCCATGTCGCCGGGGCTTCCGCCGGCCGGGAGGGCGGCGACTCCGCCGGCCGCGAGGCTCTCGGCCCGCGCAACCTCCGCCGCCGACATCGCCGCCGCAACTCGCTTCCGCGTCTGCCGGATGTCGCTCTGGATCTCGCCGTTGGAGCTCGCGATGCCGGCCGTGTACCAGGCATACGCCGACACCGCATCCGGGAGGACGCCGTTTCCCCTCTCGTACATCCGCCCGATCATCGCGCGGGCGGTCCCGTCGCCCTGCCCCGCGGCTTTCGCGTACCACCGGATCGCCTCTACGGAGTCGCGCGGCACGCCGGTGCCCCGGCGGTAGTTGTCCCCCAGGTACTTCTGCGCCGTCGCGTCTCCCTGGTCCGCGGCCTTTCGAAACCATTCCCCCGCCTGTTTCGAATCCTTGTCGACGCCGATGCCTTCCTCGTACATGACTGCGACGATTCCCTGCGCGAGAGGGGACCCCTTCTGCGCATCGGCGCGATAGCGCTCCAGGGTCGAGCGGTCACCCGACGAGGACTCGCGGAGGAGTGTCACGAGCGTGTCGTATTCGCTCTTTCGATAGGCGGGCTCGACCTTCGACCCGATCTCCGCGCTCGATCGCGGCGTCGGCCTTGCCGTGGGCTGCAGGCTGGCCTGGTCGCCCGCCGCCGGCTTCCCGGCGCCGGCCCGCAGCAGCGCCTCGACGACGCAATCGACGTCGGTGCCGGCCGGTGCCTCGACGCCCGGACAGGAAACGGTGTAGTCGAGCCGGGCGCCCCTCGCGTTTCGCCAGATGGCGTGCCATTCCTTGAGTGTTCCGGCGTCGCGCGGCTCCCAGCCCGGCTTGTGCGTCTTCGCCCAGTCCTCGGCGGAGTTGAAAGGCGGGGGGTCGGCCGCCGCCGCGACCCAGCCCTGGCCACCCAATCGCTCGTCGAGCGCCGTCATCGCCGGAGCGGGCGGACGCGGCGACGCGAGCGTGTAGATCACCTTCGTCCGCGTCGGGGCCAGGCTCGGATCTCGTGACGCGCTGACCTTGCCGCCGCCGTCGAAGACCACACGGTCGAAAGCGGGCTCTCGCGACGCCACGACGTCGCGCGCGCCGTCGAGCAGGACGAGCGCTGAGGGGAGATCCTTCACGGGCACGAGAATCTTCCTCGACACGTTCGCGGAAACGCGAAGCTCGTCGTTGTCCGGCTTCGCGCCCTCGCGGCCGGGCGCGGGCGGACCGCTCTTGTACATGAGCGTGTACCCGACGACGTCGCCGGCGGGGTTGCTCCACTGCGCGCTCCAGACATAGGACTCGGCCTTATCGCCCCCGGAGGCGCCGACGACGTGGGATCGCCAGCCGACCTGGAGCGAGGAGGGATTGCGCGCGACGACGTGCTCGCGGGGCATGGGCTTCCATCCCGAGTCCTCCAGGCGCCTGCGAATCTCCGCGATCAGATCCGTGGCCGGGTACGCCGCGCCGACCTTGTAGGAGACGGAGACCGCTTCCGGGTCGAGCGAGCCCGGGCTGGTTCGGACGTCGTGCGCGTCCTTCGGGACGACGATGAAGTGCGGCACGGCCGGTGCGGAGGCCGGCGCGGGCGTCGGTTGCGTCGCGCTCTTCTGAGGATGAGACGCGGCCTTCTGTGGGTCGCTCGTCGCCCGCACGGGCTCGGCGAGTCCGCCCGTCGCGAGCAGAAGCGTCAGAAAGAGCCGGAAGAGAACAGATCGCTGTCGTGCCGAAGGGGTCAGGCCGTCCGGGATGTGGATGGAACCACTCGGAAGGGTCACGAAAACCTCCTCCGCCCGTCGCGGGATCGCGGAATCATATTCCGTGCGCCACGCGAGCTGCGCGCATGGACCGCCGTCGTCGCGCCGGGAATGCTCAGGCGGAGACGACCCGCGACGGCCGAGGCGGCGCGCGGACGACGCCGGTCGGCCTCCGGACGAGCAGGCTCACGCGCGGAGCCCTTCGACGTGGCTCGTGGCGTCTTTCGCCGCCTCCTCGGGTGTCCCGCCGCGCTCGCGCGCGACGATGTAGGCGGCGTACCAGCCCGACCAGTGGTGCTTCGGAGCAGTCGGCTCGTACTGGCCGTGATGCTCCTCGGTCTCCCGCAGGAGCTCCGTCAGCGTCCCGACATCGGCGGTGAAGCCGCGGCCCGGAAGGCGAGTCTTGACCTCCTGGAGCAGCCAGCCGTTGCCGTCGGGATCGCGGAACGAGGCGAAGTTGCTGTACGGGCGGCCATGGGGGTCCGGGCCGGGGACGAGAGGTCCGCCGAAGACGTCGAAGTGGAAGACCTCGCTGACGTCGGCGCCGTGTCGGTTGAGCTCGGCGCGCGCGGCCTGGATGTCGGAGACCACGAGAAACAGGCTCTGCACCGAACCCGGCGCCGCCGTCGTGATCCCGCGGCCGAAGTGGATGGAGCAGGGCGATCCCGGAGGGGTCATCTGGATCGCGCGAAAGTCCCCGGCTCCGGCAAAGTCGGCGTCGAGCCGCCACCCCAGGCCTTCGTAGAAGCGCTTCGAGCGCTCGACGTCGGACACGGGAATGACGACCACTTCGAGCTTCAGGTCGACCGTGTGAGCGCTCGGGCTCTCCTTGGCGTGTTCGGTTTGTACTTGCGTGCTCATGAGGACCTCCTTGTTCGTGTTGGCGTGACCGTCGGGGCTCGCGGCATCAAGGCGTGTACCTGGTGAAGAGGAAGTCGCGAGTCTTGATCGGCTCGTGGCAGGGATAGCAGGTCGACATCTTCTTCGGGTCGGCCGGCTTGCCGTTCTGGTCGAACTGCGCATAGCCCCAGCCGCCCGTCGCGGCGTACTTCTTGGAGTCCTTGACCATGAACTGCAGATACCAGTCCGGCGGCGGCCCGGCGACGAAGGACTGGTCTCGGCCGAAGACCTTGTTGTTCTCCTCCGACGGGACGTAGGCCCACGCGATCCGCGCGATGATCGCGCCGTCCGGGAACGGAAGCTTTCCCTCCCGATACGCCTTGATCGCCAGGTCGTTGCCCAGGATCGCGCGGATGTCGTTGAGGGGGCCGGCCTCGTGCGCCACCGAGACCAGCTTCCAGTCGCGGTATCCCTCGGGAATTGTCCTGACGTAGATCTCCTGATCGGCGCGTCCCGTCCCGGGAGTCACGAGGGGGATGGCGCCGGTGACCGCTGCCACCCCAACGAGGAAGAGAGTGACACGTCTCATGGAGTGCCCTCCTTTGGATCAACGGCGGTGAGATTCGCGAGCATCCGGGCCAGGTCGACTTCCGCCTCCCGGGTCTGGAGTTCCCGGTTCATCGCCTCCTGGTTTCGACCCTGGATCGTCGGATCCACCTCCACCTGAATGAGAGTGACCAGATCGCGGACCAGCTCGGGTCCCAGAAGATCCATCGGCGGCGCGGCGATTTCTGCGAAGAGGACGTCTCCTTCCCGGCGGAAGACGAGCGTTTCGAATTCCATGGGCTATCGCAACGACTGGAACGCCGCGCGGAGATCGGAGACCAGGAGGTCCGGCTGTTCCCACGCCGCGAAGTGGCCGCCCTTGTCGTGCCTCCTGTAGAAGACGAGCTTGCTATACGCCTTTTCCGCCCAGCTCCGTGAGGGGACGTCGATGTCGTCCGGGAAGGCGCTGACGCCGACGGGGACGGAGACGTTCTTCGGAGCGAAGAAGGGCAGCTTGTTTTCCCAGTACAGGCGCGCCGAAGAGACGGCGGTGTTCGTCAGCCAGTACAGCGTGATGTTGTCGAGGATGTCGTCGCGCGTGAGGCCCTCGCTCTGGCCGTCGAAGACCCTGGAGATTAGACGGTAGCTCCAGATGTCGTGGTCGATAATCCAGGCCGCCAGGCCGACCGGCGAATCCGCGATCCCGTAGAGCGTCTGCGGACGGTTGCCCATCTCCCAGGCGTAGCCCAGGCCGTGCTTGTAGAAGAACGAGAGATGGTCGAATGCGTGCTGTTCATCGGCGGAGAGGCCGGACGGCGCCGGTGCGCCGGAGAAGGCGGCCCCGTCGATCTCGGGTGGGACCGCGCCCGCCATGTTTGTGTGGATTCCGATCAGCTCGGGTGCCGCCTGCGCGCCCATCTGGTCGGTGACGACCGCTCCCCAGTCGCCGCCCTGGGCGACGAACCGTTTGTATCCGAGGCGCTTCATCAGCACGACCCAGCTGCGCGCGATGCGGGCGGGGTCCCAGCCGGTCGCGGCCGGCTTGCCGGAAAAGCCGTAGCCCGGCATCGAGGGAATCACGAGGTCGAACGCATCCGCGGCGGTCCCGCCGTGTGCCGTCGGATTCATCAGCGGATCGACGATCTTCAGCTGCTCGAGGATCGAGCCGGGCCATCCGTGCGTGACGATCAAGGGGAGCGCGTCCCTCTCCTTCGACTTGACGTGGACGAAGTGGATGTCGAGCCCGTCGATCTCCGTGACGAACTGCGGGTGCGCATTCAGCCTCGCCTCGCACTTGCGCCAGTCGTAGTCGGTCGCCCAGTAGCGCGCGAGCTTCTGGATCGTCGCGAGCTGCACACCCTGCGTGTCGTCGGGGACCGTTTCCTTCTCGGGCCAGCGCATCGCCGCGACCCGTCGACGCAGTTCGATCAGCTCCGCCTCGGGGGCGGTGTAACGAAACGGGCGGAGCGAGGTGGGGTCTGCCGGGGCCTTGCGAAGCGCCGGCTGGCTGTTCGTCGTCTGAAGCTGATCCATGGGTGACTCCTCGTTGCTTGCAGCCCGGCGAGGCTGCGGGGCGAAAAACGCGAAGTGTTGCGGCAGCGTCGAACTACCGTTCACGGAATGGGGCATTGGGTCAGGGAGGGCGCAAGGGGGGCAAGGCCGGGATTTGAGAATTCACAGGCGCGAAAACAAATCGATCTCCTGTCCTCGGCGGGCCCGTCGCGGGCGGCGAGAAGCGGGGGCGCTGGACTCGAAGTCCGACGCGCGACGAACGTCGGGAAGCACGGGTCGAGAGCGCAGTCCGGACCGAGGGAAGAAGCGCGACCGCCGCGATGGGAGCCGGGCTCGGCCGCCGCCGAGTCCCCTTCTCACCGGACGCCTCCGGATCGGCCTCTCCCTTACCGGCAATGAGCCCATGTCCGCAAGGCAAGTCGCCCTCGCGCGCCGGCGGCCGCGAACCGGGAAGAAGCGCCTCGACCGGCTGCCAGCTCGTCGACTGAGTGCAAACCGCGGCGACCGAGAAATGCAGGGAAACGGATGCCCCGTGCGCGACTCGCTGAGGAAGTACGGCCACGAAAACCGCGGCGAGGATGAGACGCTGGGCCAAAGAGACAGCCCCTTCCGTAAAAAGTCGAGCCTATAGCGAAACGCTCGAATCGCGCTAATCGCTCGTTCGGAGCGCGCGCATGCGCGCTTCACACGGGGTGTGAACGCCTCGTTAAGGAAGAGTTCCCGCGTCCGGCTCGAGCGCGTAGGCGACGCCCGGCGCCGTCCGAAACTCGATCAGATTGCGCGCGGGACGGGAGACCCCGATCGTCTTCCCGCCGGACGTGACACGCAGTGCCTGCGCCGCGCGGACCCGACACGTTCCGGCCTGAGAGGCCGCGATCGTGGCCCTCGTGAGCGCGCCGCCCTTCCACGCGAGGCCGACCTCGTAGCCGCCGCGCGCCCGTAGCCCCTCGATTTCGCCGTCGCCCCACCCTTCCGGCAGCGCCGGAAGTAGAAACAGCTCGTGCTCGTGGGACTGGAGGAGTATTTCGGCGATCGCCGCCGTCATGCCGAAGGAGCCGTCCACCTGCATCGCGTTCGAGCAGATCGAGAACAAGCTGTCCGTCGTGTAGTGGCGAACCGCGTACACGAAGTTCTCGAGCGCGCGCGTACCGTCGTCGAGCCGCGCCCACGCCGCCGTTTTCCAGGCCGAGGACCAGCCATTGCCTTCGAGCCCCCGCTGCTCGAGGACCCTTCGGGCCGCCTCCGCGAGCGCGGGCGTCCGGCGCGCCGAGATCTGGTTCCCGGGATAGAGGCCGTAGAGGTTGGAGATGTGGCGGTGGCTCTTCTCCCGCTGGGGCCAGTCGTCCAGCCACTCCTGGAGAGTCCCGTCGCGCCCGACCTGCATCGGCGCGAGCCGCGCTCGCGTCTCGAGCAGCTTCGCGCGGAAGTCGCGGTCCACGTCCAGCACGGCGGCGGCGTCCGCCACCTCGGTGAAGAGATCGCCGAGGATCTGCATGTCGATGGTGGATCCGGCGACCAGCGTCGTGCCGGTGCTCATGCTCCCGGTCACCTCGTCGAAGAATGAGTCGTTGCCCGGAGCGAGCGGGAAATTCTCGGGCGACGTGGACGGGTTGGTCACGAGCCAGCCGCGCCGCGGTTCTCTCACGAGGAAGTCCAGGAAGAACTCGGCCGAGCCCTTCATGACCGGGTAGTACTCGCGCAGGAAGTCGCGATCGCCCGTGAACAGGTAGTGCTCCCAGAGGTGCGTGCACAGCCACGCGCCCGCCGTCGTGAACGCGCCCCAGCTCGGGCCGTCCATCGGAGCGGCGACGCGCCAGATGTCCGTGTTCTGATGGAGGACCCAGCCCCGCGCGCCGTAGTGCTCTCGGGCGACGCCGGCGCCCTGATCGGACACCTCGCGGATCAGCCGGAAGAGCGGCTGCGCCGTCTCGGAGAGGTTGCCGACCTCGGCGGGCCAGTAGTTCATCTGGAGGTTGATGTTCGTCGTGTACTTCGAGTCCCACATCGGATTCATGTCCGTGTTCCAGATGCCCTGGAGGTTCGCCGGCTGCGTACCCGGCCTCGACGAGGAGATCAGGAGATAGCGCCCGAACTGGAAGACGAGCGCCGCGAGGTCGGGATCGTTCGCCCCGTCGAAAGCCTTCAGCCGCTCGTCGGTCGGAAGGTTCGAGCTCGCCGTCTTCCGGAGCCGGATGCTCACGCGCCGAAACAGGCGCTGGTGTTCCGCGACGTGCGCCGCCCGGAGCTCGTCGAACGACTTTCCAGCCGCGGCACGAAGCGCGTCGTCGACGCGCTTCGCCGGATCCGCGCTCACGTCCCTGTAGTCGACGAAGCTGGTGGCCGCCGCGACGAGCAGGAGCACCTCGTCCGCGCCGCGAACGATGAGCGTGTCGTCGACGACCTTCATCTCTCCGCCTCGCGGGATCGCCCGGAGCTTCGAGACGTAGCGGAGCCGGCCCTCGACGCCGAGGTAATCCGCCGACTTGCCCCGGACGATCAGACCGTCGCCGCCGTTCCCGTCCATCCGGAAGTAATCGGTGGCGTAGTTGGAATGCGCCTGGTTGCGCTCGCCGCGGAGCTGCGCGGAGAATGACACGCTCCCCGGCTCCGAGGCGGTCAGCCGCACGACGATGGCCTGGTCGACCGGGCTGACGAAGACCTCGCGCCGGAACCGGACGCCGCCGGACTCGTACGTCGTGGTGACGATCGCGCTGTCGAGGTCGAGCTCGTTGCGGTACGTGGAGCTAGACACCTTTCCTGCGTCCGGGAACTTCAGAACCAGAGCGCCGAGCGACTGATACTTCTGCTGCTCGACGGGGTAACCCATGAGGGACCGCCCGAGGAGCCGGTGCGCGCCGACGAGATCTCCGTCGAAGATCAGACGGCGGACCTCGGGCAGAGACCGGGAGCCCCCCTCGACCGTGGTCGAGTACGGTCCACCCGTCCAGTACGTGTCCTCGTTGATCTGGATCCGCTCCTCGTCGGTTCGCCCGAAGACCATCGCTCCGAGGCGGCCGTTGCCGACCGGCAGCGCGTTCTGCCATTTCTCCGCCGGGTGCGCGTACCAGAGCCGGGGCGGCGCAGGCTCGGGAGCGGCGCTGGCGGCGCCCGCCCCGCGCGGGCATGACGCCGCGAGACAGACCGTCAGCACGGTCCGCAGAACGAAGCCGCGGCGGCGTGAACTCGGTGGGATGAGCGGTAGCCTACCGCCGTCCATCCTTAAAGAAGAGATTTCGAACCGCGACCCGCCGGGTCCTCACGGATATAAATGGTCCATCGGGATGCGACCGGCCCTTCCCGCGGCCCGGCCTTTGCCGTACGCGCTCGAAACGACGAGGAGAGCTGTTCGATGCGAGCATTTCTAGCGGCCTTCCTGCTGGCACTGGTCGCCGCGGGCGCCCCGGCGCGGCAATCCACCGCCGCCACCGCGAAACCGCCCGTCCCCAAGGCGGACCAGGCGCCGAGCCCTGCGGCGCTGATCGCGCGCGCGAAGCCGCTCGAGCTGGACACGGCTTACGTCCCCCCACCTGGAGACGCGCTGGTGCACTACGCGGCCGGCTTCGCCAAGGTGATGTGCTCGGCCGTGTTCATCACCGGGCTCGATCCCGAGTTCGCGGCGGAGGACGTCGGCTACTTCACCGCCCCGTACGAGGTGCGCGCGAAGCTCGGCAAGCCGTCCGTCGATCGCGAGCACAAACGCGTGCGCGTCGAGGTGCCCGGCGGACCGACCCGCACGGCCGTCTACCTGGGCGACCAGGGCTGCGTGACGCTTCCGGTCGGTAAGGACTCGGTCGGCTTCAAACCGGCCCGGCTCGAGACTCGCTTGCCCGACGGCCTCAAGCAGGCCTGGCCGATGGGCGACGCTCTGTCGAATGCACCGGTCCCCTCCGGAGTCGACCTGGCGAAGCTGAGGCAGGCGGTCGATGCCGCGTTCGATCCTCCCGAGGCGAAGACGGC
>Ga0157375_10004506_pt1 | contig 12112 bp, 15 predicted proteins | sample M35metaG_FD_115311 | JGI IMG/M metagenome (GOLD analysis project Ga0157375, IMG submission 115311) | Miscanthus rhizosphere microbial communities from Kellogg Biological Station, Michigan, USA - M3-5 metaG | ecosystem: Host-associated > Plants > Roots > Rhizosphere > Soil | place: USA: Michigan...
AACGTCACCGCGAAAAGGAGGGTTTGCTTGGCAGTCTCTATTACGATGAAAGAGCTTTTGGAAGCTGGCGTTCACTTCGGTCATCAGACCAAGCGCTGGAATCCGAAGATGAAGAAGTACATCTTCGGCAAGCGCAACGGGATCTACATCATTGACCTTCAGAAGACGCTCAAGCTCTTTAAGGAAGCTTCCGCGTTCATCTCGGACCTCGCGTCCCAGGGAAAACGCATTCTGTTTGTAGGCACCAAGCGCCAGGCGCAGGATGCCATTCTCGAAGAGGCCAACCGCTGCGGCATGTTCTACGTGAACAACCGCTGGCTCGGTGGGACGCTCACGAACTTCACCACCGTCCGCAAGTCGATCGAGCGCCTCAAGGAAATCGAGGCGATCACCGGCGATACCGATAAAGAGATGTCGAAGAAGGAGCGCGCCGCCCTCGACCGTGAGCGCGAAAAGCTCCTCAAGAATCTCATCGGCATCCGCGAGATGGACGGCCTTCCGGACGCGCTCTTCGTGATCGATCCGAAGAAGGAGTACATCGCCATCCAGGAAGCCAAGAAGCTCGGCATTCCGGTGGTGGCCATCGTCGACACCAACTGCGATCCGGAGGACATCAACTTCGTCATCCCGGGGAACGACGACGCCATCCGCGCGATCCGTCTGTTCACGCAGAAGATCGCCGATGCCGTGCTCGAAGGCTACAACCTCGCCGAGGAGAAGTTCATCGGCGTGGAGGATAAGGGCGAGGCCTCCGAGGCCGCCGCTCCGATTCCGGCCGAGACCGCCGAAGCGATGAGCGCTCCGGCCGTTTCCTAGTTTCACCAAGACGACTTCCACCTGGAGCGCCGGCTGCCCGATCGAGGCAGACGGCGCTCTTGTATCAAGGAGATTTCAGATGGCACAAGTTACTGCAGCAATGGTCAAGGAACTGCGCGAGCAGACCGGCGCCGGGATGATGGACGTCAAGTCCGCGCTGACCGAGGCCGATGGCAACATGGAGGAGGCCACCAAGATCCTCCGCAAGAAGGGCCTGGCCGCCGCCGGCAAGAAGGCCGGCCGCGTCACCGCCGAAGGCGCCGTGACCGCGTACGTCGGCGACAACGCCGGCGTGCTCGTCGAGGTCAACTGCGAGACCGATTTCGTCGGCCGCAACGAGAACTTCCGCCACTTCGCGGAGGAAGTCGCCAAGGTGATCGCCCAGAGCAAGGCCGATTCGGTCGATGCCCTCAACAACGAACCGTGGCCGGGAGATGCGGAAAATCCGACGGTCGGGCAGAAGGTTCTGGCCATGATCGGCTCGATCAAGGAGAACATTTCCATCCGCCGCTTCGTCCGCTACGAGAGCGCCGCCAACGCCGTCTTCTCGTCCTACATCCACGCCGGCGGCAAGATCGGCGTGCTCGTCGAGCTCGTCGCCACCAGCGGCGACAAGAGCGCGCGCATGAACGAGATCGCCAGGGACGTGGCCATGCACATCGCCGCCGCGGAGCCGCGCTTCATCCGCCGCGACGAAGTGACGCAGAAGGATCTCGACACCGAGCGCGAGATCGCCCGCGACGCCGCCGCCAAGTCCGGCAAGCCGGAGAACATCGTCGAGAAGATGGTCAGCGGCAAGATGGACAAGTTCTACGGCGAGGCCTGCCTCCTCGAGCAGCCCTATATCCGCAACGACAAGCAGACCGTGAACGAGTACCTGGCGGCGTCGGGCAAAGAGTCCGGCTGCGCCTACACGGTGACCCGTTTCACCCGCTACAAGCTGGGCGAAGGCATCGAGAAAAAGAGCGATGACTTTGCCGCGGAAGTGGCGAGCTACATGAAGTAGCAAGCGTAGCGCCGCCGGCTTGGCGGCTGGATCGCCAGCGGCTCGCTGGCGGTTTTCGCCCTTGCCGCCGAGCCGGCGGCGGTCCAGCCGGCGGGTCGCCGGCGCTACGCTCAGACGCCTGTCTTTGTTGTATAAGACTTCGCCAATGCCGCCTCGCTACAAACGTATCCTTCTCAAACTCTCTGGTGAAGCGCTCATGGGTGGGCGGCGCACCGGAATCGATCCCGACACCATCGCCCGCATTGCCGACGAGATCGTCGACGTGCATCGCACCGGCGTTCAGATCGCCATCGTCATCGGCGGCGGCAACATCTTTCGCGGCGTCACCGCGGCCACCGAGGGGATCGACCGCGTGGCCGGCGATCACATGGGGATGCTAGCCACCGTCATCAACGCCATCGCCATGCAGGACGCGCTGGAGCGCCGCGGGGCGCAGACCCGCGTCACATCCGCAATCACGATGGCCGAGGTAGCCGAGCCGTTCATCCGTCGCCGGGCCATTCGCCATCTCGAAAAAGCGCGCATCGTCATCTGCGCGGCCGGCACCGGCAACCCCTACTTCACCACCGACTCCGCCGCCGCGCTGCGCGCCAGTGAGCTGAAGTGCGAAATCATCTTCAAGGCTACGAAGGTCGACGGCATTTACACCTCCGATCCCGAGCTCGACCCGACCGCCACGAAGATCCCGCACGCCACGTATCAGCGCGTGTTGGCCGAGCGCCTGCAGGTGATGGATGCCACGGCCATCGACCTCGCCCGCGGCAGCTCGATTCCGATCTATATTTTCTCGCTGCGCGAGCCGGGCAACATCCGCCGCGCTCTCCTCGGCGAGGACATCGGCTCCATCGTGAGCGATTGATTTGACGTGAGGAACTTATGATCAACGACGTAATCAAAGACGTGCAGCACCGCATGCACGGCGCTCTCGAGGCGCTGCATCGCGAGTTCAAGACCCTTCGTACCGGCCGCGCCAACGCCTCGATGCTCGACGGCATCGTGGTCGATTACTACGGCACGCCGACGCCGATTTCCCAGGTGGCGTCGCTCAAGGTCCCCGAGGCATCGATGATCGTGGCCGAGCCGTGGGACAAATCGATGGTCTCCGCCGTCGAGAAAGCGATCCGCAACGCCGACCTCGGTTTGAATCCAGCGACGGACGGCAAGGTGATTCGCATCCCCATCCCGCAGCTCACCGAGGAGCGGCGCAAGGAGCTGGTGAAGACCGCGCATCACATGTCGGAGGAGGCGCGCACCGCCATCCGGCAGGTGCGGCGCGACGGCAACGACAAGCTGAAGAAGATGCTCAAAGGCCACGAGATTTCCGAGGACGATGAACGCCACGCCCTCGACGAAATCCAGAAGATGACCGACAAGCACATCGACGAAGTTGGCAGCATCCTGAAGAGCAAAGAAGTCGACATCATGGCGGTGTGATGCGCGGTTGCGGGGTTACGAGGTTGCGCGGTCTCCCGGTGCTTGCGCCAAACCTGTTTGAAGCCTTTGCCACGCCCTTCCGTCGAGAGTCCTTCTCCTCCCGCGGTTTTTTGCGGGGGGAGAAGGTGGCGAAGCCGGATGAGGGGGGCGTACACCCGACTTTCCAGACACCGTCTGAGAAATGTGGTCTCTCCAATGCCTGACGACGAACGCGTGCTCGTCATCATCCCCGCTGCCGGAAGCGGCGTGCGCTTCGGTGGCGACGTGCCGAAACAGTTTCTGCCGCTGGGCGGTAAGCCACTGGTGCAACGCGTCGTCGAGCGGTTCCTGTTCGATGCCGTGGTGACGCGCGTCGTCGTACCGGTGGCGGACATGTTGTTGAGCGCCGTCAAGACCGCGCCGGGCGATCGCGTGCAGTTCGTTGCCGGTGGCGCTACACGGTTGCAATCGGTGATGCGCGGTCTCGAAGCCGCGGGCGGAGAGTTCGATCTCATCGCCATCCACGACGCCGTCCGCCCGTTCTTTTCGCTCGATACCTTTCACGCCACGCTCGACGCCGCGCGCACGCATGGCGCTGCGTTTCCCGGCATGCCGCTTCCCGACACGGTGCATCAGATCGCGGATGACGCCATCGCCTCGACGCCCGATCGCAGCGTGCTCGTTGCCGCGCAGACGCCACAATGTTTCCGCGCCGGCGTGCTGCGCGATGTGATCGAGCGCGCCGCGCGCGAAGATGCCGACGCCACCGACGAAGCCGGGCTGGCGGCGAAGTACGGCCATCGCGTTCAACTCGTTCGCGGCGACTCGATGAACTTCAAGATCACGCGCCCCGAGGATCTGGTGATGGCCGAGCGGATTTACGCCGAATGGGGCGGGGAGAGCGACGCATGATCCGCGTCGGCCAGGGCATCGACGTTCACGCCTTCGATGAAGCACGCCCGCTGATCCTCGGCGGCATCCGCATCAGCGAAACCGGTGGTCTCGCCGGCCACTCCGACGCCGACGCCGTCCTCCACGCCATCACCGACGCTCTCCTCGGCGCCGCGGGCGCGGGCGACATCGGCCAGTACTTTCCATCCGACGACGCGCGCTGGAAGAATGCCGACTCGACGATCTTTCTCGCCGAGGCCAAGCGCGTCGTGATCGAGATGGACGCTGACATCGCCAACATCGACATCACCATCATCGCCGAGAAGCCGAAGCTTGCTCCGTTCCGCGATGCCATCCAGGCCAATATCGCCAAACTCCTCGACCTGCCAGCCGGTCACGTCAACGTGAAAGCGACGACGACCGATCACCTCGGCTTCATCGGCCGCGCCGAGGGGATTTGCGCGATGGCGATTGTGTTGATCACCACACCATGATCCGCGTCCGCTTCGCTCCATCGCCCACCGGCCACCTCCACGTCGGCGGCGCGCGCACGGCCATCTTCAACTGGTTGTTCGCGAAGCATCACGGCGGGACGTTCATCATTCGCGTCGAGGACACCGACCAGGCGCGGTCGACCGCGGAGTCGGAAACGATGGTGCTCGACGACCTGCGGTGGCTCGGCCTCCTGTGGGATGAAGGTCCGGATATCGGCGGCCCGCATGCGCCGTACCGGCAGTCGGAGCGCGTCGCCAGGTACGGCGAGGTGGCTCGTGCGTTGATCGCGCGCGGGATTGCCTATCGCTGCTATTGCACCGAGGACGAGCTGGAGGCGAAGCGCAAGATTGCCGAAGCCGAGAATCGTCCGCCGCACTACGACCTCAAATGCTGGATCGATCGCCGCGACGACGAGACTGCGCCGCATGCGATTCGCTTCCATGTTCCCGATGACGGCGATGTCACCATCGACGACGCCATCCGCGGCGAGGTGACCTGGAAGCGCGAGTCGCTCGGCGATTTCATCCTCGTCCGCTCCGACGGTTTGCCGACCTACAACTTCTCCGTCGTCGTCGACGACCACGACATGGAGATCACCGACGTCATCCGCGCCGAGGAGCATCTGACCAATACGCACCGCCAGGTGCTGATTTACCGCGCGATGGCTTGGCCGATCCCACGATTCGCGCACGTCTCGCTCATCCTCGGGCAGGATCGGACCAAGCTCTCCAAACGCCATGGCGCGACGTCTGTCTCCGCGTACGCCGAAGCGGGGTTCCTTGCCGATGCCATGGTCAATTACCTCACGATGCTCGGCTGGTCGGCGCCAGACGGGCGGGATGTGTTTGACCGCGACTACGCCATCGCCAACTTCGCGCTCGATCGCGTCAACTCCGCACCGGCGGTATTCGATCCGCAGAAATTCGAGTGGCTCAACGGCCAGTACATTCACTCGATGAGCGCGTCCGCCTTATTGCCGCTGGTCGTGAATGCGACCGGCTTCGATGCGCCGTGGCTGGAAGAAGCCATCGACGTGGTGAAGACCTCGGTGCATCTGCTGCCGCAGTTCCGCGAAGCCGTCCGCTTCGTGACCGATTACGCGCCGCCGGAAGTCGATCGCGGCTTTGCCACCGCCGTTGCCGCCGATTTGCGCGAGCACGGCGAGCCGCGCGATGCCGACGCCGTCAAAGCCATGAACGACCGGCTCAAGAAATCGACCGGCCTCAAAGGCAAAGAGCTCTTCATGCCGTTGCGATTGATGCTGACCGGAATGGATCATGGCCCCGAGCTCGTGCGCGCCATCCCGCTGCTGGCGCGCGCCGGCGAGTCGGATCCGCGCGTGCTCGGGCCGCTCGCACGCGTCGAGCTATGTATTCGCTGATCCGTAAGCTGCTTTTCCTGCTCGACGCCGAAGATGCGCACGAATTCACCGTGCGCCAGATGATCGCGCTGCAGAACATCCCAATCGTCCTGCGCGCCATCGAACGCTATTGCGCACCTCCCGAAAACGCGCGCCGCGAAGTGATGGGATTGAGTTTCCCGTCCCCCATCGGCATCGCCGCCGGCTTCGACAAGAACGGATTGCTGATGCCGATGCTCGCCGCCCTCGGCTTCGGCTTCGTCGAAGTGGGCACCGTGACGTTACGACCGCAGCCCGGCAATCCGCGCCCCCGCCTCTTCCGCTACCCGGAGCACAAGGCGCTCATCAACCGCCTCGGTTTCAACAACGATGGTGCCGACACAGTCGCCGCGCGATTGAAGTCGTGGCAGCGCACAATCCCGCTCTTCGTCAACATCGGCAAGAACCGCGATGTCCCGATCGACGCCGCCGCCGACGACTACGGCGCATGCGCAATGAAACTCGCCCCCTTCGCCGACGCCGTCGTCGTCAACCTGTCGTCGCCCAACACGCCGTCGCTTCGGGAATTGCAGCGTCCCGAGCACCTCGAGCGTATCCTCACCGCCGTCGGCCCCGCACTGGTGAAAATCGCTCCGGACATCGATGACGAATTGCTCGCGGAAATCTGCGACGTCTGCCTCAATCGCGCCCGCGGCATGATCTGCACGAACACCACAATCGCTCGCCCGTTCCCTGCAACCGAGACTGGCGGTCTTTCCGGCGCGCCGCTCATGGAGCCATCAACATCAGTTCTCGCCCGCGTTCGCAAGCGCGTTGGCCCGACGTATCCACTCATCGGTGTCGGCGGCATTTGCACGGCTGATGATGTGCGCGAGAAGTTTGGCGCAGGGGCTAGCCTGGTTCAGGTGTATACGGGGTTCATCTATGAAGGACCGCTGCTGGCGAAGCGGCTGGTGCGATCAAAACGTTAACCACAGAGACACGGAGGTCACGGAGAGTCTTCTGCGATCTCCGCGCCTGTGGTTAATCAACCTTGAGTCCTCTCACAAGCTAAACTCCCCGCCGTGATCATCTACGGCGTCAATCCCATCCTCGAGGCCATTCGCTCGCACCCCGAGCGGATTCGCTACATCGGCATTGCGCGGGAGGAATCGGCGCGGCATCAGAGGCTGATCGGGGAGGCCAAGCGGGCGGGGGTGGCGGTGCGGAATCTCGCGGGCGACCAGATCGACCGGTTGGCGGGGCGCGGGGTGCACAACGGGGTCGTGGCCGAGGTTTCGGAGACCGCGTATGCGGACTTCGATGATGTCGTGGCGAATGAGGCCACGAACTTCGTGCTGATCGTCGACTCCATCACCGATCCGCAGAACTTCGGGGCCATCCTTCGGGTGGCAGACGGTTTCGGGGTCGATCTGGTAGTCATTCCGCAACATGACAGTGTCGGGCTCACGCCGGTTGCTGTCAAAGCCTCTGCTGGTGCCTCGGAATGGGTGCAGGTGGCGCAGGTGACCAACCTCTCGCGCGCTATCGAGACCCTCAAGGCGGCCGGCTACTGGATCTACGCCGCCGCCGAGAAGGGTGACCGGCCGGATGCCATCGACTTCCGTGGCAAGGTCGCCCTCGTCGTCGGGAATGAGGGGAAAGGCGTCCGCCGGAACGTGCTCGAGCACTGCGATCGGGTCGTCACCATCCCGATGAGCGGGCACGTCGAATCGTTCAACGTGGCTACGGCCACCGCCGTGCTCTGCTATGAGATCCGGCAGCAGCAGGGCGGATCGGCGAAATAACCCCCTCTTGCGTCCCGTTTGGCCCTCTGCTATAACCCGCAGTTCCTCGGCCTCCGCCGTCTGAGCTTCATATCCATGCTTAGCGTCGACAGGCTGTTTGTGTCTTTGAAATCACGCGGTTTGGCGCTGGCATAGCTCAGTTGGTAGAGCAGCTGATTTGTAATCAGCAGGTCGCGGGTTCGAGTCCCGTCGCCAGCTCCAGCAGAAGTCCCAGCAGAGTCGATGTACGGAGAGTTGGCTGAGCGGTCAAAAGCAGCAGACTGTAAATCTGCCGGGCCACGCCCTACGAAGGTTCGAATCCTCCACTCTCCACCATTTTTTTCAGGTCTCAGAAGCAAGCGGGAGTAACTCAGTTGGTAGAGTCACAGCCTTCCAAGCTGTTGGTCGCGGGTTCGAGCCCCGTCTCCCGCTCCAAGTCGCAGAGAAGCAAGCCCTCTTAGCTCAGGGGTAGAGCACGTCCTTGGTAAGGACGGGGTCGCGAGTTCAACTCTCGCAGAGGGCTCCATCTAACGTTCACAAGCGGAGTAGCAAAACATGGCGCGCGCAGGCAGAGAAATCATCACGCTTCAATGTACCGAGTGCAAACGTCGGAACTACACGACGACGAAGAACAAGAAGACCATGACGGAGAAGCTGGAACTGAAGAAGTTCTGCCGTCACGACCGGAAGCACACTCCCCATCGGGAGTCGAAGTAAGGCGTAGCACGTATCCTGAGGCGGCAACGCGCGCCGAAGGATCTTTGGAATAAGTCGCTTTGAGCCCGCTTTTGCAGGCTTTTGCGGCACTTGCAGGCCAATAGCTCAACTGGCAGAGCAGCGGTCTCCAAAACCGCAGGTTGGGGGTTCAAATCCCTCTTGGCCTGCCAACATCTCAGCATCCAGCGTTCAGCTCCCAACCTTCGCCGGCGACAACGAGCCGAGGAAGGCTGAGGGCTGAAAGCTGTCAGCATTTCGGGGTATCGATGGAATCAGACAAAGAAAACTCAGTCATCGCCAGGCCGCGCGAGTGGTGGCTGTCCACCCGCGACTTTTTTCGCGACACCAACTCGGAGATGAAGAAGGTCACCTGGCCTGCTCGTCCCGAAGTGGTCGGCACGACCGTCGTGGTCATCATCTCCACGCTCATTTTCGCGGTCTACCTCTGGGGATGTGACGTCCTCTTCTTCAAGATGATCGACTTCCTCTTCACCAGGTTCGGAGCTGGCACCTAGCAATGGTCGAAACCGCGCAGAAGCAGTGGTACATCGTCCATACCTACTCCGGTTTCGAGGAGCGGGTGCGGGAGAACCTCAACCAGCGCATCGAAGCCCTCGGCATGCGGGGCAAGTTCGGCGAGATCAAGATCCCGACCGAAACGCTCATCGAGATGAAGGGCGGCAAGAAGCGCGAGGTGCAGCGCAAGTTCTTCCCCGGCTACATCCTGGTCGAAATGGACATGGCCGACGACGCCTGGCACCTCGTCAAGAACACGCCGAAGGTCACCGGCTTCGTCGGAACCGGCAAGAAGCCGACGCCGCTGACGCCGGAAGAAGTCGATCAGATCCTGACGCAAGTCGTCACCACCAAAGAGAAGCCGAAACCGAAGCACGTCTACGAGCACGGCGAGCATGTCCGCATCATCGACGGGCCGTTCTCCAACTTCACCGGCGTGGTCGAAGAGGTCAATCTCGATCGCAACACCCTGAAGGTCATGGTCACGATCTTCGGCCGTTCCACACCCGTCGAGCTCGACTTCATCCAGGTCTCGCGTTTCGATCCGAGCGAAGAGGGTGGCGGCGGCGCGGCAGCACAGAAACGATAGTTTTCAAAGGACTCAGAGATGGCTAAGAAAATCACCGGATACATCAAGCTCCAGATTCCCGCCGGCGCGGCGACCCCGGCTCCGCCGGTCGGCCCGGCCCTCGGCCAGCACGGCGTGAACATCATGGAGTTCTGCAAGACCTTCAACGCGCGGACTCAGGGGCAGCAGGGGCTGATCATCCCGGTGGTCATCACCGTCTTCTCCGACCGCACGTTCACCTTCATCACCAAGACGCCTCCCGCGGCGATCCTGCTGCTCAAAGCGGCCGGGATTCCCACAGGCTCGGGCGTGCCGAACAAGACCAAGGTCGGCAGCGTCACCAAGAAGCAGGTCGAAGAGATCGCCAAGACCAAGATGCCCGACCTGAATGCGGCGTCGCTCGAAGCGGCCGTGAAGACGGTCGAAGGGACGGCGCGCTCGATGGGTTTGGAAGTTACTGGGTAGCGAGGTCTCGCGGTTACGCGGTCGCGCGGGGTTTTGCCGCGAGACTGCGAGACCGCGCAACCCCGCGACCATGAAAGTCGCGCCGGCGCGTGGCCGGTGCAAACAACAGAAGTAGGAGGTGGGACTTGTGCCCGCCGCTAGAACTACGGAGGTGAAATTGGCCAAACACGGCAAGAAGTACCGTGCAGCGTTCGAGAAGGTCGAACAGCGGCCGTACCTGTTGGATGAGGCGTTCGGTCTGCTCAAGCAGATCGCCTTCGCAAAATTCAATGAGACGGTCGAACTGTCGATGCTTCTCGGAGTTGATCCCAAGCACGCCGATCAGATGGTCCGCGGTACCACCGTGCTCCCGCACGGAACCGGACAGTCGAAGCGCGTGCTCGTGATCGCACAGGGCGACAAACAGCGCGAGGCCCAGGAAGCAGGCGCTGACATGGTTGGCGGAGACGACATCGTCGAGAAGATCCAGGGCGGCTGGACCGATTTCGATGCCGTCATCGCCACGCCGGACATGATGCGTTCGGTCGGTAAGCTCGGCAAAGTCCTCGGACCTCGGGGTCTGATGCCGAACCCAAAGACCGGCACCGTCACGTTCGACGTCGCCAAGGCAATCTCTGAGATCAAAGCCGGTAAGGTGGAGTTCCGCGTCGACAAGACGTCGATCATTCACGTTCCGGTCGGAAAGATCTCGTTCTCCGCGGACCAGCTCCGCGACAACGCGGCCAGCATCATCGCCGCGGTGCGCAAGGCCAAGCCGCCCGCGGCGAAAGGCAAGTACGTCCGCACCATCTACATCTCGTCCACGATGAGTCCTTCGATCTCGATCGATCCGACCGTGGCCGAGTCGAAGGCAGAGTAAGGAGGGAGCATGAATCGCGAAGATAAAGCAGCAGCGATCTCGAGCTCGGCGAAGGCATCGGCAAAGCCACGAACGCGTTCGTGATCGCCTTCAAAGGCATCACCGTTCCTCAGGTCACCGAACTGCGGCGCCAGGTCCGCGACACCGACTCGACCTACGTCGTGGTCAAGAACACCCTGGCCCTCATCGCGGTGAAAGACTCGCCGCTGACGGCTCTCAAGGACCAGTTCAGCGGCCCGACCGCCGTTGCGTACAACCGCACCGACGCCGTGGCCCTGGCCAAGGCGCTGACCAAGTTCGCCAAAGACGTTCCGGCGATCTCGTTCAAGGGCGCCATGCTCAACGGGCAGATCGTGCCGGCGGACCAGATCCAGAACATCGCCAACCTGCCGTCGCGCGAAGAGCTGATCGCAAAGCTCCTCTACGTCATGCAGGCGCCGATCCGCGGATTGGCTACCGTGCTGCAGGCCAACATCCGCAACATCGCGGTCGTCCTCAGCGAGATCGCCAAGCAGAAGGGTGGCGGAGCCGGCGAGGCAGCCGAACCCGAGGCAGAGGCAAACGCTTAGTAAGAATTCGCGCTTTGCCTTGTCGGCCTGGCGCATGAGATCGAACGAATCAACACTATTTGGAGGCTGAAATGGCTATTTCGACTGAAGATTTTGTGAAGCAGATTGAGACGATGTCGGTGCTGGACCTTTCGAACCTGGTCAAGGCACTGGAAGACCGCTTCGGCGTGTCGGCTGCCGCGGCTGCGCCGATGGCGGTTGCAGCGGGCCCGGCAGCAGCCGCGGCTCCGGTCGAAGCACAGACCGAGTTTGCCGTCATCCTGAGCGACGTCGGTGACAAGAAGATCAACGTCATCAAGGCAGTCCGCGAAGTGACGTCCCTCGGCCTGAAGGAAGCGAAGGACCTCGTTGAGGCCGCTCCGTCCACGATCAAGGAAGCGGTTTCGAAGGAAGAGGCCGACAACATCAAGAAGAAGTTCGAAGAGGCCGGGGCGAAAGTGACCATCAAATAGGCGGAAGCCGATTTGATGGTCATCCTGAGGCCGAGCAAGCCGAAGGATCTCCTGCGTACACAAGACTCATCCGGACGGGGCGGAATGTCCCGTCCGGAAATTGCTTTTTGTTGCATACGGTGAACGCCCACGCGTTCACACCGCGGAACCGGAGAGGGGGGGAGCGGCCCTTTCCACATGGTTCCACCTCCTGCGCATCAGTCATTCGCGTCGCCTGCG
>Ga0157375_10004509_pt1 | contig 12107 bp, 11 predicted proteins | sample M35metaG_FD_115311 | JGI IMG/M metagenome (GOLD analysis project Ga0157375, IMG submission 115311) | Miscanthus rhizosphere microbial communities from Kellogg Biological Station, Michigan, USA - M3-5 metaG | ecosystem: Host-associated > Plants > Roots > Rhizosphere > Soil | place: USA: Michigan...
CCGCAGAGCAGCCATTACCTCATCGTCGTCATAACCTTCGATCGTGCGCACGTCAGCGCCGTTGCATGCTGCCGCATAGGCGATGCACGAACGCGCGGGCGCGCCGTCGATCTCGACCGTGCACGCGCCGCACACCCCGTGCTCGCATCCCAGGTGAGTGCCCGTCAGCGCCAACTGCTCGCGCAGGAATTCCGCGAGCTGCAGGCGAGGCTCCACGTGCGCGGTCACCGGTTTTGAATTGACCGTGAGCCGGATCGTTTTTTTGCTGCTTTCAGTGTCACTCAAAGGCATACAGGCCCGTTACGCGCAGCGCGCCACTGCGCGCTGCAATGCGACGTGGTGTATGTGCCGCTGATAGGGATCGTCGCCGACGCCCGCGGCATCGACGGCTGCGTACGCGCGTTCCGCGTCGAACTGTCCGGCAATAGCAGCGGCGTCCGCGATGATGTGCGGCGCGCCGCGTGTGGCGCCGATTACCGCACGGCAGACACCGCGATCGGAATCGAGCAGCACGGCGCCGATGGCTTCGGCGAATTCTCCGGGCTTGCGGCAGAACTTGTAATGTCCCCAGCGTGCTTGCCCGGATAGTTTTGGAATGCGCACGCCCACCAGAATTTCGTTGTCCGCAAGCGCGGTGGAAAATGGCGCGGTGACGAAGTTTTCGATGCTGACTTCCCGACGCCCGGCAGGACCTTCGATCAATGCAACGCCGGATAACAGCATGAGCACGCTGACCCAGTCCGCTGCCGGGTCCGCATGGCACAGGCTGCCGCCGAGCGTGCCGCGATTTCTCACGGCGCGATATGCGATATCCGCGGCGACGGCCTGCATGAGTCCGCGCGTCGCGTCTGGCACGTGGCCATCTTCAATCGCAGCGTGCGTGGTGCAACTGCCGAGCGTGACGGTGTCGGCGCTCTCGCTCGTCTCGCGCAGTTCGGGAATGCCGCGCACGTCCACCAGCAGCGTCGGTTGCGCGAGGCGCAGATTGAGCATCGGCCCCAGCGATTGGCAGCCGGCGACGACTTTCGCCGTGCCATTGTCCGCAGCCAGCAGCTTGACGGCACTCGCAAGATCGCCGGGCGCTGCGTAATCGAATGCGACTGGCTTCATAGCGCGTCGCTGCGTCCCTTGCGCTTTGCTGCTGCGAGTGCAGCGAGTACTCTGCGCGGCGTGACGGGCGTTTCGGTTAGTTCCACACCGAGCCCGGCGAGCGCATCATTGACCGCATTGACGATCGCCGCGGGCGGCGCGATCGCGCCCCCTTCGCCGATGCCTTTTTGGCCGAACGCGGTGTACGGCGACGGCGTCTCCATGTGCACGATGCGTACCGCCGGCACTTCAGTCGCGCCGGGCAGCATGTAATCCGCAAGCGTTGAGGCCAGCGGTTGACCGGCGCCGTCATACGGCATCTCTTCATAGAGAGCGGTGCCGATGCCTTGCGCCGCCCCGCCATAAATCTGGCCGTCAACGACCATTGGATTAATAAGCGTTCCGCCGTCCTCCGCGATCACATAATCGAGTAGCTCGACATTGCCCAATTCCGTGTCAACCGCAAGCGCGACTGCGTGACACGCGTAGCTGAAAGTCCCGGTGTCCACTTGCGCCTTGTAACCGGCGGTCGTCTCGAGTCCGCCTGCGTGCACGTCGGGCGGCAGGAGCTGAGGCTGCCGATACCAGGTGTGTGCCACTTCGGCGAGCGTCATGCGCTTGTCGCTGCGCTCGATGCCGACTTCGCCGTCCCTTAGCGCAAGCTCCGCGATTGGCGCGCCAAGAAGGTACGCGGCGATGTGCTTGACGCGCTCGCCAATCTCTTTGCACGCTGTGGCCACGGCGCCGCCCGACATCACCGCGCAGCGCGAACCCCAAGTGCCGGTCGAGTATGGCGTCAGTGCGGTATCGCCGTGCACGACACGTACGTTGGCGGGGTCGATGCCGAGCGTCTCGTGAGCAATTTGCGCGAGCGTGGTCTCGAGGCTCTGGCCATGCGAATGCGCGCCGATGCGAAGTTCGAGCACGCCATCGGGTGAAAGGCGCGCCAAGCACTGCTCCCGGCCGGGCACCATTGGAATTCCCCAGCCGTGATACACCGAAGTGCCGTGCGCCGCCTGTTCGCAATACACTGCGACGCCAACGCCAATACGGCGGCCGTCCGGTTCATCTTGTTGTTGGCGCGCGCGCCATTTTGCGACGTCGAGCGCCGCGACTGCGCGCCGCACGGCTTCCGGATAGTCGCCGGAGTCGAAATGCTTTTTCGTGATGTTGTCGTAAGGCATCTCGTGCGGTTGCACGAGATTCGCGAGCCGCACTTCGTATGGCTCCCTGCCGGCTGCGCGCGCGACCGCGTCGAGTGCGACTTCGAGCGCAAAGCAGACGCCGGTGCGCGCGACGCCGCGATACGGCAGTATCCCCGGCTTGTTGGTGGCGACGGACCAGGTGTGGCAGCGATAGCGTTCCATTTTGTACGGCCCCGGCAGTATCGAGCCGACCTGCGCAGCTTCGAGGCATGCGGAAAAAGGGTAGAGCGAATACGCGCCCGAATCGACGGAGGCATCGCAATCGATCCCGAGTAGGCGTCCAGTGCCGTCCGCATACAAAGTGATGTCGTAGTCGTGCTCGCGGCAGTTGGCGTTGGCTGTGAGCTGCTCTCTGCGATCCTCAATCCATCGCATGGGACGCCGTAGATGCCGGGCCAGCCACGCCAAACAAATCTCTTCATTGAGCAGGATGCCTTTGTAGCCGAAACCGCCGCCGACGTCCGGTGCAATCACGCGTATCGATCCCTGATCGAGACCGAGGCATTCCGCCAATCCTGCGCGATTGATATGCGGCATCTGCGCGGAGCTGTGCATTTCGAGTTGATCCGTGCGGTCGATCCATTCGCAGACGACGCCGCGACCTTCGAGCGGCGACATTGCCTGTCGCGCTGTTCGCAGGTGCCGGCGTATCGTAATCGCGGCTGATTGGCGAATCGCGGATAGATCATCTTCGACCAGCGTCTCGAGAAAGACGTTGTCGCCCCATTCGTCGTGCACGAGCGCGGGCGGCCGGATGCGCGCTTCGACCATATCCACCACGGCGGGCAGCTCGTCATAATCGACTGTCACCTGCGCTGCGATGTCTTCCGCCTCTGCGCGCGTGGCGCCCACGCACATTGCCACCGTTTCGCCGACGTGACGCACCTTATCTTTGGCGAGGGGCCACAGGTTCGACGGCTTGAAACCTTTGAGCCCGGAGACCGCGCGGATAGGTTTCACGCCGGCCAAGTCCTGCATAATCCAGACTCGGTCTTCGAGTCCGGCCGGCTTCTCGATGGAGGTAATGCGCGCGTGGGCGACGGGCGCGCGCACGAAAGCAACGTCGAGCATGCCGCTGCGGCGTATGTCGCCGACGAATTGTCCGCGTCCGGCGAGGAATCGCGCGTCTTCTTTCCGGCGCAGCGAAGCGCCGACGCCTTTGCCAGTGATGCTAGACATCGAAATCCATTTTCATTGCTTCGAGATGCCCGCCGCTTTGATCACTTTCGCGTATTTGTCGATCTCCGCGCGAATGAAGGCTTCGAACGACTCAGGCGAGCCGCCGACGACTTCCAGCACCTCCTTGTTGAAGCGTTCGCGCATGTCAGGCATCTTGAGCACGGTGTCCACTGCAGCGTTCAGCCGGGCGATGGTTTCTTTCGGTGTTTTCGCCGCCGCCAGCAACCCGTACCAGTTTGTCGATTCGTAGCCTTTCACGCCCGACTCGTCGAAAGTCGGCACGGTGGGCAGCGCGGGCGAGCGCTTGAGCGTGCTAATGGCGACTGCGCGCAGGCGCCCTGCCTCGAAGTGCGGTATCAGGGAAGGCCCGCCACCGAAGGTCATGTGCACGTGTCCGCCGATAGCGTCGACGATCGCCGGGTTCACGCCCTTGTATGGGACGTGTTGGAGGTCTATCCGCGCCATCATGGCGAGCAGTTCGCCCGCCATGTGGTTCGAGCTGCCGAGTCCGCTCGTGGAATAGGTGAGCTGGCCGGGCTTCGCTTTTGCCAGAGCGATGAGTTCCTTCAGGTTGCGCACCGGCAGCGACGGATGTACCGACAGCACGTTGGCGCCCTTGAAGCACAGAACGACGGGATCGAAGTCCCGCAGAGTGTCGTACGGCGGATTGGCGAGGAAGCTCATGTTGATCGCGTTTGAGGCGCCGCCCATCAGCAGCGTGGTGCCGTCGGGCGCCGAGCGGATCACGTATTCGGATGCGATGTTTGTCATCGCGCCCGGTCGGTTCTCGACGATCATCTGCTGCTTCAGGATCGGCGACACCTTGTCGATCAGCGCGCGCGTCACGAAGTCGGTGTTGCCGCCGGGTGCAAAGGGATTGACGATGCGCACTATCTTGCCGGGATAGCTTTGGCCATTGGAGTAGAGAGGGAATATGCAGGCGCAGAGCACCGCAATCCCAAGGTGTCGCTTCATCAGTGCGCCTTGCGGTTGCGTGCGATCGTCTTGCGTACGCGGCTTGCCGGTTGCGCGCCGTTGCCCGATTTCGTCCGGTCGATGAGGCTGATGTAGAGCTTGACGCAATCGTTTCGATAGACAATTTCAGCGACGTAGATTGCAATACCTTTGCTGTCGGTGACGACGCAGTGGCATTCGGCCGTGGGCGCTCCGAGCGGAACGTGCAGCAGGTTGGCGGTAACGGGATCGGCGCTGCCGATGATCAGCGTCTGATGCGCGTGCTCGATGTCGACTCCGTCGAGCGTGGCGAGCACGGGCAGGGCCGTGTGCTCGCGAAACGCGTCGGGATTGCGCGCGTAGATGCTGCGTTCGAGGTGAACATTGACGACTGCATAGGGTGAGCCGTCCTTTAGCTGCACGCTGCGTATGAAAGCATAGTCGTGCGAGAGTTTGCCTTCGCTTGCTTGTAACGCCGGCAGCGCGGGCGGATTGTCGACCTTAATGAGTTTGAGTGTATTGTCCTTGATCGGTGTGATCAGCGATTTCCACGTTGTCTCGAGCTTGAGCCAACGTTTTTCCTGCAGCTTGTCGGCGACAAACGTGCCGCGGCCCTGTTGACGGTCGACGAGACCTTCGTTCTCGAGAATTTCGACCGCCTGGCGGACGGTGACGCGTGCGACCTCGAATTCGCGTTCCAGTCTTTCGAGCGTCGCAATCTTTTGTCCCGGTTGCCATAGTCCCGTTTCGATTCGCGAGCGCAGTGCCGAGGCGACTTGTATGTAGAGCGGGACCGGGCTGCGGGCGTAAGTGGTTTTAAGTTTCGACATACTGTTATTCTACTGATGAAACGACTTTGCAATCTCCTCACTGGCCTGTTGCAGCGCCGCTTCCTGCGCCTTGCGCAGCGCTACCGCCTCGCTCACTTCTACTGCGACGAAACGGATTGCGCGGCCGGGCCTGCGGCGCGCTACGACGGGAACGTCCGCTGAGATGACCGTCGCAATCTTCGGATAGCCACCCGTCGTCTGGTTGTCGACCATGAGCACGATCGGCTGACCCGACCCTGGAACCTGGACGGCTCCTGTCACGGTACCGTCGGAAATGATGTCGTGGCCTTTGACGTGCGCGAGCACCGGACCTGCGAGGCGATAGCCCATCCGATCAGCCTGGGGTGACACGGTATATGCAGACGCGAGGAACGTTTTTACCGCGTCAGCGGTAAAGCAATCGGCCTGCGGGCCGAGAACTACCCGGATGGGTTGATCAAGGGCGAGGTCAAGCGTGCATGGCAGTGTGGCCTCCGCGCGTTCGCTCGAGTCCGCCAGCTTCAGCGGTACGAAGTCGTTCTTTTGCAGGCGGCGGCCGTCAAATCCGCCTATGGCGCCGCGCACAAACGTCGACGTACTCCCAAGTACCGCCGGCACATCGGGACCGCCTTCGATAGCGAGATAGGCGCAGATTGAATCGCCGAGATTGCCGATCCGGAATATGTCATCGCGGGAAAGTCGCACGCTGGTACCGGCCGCAATGGTCCGTGCAGTGCCCGAGCGAACTTCGATGCGTGCATTGCAGCCGACAAGAGCGACCCTCACGGAACGGGCGAGCACTTTCAAAGCCGGTCCCTGGATGAGCATTTCGAGCGCCGGCGTGTCGGGTGAATTGCCCACGAGCGCATTCGCGAGGCGCAGGCTGATGCGGTCGAGCGGTCCGGAAGTCGGCAGGCCGACGTCCTGGTAACCGATGCGCCCGCGATCCTGTACGGTCGTAAAGAGACCGGGTGAGATTACTTCGAGCGCCCCCCTCATGTCATCGTCATCTCGCAAGGTACGCTGTACTCATCCGCTGCTACAGCTGTCCGAATGGTGTCGAATTCATGCGCGCTGACGGGTTCGAATTGGACCGCGTCGCCGGGACTCAATAAAGCAGGGCGAAGTGAGCGCGGATCGAAGAGGCGTATCGGTGTTGCGCCGATTAGATGCCAGCCGCCCGGACTTTCGATCGGATAGATTGCAGTCATTCCCGCCGCGATAGCGATCGAGCCGGCCGGCACGCGCACGCGCGGGTCGGGCCGCCGCGGCAGGACCAGCGCTCGGGGAACATCGCCCATGTAAGGATAGCCTTGCACGAAACCGATCATGTAGACGTGAAAGCGTGTGTCGCGATGCAGACGCACGACCTCTTCGGTGCTGAGGCCGGTACGTTGCGCTACTTCAGAAAGGTCTGGCGCGTGGCTTTCCGCGTAACAGGCCGGAATTCGCCACAGCTTTCGCGGTGCATTTTCTTCTCCGCCGCTATCGAGCAGTTTTTCGATCGCCGCAATCAGGCTCGCGCTGTCACTCACCAGCGGATCGTAGTGAACCATCAGCGAGCGGAACGTTGGGACCGTTTCCACCACGCCCGGCAGATTTGCTGCACGCACCTGTGCGCTCAGGCGCAGCACGCGATCATTCACGCTGCGATCGATGCGGTCGCCGAACTCGACGACTATTGCGGTATCGCCGGCGGGGAGAAACCGTGCACTCATTTTGCGGCGAGTTTAGCGCGTGTCGCTATTGTTGTCGTACTATTATTAGTATCTTATACTTTGCACACGCTGGCGCGCTCGCGCCGCGTTCCCGCACGGAAATTTCTGAGCGTCGACTGACGACATTCAAGATATAAAAGGCAACCAATGACGCTAACCGTCAATATGAATGCAGACATGGGCGAGGGATTCGGCGCCTATAAAATCGGCGATGACGACGCCATTCTCAAAATCATTCGTTCGGCGAGCATCGCGTGCGGCATGCATGCAGGCGACCCGCTGACCATGCGGCATGTCGTGCAACGCGCCAAAGAAGAAGGCGTCAGCATCGGCGCGCATCCCGGCTTCAACGACCTGTGGGGATTCGGCCGCCGCCGCATCGACATGAATCCGGACCATCTCGAATATCTCATGGCCTATCAGATCGGCGCGCTGCAGGCGATGGCTGCGTACGTGGGCGAGAAAGTCACGCACCTGAAGCCGCACGGTGCGCTCAACAATATCGCCGCGGAAAATGCGGATTACGCGATGGCGATCGGCCGCGCCATCAAAGCCGTCGACCGTGAAATCATCTATGTAACCAACGTCGGCTCTGAGATGGAAAAGGCGGGCCGCAAGCTCGGCTTGAAAGTCGCGCGCGAAGCTTATTGCGACCGTCTCTACGACGACGATTGCAATCTTACGTCGCGAAAAGTTCCGGGCGCCGTAATCCACGACCCGGCGGTCGCCGCGGAGCGCGTCGTGCGCATGGTAGTGGACGGCGAGATCGTTTCACGCAACGGCAAGCGCATACCGACACGCATCGAGACGCTGTGTGTCCACGGCGACGAACCGACCGCGATCGTGCTCGCAGGCGCCTGCCGCAGAGCACTCGAAGCCGCCGGCGTAAAAATCCTGACGCTTCCTGAAATGAAGCTTGGTTGAGCGTCCGCACCGACATCTCTACACGCAATTAATGGCAGTTAGGATAAACGAGGCGCGTCAGACGCTGGCGATCATCGGCGGTACGGGCGCGCTCGGAACCGGCCTGGCGATGCGCTGGGCAGCCGCGGGTTATCCGATCGTACTCGGTTCACGTTCGCGCGAGAAGGCGGCTGCTGCTGCGCGCGAGATTAAATTTGGGAACGGCGCGCCACCGGTCCGCGGCGACGACAACGCAGGCGCTGCACGCGCTGCGGACATCGTCGTCATCACCGTACCGTTTTCAAATCACGCAGCGATCCTCGACGAGATCAGCGGCGCGGTCGCCGGCAAGATCGTCGTCGATACCACTGTGCCGCTGGTGCCGCCCAAAGTCTCGCTCGTGCAGCTTCCCGCCCAAGGCTCGGCTGCGCTCATTACTCAAGAGCGTCTCGGCGCCAGTGCGCGCGTCGTCTCGGCGTTTCACCATGTCGCGGCCGCAAAGCTGCGTGCGGGGGCGGCGATCGATTGCGACGTGCTTGTGTTCGGCAACGACCGCGAAGCGCGCGACGCCGTCATCGCACTCGCCGATGCAGTCGGCACGCGCGGTATCGACGGCGGCCCCATTGCCAACTCGGTGGCGGGCGAAGCGTTGACATCAATCCTGATCGGCATCAACCGGCGCTACAAGGTCGATGGCGCCGGCATCCGGATCACCGGCACGTTCGCCAACACGACCAGTTCCTAGGCGCGGCGATGGCGGGCAGGCACATAGTCTTGACCGCCGTGCCCGGCATCCCGTTGATCGAGCCGGGCGACGATATCGGCGCCATCGTGCTCGAGAGTCTCAAACGCGCCAGCATCGTTCCACGTGATTCCGACGTGCTGGTGATCGCACAGAAGATCATGTCAAAGGCGGAAGGCCGCTACATTAATTTGCGCGACGTCGTCGCGTCGGAACGTGCGATCACACTCGCGGCCACCGTCGGTAAGGACCCGCGCCTGATCGAAGTCATCCTCTCCGAATCACAGGATGTCGTGCGTTACGCTAAAGGAGTGTTGATCGTTACCCATCGCCTTGGTTTTGTGGTTGCCAACGCGGGCGTCGATCAGTCGAACATTGATCATCCGGACGGCGACGAGCGCGCACTGCTGCTGCCCTCGAATCCAGATGCGTCGTGCGCCGCGCTCAAGGCCCGGCTGGACGCAGCTTTTAACGCCGACCTCGGTATTGTCATCAACGATAGTTTTGGCCGCCCCTGGCGCAACGGCGTCGTTGGCGTCGCGCTCGGCGCCGCCGGACTGCCTTCGCTGGTGAGTCTTGTCGGCGCCCCCGATCTTTTCGGCAGGGCGCTGCGCGTCACCGAAGTAGCACTCGCAGATGAACTCGCTGCTGCCGCATCGTTGGTAATGGGCCAAGCCGACGACGGGTTGCCGGTCGTGCATGTGCGCGGGCTCGCATGGGGCGCGCCGGTCCGCAATGCCGCGGCCCTGTTACGGCCGAAAGAGCAGGACCTGTTCCGGTGACGGCATGAATGCCAAACGCGTCGTGGCGCTGTGCGGCGGCGTCGGCGGCGCGAAGCTCGTGCTCGGTCTCGCTGCCGTGTGCGAAGCGGGCGATCTCACGGTAATCGTAAACACGGGTGACGATTTCGAGCATCTCGGCCTCCACATATCGCCTGATCTCGACACGGTTCTCTATACGCTCGCCGGCGTGAGCGATCCGGAGCGCGGCTGGGGCAGGGCTGACGAGACCTGGAACTTCATGGCCGCACTGCGCGAATTGGGAGGCGACGGCTGGTTCAACCTTGGCGATCGCGATCTCGCCGTGCATGTCGAGCGGACGCGGCGCATGCGTGCAGGAGAAACGCTCAGCTCGATCGTTGCCGATATGGCACGGCGGTTGAAAGTCACAGCCCGCATTGTGCCGATGACGGACGGCGCGGTGCGTACGATCGTTCACACGACGCGGGGTGATCTACCTTTTCAGGAATATTTCGTGCGCCATGCATGCGCGCCTGTGATCACCGGTGTAACTTTCGCCGGTGCTGCGACAGCGCAGCCGACTCCGGCAGTGATGGATGCGCTTGCGCGTGAACCTATCGCTGCGATCGTGATCTGTCCCTCCAATCCTTATCTCAGCATCGATCCAATTTTTGCTGTGCCTGGAATTCGCGCAGCACTGCAAGCGGCGACTGTTCCCGTGGTCGCCGTTTCGCCTATCATAGGCGGCAAGGCAGTCAAGGGACCGACCGCAAAAATCATGACCGAGCTCGGTATAGCAACGACTTCGCAGGCGATTGCTGCGCATTATTCCGGCTTGATTGACGGCATTGTGATCGACGAAATCGACGCCGCCGACGTGAACAGCATCAGCATTCCAACTGCAGTAACGCCAACGCTGATGGACAGCATCAACGACAAGCGACGCCTCGCGCACGCCGTGCTCGATTTCACAGGATGCATTGCGAGCGATTCCAGTATTGCGCCTCGGATGCCGGGACCCAGTCTATGAGCGCAAGTGGCAATTTGTGGGCGGTCGTTCCGGTCAAGCTGTTCGCCGATACGAAACGGCGTTTGATGCCGGTTCTCGCGTACGATGAGCGCGCAGCGTTGGCCCGCACTATGCTCGAAGACGTATTGTCCGTCCTGACGCGTACGTTGTCGCTCGCCGGCATCATGGTGATCACGCGTGACGCCGCTGCGGCGGCCATCGCACATGCGGCCGGCGCTCTCGTGGTGGACGACCTCGAGAACACAGGCACTAGCGCGGCGGTGGCGCAGGCATCACGGCATCTCGCCGCGGCAAGGTGCGGCGGCATGCTAATGGTTGCCGCGGATGTGCCATCGATTACGCCTGCTGACATCGAGACTGTCGTTGCGGCACATCGTGCTGCGCCGTCCGTCACGCTGGTGGGCGCCACAATTGACGGCGGAACGAACGCACTGGCGTGTTCGCCGCCCGGGGTCATGCCATTTTGTTTCGGCGACGACAGTCTGCGCCGGCACAGGGAGGCGGCGCGTGCAGCCGGCATTGAACCAGCGGTTCTACGCATTGAGCGCCTCAGCAATGATATCGACCGGCCCGCTGACCTCGCTGATTTTCTGAGGAAGCCATCGCTAACCAGAACATATGGATATTTGACTGCGGGAGGGCTCGCTGACCGGATACGCTGCATATCCGAAACAATGCGGGGAAGCTCGCGCCGCTCACTAAGCGCAGCCTCAACGGAAGACGTGACAAATCGATGACCGCTTTAACCACGAATAGTCTTGCTGCAAACGAGCGTCTGTCACGCGACGACGCTCTTATGCTTGCGCAACATTCGGATCTACATGAGATGACACAAGCGGCTGCAGCGCGACGCGATGCCGGGCACGGCTCCGTAGTCACCTATTCGCGTAAGGTATTCATCCCGCTCACGCACTTGTGCCGCGACGTTTGTCACTACTGCACGTTTGCCCATCGTCCGCGCAAGGGCGAGGCGGGATATCTGTCGCTCGATGAGGTTCTCGAGATTGCGCGCACCGGTGCCGTAGCAGATTGCAAAGAGGCGTTGTTCACTCTCGGCGACAAACCGGAACTGCGCTACCGTACGGCGCGCGAAGAACTGGCCGAGCTTGGCCACGAGACGACGCTGTCATATCTTGCGCAAGCCGCGCGCGTGGTTTATGAAGAAACCGGTTTGCTCCCGCATCTCAATCCCGGGTTGCTTGCCGCAACCGATATTGCCGCATTGCGCAAGGTGTCGATCTCGCAAGGCATCATGCTCGAAAGCGCTGCCGATCGTTTGTGCAAGCGCGGTGGTCCGCATTTCGGCTCGCCTGACAAGAAGCCCGCCGCACGTCTCGAGACCATCAGGCTCGCAGGCGAGGCAGGAGTTCCATTCACCACCGGCATATTGATCGGCATCGGGGAGACACGCGTCGAACGCATCGAGGCGTTGCTCGCGCTGCGCGACCTCAACGATCGCTACGGGCACATTCAGGAAATCATCATTCAGAATTTTCTGCCGAAGCCCGACACACGCATGGCAGCGATACTCGCGCCATCGCTCGACGAGCATCTGTGGACCATTGCAATCGCGCGGCTGCTGTTTGAGCCCGCGATGAATATTCAGGCGCCGCCCAACTTAAGCCCCGGATCGCTCAAGCAACTCGTCGACGCAGGCATAAACGACTGGGGCGGCGTCTCGCCGGTCACGCCAGATTACGTCAATCCGGAAGCGCCGTGGCCGCATCTGGAAACTCTC
>Ga0157375_10004512_pt1 | contig 12103 bp, 10 predicted proteins | sample M35metaG_FD_115311 | JGI IMG/M metagenome (GOLD analysis project Ga0157375, IMG submission 115311) | Miscanthus rhizosphere microbial communities from Kellogg Biological Station, Michigan, USA - M3-5 metaG | ecosystem: Host-associated > Plants > Roots > Rhizosphere > Soil | place: USA: Michigan...
GAGGGCGGCAAACGAGGTCAGTGCTTCATGCCCCAGGTAGATCGAAGCGGACCAGTTGGCGCCGCCGTTGCTTGAGGTGATGACCTTGACCGGTTTGTCATCGGCCACCGGGTCGAACAGCGAGAACGCCACGCTGCCCAGTTTTTCTTTTTCGGCGGTCATGCCCAGGCCGTGGTGCCTCGGGTTGATGGCAGAGGTGCCCGCGCGGTTATCCACGGTGGTCAAGGTGAAAAAGGTCTCTCCCTCGCACTGCACTTCAAAGCGCATCTCGGCCGCATCGAGCAACGTGGGGGAGCTGGGTTGCAGGTCCTTGGAGGTCATCTTGCCGTGGTCGATCACGCCACCGTTTGACAGTACGGACGTGCAGGCTCTGGGGGTGATGGTCCCGGAGACGCTCAGGTCCGTACTGCTGGCAGCGAACGCGCCAGGCGCAAGGGCGGCTAGCAGGAAGGCGAGGGTGGGTCTATCCATGGGCACAAGTCCTTGTAAGGTAGGGTTGAGGGTGAGGCACTACAGGTAAATCAGGTCCAGCGTGGCTGAGCCGTCCAGTGGCACCTCGCGATCCAGGGTCAGGCCCTGGGCCGGTGCGATCAGCGTGCTGACACGTATTTGCACACGCAGCGCTTGGATCGGCAGCGGGCTCCAGACGCCGGAAGAAGCGTCCCCGAACGCGGCCAGTCGTAGCGGCGGCAAGGCGACGTTCTCTTCAACCACGCTCCAGCTTTGGCCGTTGTCTGATGACTGCAATTGAGTGATGGGCGCGTTCTCTGCCAAGGGGGTATGCAAGGTGGTGTGGAACACACCGAGCCGCTCGCTGGCGTTGATCAGGCCGAGCCCGAAACCGTAGGGCTCGGCCGCGCTGGAGCCGGCACGGTTATCGGTGAGCCTCAGGGCAAACAGGGTCGGGGCCTGGCAGTTGACGGCCGCAGGCAGCTGGGTGAGCGGCAACGGGGTGAAGGACTCGCGGTTCAGATCGCGGGCGGCGATCTTGCCGTAGTCGACTAGACCCTCTTGGGCCAGGCTCGGTTTGCACGCGCTGGGGGTGATGTTGCCGCGTACTGCCAGGTCGACGTTGCTGGCGGCGAACGCTGCGGGGGCCAGGTTGAGCACGAGGCCGAACGTGCTGCAACGGCACAGCGTTGAGGCCTTCATAGGTAGCGCAACTCGAACGTGGCGGACCCGTCCAGGGGAATGGTTTCGCCTGCCGGGATCTGGCTTTTTGGAAAAATGTAGGGTTGGACAATCAGGTCCAGCGCTACATCTGTCAGGGAGACGGGGGCGCGTGTGCCGGAAGTCTGATTGCCGAAAGCACTGAGTGTATTAGCCGGTACCTGCCGTTCGGAGTTGTAGATCCAGGTCGAGCCGTTATCCAGGGAGTAGATCGGGTAGGCGCTGGGGTCGTCGGTGACCACGTTTTCCATGGTCAGGAAATACGTGGCGATCCAGTTTGTCGGGCTGATCCGCCCCAGTACGAAGGAGGCGGCGGGGCCCGCCATGGAGGATCGATTGTCCTGGGCGTTCAACGCGAACAAGCTCGAACCTTCGCAATTGACCGCCAACTTGAAGAGGGTCCTGGGCAGTTCGGTGACCTCGGTCGGGTCCAGGTCCTGGGTCGAGATCTTGCCGTAGTCCACCAGCCCGCCGTTGCTCAGGCTAGGCCTACAAGCGCTCGGGGTAATGGCACCTTTGACCGAAAGGTCCATGGAGCTAGCGGCCAGCGCCGTACTGGCGTGGGCGATCAGCAGGGCTCCGGCCAGGGCGGCGAGAGAGTCTTTCATCACAGTCGGTATTCCTATGCACGGATCAGGGGCAGAGCGGCGCGGTGAAGTTGCCCATGGGTTTTATGGTTGTGGTGGGCACGCGTCGCTTTAAGGGAAAGCGGGGAGGAATTTATCGCCGGGCGGGAGAGGCGGAAATGCAACTATTACGAATGACAGGGTGGCAATGACAAAAGGGGGTTGTTTAAGCAGAAAGCCTGATTTTCGAAGGCGATCGGCTGATTTGTCGTAGTTTTTGTATCGTCGCCCTGCATGCATTCGGATATTTTGCGCCCGTCTTGATTGCTTGTACCCAACCCGCACGGGTTCAGGTGATCGTCCTTAATTACGCAAAGTCAGGGTGAGTTGATCGCTCTCATTGAGGGCAGCATGCCTGGCCACTTTTCAAACCGACGTTCGCCGACAATAGCGCCTGAAGCCCGGGTGCTGGTGGTGGATGACCACTGCACTTACCGCCTGTTGCTTGGCTCACTGCTTGAAAAACTCGCGGTGGCCTACCAGTGCTGTTGTGATGGGCAGCAAGCCCTGCACGCCTTGGCGACCGAGCATTTCGACCTGGTGATCAGCGACTGCCGCATGCCGGTGATGGATGGCTATACCCTCACCCGTGAACTGCGCCGCCGCGAACAGGCGGCAGGCCGCCCCCCTGCCATCGTGCTGGGCTTGAGCGGCAGCCTGGGGCCGGAAGAAATTCGCCAGTGCGTGGCTTGCGGCATGGACGGCTGGTTGATCAAACCCATCGGCTTTGCGCAATTGCGTGAGGTGCTGCGCTGCTGGCTGCCGCCAGAACCTGCGGGCATCGTCGAGAGGGAGGTGGGCACTGTCCGAACCGGTCGTCGCAGCTTTCCCAATCGTGCCAGCCTGATCGATGCCTTCGGTTCCTGGGATGTGGTGGAGCCGATGCTGTTCAGTCTTATCCAGGAAGCGCATGCAGACCTGGCGGTGCTGGTTCATGCCCAGGCCGACCTGGATGCCAGGCTGGCCGCACAGTGCTTGCATCGCTTGGTAGGCAGCGTGGCGTTCCTGGGGGAAACCGGCCTGGAGGCCGGCGCTGCGGATCTGATCGAGCGTGTGCAATTGACGGGCATGGCACTGAACCGGCCGGTGTTGGATGAGTTTCGCCATGAAGTGGAATGGTATTTGAACTACTTGGCTCAACTTTGAAGGAATATATCCTCTAACTATGTAGTACTTTTCCTTATGTAATTTCTCTTATTTATGTAGGAAGTAGTGAGGGCCTTATTAAGTGTGGGGTTTGACGCACTAAGAGCGTTTTATTTCTGGTTGTTGCAGAAACATGATCGCGGTATTTTGGCGGTCTCAAATTGCCATCATGGAAAAACCGATGATTCGCATCATTATTGCTGACGATCACCCTATTGTTCGCGTGGGCCAGAAAGTGGTGATCGAGGCGAGTGGCAAGTGCAAGGTCGTGGGGGAGGCCGACGGGCCTGACCAACTCCTGGAGTTGGTCGGCCGAATACCCTGCGACGTGATCGTGACTGATTTTGCCATGCCCGGTAATCAGCAAGCGGATGGGTATGGCTTGCTGGGACTGTTGAACCGCCAATACCCCGATGTACCGGTGATCCTGGTGACCATGTTTGCCAATATCGCGACCCTGCGTGCAGCCTTCAGCCACGGCGCTCGGGGGATTATCGCCAAGAGTGCGTCTGCCCGGGAATTGCCCCAGGCCTTGACCGCTGTGGTGCAAGGGCGTGAGTTTGTCAGTGAGTGCCTGCGTGTGCAGTTGGACCAGGCATGCCTGGCCCAGCCGACCCAGGCACCCAAGTTGTCGGGCAAGGAGCAAGAGGTCGTGCGCATGCTCGCCAGCGGGATGACAGTCAGCCAGATTGCCGCGCGGGTCAATCGCAGTATTTCAACTATCAGCAAACAGAAGAGCACGGCAATGCACCGGTTATGTATATCAACCGATGTAGATTTGTTTACCTATGCGCGAGATGCCGGGATGGTGCCTTAGTTGGGGCTTGGTAAATAAGTTTGGCGTGATGACAGTACTTTTACCCTGTTGAGCCTGAATAACTTCAGGGCGACGGTATGGCCCAGCTATTTATCGAACCTGTAGTTGCGCAAAGTTGGCGTGGCGGGGTCGATAAGGCAGGGGGACTTTCAAAGGTACCTGAGCGGTTAGCTGATTGATGCCTGTCGAAGGGGTGTAACTCGGACCTCACCCCTTTCATTGACGTAGCAAATGTACATGGCATTGCGCCCATGGGCAGACTATCGTGCAACCCGGATAACAATAGCGCCCGGAGCCTGCCCATGAGTGATGCCCACACCGCCCTGATCAACCGTTTCTACCAGGCCTTCCAGCGCCTTGACGCCGAGGCCATGGCCGCCTGCTACACCGACGATGTGGTGTTCAGCGACCCCGCCTTCGGCCCATTGCATGGGCGTGATGCTGGCGACATGTGGCGCATGCTCACCACGCGCGCCAAGGACTTCTCCCTGACCTTCGACAACGTGCGCAGCGATGAGCGCAGCGGCGGTGCACATTGGGTCGCCACGTACCTGTTCAGCGCCACCGGTAACACGGTGGTCAACGATATCCAGGCGCGCTTTGTGTTTCGCGACGGCAAGATCTGTGAACACCACGACAGCTTTGACCTGTGGCGCTGGTCGCGTCAGGCGCTGGGCACCAAAGGTTTGTTGCTGGGCTGGACGCCGCTGGTGAAAAACGCCGTGCGTACCCAGGCCCTGCGTGGTTTGAAGGCGTTCCAGGCCAGTCGTTGATAAGCTGGGCGCTCTTCTGGTTTTGCCGGCTCGACCTGTGACTGAAACTTCTGAACCCAAACCCTGGTTTGTCTACCTGGTACGCGCCGCCAACGGCTCGTTGTACTGCGGCATCAGCAATGACCCGGTGCGCCGTTTTGCCATGCACCAGCGTGGCAAGGGCGCGCGGTTCTTCCTGTCCAGCCCCGCCGTGGCGCTGGTGTACACCGAGCAGTGCGCGAACAAGGGCGAGGCGTTGCGCCAGGAACGGTTGATCAAGAAGTTGAAGAAGAGCGCCAAGGAGTGCCTGGCGGCGAGCAGCCCATTGATTTGACTGATGGGTTCCCATCGTCCCCAATCGATGTGTTGCAGGCTAAGCTAGCGGCTCACTTATCGAGCGGAGCCTGGTATGTCTGAGTTGATTCTTCACCACTACCCCCAGTCCCCTTTTGCTGAAAAAGCCCGCCTGTTGCTGGGCTTCAAAGGCTTGTCCTGGCGCTCGGTGCATATCGCGCCGGTGATGCCCAAGCCGGACCTGATGCCCCTGACCGGTGGCTACCGCAAGACCCCGGTGCTGCAAGTGGGCGCCGATATCTACTGCGACACGGCCTTGATCGCCCGGCGTCTGGAACAGGAAAAAGCCGCCCCGACCCTGTTTCCCCAAGGCCAGGAATTGATCACCAAGGGCTTTGCCGCCTGGGCGGATTCGCTGGTGTTTTCCCATGCCGTTGCGCTGGTGTTCCAGCCCGAGTCCCTGGCGGTCAAATTTGCCAAGGTGCCGCCGGAAATGATCCAGGTGCTGGTCGCCGACCGCAAAAAGCTGTTCAGCGGTGGCACGGCGGCGCGGGTGCAACTGGAGCAGGCCCTGCATCAATGGCCGGCGATCATCAGCCGTATTAATCAGCAATTGCAGCATCAGGCGGGGGATTTTCTGTTCGGCGAGCCTTCGATTGCCGACTTCTCCCTGGCCCACCCGTTATGGTTCCTCAAAGGCTCTTCGGTGACTGCGCCGTTGGTGGATGCCTATCCCGCCGTAGCAGCCTGGCTGGATCGCGTATTGGGCTTTGGCCATGGCACGTCCACCCCGATGAGCGCCGAGCAAGCCCTGGACGTCGCGCGCAATGCGAGCCCGGCCGTGCTGCCGGATGAGGTTTTCGACGACTTGAACGGCTTCAAGGTCGGGCAGCAGGTGACCATTTCGGCGACCGACTACGGCACCGACCCGGTGGCGGGCGAGCTGCTGTTTGCCGGGCGTGAAGAGCTGATCCTGCGCCGTATCGATGAGCGTGCCGGCACCGTGCATGTGCATTTCCCCCGCATGGGTTTTTGCATTCAGGCGCAGTAAACAAATTTTTTTGCAAAGAGCAGTGAGGTAAATCGCCAGCCCATCCGTGTAGTGCTTGAAACTGCGATCTATTCGCATTAACAGCGTTTTCTACACGGGTTCTCACAGCATGAAGTCGATGGCGGGCGGTTTGGTTAAACAGTGGCTGGGAGCCTCGGTATTGGCGGTTTCGGGGCTGGCGTTGCTGCCCTTGGGCATTGCACAGGCGCAGGAGCAGCAAAGCACCCAGTTCAACTTTGCCCTGGCAGCCAAGCCGTTGCCCCAGGCGTTGAGCGACTTCAGCCGGGTCACTGGCATCAGCGTGATCTACACCGATGAGGCGCCCTACGGCCTCAGCGCCCCCGCCGTCAGCGGCCAGATGAGTGCGACCCAGGCCCTGCAACGCCTGCTGGGCAAGTCCGGCTTTACCTTCCGTCAGATCGATGCCCGTACCCTGGCCCTGGAGCCGGTGCCCACCGACGGCGCCCTCAACCTCGGCGCCACCACCATCAGCGGGGCCGGCCAGGCCCAGGACAGCACCAGCTATCAGCCGCCGCCCACCAGTTCGGTGATGCGCTCCCACGGCCTGCTGCTGGAAACTCCGCAAACCGTCAACGTGGTGCCGGCCCAGGTCCTGCGTGACCAGACCCCGCGCAACCTGGACGATGCCCTGGGCAATATCAGCGGCATTACCCAGGCCAATACCCTGGCCAGTACCCAGGACGCGGTGATGCTGCGCGGCTTTGGCGACAACCGTAACGGTTCGATCATGCAGGACGGCATGCCCATCGTGCAGGGACGTGCTCTGAACTCCACGGCCGAACGCGTCGAAGTGCTCAAGGGCCCGGCGTCATTGTTGTACGGCATCCAGGACCCGGGCGGCGTGGTCAATATCGTCAGCAAGAAGCCTGAACTGGTGCAGTCCACCTCGTTGACCGCACGCGGCTCGACCTTTGGTGATGGCAAGAACGGCAGCGGCGGCAACCTCGACACCACCGGCCCGATTGGGGACAGCGGCTTGGCCTATCGCCTGATCGTCGACCATGAAGACGAAGATTACTGGCGCAACTTCGGCACCCACCGCGAGACGCTGGTGGCGCCGTCCCTGGCCTGGTACGGCGACACCACCAAAGTGGTGTTTGCCTACGAGCACCGCGAATTCCTCTCGCCGTTCGACCGTGGCACCGCCATCGACCCCAAGACCAACCACCCGCTGGATATCCCTGCGACCCGTCGCCTGGATGAGCCGTTCAACAACATGGAGGGCCGCTCCGACCTGTACCGCCTGGAAGTCGATCATGACCTGAACGACGACTGGAAAGCCCACTTCGGCTACAGCTGGAACCGCGAGACCTACGACGCCAGCCAAGTGCGCATCGTGACCGTGAACCCCAACGGCACCTTGACGCGCAGCATGGACGGCACCGGGGGCGCGTTGACCACTGACCGTTTCTCCACGTTCAGCCTGGAAGGCAAGGTCAACGTGGCCGGCATGCAGCATGACCTGGTGTTTGGCCTGGATGACGAGTACCGCAAGATCTATCGCGCGGACCTGATTCGCCAGGCACAACGCAGTGCGTTCAGCTACCTCAACCCGGTGTATGGCCGCGATGTGGAAGGCACCACCGTCAGCGCCAAGGACAGTGCCCAGACCGACTTGCTGCGCAGCGATTCGCTGTTCTTCCAGGACGCGATCCACCTGACCGACAAATGGATTCTGGTGGGCGGCGCGCGCTACCAGATGTACGATCAATACGCGGGCAAAGGCGTGCCGTTCACCGCCAACACCAACGGTAACGGCCAGGCCTGGGTGCCGCGTGCCGGCCTGGTGTATCGCTACACCGACGAGCTGTCGTTCTACGGCAGCTACACCGAATCGTTCAAGCCCAACTCCACCATTGCGGCCCTGGCCGATGGCAGCAAGTTGACGGGCGACCTGACGCCGGAGAAATCCAAGTCCTGGGAACTGGGCGCCAAGCTCGATATGCCGGGGCGCATCACCGCGAGCGCGGCGCTGTTCAACATTGAAAAACGCAACGTGCTGGTCTCAGTCGGCTCTGGCGCAAACACCATCTACAGCATCGCCGGCCAGGTGCGTTCCCGTGGCCTGGAACTGGACGCCACTGGCCAGTTGACCGACCAATGGAGCCTGATCGGCAGCTACGCCTACACCGATGCCCTGGACACCAAGGACAAGGACCCGACCCTGGAAGGCAACCGCCTGCAGAACGTTGCGAAGAACACCGCTTCGCTCTCGGCGGTGTATGACTTCGGCAATGTTTTTGGTGGCGACCAACTGCGCGTGGGCGCCGGCGCTCGCTATGTGGGCGAGCGCGCCGGCGATGCGGCCAACGACTTCACCCTGCCGGGCTACACCGTGGCGGACGCGTTTGCGACCTACGACACCAAGATCGAAGGGCAGAAGGTCAAGTTCCAGCTCAACGTGAAGAACATGTTCGACCGCGTCTACTACGCCTCGGCGGCGAGCCGGGTGTTTGTGTCCTTGGGCGATGCGCGCCAGGTGTCGGTCTCCAGCACGTTGACCTTCTGACGGCCCTGTGGCGAGGGCGCTTGCTCCCGCTGGGCTGCGCAGCAGCCTGAACCGGAGACAAGCCCACTCGCCACAAAGGAACGGAGCTGTTAGCGTTGCCGCCATTGAAGCCTTGCGGGAAAACGCTACTGATGCGGTTGCAGAAATGGATACACACCAGCGCAATGCTGGTTGCCTTGAGTGTTGTGCTGGGCGGTTGCGCCAGTGTTTCGCAGACGTCGGGTTCAGCCCAGCTGGACCAACTGCTGGCCGACCCGGCGCTGCACGGCGCCACGGTTTCCCTCATGGTGCGTGATGCCCGCAGCGGCGCCACGCTCTACCAGCACAACCCGCGCACGCGACTGGTGCCGGCCTCCAATCTCAAGTTGTTGACCACGGCGGCGGCCATGGATGTGCTGGGGCCGCAATACCGTTTTGCCACGCAATTGCTGAGCAACGGCATTCGCCAGGGTGATCGCCTGACTGGCAACCTCTACCTGCGCGGCCTGGGCGACCCGACCCTGCAGTTTGCCGACTATCAGGCACTGGCGGCGCAACTCGCCAGCCAGGGCATCCGTCAGGTGCAGGGCGACCTGGTGTTCGACGACACCTGGTTTGACGCCGAACGGCTGGGTGTCGATTGGTCCCATGACGATGAAAGCACCTACTACGGCGCGCAGATTTCGGCGCTGACCGTGTCACCCAACAGCGACTTTGATGCAGGCTCCGTGCTGGTGACCGCCAAGGCGCCGTCGCGGGTCGGCCAGCCGGTGGGGGTGGAGATCTTCCCGCCCACCGACTACCTGCAGTTGAGCAACCGCGCCGTCAGCGGCCCGGGCAATACCTATGGGATCAACCGCCGCCATGGCACCAACCTGTTGCAACTCAGTGGTGCGGTGGCGCCGGGCAAGCAGAGCCAGCAACTGGTGAGTGTGTGGGAGCCGACGCAACTGGTGGCCAACCTGTTCGAGCAGGCCCTGGCGCAGCAAGGCATCGTCGTGTCCGGACGGCGGATCATCGGCGGGGGCTCCCCGGTTGCGATCACCGTACTGGCCGAACACCAATCGGCGCCGTTGCAGGAGCTGATCACGCCGCTGCTCAAGCTGTCGAACAACAACATGTCCGAAGCCTTGCTCAAGGCCATGGGGCGCCAGACTGCCAATAGCGGTACGGCGGCGGCGGGTGTGGTGGCGGTGGCCGGGTTTCTCAAGCGCCAGGGCCTGGAGACGGCGGCGCTGAACCAGGTGGATGGCTCCGGTTTGTCGCGGCGCAACCTGGTGTCATCGCAAACCCTCACCGACCTGTTGCTGGCGGCCAGCAAACAACCCTGGTTCAACGCCTGGTACAACGCCCTGCCGATTGCCGGCAACGCCGACCGCATGACGGGCGGCAGCCTGCGTTATCGCCTGGTTGGCACGCCGGCGCAGAACAACCTGCACGCCAAGACCGGCTCCATGGGTGGTGTGTCGTCGCTCAGTGGCTACATCAATGATGCGCGCGGGCATCGGTTGGTGTTTTCCATGGTCACCAACAACTACGTGGTGGCGGGCGCGCAGGTCAAGGCCCTGGAAAACCGCGTGGCCGTGGCCCTCGCCGGTTGGGACAACTGATTCAGGGCTGGTAGCCCATGCGCCAGCTCACGGCCCGGGTTGCCGCCAGCAAATGCTGGGCCGCCGGGCCATCTTCATCGGCATGGAACAGGGAGGTGGGGCCGACCACGGTCATCACCGCCGCCACGTGCCCGACCGCGTTGAACACCGGCGCCGAGAGCGCATCCACCCCGGGCATCAGCAAGCCATGCACAAAGTGCAGGCCTCGGCTGCGGATCTGTTCGCAGGCGCTGGCGTAGGCCTGGTCGTCCGCCAGGGTATGGGCAGTGCCCGCCTGGATTTCGCGCTCGCGCAATTCCACGGTCTCCCGTGACGGCAAGTAGGCGCTGAACACCAGTCCGGTGGAGGAGCTGAGCAGGGGCAGTACCGAACCTAGCTGCGTCACCACCGTCACCGCACGCACGGCGGGTTCGATCTGCACCACGGTGGCGCCCTGGTTGCCCCATACCGCCAAAAAGCAGGTTTCGTTCAATTCATCGCGCAGCTCCGCCAGGGGCATCGCGCCGACTTTCAGCACGTCCATGCTACCCAGCGCGGCCAGGCCCACGCGCAATGCTTCGCGGCCCAGGCCGTAATGGTTGGTGGCGGTGTTCTGTTCGGCAAAGCCCGAGGCGATCAGCGCTTGCAGGTAGCGATGCACCTTGCTGGCCGGCATCTGCACGTGTTCGGCCAGGCGCGACAGCGACGTGGCGGGGGACAGTTCGGCCAGGGCCTTGAGGATGTCGGTGCCCACTTCGGCCGAGCGGACTTTCTGTTTACCGGTGTCGCGGGGCTTTTCCATGGGGCAGCGGGAATCCGAGAGATGAATGGGCGTCTTTATAGCTTGACGGTCGATGGTGATCAAATTACGTTATGCGTAACTGGATTACGATAAAAACAACTTCCGCTCAGAGGATGATCCATGACCCTCGAATACCTGTCGGGCTTCGGCAATGAATTCGCCAGCGAAGCCCTGCCCGGCGCGCTGCCCGTCGGCCAGAACTCCCCGCAAAAAGCGCCCTACGGGCTGTACACCGAACTGTTCTCCGGCACCGCGTTCACCATGGCGCGTAGCGAAGCCCGTCGCACCTGGCTGTACCGCATCCAGCCGTCGGCCAATCACCCTGCCTTCGTCAAACTTGAGCGGCAATTGGCTGGTGGCCCGCTCGGCGCGGTGACGCCTAATCGCTTGCGTTGGAACCCGCTGGATATGCCTGGTGAGCCGACGGACTTCATCGATGGGCTCGTCGGCATGGTCGCCAATACCGGGTCGGAAAAACCCTCTGGCATCAGCATTTATCACTACCGCGCCAACCGCTCCATGGACCGCGTGTTCTTCAACGCCGATGGCGAACTGTTGATCGTGCCCGAGCAGGGCCGCTTGCGCATCGCCACTGAACTGGGCGTGTTGGAAGTGGAACCGCTGGAAATCGTCGTGCTGCCGCGTGGCCTTAAATTTCGCATCGAGCTGCTGGACGCCCAGGCGCGTGGTTATGTCGCCGAGAACCATGGCGCACCGCTGCGCCTGCCAGACCTTGGGCCTATCGGCAGCAACGGCCTGGCGAACCCACGTGACTTCCTCACGCCGGTGGCCCATTACGAAGACCTCAAGCAACCGACCACCCTGGTGCAGAAATTCCTCGGTGAGCTGTGGGCCTGCGAGCTGGATCATTCGCCGCTGAACGTGGTGGCCTGGCACGGCAATAACGTGCCGTACAAATACGACCTGCGCCGCTTCAACACGATTGGCACCGTGAGTTTCGATCACCCGGATCCGTCGATCTTCACCGTGTTGACCTCGCCCACCAGCGTGCACGGCCTGGCCAACCTCGACTTCGTGATCTTCCCGCCACGCTGGCTGGTGGCGCAGCACACGTTCCGGCCGCCATGGTTCCATCGCAACGTCGCCAGCGAATTCATGGGCCTGGTCCATGGCGCCTACGACGCCAAGGCCGAAGGCTTCGCGCCCGGAGGCTGTTCGCTGCACAACTGCATGACCGGGCACGGCCCGGATGCGGCCACGTTCGAGAAGGCCAGCAGCGCCGACCTGTCCGAGCCTGACGTGATCCGCGACACGATGGCCTTCATGTTCGAGTCGCGCGTGGTGATCCGACCGACCCGGCAGGCACTCGATGCCGCGCACCGGCAA
>Ga0157375_10004514_pt1 | contig 12098 bp, 13 predicted proteins | sample M35metaG_FD_115311 | JGI IMG/M metagenome (GOLD analysis project Ga0157375, IMG submission 115311) | Miscanthus rhizosphere microbial communities from Kellogg Biological Station, Michigan, USA - M3-5 metaG | ecosystem: Host-associated > Plants > Roots > Rhizosphere > Soil | place: USA: Michigan...
AACAACGGGCGCGTCGGCACATACGGAATCTCGTATCCAGGTTTTTATACTTCCGCCGGTTCGATCGATTCGCATCCCGCTTTGAAAGCGTGTTCGCCGCAAGCACCCGTTTCCGACTGGTTTCACGGCGACGATATGCACCACAACGGCGCGCTCTTTTTAGCGCAGAATTATTCGTTTTTCAGAGGTTTCGGTCAATACCGCCCGGCTCCGAACTACGATTTCAAATACATCAAAGAATGGAACGGTCGCAAGACGCCCGACGGCTACGATTATTTTATGCAGCTTGGCGGGCTCAAGGAAACTGCTGATTCCTACGAAAAAGCTTTGGGCGTACGCATCAAATTTTGGGACGAGATGATGGCGCATCCAAATTACGACCAATACTGGAAAGACCGCAATATCTTGCCGAAACTCAAAAACATCAAATGCGCGACAATGACCGTCGGCGGTTGGTATGACAACGAAGATCTATACGGCGCACTCAATACTTATCAGGCGATCGAGAAGCAAAATCCGGGTATTTTCAATGTTCTGGTGGTCGGTCCGTGGGATCACGGCGGCTGGTCGCGTAACGACGGCGATTGGCTCGGCACGGCTTATTTCGGTCAGAAAACCGGACAATATTACCGCGAACAGCTCGAACTTCCCTTTTTTAATCATTTTTTGAAGGACAAAGGCGATATTACCAAACTAAAGGAAGTAAATCTTTACGACACGGGCGCGCACGAGTGGAAAGCGTTCAACGAATATAACCCGACCAACGGCACGGATAGCGCACTTTATCTGACGGCGAACGGCGGTTTAACTTTCTCGGTGGATGCTTTGAAAGCGGCGAGCGGCTATAACGAATATGTTTCAGATCCAATGAAACCCGTTCCCTACACGCAGAAGATCACGTCAAATTATCCACGCGATTTTATGACCGAAGACCAGCGTTTTGCTTCCCAAAGACCCGATGTGCTCGTTTATCAAACTGACGTTTTAACCGATGATGTCACGGTCGCGGGCGATATAAAACCGTATCTTTTCGTTTCTTCGAGCGGCACGGATTCGGATTTTGTCGTCAAACTGATCGACGTTTTCCCGGACGATTACAATTATCCCGAAACGGGCAACAAATTGGCGAACGGTCAGCCGGAACGCATCAAACCGCCCGAAAATTCGGCGTGGTCGGTCTTTCAGCCGATGGGTTATCAAATGCTTCTGCGCGGCGAACCGTTTCCCGCCAGATTTAGAAATTCGTTTGAAAAACCCGAGCCGCTCAAAGCAAACGAAGTGGCGAAGATCGAATATACGATGCCGGGCATCGCCCACACTTTCAAAAAAGGTCACCGGATAATGGTGCAGATCCAGAGCACATGGTTTCCGCTTGTTGCGCGTAATCCGCAGAAATATATGGAAAATTACCAACTTGCCACACAAGCCGATTTCCAGAAAGCGACGGAACGCGTTTACTACGGCGGTAAAACAGGCTCGATGATCGTTCTGCCGATCATGAAGAAATAAGTCTCAAGTCCCAGGTCAAAATCCAAGACTTGGGGCTTGGGACTTGAGACTTGGGACTTTGGTATGCATAATTCCCAAATGAACAAAACAAAACTTTTCGCGCTGTTGATTTCCCTTTCGGCAATTGTTATCGTGTCTGCCTGCTACAAACCGCCGACCGCCAACACCTCGAGAAGTTCGAGCACAGCAACGACCTCCGCAACTCCTGCGCCGACCGCCGAAAAATCCGCTCAGCCTTCGCCCTCGGCGCAAAACAGTCCTGCAAAAAGCGGAAATTACGAGCAAGCCTTGAGCGATTACAACTCGAAAAATTTCGATAAAGCCGAAACGGGTTTTAAGGAAGTTTTAGCTGATGATCCGAAAAATGCCGACGCGCATTATTATCTCGGCAATATTTATTACAACCGTAAAGATTACGAAACATCGCTCCCGCATTTTGAACAAGCCGCGAAAATTGATTATAAATCGACCGAAAAACTGATGGCTTGGGGCGAAAATCAACGCGCCTTAAAACAATTCGACCGCGCTATCGTCCAATTTCAAAAAGTCATCGGCTTTGACCCGAACAATGCGAACGCTTATTATGCACTCGGTTTAACTTACGTCGGCTTAAATAATTCAATCGGCGCAAGTCAACAACTTCGAAAACTCGAACCGCTCAATAAATCGTTGGCGGATAAGTTATCGAAAGAAATTGAAGGCTTAAAATAAAAATCTTAAATTTTGATGGTGTCCTGCGGTGAAAAAACTTCAAAACTTTTTATCACCACAACTTTAGGACACTACTTAAATTTTATATTAATTTTTGGCTACTTTTCGTTTGGTCAGATAGCTTTCCCAGCCGGTTCCGGCGCAGGTCAGACATGGGGTGACCGTATTGGCGCGTCCTTTTCCATCGCATTGACGACAGGAAACCGGCGGTTGGGCAACCGTCACATTTCCCTTTCCGCCGCAGACGATACATGAAGTTAAAAGTCCCGGAGCGACATTCCATTTACCGCTTCCGCTGCACCAGGCACAGGTTGATGGGGGATGATTTGTAATTTCTTCAATCATTTTTGCTTCCTCAAAATTGTTTATCCGAAATCGCGGAAGCGACCGAATCTTGCCTAAAGAAAGTTGTTTTGTTCGTTATATATTCCTGACGGCGGAGCAAACCGGCTTTTTCAACCGCCTCATGAATTGTCAGCAATTCACCGTCATCGCTATTGACTCGCACTCCGCTTGAACGCATTTCCCAATTATCAAAACCTTTGTATTTGAGCTGGTTAAAAGTTTCCGCCGCTTCGTAGCCGCTGATCGCTGTCAGCGATTCAAGCAGATTTTCGGTGTGATTTCGTTCACGCGTCGTAATTTCAACCGCCGAACGAATCGCTTTTCTGACTTGTTCGGTGAGTTCGCGCGCAAGGGGCGTTGATTGCCGCAGATTGATCTCGGGCGCACTGCGAAGTTTGAAAAGTTCTTCGCGGTATTCGTTTAGTAATAAAAGGTATTTTCGGCACAGCTCGACGAGGTTTTCAATTTCGGCACGGTTAAGCGCGGCTTCAGCGTTCAGGAGATTTTCATTGACCAGTAATTGCACTATTAACATAACTTAACTCCTTGCTGCAAAGTTTTCCGAGGTTTCGGCGATAACGGCTGAGCTTTTCAAATATTGATTCTTAGCCTAGCTGACCAATTCGCTGTTAAGTTTTCCGGTAATTACTTCGGGTTCGGTATTTTCAGAAACTGCTTGAAAACTGTTGATTGCCTCGTCCTCGTTATCGTAAACATCAAAAACTGTCAGAAGTTTGGTTATTACCATCAATTCGTGAACCCGCTCGGTCAGGCGCAGAATCTTTAATTCGCCGCCGTTTTTTTGCAAAGTCGTGTAGCCTGCGACCAATTCGCCCAAGCCGCTCGAATCTATATAGGTAACTTCCCCGAGATTAAGCAAAACACGTTTCTCGCCTTTTTCGACCAGAAAACGAAGAATGTTGTGAAGTTCGATATTGCCTTCGCCTAGACGGATATTGCCCTTCAAATCCAAAACGGTCACACTACCGCTGCGGCGTTCGGTTATATTCAGATTGTTCATTATTTTCCTCTGCTGCAATTAGCTGTTTAAGTCAGGTGATCCGGCTAATTCCAGAGAAACTGAGAAAAGAGTAAGCTATTTCTTTACTACTCAACGATACGCTTTTAGGTAAGGTTATGCAAACCTGTCAGCTTTTTGCCAATCGGCTCAAACAGTTGTTTATAATTGACACGCTGATTAACAATCTTACTTTTGACATGCTGTTTTTTTAATTTTTAGCGTTTAGTTATTTTGCCGCGAATTTGTTAGCTTTGAATTAAGATTATTTTTGCGAGGTTAAAAAAATTATGCCTTCAACGGCGATTGGTTGCGGATTATCTTTAATTTTGATCGGTATCGCGGGTTATGTCTGGGGAATGATGAACCATAACGCGAGCATCACAGCTTTGATTCCGGCGTTTTTCGGAATTTTGATCGCGATTTTCGGCGCGTTGGCGCAATCGAAAGAATCTTTGCGAAAGCACATGATGCATGCGGCGCTGCTCGTCGGATTGATCGGTTTTATTATTCCGACCGTTAGACTTCTGATGAATGTCTCGAAAATTTCGCTTACTCCGGCGGTCATTTCGCAAGCGGCGATGGCTTTGATCTGCCTGCTCTTCGTGGTGATCGGTTTGCAGTCGTTCTTTAGTGCGCGCCGTTCACGGGAAGTTTGATCTCGACCTGTAAACCGTTTCCCGTGTTTTTTGCGGTAATCGTGCCTTTGTGCGCGAAAACGGCGCGTTGAGCGATTGCCAGACCAAGTCCGACACCGCCCGATTTGCGGTCGCGGGCGTCGCCGATGCGGTAAAACGGGCGAAACAGATTTTCGAGCTCTTCTTCGGGAACGCCGCCGCCGTGATCTTTAATGTCAATCACCGCGTTGCCGTTCTGATTCTTGAGCGAAACTTCGACCGCCGTTTTTTCGTCAGTGTAGCGCACGGCATTTCGCAAAACATTCTCGACCGCGCTTCTCAAAAGATTTTCGCTTCCCAGAAAACGGCTGTCTTCGATTGATGTAATGCGCACGGCTTTGTTTTTCGCCTGCGCTTCAAAATCCGCGTCCGCGACGATTTCTTCGACGACTTTTTTCAAGTTTATCTTTTGTTTTTCGAGCTCCTGCGCTCCGCTTTCGAGTTTGGAAAGAATTAAAAGCCGCGAAATCATTTCGTTTAAACGAGTCGATTCCTTCTCGATACGTTCCAAAATCGGCTGTGATTCCGCGTTTGATTTATTTTTCGCAATCTCGAGCGCGACATTCATCCGCGCCAGCGGCGAGCGCAATTCGTGTGAAATATCCTGCGTCAGACGTTTTTCCGAAGTCACAAGCGATTCGATTCGCTCCGCCATATCATCAAAATCTCTGGCTAATTGCGAAAGCTCGTCACCGCTGCGGCTGACTTTTTTCCCGACGCGGGTTGTCAGGTCGCCGCCCGCAAATTTCTTGGTCGCCGCCCGCAATTTGCCGACCGGCGAAGTCAGATAGCGCGCCAAACCGTAGCAAACCAAACCGCCCGTCACGATAATCGCTAAAATCCGTAAAATCCATGTATTGCGGTCGGGAGCAGGAACTTGCGGAAGCCGCCGGAGTTGAATAATCATTACATAATTCGCATTATTCAAACTTATTTTTTTCGCGGCGTAAGTTTCGTCAGGCAAACGGTCTAATTCAACCAGATCGCTTTGGATTGCCTTGTCGAATAGAGTAAAACTGTTCTCCGGAAGCTCGTCGCCGGAAATTATCTGGCGATTTTGGTCGTAAAACCCGATAGTCGAAACGCGTTCCGAAGCCTTTAATCTCGCCAAATATTCGTCTAAACCTTTTTTTCCCTCGTTCTGATAAATCTGCCCGGCGGTCAAAACCTGCACGTTAAACGAATCGGAAAGCAAAATCCGCCATTGCCGCACGAGTGGTTCGTTTTGCGTTGACCAGCTGACAAAGCTGAACACACCGATCAGCAAGGCAATCGCAAACCAGAACCAGAGAAAAATTTTTAAGAATAAACTCATTCTTTCAGAGTCCCAAGTTCCAAGTCTCAAATCCCAAGTAGTTTGATTTCGACTTAAGACTTGAGACTTGAGACTTTGGACTAAACAACCGTGTAAATATAGCCGACCGAGCGGATCGTTTTGATTCTTTCGCTTTCGTCTTCGCGTGCGCCGAGTTTTTTCCGCAGATTGCTCACATGCATATCGAGACTTCGGTCAAACGGCGAAAGCCTTCTGTCTAAAACTCTCTGGCTCAAATCTTCTTTTTTGACGATTTTTCCGGCGTGTTCAAGCAGCGCGACGAGCAAATCGAATTCAACTGCGGTCAGGTTTACCTCTATGCCGTTAATTTTTGCCGTTCTTCCTGTCAGCGAAACTTCGATGTCGTCAACCGTAAAGGCTTCGGCGGTGGCTTTTTTCTCGTCGCTGTCATTGACGCGGCGCAAAACAGCGCGCAGGCGTGCGACAAGCTCACGCGGGTTGAAAGGTTTCGGCAGATAATCGTCCGCGCCGATCTCGAGCCCGACGATGCGCTCCATATCATCGCCTTTGGCGGTCAGCATAACCACGGGGAGTTTCGACGATTTCCGCAAGTCGCGCAAAACGTCAAAACCGTTTTTCTTCGGCAGCATCACGTCCAGAACCGCTAGTTCATAGTCATTCGAGAGCGCTTTCTGCAAACCGCTTTCGCCGTCGTGAACGGCTTCGGTTTCAAAACCTTCGACGCTTAAATATTCGGCGACCAGTTCGCAAAGCTCTTCGTCATCGTCAATTATCAGAATTTTACTCATAACCTTGAAAATCATTTTACGCCAAAAACGCTGGATGTGCCTAAACATTTACATTTCTTTGCATTAAACCCCGATAAATTTACGTTCGACGCGAAAAATATTTCGTTAGACACTACTGAACGCGGCAAGGAATCCGCGTGATTTTTAGGAGAATTATAAGTTAGGAGAAAATAATGAAAAAAGCATTAATTGCAATTTTAATAACCGCCGCTTTAGGCATCGGAGCAGTCTTGATATTTGCTCAGAAAGGCAACCGCGAAGGATTTGGCGGTCGCGGTTTCGGCGGTCGCGGATTTGAGCGTATCGCGCAAAAATTAAATTTGACCGACGAACAAAAAACACAGGTCAAAACGATTTTGGAAGATTCGAAAACGCGCGTCAAACCTTTGATGGAATCAATGCGCGAAAATCATAAACAAGCCGAAAATCTCGGTCTCGACGGCACGTTTAATGAAGAACAGGTCAACCAGATCGCGAATACCCAAGCGGAAACGATGAAGCAATTATTCATCGAAAAGGAAAAAACTAAAGCTCAGATTTTTGCGGTTCTGACGCCTGAACAACGCACCGAAGCCGCCAAACTTAAAGACGGTTTTAAGGACGGTTTCAAAGATCGTTTCAAAAAACGCGGCGGCGGAAAACCGGAAGTTCCCGCAACGGAAGAATAGTTTTCCTGATCGAAAACATGGGCAGCGCACGGCTTTGAAATCGAGCCGTGCGTTTTAATTTTCAAAATTTCATAACCTTTTTTCTTGTCTCCCCGTATTGACATTAGCCGAATAAAAATTTACTACAATAAAGTTTATGCCGACAAATATTACCGAACTCGAAGACGAAGAACGCGGAAAAATAGTTTTACGAATCGAAGGTTCGCTGATGCACGACGATGCGCTTTTGGTTGAAAAAATCGCGCTCGACCTGCGCGAGCAGCGCGGCAGAAACATCACGCTCGACCTTGCCGACCTCGATTTTCTCGACTCGGATAGCGCCCCGATCTTAAAACGCATCGAGCGCGAACACGGCTTTGAAATCGAAGGCATCGAATTTTTTCTCCAAACGATTGTCAATGATGCCGAAAAAAACCATAATTGACCAATGAAGCTGACGGAAATCGCCGATTTTTTACAAGGAAATTTAGATGGTCAAGGAAGCGCGGAAATCTTTCGCGTCGCAAGTTTTGAGAAAGCGCAAACAGGCGAAATCGCTTTTCTCGAAAAAGCTGAGATGACAGCACAAACCAATGCTTCCTGCCTCATTGTTCCCGAAAATTTCAACGAAAACCTTTCAATCTCCGTCATTAAAGTTAAAAATCCGAAACTCTCATTTGCCAAAATCGCCGAAAAACTTTACCCGCACAAAGCGCAACACGGCTGGCACGAAACGGTCAGTATTCATGAAAATTCCGACGTTCGCGCAGATTTTATCGGTGCATTCGTGAGCATCGGAGAAAATTCGTATGTCGGTGAAATGTCGGAAATCCACGACGGGGTGAAAATCGGCAAGAATGTGACGATTCGCAAAGGCTCGATCATTCATTCGAACTGCGTGATTTACGACAATGTGGAAATCGGTAACGACTGCGTGATTCATTCCGGCGCGATCATCGGCGCGGACGGTTTCGGATATGTCCGCGACGGCGCAAACGGTTATGTCAAATTTCCGCAAATCGGAACTGTCACAATCGGCGACGACGTGGAAATTGGCGCAAATACCTGCGTTGATCGCGGTGCACTCGGCGAAACGCGCATCGGCAACGGCACAAAAATTGACAATCTCGTCCAAATCGCGCACAACGTTCAGATCGGCGAGCGCGTCGTGATCGCTTCGCAAACCGGAATTTCCGGCTCGACCGTAATCGAAGACGATTGCGTGATCGGCGGGCAGGTTGGTTTCGGCGACCACGCAACGGTTAAATCGGGCGCGATCATCGGTTCGCAAGCCGGAGTTTTACCGGGAAAAATCGTTCGCGAAGGCGTTTGGTGGGGAACGCCCGTTCAGCCGCTCGACGAATACAAACGCCAGAACGCGCATGTTAAAGGACTAGCGCGTCTAAAGGAAGAAGTAAAAGAACTCAAAAAACAAATCAAGGAAAAATCCGAATAATTTATGCGATTCTCATTTGAAGTCGGCGAGGGCGAACCGCACACGGTTGAATTTTATTGGGGACAAATGTTCGGCACTTTGCAGATCAAGGTTGATAACCGAATCATTGACGAAAAAAGTATGACGCTCTTTTCGCCGACCAATCTGATCGCGCCGCTCGATGTTCCCGAAAATGAGAAGCTGAACCTAGGGTTTATGGAAGTTCAACTCGTCGAAAAATGGATTTTTGAAGTCGGTATTTACGAAAAACACCGCGTCCGCATCGAAAAAGAGCGGGCTAAACTGCTGGCGGGTTTGCGACCTCATATCTACCGCGTATTTATTGACGACGAACTAATCGAAGAGCATCAGGGATACTGACATTTTGTCACAAGTTTCTTGACCTTTAGCATCTTTAGATTGATAATTAAACCATTACAAATTCAATCCTCTCCTGAAATAGTATGCGAAAATTAGATTTAAGTACCGATTTTGAAATAATATTTCGCGCCAGTTATGTTCATATTCTGCTTGCGGAAACTTATGAAATAACTCCGGAAGGAGTTGAAAAAATGTGGCAGGCGACCATCGAAGCGTGCCAAAAATATAATTGTAATAAGGTTCTCAGCGAAGGAAATATTCACGCCCGCAAATTAAAGGCTTGGGATGCTTACAGTTCGGGTTCGCAAGGAAGCGAAATTCCCGCTTTGCGCCATGCCTGTCTGTTTTATAATTATCAGCCCGACGATATGTCCGAATTTTTCAAAACCGTGTCTGCAAACCGCGGAACGAGTGTCGAGTTTTTCCGCAGCAAACCCGAAGCATTAAGATGGTTGGGCGTGGAAGAAAACGATTAATTCTTTGTAAATAAATTATTTTTCCTTCTGAGTTTTCGGCTTTTCAGTCTCGAAATCTTCGATCAAAGTTTTCTTGATTTCGGGTTTGGCAGATTTTTGGTCGGTTTCGAGAGTTTTTTCCGAAGGCACGCCGTTGACCTCTTTAAAATCGCTTTCGCTATTTTGCTGAGTCTTTGATTCTTCATAAACCGCCGGAGTTATTTCCGCATTGTTCGGATTTGAACTTTCCGGTTGCTCGTTCAAAGCTACATAAGATTCGGGTAAAGGTTGATGTTTGAAGCATTTAATTCCCGATACAGCGCCGGTCGGAACCACAACCTTTTCACTTTGCGGGCAAAAAGAATCCGCCATCATTCCGGTTTCGGGATCAATCGTCACTTCCGATAAACCTTTCGGCATCGCAAAATTTTCGCCGCCGAATTCGGGACGCGTTTGGACGACCGCCTTCATAAAATCAACCCACAAAGGCAATGCAACTTCGCCGCCGGTAGCATTGATGTCGTCGTTTTCGTCCAAACCGATCCACGCGACCGTCACCAGATTCGGCGTGTAGCCGACAAACCAGCCGTCTTTCGAGCTTCCCGTTTTGCCCGCGAACACGACATCTTTACCAAGCGCGCCAAAGGCTTTTCGGGCGGTTCCGCGTTCGACGACCGCCTGCAAAATATCGGTAATCATATAAGCTGTGCGCGGGCTGATAATTTGTTTGTTTTCCTGAATCGAACTGTAAAGCGTTTCATTTTCGACCGAAACGATCTTGTCAATAAATGTCGGCTGGACGCGCCGACCGCCGTTGGCAAACGCGCAATAAGCGGCGGCAAGCTGCAGGGGCGTCACTTCGTTTGTGCCGAGCGCCATTGACGGAAAAGCCTGGACATTTTCAAAACCGAAATCCTGAGCTTTACGCGCAACGTTTTGCAGTCCCGTATCGATCGAAGTTTTTACCGCGATGACATTTGAAGACTTTGCGACCGCCGTTTTCAGCGTGATGTTTTTCATCGCATAAGAATCGCCGTAATTTGCGGGTTTATAATTCTTTTGATTGTAAAATTGAAATTCGGTCGGCGAATCGTTCGAAACGGTTGCCGGTGTCATTCCGCGTTCGAGCGCAGCGGCATAAACGAAGGGCTTGAAGGTCGAACCCGGTTGGCGCAACGCGTCGGTCGCCCGGTTAAACTGCGATTCCTTGTAATCACGACCGCCGACCATCGCCAGAATATGTCCGGTTTGCGGATCGATCGCGATGATCGTCGCTTGCAGTTTTTTGCCTTTTTTAGCGTAGGTTTTATCGAGCACGGCAAGCTGATTGGCAACCGATTGTTCAGCCAAACTCTGCAATTGCGTATCGATTGTCGTATAAATCCGGTTATTAAAATTTGTGTTCAAATATTCCGTTTTGAATTTTTCGTTCAACTCTTTGGTCGCCGAATCAACAAAATAAGGCGCGACAGCTTGGTTATTGGTTTTCGGTTTGGCGAGATTAAGCGTAGTGTTTTGAGCAATTTCCGCTTCCTGCGGCGTTGCCAGATTGAGCTCAGCCATTTTCCCGATCACCCAATTCCGGCGAATATTCGCTTCTTCCGTATTTTTGTGCGGCGCAAAACGATTTGGATTTTTGATCATCGCCGCGATTGCCGCCGCTTCCTGTAAATTCAAATCCTTCAAATCTTTGTCGAAATAAGCGCGTGCCGCCTGTTCAACGCCGTGAATGCCCGTCAAGCCGTATTGCCCGAGATAAATTTCATTGCAGTAGAGCGTAAAAATTTCTTCTTTCGACATTTTTCTTTCCAGAGCGAGCGAAAGAAAGGCTTCGGAAAATTTGCGGCTGAATGATTTTTCGGGCGAAAGAAACGTGTTTTTGACAAGCTGCTGGGTAATCGTCGAACCGCCCTGACGAATCGAGCCTTTCTGGTAATTTGCCAGCAGCGCGCGAAAAATCCCCTGCGGGTCGATGCCTCGATGCTCGAAAAAGCGCCGGTCTTCCGCCGTCAGAATCGCGTTGCGCAGATTTTCGGGAATATCTTCGTATTTTAAAGCGTGATTTTTTCCGCGTTTTGTTTCCGAGCGTCCCGTTAAAAGTTCGGATTCGATCGAATATTCGTCAAGCGAATTTTTCCCATCGGTAATCGCTGAAATTTTGTTATTTTTTAACTGAATACTGGCGGTTTCGACCTGTCCCGAAGCATAATTTTTGGTGCTGATTTCAACTGAATCGCCTTTGACGATAAAGTTCCCGTTCCAGATTTCATCCGCCGAATCGCCTTCGACATAACCCGAACGACGCAGAAGCTCGACAACATTCGTCAAAGTCGTCTTCTGATCTTTTTTCAAAACGAACGGTGCGGAATAAACACCGGCGCGCGAATGCCAAAAACCCGAATTGACGCGCCGCTCAACGATTGCCGAATAGTAATTATAATTGTAGAAAAATGCGGCAACAGCAACGACCGATGCGATCAGAGAAATCAAAAATCCGTAGATAAAGATTTTCTTCGCAATGCGTAAGATTCGCGTTTTTTTGGATTCTTCCTTAACAAATCGAACAACCCGCGCCGAATTCTGTGGTTTGCTCGTGCGATGGCTGTTAAATGTTTTCCCGAAACTAGCGATTGCTGTGGACATAAGTTTTTTATTCCTTGCTCTACAAGAAGTTCGGAATAGCAAAAGATGTTCCACGACTGAAATCGCTGTTTTTATTGAGTTTTATTGTTTTTTTTATTTTTTGAAATAGCTTTTAGAGCATCAATAAATATCAAAGAGTTGGGCTTTGATTTTCAGGTTCGCACTATTTTAATACGTTCAGGATAAATTCCG
>Ga0157375_10004517_pt1 | contig 12090 bp, 9 predicted proteins | sample M35metaG_FD_115311 | JGI IMG/M metagenome (GOLD analysis project Ga0157375, IMG submission 115311) | Miscanthus rhizosphere microbial communities from Kellogg Biological Station, Michigan, USA - M3-5 metaG | ecosystem: Host-associated > Plants > Roots > Rhizosphere > Soil | place: USA: Michigan...
GAGGCCCCGTCGGCGACCTTCGGCTGGTCGCGGACGTCTCCGGACGTCGCGACGGACACGCCGAGGCGCACGACGCGGGTCACGCGATCGAGAGATCCGAGGTGCTGCCGCGCGACGGCGAGCTCGTTGATCGCCGCGAGACGCGCCGCCGCGCGGCCGGCCTCCACGTCGAGCTCCGCGCCGACGCGCCCGACGTACTTCGCGGAGGAGCCCTCCGTGGGAAGCATTCCGCTCAGGAAGAGCAGGTTGCCGGTCTGCACCGCCTCGACGTATGCGCCGAACGGCCGCGGCGGCGACGGGAGCGGGATGCGGAGCGCCGCGAGCCTCTGCTCGGCGCTCGGGGAGGCAGGATGTGACTCCGTGGATCCTCTCCGGCTGCCGGTTTCGTCCATGGTCTCCCCTTTCGCCGTGAACCGCGCGGAGACGAGTCCATCACAGACGGAGCCGGCTCGGAGAATCCGGACCGACCCTGTGACTACAATCCGTTCCGGCGATGGACACGAAGCTTCGCCAGCGCGTTCGCTACCTGCGCACGGAAGACGGCGTACAGCTCGCCTGGGCCGAGATCGGCACGGGCCCCGTCCTGATCAAGGCGGCGAACTGGCTCAGCGACCTCGAGTACGAGCTGGAGAGCCCCGTCTGGGGCCACTGGATCCGTTTTCTCGGCGGCCACTTCCGATTCCTGCGCTGGGACGAGCGCGGCTGCGGGCTGACGGACCGGAACGTCGAGGAGCTGTCGTTCGAGCGTTGGATCCGGGATCTCGAGGACGTCGTGGCGGCCTCGGGCGTCGAGGAGCCGTTCGCGCTGCTCGGGATCTCGTCCGGCGCGGCGATCTGCGCCGCGTACGCCGCGCGCCATCCGGAGCGGGTCTCGAAGATGGTGCTCTACGGCGGCTATGCCCGCGGCTGGGCGCGGCGCGGCAATTCCGACAGCGAGCGCGAGTACCGCGCCATGCTGGAGCTGATGCGGGTCGGGTGGGGCAAGGAGAATCCGATCTTTCGCCAGGTCTTCACGTCGCGCTTCATTCCGCGCGGCCGTGAGGCACAGATCGGCTGGTTCAACGAGCTGTGCCGCCGGACCAGCGCCGGCGAGATGGCGGCGCGGCTGCTGGAGGCCCGGTCCGGGGTCGACGTGACCGGCATGCTCGGCGGGATCGAGACGCCGACGCTCGTGGTCCACTCCCGCGAAGACGAGGTCTGCCCGATCTCGGAGGGACGCCGACTGGCAGCCGGAATCCCCGGGGCACAGTTCGTCGAGCTGGACAGCCGCAACCACATCCTTCTCGAGGACGAGCCCGCCTGGGGGCGCTTTCAGGAAGTCGTCCTCGACTTCATGGATCTCCCGTCCCGGAGCGGAGAGGATACCGCCTTCACCCGCCTCACGACGCGCGAGCGCGAGGTGCTGGTGTTGATGACGCGTGGCCTCGCGAACGCCGACATCGGCAAGAGCCTCGCGATCAGCGAGAAGACCGTCCGCAACCACATCTCGAATCTGTTCGACAAGCTCGGGGTTTGGACCCGGGCTCAGGCGATCGTGTTCGCGAGAGACCACGGCTTCCGGTCCTGATCGCTGATCGTTACTTGGACAGCGCCCGGGCGACGGCCTCGAGCTTCGCCGGTCCCCGCTTCGTCAGCTCCCTCACGATCTGCACGAAGTTGGGATGCTCCAACCCGGAGACGAGAAACGTCCAGCGATAGGCGCGATGGGTGTGCGCCTTGATCTCCGCCTTCTCCCGTTCGGACAGCGTCCGCCCGATGGCCGTCTCGAGGCTCCCCAGGTCCAGGTCGGCCTGCGTCGAGAGCAATCCGTCCACCGCGCCGCCGAGCTCGAGCAGCTCGTCGATCGCCGATTCGCGGTCCTCCTCGGCGATCTCCTGGGTGATTTCGTCGATGAGCAGCGAGTCGATCTTCGCGTGCTGCGCCTCGTCCATCCAGTGATACCGGACGAGGTCCCGGAAGAGCCCGTCGAGCTCGCCCCGGTCGCGAACGTGCTCGAGGTAGTGGAGCTGCGTGAGCCACTCGATCATGCTGGTCAGCAGGTAGCTGCACAGCCGCGACTTGCTGAGCACCATCCGGGCCACCTCTTCGCGGGCGGGGATCAGGCCGCACCGGACTCCGAATCCTTTCTCGAAGAGCGCGGTCGAGCGCCGGAACAGCTCCTGGTGCTTCGACTCGTCCTCGGCGAATCGCAGGAGCGCTCGCAGCCGCGTCTCGTTGCCGTAGACGTCTCTCTGGGCGGCCTCGAGCGCCTGCGGAATGATGTACTCCTCGACGTATCCGAAGATGTGGCAGTACGCGTTGCCCATGATCTGGTTCAGCTTGAGCTTCTCCCGGTCGTCCAGGCAGCCGATGCCGTCGACTCCCGAGAGTCGATTGGGAAGGAACCGCCGGGAGTAATCGAAGTCCCTCCCTTCGAGAACCTGGCGCTCCGTCCAGGCGACCTTCAGCGAGTTCTGCAGGACGTCGGCGTACGAGTAATCGTGCGTGAGCATTGGATCTCTCCTTTCGATCCCCACGATCGCGCCGGCGCCCCCGCCCGACAATGGGAGCTCCGTCCCGGTTCGGCCCGATCCGGGCCGATTCACCCGGGACAATTGCCCCGAAATCGAGCTCTCGCGCGGAGAGGGGACTCCGCATCTAGAATCCCGCCATGCGAAAGCTGATTCGGTTCGTCGGCTATGCCCTTGCCCTGCTCATCGTGGCCGTCGGAGGGTTCGCGGCGTACGTCGCGATCACCGGCATCCCGAAGTACTCCCCCGGCCGTATCGAGCGCCCCGTCGAGGTCACGCCGGAGCGGGTCGCGCGCGGACGCAAGATCGCGAGCCTCTCCTGCGTGAACTGCCACCAGAACCCCACGACCGGAAGGCTCACCGGCAAGCAGCTCCTGGACGCCCCGAGACAGTTCGGCACCATCTTCTCGAAGAACATCACCCGCGACCCCGCGCACGGGATCGGATCCTGGACCGACGGCGAGCTGATCTACCTGCTCCGAACGGGCGTGGACCGCCACGGACAGTACCTTCCCCCGTACATGCCGAGAGTCGCGCTCCTCTCGGACGACGACCTCGAATCGGTCGTTGCGTTCCTGCGCTCCGACGATCCGCTCGTCGCGGCCGCCGCCGAGGACCCGCCCGGAGTCACGCGGCCGTCCTTTCTGACCAAGGCCCTCTCGCACACGGTGTTCAAGCCTCTGCCGTATCCGAAGGAGCGCATCGCGATGCCCTCTCCGTCGGATCGCGTCGCGTACGGGCGTTACATCTCCTCGAGCATCGGCTGCTTCGGCTGCCACTCGGCGGACTTCAAGACGCTCGACGAGCTGGAGCCCGAGAAGACGAAGGGCTTCTACGGCGGCGGCAACGAGATGCTCGACCTGCGCGGCGAGACCGTCGTGACGGCGAACCTCACCTTCGACGAGGCGACGGGGATCGGCCGGTGGTCCGAGGAGGACTTCGACCGCGCGGTCCGCACCGGAGTGCGTCCGGACCGCCGCGTCCTCCTCTATCCAATGCTGCCGATGCCCGACCTGACGCGCGATGAGACGTCGGCGCTGTACGCCTACCTCGCGACCGTGCCGAAGCTCGCCCACGCAGTCGCCCGGCCCGCGCGCCAGCAGGCCGCCGCCGACGCGAGCGACGGCAAGAAGCTCTACTACAAGTACGGCTGTCCCTCCTGCCACGGGGACGACGGCGTCGGGGTCGGCGACCTGCGCCACGCCCAGGCTCACTACCCGACCGACGCGCAGCTCGTCGCCTGGATCAAGAAACCGTCGTCGTTCAAGCCCGGCACGAAGATGCCGACGTGGGACGGCGTGATCGCCGAGAGCGACTATCCCGCGCTGATCGCCTACGTGAAGGAGCTCGGGCAACCGGCGTCGGCACGCTGACAGGAGCCGCCTCCGTTCCGGTCAGAACTTTTCGTCCGGGCTCCCGCCCGTCGCCGCCGCGTACGCCGCCTCGGGGACGTCCGCGAGGTAGTCGTGGAAGCGATTCGCGAGAAACGGATCGCCGTGCGTGAAGCGCGGCTCGACGGCGGCGAGGTCGATCCTCGCGACGGCGTCCTCGTGGGAAACGCCGCGGCCGACGAGATCCTGCATCTGTGACGCGGCGAGGCGGACCGTCTCGCTCAACAACTCCAGGTATCCGGTTTCCGTCTGCACGCCGCCGTGGCCGGGCACGAGCGCCCGGAATCCCAGAGCCTCGATCCGCGCGAGCACCGCGGGGTAGTCGCCGGTGTACGCGCTCGGCATCAGAGGAATCGGCGCGGTGACCACGTCGCCGGTCGCCACGATCCTCTCCTGGGGAAGCCAGAGGATCACGTCGCCGGCCGTGTGGGCGTTCCCGAGGCGCAGGAACCGGATCTCCCGGCCGCCCAGGTGGAGCGTCAGATGGTCCTCGAACGTCGCGTCCGGGACCACGTACGTCGTGAGGTGATTCTCGCGGTCGAGCTGCTGGCTCGCCGCCAGGCCGGCTTCCAGCCAGGCCTTCTCCTGCGGAATAAGCGGCCGCCCGCTCATGTCCCGCCCGTTCGCGATCGCCGCCTCGACCGCCTTGCGGACGTTCGGCACCATCGACTCGCGACGCTTCAGCCATCGGTCCTGGGTCGCGACGATCTCGTCCCGCGCGTGCGGATGCGCGAGGACCTGCGCTCCCGGGAACGCCGCGCGAATCGCCTGGAGGCCGCGCATGTGGTCGCCGTGCCAGTGGCTGAGGACGACGTGCGTGATCGGCTGGCTCGTGACCGAGCGGACCCTGGCGACGATCGCCTCTCCCATCGCGGGACTTCCTCCCGCGTCGAACAGGACGACGCCCTGATCCGTGACGACGAAGACGGCGTTGCCCTCCTGCGGAAGCTCGAAGGGATCCGACCGGATCGCCGCCCACACTCCCGGCGCCAGATTGGTCCAGGCGTATTCGAAGGGGTTCGCGCGCGCGGGTTCGGCGATCCCGATCAGCGCGAGGAGACCCGCTGCGATCGCGAGCCGCGGTGCTCTCGAGCGCGGCCTCGCGACCATGCGGAGACCTCCGGCCGTCATCGGATCCTGCTCATGACTGACCCTTCCGCCGGGAAAACCGCCCGTCGCTCTTGACCTGCCAGGTCTTGCCGCCGTCGGCGGAGGTCGAGTAGACGTGGCGGATCGTGTCCGCTGAGACGTTCTGCAGGACGTTCCTCGCAAGCAGCCGTTTTCCGGCGTCGTCGAGGACCCATCCCTCGAACTGCATCGAGTCGTCCTTGTATGTGCCCTCGAAGTCGTTGGACTGGTTGTCCTCGCCGTTCCAGACCATCCGCCATACGCGGCGGTGGACGTCGTAGAACGCCATGCTCATGCCCTTGAACCCGTTCGTGCCGTCCCACCGCTCGAGGATCACGCAGCCCTCGTACTCGCGCGTGTTGTGCAGGTGGCCCCGGACCGGCGCCGAATGCGACGGATCGTTCCAGGGCGTCGCGTCGAAGTCGCCGACCCAGAAGTCGAAGGTGTGCACCGACCGGCACGGATAGCGGCTGGCGTCGTCGGGCTTCGCCGCCTGCTGGCCTGAGAGGGAAGCGGAGGCGCAGACGAGCGAGCAGACGACCGACAGCCATCCGACACACCGCGGCAGACGCATGGCGACTCCCTTCGTCGGCCGGCGAGATCGAGCGGCCGGCGGTGAGGGTTACGGGAAGGCACCGCCGGGGTTGCGCCGACTATCGGCGCCTTGCTCGATGAAGAAATCCAGCCCGACTCGAGCGCGGCGCCCCTTCCCCACTCCCCCTCGGGGGGAGAGGGACCGGTTTCGACGGGCATCCCCTGCTTTCGAAGTGACAGAATGTCCCGGAGTTTTCTCCCATCCGATGACCAACGAGACCCAATTCCCGACCCTCGGACTTCCCGAGACCTCCCCCGACCTGCCCCCGCCCACGGAGATCGGGGAGTTCAAGATCCTCTCCGTCCTCGGCAAGGGCGGCATGGGCGTCGTCTACGAGGCGGAGCAGCAAAATCCGGAGCGGCGCGTCGCGCTCAAGGTGCTGCGCGGCGGGCGGCTGGCGGACGAGATGCAGCTCCGCCTCTTCCGGCGCGAGGCCCAGACGCTCGCGCGGCTGATCCATCCGAACATCGCCGCCCTCTACGAGGCCGGCCGCACGGACGACGGGCTCTCCTTCTTCACGATGGAGCTCGTCCGCGGCGAGCCGCTCGACAAGTACGTCCTCGACCGGATGGGCGGCGAGCGCCCCTCCCCCGCCCAGCTGCGCGAGCGGCTCCGGCTCTTCGCGACCATCTGCCGCGCCGTCGCCCACGCGCACCAGCGGGGCGTGATCCACCGCGACATCAAGCCGTCGAACATCCTCGTCGTGGACGACGCGCCGCCGACCGGCTCGTCGCCGTCGATGTCTCTCAGCGGTCCTCCGGTCCCCACCGTCAAGATCCTCGACTTCGGGCTCGCGCGCATCACCGACGCCGACGTCGAGGCGACGCAGCTCTCCCAGATCGGGGACATCCGCGGCACGCTCGCCTACATGAGTCCCGAGCAGGCGCGCGGCGACACTCGCGAGGTCGACCTGCGCAGCGACGTCTACTCGCTCGGCGTGACGCTCTACGAGACGATCACCGGCCGCTTCCCCTACGACATCAAGACGAGCACGCTGATGGGCGTGCTCAAGATCATCATCGACGAGCCGCCGAAGCCGCTGCAGCAGACCTTCAAGGGGGGATACAAGCTCGACCCGGATCTCTGGACGATCACCGAGAAGGCGCTCGAGAAGGACCCGGACCGCCGCTATGGGACCGCCGACGCGCTCGCCGAGGACATCGAGCGATACCTCGCGAACCGCCCGATCCTGGCGCACCCGCCGAGCACCGCGTACCAGGTCCGCAAGCTCGTCTCGCGCCACCGATTCGGCTTCGCGACGGCGGCCGGATTCCTCGCCCTCCTCATCGCCGGCGCCGTCGTCCTCGCGGTCCAGGCGGACAAGATCCGGCGCGAGCGCGACCGCGCGACGCAGGAGGCGGCGCGCGCAACGGCGATCAATCAATTCCTGCAGAAGACCCTGGGCGCCGCGGATCCATGGCAGCGGGGATCGCGCGGGGTCACTCTCGTCGACGCGCTGAAACAGTCCGAGAAGCAGGTGCACGGGTCTTTCAAGGGACAGCCGATCGTCGAGGCGGACGTGCTCGAGGCCATCGCGCGCACGTACCACGGGCTCGGCGAGTACGCGGACGCCGAACGCCTGTTGCGGTCCGCGCTCGGGACCCGCATCGCCGCGGAGGGGCGCGAGAGCGACGGCGTCGCCGAAACCCTCAACACGCTCGGCGGGACCCTGCAGGTTCAGAGGAAGGCGGACGAGTCGGAGAAGCTACTGCGCGAGGCGCTCGCGATCCGGGTGAAGCTGCACGGACGAGAGAGCGGCGAGGCCGCTCAGACCCTCAACGAGCTCGCTCGCACGCTGGTCAACAAGAGCGCCTTCCCGGAGGCCGAGAAGCTCGCCAGAGAGGGGCTCGCGATCCGCGAGCGGATCTTCGGAGCGGACAGCAGCGAGGCCGCCGAGAGCCATCGGACCCTCTGCAGTCTCTACACCGAACAGGAAGACTGGAAGCGGGCGGTGGAGGAGGCGAACCGGCAGATCGCGATCCTGCGCGCACTGCACGACGACGGTCCGCTGCTCGCCTCGGCGCTGAACGACCTGGCGGTCGCCCAGACGCAACTCGGTGAATACGACGCCGCCGAGAAGACATTCGCCGCATCGCTCCAGATCCTGACGCGCGTTCTCGGGGATGATCATCCCGAGTACGCGAGCACCCTCGAGAACATCGGCAACATCTGGTATCGCAACGGCGAGTACGCGCGGACGGCGGAGCAGCTGGAGAAGGTGCTCGCGATCCGAAGGCGCGCGCTGGGCGAGGACGCCGAGCCCGTCGCGCGGACCACGGCGAACCTCGGCAGCGTGTACATGTCGTCCGGGAACGACGCAGCGGCCCTGCCGAAGTTCCAGGAGGCGCGCGAGCGGCTGACGAAGTACCTCGGCGCGGATCACCCGGACGTGGCTTCGGTCTGGACCAGCGAGGCGGGAGCGCTGCTGCACCTCGGGCGGCTGGACGAGGCGGAGGCGGCATGCCGGCAGGGACTCCGGATCCGGCTGGCGAAATTCCCCGAGAGGAGCATCGCGGTGTCGCTGTCGCTCACTCGCCTCGGCCAGATTCTCACGGCGAAGAAGCACTATGTGGAGGCTGACGTCGTGCTCCGCCAGGCGGCAGACAACCTGACGGCCGCCGGCGCGGAGTCGTTCCGGAAAACCGCGATCAAGGCGCGCGTCGCCCTGTACGAGAAGTGGGGCAAGTCCGCGGAGGCGCAGGCGCAGGCGGCGCTGCTGGCGGACGGCGCGGCGACGACGACTCCGAAATAGCACGGGAAATAGCGCAAGAAGTCTCTCGACCTTCTCAACCTTCTTTCGCCGGGCTCGTACGATGACGAAGGAGGCCGCCATGCGCCGTTCCCTCTTCCTCCCGGTTCTTGCGACGGTGCTTCTCGTGCTCGCCGGTTCCCGCGCCGCCGGCGCCCCCGTTGGCGGAGCGCCGGTGACCCTCCAGGCGGCGGACGGCACGCAACTCGCGGCGACGTACTACTCCGCCGGCGAGAAGCCGGGCCCGGGGATCCTCCTCTGCCACCAGTGCAACCGCGACCGGTCGTCGTGGAACGAGCTGGCCGAGATGCTGGCCCGGGCGGGCTTCCACGTCCTCACCGTCGACTACCGCGGGTACGGCCAGAGCGGCGGCAACCGGCACCTCGACCTTCCGGGCGCCGAGCGGGACAGGATCGTGCGAGACGTCTGGCCGCGCGATCTGGACGTCGCATTCGAGTACCTCCGCGCCCGGCCGGGAGTGACGGCGGCGATGGGAGCCGGCGGCGCGAGCTGTGGCGTCAACAACTCGATCCAGCTCTCGAAGCGCCATCCGGAGATCAAGTCGCTCGTTCTCCTCTCGGGAGGCACCGACCGGTCGAGCCGCCAGCAGCTCAAAGACAAGTCCTCGTTGCCGCTCCTGATCGCCGCGGCGGACGACGATGGGAACGTCGTGCAGTACATGGAGTGGATCGACGCCGCCTCGGGCAATCCGACAAACCGATTCGTCGAGTACAAGACCGGCGGCCACGGTAGCGAGATGTTCAAGGCGCATCCCGAGTTGCAGGGCGAGATCGTCGCCTGGTACGAGGCGACGCTCCTGGGAAAGGGCAAGCCCGCGTCCACCGACAACGCCGCGCGACGAAACGCGCCCACGACCCGGCTCCTGGTGATGACCGACGACCCGGACGGTGCGGCGAAGCTCGTCCAGACGCTTCAGGCCGAGAAGGCGAAGAGCTCGAGCTCGACGGTCCTCGAGCCGGCCTTCGTCAATCTGCTGGGCTACATGCTGGTCGGCGAAGGCGACGCGAAGGGCGGGATCGCGGTTCTGAAGTTCAACGCCGACGCGCATCCGACCTCGTCGAATGCGTGGGACAGCCTGGGCGACGCCTACCTCGCGGACGGCCAGCGCGAGAAGGCGCGCGAGGCGTCGGAGAAGGCGCTCGAGCTCGTCGGCTCGGACCCCTCGGTGTCCGCGGAGCGCCGCGAGATCATTCGAAAGAGCGCACAGGGAAAGCTCGACCAGCTAAAGGCGAAGCGGCCGGGCTGAGTTCGGGGCCGGCGGAATCGATACACCACTGCGAAGAGTCGATTCCCCGGCTGAGGTCGAATACATTAGCGATAGCTAATGTATTCGGACGCCGCTTAGCGAGTCATGTTCCTGAGCTTCGCAACTGAGCCGTCATCCCGAGCGATAGCGAGGGATCCTGTCCCCGGCAGGCTCAGCGCCGACGGCATCCGTGGCGCGCCGGGCTCGGGATCGTTGTCGCCGACTTCCGGTCGGCGACGCCTACGGCCGGGGGCCTACCCCGGTGGACGGCCAGGCGCTTCGCGCCTCAGGATGACGGCGGAAAAGAATCCGGCGAGGAATGTGCCCGCCTACTCCACCCGCACCTGGTCCGTGATCCAGTTGACCTCCCACGTCCTGCCGCCGTCGTCCGAGAAGGACTGCTCGAAGTGCGGCGACTTCGACGTGGTGCCCGACCAGACGTAGCGCACGAAGATCATCCGGCCCTTGTAGGCCTCCTGGTCGTAGAACTCCCCGCGCCCGTCCGCGAACGAACCGACCGTCGGAATGTCCACGGTGCCCTTCGCCGCGTTCGACCAGTAGAGACTCCATTGCCGCGACTCCGGGTTGTAGAGCCGCAGCGTCAGCCCCTCGATGTGGCCGCTCGGGCCGTTCACGTCCAGCGTGTCGAGCTGCGCCTTCCCGTTCCAGATCCCGCGGCACTCGCCGGTGCCGTCGAACTCGATCCACTTCGGAGGTGTCGAGCCCGTCAGCGGATTCTCGAGGCGCCTCAGGTGGTACTTCCACTTGCCGATGAGGAAGTCGAAGTCGCGCTGGCCGTCTCGCAGCGGCTTCAGCGCGACGGGCGCCGCCGTCTGCGCGTCCCCGCGGTTCCAGAGGAGCGCGAGCCCGACGACGAGCGCGCCGAGGCGAATGAGCCGAAACCGTCTCATGGCAGCCTCCTCACGTAGACCCTTCCGCCCTTCATGACGAAGCGCACGCGCTCCAGCTCGGTGATGTCCGCGAGCGGATCGCCGGCGACCGCGACGAGGTCGGCGAGCTTCCCCGCCTCGATCGCACCCACGCGGTCCGGCCACGCTCCCCCGAGGAGCTCCGCGGCGCGGGTCGTCACCGCGCGCAGGATCTCGAGCGGCGGCATCCCCGCGTCGCGCAGGGCCGGGAACATCGTCGCCGTCGCCTCGCCGCGCGTCTTCCCCGGGTAGTACCAGCACATGTCGGAGCCGGCCGCGAACTTCACGCCCGAGCTGAGGATTCTCTGGATCCGCTTCTGCGTCTCGCGGCTCCGTTTCTCCGCGGATGCCGCCCACGCGGACTTCGACTCCGGCGACACGACGACGTCGGTCTCGAGATTCGCGAATCGCCCGCCGTAAAAGGTCTCCGTCACGTCCAGGAAGATTCCCTTCGCCCGCATCTCCGAAAGCTGCGCGTCGGTGATCTCGTCGCCGTGCTCGATCGAGTCGGCGCCCGCGTCCAGCGCGATCTGGATGTTCGGCGGCGTCTTCGCGTGCACCGCGACCCTCAACCCCTCGTGGTGTGCCTCCTCCACGAGCGCCGCCATCTCACCGGCGGTCACGTCGTCCTCGGCCGCGATCTTGATGATGTCGACGCCGTAGAGAACGTTTTCGCGCACGGCGCGGCGCGCGGCGTCGGGGCCGTCGAATCGGAGGAACTCCTGGTCCAGGATCGTGTCGAAGAGGGCGGGGTTGAGATTCAACATGTAGGAGCCCGTGCCGGAGAGCTTGCGCCCGCAGGCGAGGATCCTCGGACCGGGGACGCGTCCCGCGTCGATCGCGTTGCGCAGCGCCACGTCGCCGTCCACGCCGGAGTGGCCGAGGTTGCGCACGGTGGTGAAGCCGCTCTCCAGGTCCTCGCGCGCGGCCTCGGCGCCGCGAAGCACCCGTTCCGACGGCGACATCGCGGCGATCGCGAGCAGCAGCCCGGGAGCGAAGCGGCCGTTGTAGCGGCGCTCGACCTCGGCCGGAGGAGGGATGACGACGTCGAGGAGCAGGTGGGTGTGGCTGTCGATGAGGCCGGGGAGGAGCGTGGCGTCGCCGAGGTCGATCGTCTCGACGCCGGCGGGGGCGTGCTGCGCCACCTGCGAGGGAAGTCCAACCTCCTCGATCTTGTCGCCCTCGATCAGGACGGCGGCCGGCGAAAGGACGTGACCGGTGCGCGGATCGACGAGGTGGCCGGCCTTCACGAGGGTCGCGGCGGATGCAGCAGAGCATGCGATGAGGAGCAGTGCGGCGAGGCAGGGGATGCGTCGCAGCGGTCCAGTGCCCCCCTCACCCTGCACCCTCTCCCCCCGCGCGCGGGGGGAGAGGGGGATTCCATGGACCGCGGCGCTCTCGAAACGAATCACCGGCCCGTCTTCGCGAGGACGTCCTGCGCGCCATGTCGGAGCTCGCCGCGGAACTCGTCCGTGTCCGCCCAGGACGACGCCGGCGCCTCGCGCGAGGCGAGCATCGCCA
>Ga0157375_10004519_pt1 | contig 12089 bp, 10 predicted proteins | sample M35metaG_FD_115311 | JGI IMG/M metagenome (GOLD analysis project Ga0157375, IMG submission 115311) | Miscanthus rhizosphere microbial communities from Kellogg Biological Station, Michigan, USA - M3-5 metaG | ecosystem: Host-associated > Plants > Roots > Rhizosphere > Soil | place: USA: Michigan...
CCCGAAGCAGATGAACGACGCCGCGCTGAACAGCACCCACGGTTCCGTCCACCGGCCACCCGACGTGCGTCCCTGCGTCACCTCGCGCGACATGACGTGCGCGGTCCCGAGGATCACCAGCGGCCCGAACCCGTACACGTAGTGCAACGACGTTTCGGGGCGGTAGCCGAGCAACAGCAAGATCACGCCGATCGCCGCCTGGCCGCCGGCGAGCACCTGCTCAACCGTGATCCACGTCCAGAACCGCTCGCCCGGGTCACGCTTGAGCACGAGCGCGCCACCACCCCACAGCCACCCGACGGTGAACACGGCGACCACGACGAACCCGATCGCCTCGTGGACCTTCGGCATGGCGGCCGGAGTCTAGCCAGCCAGTCCCAGCAGGGCCGGGACGTCCGCGAGCGAAGCAACCACATGATCGGGGGAGCCGCGATCCAGGTCGTCGGGCCGGAACTTGCCCGTGCGAACGAGGATGCCGGTGAGACCCGCGGCCCGCGCGCCGTCGACGTCGTTCACGACGTCGTCCCCGACCATCGCGGCGCGGCCGGCCGTGACCTTGAGCACCGACAGCGCCGCCTCGAAGTACGCCGGTGCCGGCTTGCCGCAGACGGTCGCCCGGAGGCCCGTCGCGGCCTCGAGCCCCGCGACGTACGCGCCCGCATCGAGCTCGAAGCCATGCGACGTCCGCCAGAACATGTTGCGGTGCATGGCGACCAGCGAAGCGCCGCTCCGCATCAACCGGCCGAAGACGCGGTTGACCGTTCCGTACGTGAAGTCGTCCGACGCGCCGCCGAGCACGACGACATCGGCGTCGGTCGGTTCATCGACCAGCCTGATGCCGTCGAGGTCTGCGCGCGCGTCGCCGTCGGACAACAGGAACACGGCGGCGTCCGGATGCGCGCGGCGGAGATGCTCGGCGGTCGCTGTGACCGCGGTCACGATCATGTCGGGTTCGACCTCGAAGCCCGCGCGGGTGAGCGTCGCAGCGAGCTCGGCCCGCGGATGGGTCGTCGTGTTGGTGATCAAGCAGACGGGCAGACCGGCTGCACGGAACGCAGCCATCGCGTCGATCGCACCGGGGATCGGCTCCCATGAGGTGACCAAGACGCCGTCGATGTCGAGCAGGAGCCCGTCGACGGTGAGCACCGCGGGAGTCAGCCCCCGAGCCGGATGCCGAGCGAGCGCCGCGCCTCGCCCACCTGATCGGGCACGATCTCGCCGCGCTGTCGGCGGCGCCACATGTCGTATGGCGCCAGGTAGCGGAACTTCGCCGGCAGGAAGGGGCGCACGACCCGCGTGAGCCCGAGCGCGGCGTCGACCGCCACCTGACGCGCCGGCCCCAACGGGAAGCCGTACATCTCGCGCACGAGCGGCGGTAGCATCGCGAACGCGAGCCGCGACACGCCGACGAGCGCCGGGCGCCATTCCGCCTCGCGCGGCGGGTCGAGGAAGAGCTGCGCCACACGCCGCGCGTTGTCGGTCACTAAAAGCTCGCCTCGATCCTCGACGTCGGCCATCCATGCTCGGAGCGCGGGCACCGTCGGTGGGATCAGATCGCGGGGCACCAGGCACATCTCGGCGGCCAGCATCTGCTCCTCGTGGAACCGCTGCCGGCCCGCGTCGTCAAGCGCGCCGACCGTCCGCTCTTCGAACAACAGCGCGGAGTCGACCAAGCACGCGTGCACATACAGCAGCAGGTGCGGGTCGAGCGCGTCGTAATGCAGGCCCGTGACGGGATCGGTCCCGTTGATCCGGGTATGGATCTCGTTGATCCGCTCGGCCGCGGCATCGGCTTCGGCCTTGGTTCCAAAGGTGAGCGTATAGGTCAGGATCAGCGTGCGCTGCAGCCGCTTCCAGGGGTTCCGCTCGAACATGCCGGTCTGGCCCGCGCCTGCGATCACCAGCGGATGTGCCGCCTGCATCAACAGCGCCCGGGCGCCTCCGAACAGGACCGTGACCTCCTTGTGGACCTGCCAGGAGACGCTATCCGGGCCGAAATAGCCGACGTCGTCGCTCACGAAGCCAGCGTATCGGGCATGGGCGGCAACGGCTTCCGTGCGCCGCGGCGCGCGAACAGGCAATATCCCTGGGCATGTTCGTGGTCCCCGGACTGATCGTGCTCGCCGTGCTGCTCGGCTATGTGCTGGGCGGACGACTCCACCGGTTCGAGAACCTCCGGATCAACCGATGGGGGCTCGCGGTCGCCGGAGCAGTGCTGACGGCCGTCGTGAACCTCTTCCCGGCGCTGTCGTTCGCCGGGATCCCGGACACCGTCGTCGGACCGGTGTTGCTCGCGACGTCGTACTTCCTGCTCGCGGTGTTCCTGATCTCGAACCGCTGGATCCCAGCGGGCTACGTGATGATCCTCGGGCTGCTGCTGAACCTGGTCGTCGTCGTTGCGAACGGCGGGATGCCGGTGCGAGCCGAGGCCATCACGCAGTCGGGTGGCGACCCAGCCGTGCTCCAAGACTCGACGGTCGGCAAGCATCATCTGATGAGCGATGGCGATGTGCTCTGGCATCTGGGCGATGTGATCGGCGTGCCCGAGCCGATCGGAGTCGTGCTGTCGCCCGGCGACGTGCTGCTGTACGCGGGGATCGTCTATTCGATCGTGCAGATCATGCGGGGACGGCGCCGCGAGAACCCTCGGCCGATGGCGTTGTGGTTCTCGGGGTACCGGGGGAAGCATGCGCCGGAGTACTGGCGGATGCCGATCCGGTACCGCCATCCTGATCCCGCTGAAGCAGAGACGTCGGGAACCGAACCGTGATGGTGGTGCCGTCGTCGGGCGAGCTCGCCACGTCGAGCGTGCCACCGCCTACCTTGGCTCGCTCGCGCATCATCGCCATCCCGAAGTGACCTTCAGGTCCGGGCGCGCTCGTATCGAACCCGGAGCCGTTGTCTCGCAGCTTGAGCACGATGTTCTCGTCTGCTTCGGTGACGGCGATCCAGACCTCGGATGGGTCGGCGTGCTTCATCGCGTTCATCACGCCTTCGCGCGCGATGTGGAAGATCAGCAGGGCGATCGGCGCTGGGAGGTCGATCTCCTCGACGTCATGGTGGAAGCGGATGCCGGAGTCGCGGCCGACCTCGTCCGTGAAGGACTCGAGAGATTCAGCAAGCCCGGCGGCGCCGAGTGGCGAACGGTGGAGCTCACGGATCACTGCACGGACCCGGTCTGAGGTCTCCTGCTTGGACTCCTTGATCTTCTCGAGCTGGTCGCGGAGATCATCGAGATCCTGTTTGTCGAGCATCTTGCGCGCGATGTCGACCTGGAGCGAGAGCCGGAACAGGACTTGCGCTAGGTCGTCGTGGAGGTAGCCGGCGATCTGGAGACGCTCGTCCGCGCGCTCCTCCGCCATCGTATTCGACAACTCTCGGAGGATCTCCTCACGCTCCTGCAGCTCAACATGCGCCTCCTCGAGAGCACGAGATCTGTAGAACACTTGCCTGGCGAAGATGAGAGGTGCCAAGACCGCAGGTAGCATCCAGCCGCCGACCAGTTGCCACATGGCGGCCAAGGTCAACCCAAGCACTCCGAGGCCGAGGTAGCTCACTAGGAACTCGCGGCCACCTCCAATAGTGAGCTGTCGAAGCATCCTTTGAACGGGTACATGGAGTTTGAGACTCATGAAGGACGCGACGAGGCCCGCGTTGACGATGTAGTCGGCGATGGCTGCCAGGATCGCCGCCCCCACAAGCACGTAGATCGGGGATTGGTCGAGGCGCAGTTTCGGATCATGAAATATGTGGAAGACAGCGCCAGCAGCCATCACTGAAAGCGCCACCTGGGATCTATTGAATAGAGCGGTGGCGAGTGAGACTTCGCCTCTCCACTCTCTCGGGTCCGAGGCACCGAGGAAGGCGATCGCTCCCGCGGCCCCAGGTGGATAAAGAATCGCGATCATCATTAAGAGGGGAAACCCGACGCTGAGCGTGAGTCCCCGCCAGGTAGGAACCGGCAAGAGTTCGACGCCGGCGACCAGAGGCGCCCACAGCAGCCAGAGAGGGTCCGCGGTCCATCCCGAGTAGGCGTTTAGGCCAATCACGAGCCCGACGGTCGCAATCACACACACGGCGGCCAGAATCGACTGGCCTCGGGTTTGGCTTGGGGCGGCCATAGACATCGAACATCATGCTCCCTTCCGGCGTTCCTTTGAAGCACGAGAGAGGCTAAGTAGGTCAAATGCAGTAGTCCGATATCCGGCTTGTCCCCCGGATAGGGGTCCACCGACAATTTCGGCGTGTCCCCCATAAGGGGGCCGCCGGAACCTAGGAGGGAGGAACTCCATGAGGCTTGTGCGCCGCATCACTCTCGCGCTCGCGTCGATCGCGGCCCTGGCTCTTGCCGGTGGCGCCCACTGGCGGGCGGGGTAAATCCCGAACCAGCTCTAAGACTTCAACCCTCCTGGGATCTCCCAGGAGGGTTGTTGGTTTCACGAGCGATCGGTCAACGGAATCCACGCGAGTACCGTGGTGCCGGTTCCAGGGGAACTTTCGACCAACAGCCGACCCCCCACGGCTTCGACTCGTTCCTTCATTAGCTGCAGACCGAAGTGGCGAGACGTGTCTACGCAGCCCATGTCGAATCCACGGCCGTCATCCCTGATACTCAGTTCCGCGAAACCATCTTGGGACTCTCGAAGCTCAACCTCGATCAACTCGGCGCCTGAATATCGGCTGCTGTTGACGAGGGCTTCCCTTGCGACCTGAACCATCACAAGCGCCGACCTCTCACCGCTCTCCAACTCGCATAGGCGAAGCCGGATCCTGGGATTGGCATCGTTCTCCAGCTGGTCGGCAAGGCTCCGGATCGTCTTTGAGACGTCGCGAACGGCGGATCTTGCTGTTCGCAACTCACCCACAACTCGTCTTACAGCGTCTTGGGCTTCCGATGTCGCTCCAAGCAGTTCAGGAAGATCGTCATCCAAATCAAGCAAGCGTCCGCTCGCCAAGTCTTGTTTCAGCACCTCTCCCATGAGATGAACCTTGAACAGGGCGGGTAGCACCTCATCGTGGAGATCGCCAGCGAGCGTCAGGCGTTCATCACGTCGACCAGCCAACGCCGACTCGTTGACTGACTCAATCTCAGCGTCCCTGACTCTGATGAGCTCTGTCGTCGCACCGAGGGATTGGATCCGTACGAGAGCAGTGCGAATCGGCACTAGCACAGCCGTGCAGGTTAGAAGCGCCCAAGCCCCCCAATCCTCGTAGACATGCGCCATCAGAGGGGCTATCAGACAGGTCAATGCGTAGATTCCTAGGGAGGCGGCCGGCTCAGCGCCCCAGAAGCCCGACAGAACCTGCTTCCAACCGGCTCGCCCGGACAAGACGGTCGAGATCGAGACCAAGGCAACATTGACAACACAATCCGCCACCAACCCAAACGCGCATGCGACCACTACTAGCGGCCATTCCGTGACGCCAGGAGCAACCACGTGAATCACGAGGCTCGCGCTCGCCGCCGACAGAGCCACTTGAGAGCGATTGAACAAACTTCGCTGGATCGATGACCTACCTTGCAGTTCACCGGGATCCAGCGAACCTAGGAACGCGATCATCGCCGTAGTTGCGGGTGGATGCAGGATCGCGGCTGCCAGAACTACCGGTAGAGACATGCTCAGGGTGATGCTCCGACCAACTCGCACGTACATCACATCCGCCAGAAGGGAGGCAAGGATCCACGCCCCAATCTCGCCCACATCGCCGCGCGGAGGATGCTGTTCTAGAGCGACCGCGAATCCGAACAGGGTTACGCCTGCCACAGCCCAGTGGAAGATCTTCGCTCGAGCACTATCACCCAGGCCGGCCTTGCTCGATCGAGTCAGGTCATGCGTCGCTGCTGCCATGGATCCCCTCCCGCCCGCGCGGTCGGGGATCACCGCGCAACTTCTTGGCAGGTTTTCTAGGGGATTTGGCTCGCGGAACGCAAGTTATCCACACCGGAAAGAGTGACAAGACCGCAGGCCAAAGCCCTCGTGGCTGCATCCAGGGCTCATGAGAGACTAGTCCGACATGGCCGAGCCGAACCCTTCGCCGCGTCGCGGGAACCGCGATATCTGGGGTGATGAGCCCGAAGAGGTCGATGCCTCCGCGGTCGTCGACCAGATAGAGACCGCGTTCCCTGACGCCGAGCGCCGATGGCACGACCACCCACTGATCGCCCCTATCAAGGCGGTGGCGCTCTTCATCAAGCGGAGCGGCAAGCGCATCGCCGTCACCATCGCCGGCGTCGCCGTGATCCTGCTCGGGATCGTGATGCTCGTCCTGCCCGGCCCAGGCCTTCTCGTGATCATCGCGGGCCTCGCGATCCTGGCGACCGAGTACGTCTGGGCCGAGCGCCTCCTCCGGATGGCCAAGGAGCGCGCCATCCAGGCCAAGGACAAGGTCCTGCGCAAGAAAGCCAATGGCGATGACGGAGGCGCCGCCTAAGCTGGCGGCATGCCCTCCCCCGGCCGCATCCTGATCGGCACGTCCTCCTGGACGGACCCGACGCTGGTTAAGGACGGCCACTTCTACCCTCCCGACGCCAAGTCTGCCGAGGGGCGCCTTCGCTTCTACGCCTCCAAGTTCCCGATCGTGGAGGTCGACTCCACCTATTACTTCCCGCCGAGCGAATCGAACTCGGTGCTCTGGATCGAGCGCACGCCGCCGGAGTTCACGTTCAACATCAAGGCGTACTCGCTACTGACCAATCACCCGACCAAGCGAGAGTCGCTCTACAAGGACCTGCAGGACCAGGCGCCGACCGACAAGAAGAACGTCTACCGGGAGCAGCTCCCCGACGAGGCCGTCGACGAGGTCTGGCAGCGGTTCCGTGACGCGCTGATGCCACTGCACTCAGCCGGCAAGCTCGGCGCGGTGTTGTTCCAGTTCCCACAGTGGTTCGTGATCTCGAAGAAGTCGAAGGCCTACATCGACGAGGTCGTCGAGCGCCTGCCCGACTTCCGCGTCGCTGTCGAGTTCCGGCACAAGAGCTGGATGGAGGAACGCAACGCCGAGGAGACGTTGTCGTTCCTGGAAGAGCGGAACCTGCCGTTCGTGTGCGTCGACATGCCGCAGGGGTTCGACTCGTCGATCCCGCCGATCGCCGCCGCGACCGCGGACGACCTCGCGATGATCCGGTTCCATGGCCGTGACCGCGACGTCTGGGAACGCAAGGGCATCCCGGCGTCGGAGCGTTTCCGCTACGACTACAAACGCGACGAACTCGAGGAGTGGGTCCCGAAGGTCGAAGCGCTCGCCGCCGAGGCACGCGAAACGCACGTCCTGATGAACAACTGCTATCAGGACTTCGCGGTCAGAAGCGCCCGCGAGCTCGGCGACCTGCTGGACCTCGAGCTTCCCGAGTGAAGTCTCACTCGCCTACCGTGAACCGACTAGCTCACATCGATGGCGACGGCGGTCGTCATCGGATGCACGGGGTCCAGCAGGATGTACGACCCCGCGTCGAGCGGATCGACATGGAACGTGCGGGCGGGCGGGTCGATCTCGACGGGTGCCCGCCACACGGGCTCGCCTCGGCAGAGGTGCTCCGAGCATTGATCCGTGTGGAAGAGCATCAGCCCGGTTGCCACGTTCGGCTCTGCCGACTCGAAGTGCATCGTGAGCTCGGTACCGGCCGTCCATCTGCCACACCCGACAAGCTGCACACCCTTGAAGAAGATGTCGAAGTCCGTCGCCGGGATGGGCGAGCAGCTCTGCGACGAGGCACTCTCGATCGCGGCAGGGATCTCGATACCGGCGGGTCCGTTCGCGCTGCCCGGTACCGAAGGACTGTCCGTCGGCACCGCCCCGGACGGATCGGAGCTCCCGATGCCCGAGGATGGGGTCGGGGTGATGATCTCGCGATCCCAGTCGATCGCGAAGGGCACAACCGTGATCCACGGGGACTCGATCGCGGTCGGTTCCGCGATCGGATCCGGTAGGGCAAGGGTCGTGTCGTCGGTCACGTAGGCGATCGCGTAGCCACCGGCACTCGCCACACACGACGGAGAAGCCTGATAGAGCTTCGGAACCCGCAGGATGCGCTGACCGTCGGCAGTGACGTCGGGTTCGGCGGCGAAGACGACGTTGCACCCGTTCGACCCGACGACCCTCAAGTGTGCCGCGGTCGACGAGCCAAGCTGCGACACGTTGAATGTGACATCGGCTCCCTCGGCGACCGGCTCCCCCGCCGGCGCGTCGATCGATACATCCAGCCGATCGCTCGTCACAGCGGCGACGCTCCAGATGCCTCCGTCGCCCTGCGCCTCGGGCTGGACGAGGTCGATCTGCAGTCCATCCTCAGGGTTCCCGCAACCCGCGTCCCCTTGGAGGAAGCCCGCGGGGCACGGGATCATGGATGCCTTCCAGTGGCCGGGTTGCATCGCGATACCGGTGATGTCGACGCTTCGCCCGAGGATCTGCCGCGCGAACCGTTCGGTGACCTCCTTCGGATCGGTTCGCCACTGCAGCGTGCCGTCTCCGTTGTCGACCGCGGCCTGAACGCGCTCGGCCGAGTCGCCGTTGATCGCGTTCTCCGGCCAAACCGTCGGCGTCGCGGTCGGGAGCGCGTCCGCCGTCCCTTGTGGCGTCGCTACGGGCCGACCGTCGAACGTCGTGACGAGGAAGAGCGCAGCCACGACGATCACGGCGAGCCCAGCTATGAGGCCCTCGGCGCGGCGGCGGCGCTCGCGCCGCCTCCGCGACCGCTCGAGGTCGACGAACGTCCGCGGTTCGCCGACGAAGTCGGCGAGCCGCTCCAGGTCCTCACGAAGGTCAGGCATCGCGCACCTCCAAGGTGGTCTTCAACTCGGCTCGCGCATCCTGCGCGAGCCGGCGAACGGTGGCGTCGGCCACGCCCATCAGGCGTCCGGCCTCCGCCGATCCGTAGCCGAGCAGTTCCGTCAACACGATCGCCTCGCGACGTCGAGGGGACAGGTCCGCGAGCGCGCGACCGATCTCGACCCGATCCTCCGCCTCGGCGAACCTGTCGCCGCCGTGGGCCTGGCCGACAGCTTTCCGAGCCGCGCGGCCGGCCCGGCGCACGCGGCTCCGGTACCGGTTCAGGGCGGTCCGGAAGAGGTATCCGGTCGGGTCGTCCATCGCCCCGATCCGGTCCCACCGCTCCCAGACGGCGATGAACGACTCTTGGACGACCTCTTCGGCCTCCTCCCGATTGCCGGTCAGCAGATAGAGCGCCCGGAGCAGCCGCCTTCGCTCTGCCTCGAAGAACTCCTCGAAGGCGATCGGCTGCTCGTCGGTCTCGCTCGTGACGGTCGCCTCCATATGACCCATGAACGCCGCCAGCATCGATCCCGTTCATCAGGGCTGCAAGGTGTCCTGAGTTTCCTCGCAGGACTTCCCTCGAGACGCCGGTACGCTCGGAGCATGTTCGGAACGGGTGGCAGCCGGTTCCAGGTCGCGAAGATCCGCGGGATCCCGATCTTCGTCACATGGGGATGGATCTTCTTCGTCGCGTTCTTCGCCTACGCCTGGTACACCGACTACTCCCAGCGGATGACGGCGAGCGATGCGCTGCGCCTCACGGTGATCGCCGGGATCGTGTTCTTCGGCGGCATCCTGCTGCACGAGGGTGCGCACGCGATCGCGGCTCGGAGCTTCGACCTGCCCGTCCGTGCGATCACGCTCGTCTTCTGGGGCGGGGCGACCGAGACGCGATCATGGCGAGCGGGTCCCCTCGCCGACTTCATCGTGTCCGCGGCTGGTCCCGGCACGACCGCGATCATCGGTCTCGGGTGCGTCGCCGTCGCGTCGACCATGGCGCCGGGCGACACGCGTGAGGTGCTCGAGTCCCTCGGCAAGTTGAACCTGCTCTTCGCGGTCTTGAACGCCCTGCCCGGATTCCCGCTCGACGGGGGCCGGATGCTCATGGCGACCGCGTGGGGAGTCTCGAAGAACAAGGCGACGGCGCTCCGCGTAGCCGGCGCCGGATCGATGCTGATCGGGGTCGGGCTCATCGCCTACGCGGTGCTGAGCTTCACGACCGCCAACGGGAGCTTCGGCATCTTCTTCGGGTTCGTCGGGTTCTTCATGGTCTCCGCGGGACGCCAGCTGCCGGCGCGCGCCAACCTCTATCTCCAGCTGTCGAAGGGGAAGGTCCGCGACGCGATGCGCCCGCTCGGGGCCGCGGTCCCCGCGAACGTGACCGTGTACGACGCCACCGAGCGGTGGCTCCGCGCCGACCCCGCCCGAACGTTCAGCGTCGTCGACGACGGCCGGACCGTCGGGACGATCTCGCTGGAAGGCGCATCGCACACCACGGCCGGGCGTCCGGTGCGCGAGGCGATGATGCCGCTGCGCGACGCGTCCTCGGTCGGCGCCGACGAGTCGCTGAGCGACGCGCTCGAGTGGGTCGCGGGCCACGAGGCGCGGGTCGAGGATGCGACGGGCACCGTCGGCGTGATCGACGTCGGCGACATCGACCGGTGGCTCAGGATGCATTGGTCGACCGGCACGTACGTCGAGCGGCCTGCCGGGTTTGTCCCGCAGGCCGGCGCCGTGCCGCCCCGCCCCGACGTGTAGCCCCCGACCAGGGGTGTCGGCACCGGGGCGTAGCATGCGGTCGATGACGGCCCCCCCGTTCGTGTTCGACGATGCCCAGGAGGCGGTCCTCGCACACGACGCGGGGCCTGCGCTGGTCACGGGCGGCCCGGGCTCGGGCAAGACCGCCGTCCTGCGCGAACGGTTCGCCCGGCTGATCGAGGCCGGCGCCGAGCCGGAGCGGGTCGCCCTCGTCCTCGGTTCCGGCCGGGCGCGCGACGTGGCACGTGCCGCCCTCCTGGAGCGGCTGCCCGCCTCGCTCCCCGGGCTGCAGGTCGCGACCTTCCACGGGCTGGCCAACCGGGTGATCAAGCTCCGCGAGGGCGAGCCCCCCGAGGTGCTGGGCGCCGCCGAACAGTTCGCGAAGGTGCGAGAGCTCCTCTCGACCCAGGATCCCGCGTCATGGCCCGCGTACGGCGGGCTGCTGGCGGTGCGGGGGTTCGCCGACCAGGTCCGGCAGCTGCTCACCCGGATGCAGGAGTCGCTCCTCAGCCCGAAGGAGCTCGCCGAGGCCGCGGACCGCGCCGGCCTGACCGGCTGGACCGAGCTCGCCAGGTTCGCGCAGGAGTACCTCGACGGCCTGGCGATGGTCAATCAAGTTGACTATGCGGGGCTCGTGCAGATGGGCGCGGCGGTGGCCGGCGACGGGCCGGCTCTCTTCGATCACATCCTCGTCGACGACTACCAGGACACGACACTGGCCCAGGAGGCCCTGCTCCACGGACTCGCGACCACGAGCACCGTGGTGACGGCGAACCCCGACGCGCACGTCTTCCCGTTCCAGGCGAGCAGCGCCGCGCCCCTCCAGCGGTTCGCGACGTCGACGTTCCCCGGCGCGGCCCGGATCGAGCTCACGCAGGATCACCGAGCGCCCGACGGTCGCGACGTCCGCGCGTGGGTCACCGCGCACAGCTCCGAGGAACACGCGGCGATCGCACGCGAGCTGCGGCGCATCCACGTCGAGGACGGCGTGGCGTGGGGCTCGCTGGCCGTCGTCGTGCGGCGCCAGGGCGTGCACCTCGGGAACCTGCTGCGGGCGCTCGACGATGCGCGCATCCCGCGGGCGGTGCCCGAGCGCGGTCGGTCGCTCACGCTCGAGTCGGCGACCTATCCCTATGTGTTGGCGTTGCGGTGGCTGGTCGCCGACCCCGCCCGCCGCGACGAGCTGATCGAGCCGCTGCTCACCTCGGCGGTGGTCGGGCTCTCGCCGGCGGCGGCGCGCGGCTTGACGCGGTTGGCGAAAACCACGGGCCCGGCGCCCCGCGCCGCCGCAGCCGCCCTCGATCGGACCGACGGCCTCGCCCCCGAGGAGGCGACGCGGGTCGAGCAGGCGCGCGACACGCTCACGAAGGCGTCCTTGTTCGCCGGCATGTCCGTGCAGGACTCGTTCAAGGTCCTGTGGGAGGAGCTCCCCTGCTCGCAGGAACTGGTCGAGGCCGGCGGGCCCGACCTCGACACGGTCGTGACGTTCGCCAACGTGGTCGCCGAGGCGTCGGAGCAGGGCGACAGCGGGGTCGAAGCGTTCCTCGAGGCGCTCGACGCCG
>Ga0157375_10004521_pt1 | contig 12086 bp, 13 predicted proteins | sample M35metaG_FD_115311 | JGI IMG/M metagenome (GOLD analysis project Ga0157375, IMG submission 115311) | Miscanthus rhizosphere microbial communities from Kellogg Biological Station, Michigan, USA - M3-5 metaG | ecosystem: Host-associated > Plants > Roots > Rhizosphere > Soil | place: USA: Michigan...
ACCCGGATCAACAACGACTCCGCGCTTGCTTCCGGCGCCAGCGTGTAGCCGTTTGCCGCTGCTGCGTCGATCGCGGTCACCGCTTCTGCGGGCGTGGATGCGTCACTTTCGACCAGGCGGTGCGAGAGGACGAAGTCCGCAGCTTGCGGGCCGAAGTCTGCACGCAGACGAGCGGCCCAACCCTGGTACTCGTTCAGGGTGCGTGCAAACCGCGCGTACCGCGCCTGGGTCAACTTCACTTCCGCGCCGCCGCGCGCCTGGATTTCGAGATCGCCGAACTTCTCGCGCACGAGCAGGTCCTCGAGCTGCGATTCCTTTTCCAGATAGTTGTGCTGGGTGCCCAAACGTGCGAGGTAGAGCGGCGGGACCGCGATGTACACATGGCCGCGCTCGAACAGCTCGGGCATGTGTCGATACAGGAACGTGAGCACGAGCGTCCGGATATGGGCGCCGTCGACGTCGGCGTCGGTCATGACGACGACGCGGTGGTAGCGGAGCTTCGCAATGTCGAACTCCTCGCCGATGCCTGTGCCGATCACCTGGACGAGCAGCTGCACCTCCGAGTTCGAGAGCACCTTGTCGATCCGGTTCTTCTCGGAGTTGATGATCTTGCCGCGCAAAGGCAGGATCGCCTGGTTTGACTTGTCGCGCGCATCCTTGGCGGCGCCACCTGCGGAGTTGCCCTCGACGATGAACATCTCGGCCAGTTCCGGGTCGCGGACCTGGCAGTCGGCGAACTTCTTTGCGATCTCGCCGCCGAATGCACCCTTTCGGCGTGTGAGATCGCGCGCCTTGCGCGCCGCCTGACGCGCACGCGCCGCAGAGATCGCCTTCTGGATGATCTGCTTGGCGTCGGTCGGGTTCTCCTCCAGGAACTCCGACAGCTTCGAGTTGACGCTCGACTCGACGAAGCCCTTGACCCACGGGTTGCCGAGCTTTGTCTTCGTCTGGCCCTCGAACTGCGGATCCTGGAGCTTCACCGACACCACCGCCGCCAGGCCCTCGCGCACGTCTTCGCCTTCGAGATTGTCCTCCTTCTCCTTGAGCAGGCCCATGTCGCGCGCCACCTTGTTCAGCGTGCGCGTGAGTGCCGCATTGAAGCCGGAGAGGTGCGAGCCGCCCTCGTGCGTGTTGATGTTGTTGGCGAAGGTGTAGACCGACTCCTGGTACGACGCGTTCCACTGCATCGCGACCTCGACCTTGCCCTGCTCGTTCTCGCCTTCGAAATACGCGATGCTCTTGTGGATCGAGTCCTTCGCGCCGTTGACATGCGCGACGAAGTCCCTGATACCGCCCTCGTAGTGGAACTCGACCTCCTCGCCGCCGGCACGCTCGTCCTTCAGCACGATCCGCAGCGCGCGCGTGAGGAAGGCCGTCTCGCGCAGGCGCTGCTGCAGCGTTTCCGCGGAGAGGTCGAGCTCCTCGAAGATCTCGGCGTCGGGTAGGAACGAGATCGTCGTGCCCGTGTCGCCCTTCTCGGCCTTACCGACTACTGCGAGGTCCGCGTTTGGCACGCCCCTGGTGAATTCCTGGCGATAGACCTTTTCGTCACGCCGCACTTCCGCGACCAGCCATTCGGAGAGAGCGTTCACGACGGAGACGCCGACGCCGTGTAGGCCGCCCGAGACCTTGTAGGGCGAACCGTCCGCACCGAACTTCCCGCCGGCGTGGAGCTTCGTCAGAACGACGGTGAGAGCCGAGGTTCCCTGCTCCTCCATCTGGTCGACTGGGATGCCCGAGCCGTAGTCCTTGACCGTCACCGAGTTGTCCGGATGGAGGGTTACCTCGATCCTGTCGTTGCGTCCTGCCAGGGCTTCGTCGACGCTGTTGTCGACCACCTCGTAGACAAGATGGTGGAGGCCGCGGGGGCCCGTCGAGCCGATGTACATGCCCGGTCGCAGGCGTACCGGCTCGAGGCCTTCGAGCACGGTGATGTCCTTGGCGGTATACGTGGCTTCAGTCATGAAAAAAGCCCTGCAAATTCCCTACTTGCGGGCGTGCCGAATTCTAGCAAAACGAGCGGTCGTTATCGTCGCGAGAAAGGCTTGCCGCCGCGGCTTTGGCGACCACTTTGCGGAGCCCTTCGTCACGAATCCCTCGCGTGAGTGACTCGGCTTTCGCAACGTGTTCCGCCGTCGGCTTCGGAGGCGCCTCGCGGACCTGCTCGAGAGCCTCGACCGGGGGCTCCGGGAGAGGGCCGGGTGCGAACGCCAGCTTGTGCGGAGCAGCCTTGCCAAGGCGCGAGCGAATCTCCTCCGCGCGCGTCGTCAACTCGAACGCCCAGATCGAATCCTGCGTGTGGACGAACAGCGTTCCGTCTCGACCGAGTCGTGCCGGCCAGGCATTGCGGGCGATCTCCGGACCGACCGCCGAAGACCATGCCTCGACGACGGGCGCCATTCCCGACGCGGGGCCGAAGCGGCCGAGCTCGCGGGCGATGTCGCCGCCGACGCGGTCCATCAGGCCGCCCTCACAGCGCCCGGAGAGACCTCCAGGAGCTGGGCCGGATCGACCGGAAGAGAAGATGCCTCCGTCGCGGTGATCAACGTCTGGCCGGTTCCGAGCACTCGCTCGGCGAGCACACGGCGCCGGTTCGGGTCGAGCTCCGACAGTACGTCGTCGAGCAGTAGCAGAGGTGCGAACCCGCGGCGCTCGACGATGAGCTCAGCCTCGGCAAGCAACAGCGCGAGCACGGTCAGACGCTGTTCTCCCTGCGAGCCGAAGTTGCGCAGATCGCGTGTGCCACTGGTGAGGAGAACGTCGTGGAGATGCGGGCCGAGGCTCGTCGAACCTCGCTCGAGATCACGATCGAGGCGTGCCTCCAGCGACTCGACCGAAGGCGATTCGCCTTCGTAGGTCATGCGTGCGGCGGGAAGGCCCAGCTCCTCTGCCCGCTCGGCGAAGCCAGGCGCGAGCCACGCGACGACTTCTGTTCGCGACTCGACGAGCTTGCTGCCGAGTGTCGCGACCTGTTCCGTCCAGGGAGCGACTGCATCGCGCGACGAGTAGCCGCCGGCTGCGCGGCGCAGCGCAGCGTTGCGTTGTGCAACCGCTGCGGCGTACTCGATCGCAAGCGTCGCGCGAGCCGGCGCAAGCCTGCCGAGCACGCGGTCGAAGTACGCCCGGCGCACCGCGGGCCCCCCTTTCACCACCGCGAGCCGGTCCGGAGTGAACACGAGCGTCGCAACTTCCAGGCGCAGTTGCTCCGCGGCACGCAGAGAGGCGCCGTTCAACTTGGCGCGTTTCCCCTCGCCCAGTTCTAGCGTCACCTCGAGCTCGACTTTGCTGTCGCCGCGCGAGCCGCGCAGCCCGATTCGTCCGGCCTGCTCACCGAAGCGGACGAGCTGGGCGTCGGCACGTGTGCGCGGCGAGAAACCCTGTGTGCCGACGTGGAGCGACTCGAGCAGGTTCGTCTTCCCTGCGCCGTTGGCGCCGACTACGAGCACAAGGCCGGGCTCGAGGTCGACGTCGAGCCGCGAGTACGACCTGATGTTCCGCAGGGAGACCGTTTGGACGATCACTAAGGCGTCGCGTTGCGACGCCGACCATAGAGGGCGTGCGGGCTTCGCCCGTGCGCCCGTTTGCCTTGCGAACACCCCTTCACTCTCACCGCCAGCCTCGTCGCTTTGACGGATCAGCCAGGCAGCCTGATGGGCATGATCAGGTACGTCGGGTCGTCGGCGCCGCCTTCGATCACAGCGGGTCGCAGCGGTGAGATCAGGCGGAGACGGATCTCGTCCTCGGCCATCGTCTCGATTCCTTCACGCAGAAACTCGGCGTTGAACCCGATCTCGAGCGGGTCGCCGGCGAATTGCACGGGAAGCGACTCCTTGGCCTCACCGACGTCCTGCGTGCGTGCGAACACGGTTAGCTCGCCTTCGGCGAAGCGCAGCTGGATCGGCGACGTGCGCTGCACCATCACCCCGACGCGGCGCACAACGTCGAGCAGCTCGTTGCGCGGCAGCGTCACGTCATGCTCGAAGGCCTCGGGGAGCAGCTGCTTGTAGTTCGGGAACTGTCCGTCGATGCGGCGCGTCGTCAGCCAGACGTCGTCCGCAGCGAAGACCACCTGATTCTCGTGCACGCCGAGCTCGACGCTGTCACCGGCCTGCGCGATCCGGGAAAGCTCGCCGAGCGCGCGTGCGGGAATGATCGCCTCGAGCTCGGGCACGTCTCCGCTCAACTCGGTCTCCTTCACGGACAGCCGGTAGGAGTCCGTTGCTGCCATCACGAGCTTGCCGGCCTCGAAACGAACGAGGATCCCGGTCAACACCGGCCGCGACTCGTCACGCGATGCCGAGCGTGCGACACGCGACACGGTGTCGAGCAGCGACTCGCGGTCGACGGTGAACGTTCCGACGGCGTCGAGGTCGGGCAGCCGCGGAAAATCGTCGGCGGCGTAGGTGTTGAGCGTCGATGTGGACGAGCCTGACGTCACGTGGACGACGTTCTCCTCGGCGCGGTATTCGATTGTCACCTCGTTGTCCGGCAAAAGCCGCACGAGATCGACGAGCAGCCTTCCCGGTACGACGACCGACCCCTCTCCTTCGACCTGCGCTTCGAGCGACGAGCGCAGCGACAACTCCATGTCGGTCGCCGCAAGATGCAGCCGGCCTCCTTCCGCACGCAGCAAGACGCCCGAGAGGATCTGGACACTTGCTCGCGTCGAGACCGCTCGAGCAACGACACCGAGCTTCTGTGCGAGCGCGTCGCGTTGAGTAACGATTTTCATCCCCGTCCCTACTATGGTGTTGGTTTCAATCATTTAAAACCTCTTGTAGTAATAAGGGGTGTTAGGACGGGGGAGGAACCCCTCCGCGCCTCTCGTAGAGCCATTCTTGCAGGGGACGCAGATGGTGGACAGATCGGGGTTCTCAACAGGCACCGAGCGTCAGCGGACCTGTTTCACACGTGCGGTCAATTCCTGCACAAGGTTGTAGACAGATCTGTCCTCACGGATCAGCCGGGCGATCTTGGACGTTGCGTGGATGACGGTCGTGTGGTCGCGACCGCCGAATTCCTTGCCGATCTTGGGTAGTGACGAGTCGGTGAGCTCGCGCGAGAGGTACATCGCCACCTGACGGGGGTAGACGATGTTCTGGGAGCGCTTCTCGCCGCAGAGCTCGTCGAGCGTCAACTGGAAACGCTCGGAGACGAGCTCCTGGATCCGTTGGATCGACACCTCGGCCGCCTCGCCCTGGGGGAAGACGTCCTTGAGCACGTCCTCGGCGAGCTCCACCGAGAGGGCGCGCCCGGTGAGAGACGAGAACGCGACCACCCTGGTCAGCGCGCCCTCGAGCTCCCTGATGTTGGTCGAGATTCGTGATGCGATGAAGGACAGGACCTGCGGGTCCGGGACATGAATGCCGTCGGTCTTGACCTTCTTGCGCAGAATCGCGATTCGCGTCTCGAGGTCGGGCGGTTGGACGTCGGTGATCAGACCCCACTCGAACCGTGAGCGCAACCGCTCCTCCAGTGTCGCAATGTCACGCGGCGGCCGGTCCGAGGACATCACGATCTGGGAGCCCGCCTCATAGAGGGAGTTGAACGTGTGGAAGAACTCCTCCTGGATCCTCTCCTTGTGCTCGAAGAACTGCACGTCGTCGACGAGCAACAGGTCGTAAGTGCGGTAACGCTGCTTGAACCCCTCGATCCGCTTGTCGCGCAGCGAGTTGATGAAGTCGTTCATGAAGGTCTCGCTGGTGACGTAGCGGACTGAAAGGTCACCCGAGTGCTCTGCGACGTATTGCGCGATCGCCTGCATCAGGTGCGTCTTCCCCAGCCCCGTCCCGCCGTAGATGAAGAGCGGGTTGTAGGCCTGCGCCGGCGCTTCCGCGACGGCCAACGCGGCCGCATGCGCAAAACGGTTGGACGATCCGATCACAAAGAGGTCGAAGGTGTACTTCGGGTTCATCCCAGAATCGGCAGCACCTCCGGAACGGCCCTTCGGCGTCTCGGCCGGTGCCGGAGTCGCTGCCGGGATCCGCTCCGTCACGGACAGGGCAACGCGGCGCTCCTGGCCGGTGACGTCGCGGACGGCTGCGCCGATCAGACCCAGGAAGTGTCCTTCGATCCACTCGCGCGTGAAGTCGTTGGGAACGCCTAGAACGAAGGCGTCATCGGAAAGCTCCGTTCCTTCCGCCTCGGCGAACCACGTGCGATACGTGGTTTCGTTGAGGGCCCCTTTGAGCCGACCGGCTACCTCGTTCCACAGGCTCTCCGCAGTCAGCTCAATTGGGCGATCCACGCCGCGGTACCACTCTCCTCTTCGGCTCGGGGAGCGCGAGCATAGCAGCGTGCTTCTGCGCATTCAACGGTGGAAACTGTTGATGAAATCAGCCGGATTTGCAGGGGTTTCTGTGACTCCACATTACTCTCCACACCTGTGGAGCAACTCTGACGGTTGGTCACATTTAGAGGCACTTCGCACACGCACCTCTGTGGATAACCCTGTGTACCACTGCTCCTCTATACTGGCCCGCCACGGCTCCTGATTGGAGCACTTTCCTCCTTCTTCGACCTCGTGAAACGGACCTACCAGCCCAACGTGCGCCGGCGCAAGCGCAAGCACGGTTTTCGTGCGCGCATGGCGACGCGTGCGGGTCGCGCGATTTTGAAGCGCCGCCGCGCCAAGGGCCGGAAGCGTCTCTCCGCGTAAAGCAAGCACCGCTGTGCAACGCCGGAACCGCCTGTCTCGCTCGCGAGACTTCGATGCTGTCTACCGCCAGGGACGGTCGACTTCGACCAGGTTCCTGGTCCTCTACTGGTTCGAGCGGGAAGAGGAGCCCGGCGAGCCGAGGCTCGGTCTTGCGGTCCCACGGGCGGCCGGGAACGCAGTGGCCCGCAACCGGATCAAGCGGCAGCTGCGCGAGGTGTGGCGCGAGCGCCTGGAACAGGTCCCTGCCGGCCGCGACTACGTGTTGATCGCCAAGCCCGGGCTACCGGAGGCGGTGACGGCGAACGGCTTCGAATGGCTCGCCGAACGGGTCGACGAAGTGCTGACGAAGGCCGCAGCATGAGGTATGTGGGCGTCGCAGCAGTGTGGGCTTATCGCTTCACGCTGCGCCCCTTCCTGGGTGTCGGGCAGTGCAAGTACCACCCGTCCTGCTCTCAGTACGCAATCGACGCGTACAAGGAGTTCGGCCTCTTCAAGGGGACGTTGCTCGCGGGCTGGCGCCTGCTGCGCTGCAATCCGTGGAGCCGCGGGGGAGTCGACTACGCGCGCGACCAGAAAGTCTTCAGGTGATCGTCGCCAGCATCCTCACGCCGCTCGAGGACCTGCTCCGGCACGTTCTCAATGCGCTCCATTCGGTCGGCCTGCCGTGGGCGTGGGCGATTGTCGGGCTCACGATCATCGTGCGGATGCTGCTCGTCCCGCTGACGGTGAAGCAGATCCACTCGATGCAGAACATGCAGGCGCATGCGCCGCAGATGAAGGAGATCCAGCGCAAGTACAAGGGCGACCGCACAAAGCTCAACGAAGAGCTGATGAAGTTCTACAAGGAGAACAACATCAACCCGGCCGCGTCGTGCCTACCGCTCCTTGCACAGCTGCCGATCTTCATCGGCCTCTTCTACACGCTGCGCGCCTTTGCGAAGAATCCGCCGGGCGGTCAGGCGGCAATCGACCGAGGCGACTTCTCGTGGCTGCACTTCGTTCCCGACATCACCAAGCACGCCAACAGCCACTGGTCGGGCTACATCCTCCTCGCGATCTACGTGCTCAGCCAGGTGGCGTCGACGTACTTCATGTCCGGGACGATGCAGAAGTCGCAGCGCTACCTGAGGATGATCTTGCCGTTCGTCTTCATTCCGTTCATCGTCCGCTTCCCGACCGGCCTCGTTCTCTACTGGATGACGACGAACCTCTGGACGGTCGGGCAGGGACTGATCACCCGCCGGTTGATCCCGAAGGTCGGTGCGCCGACGGCTGCTACGCCTTCTGGACCGAAGCGTTCGTCGCGCACTCCGCCAAAGGAGGCGCAGGCCGCTGTCGCCGAGGCGCCCGACGAGGAACCTGCCGCAGCGAAGCCGAGCAACGGCCCGCCTCGCCGCGTGAAGCGGAAGAAGAAAGCGCGCCGCTAGCCGTGGCGACGCAGGAGATCTCGGTCGAGGCGACCGGCGAGACGGTCGGCGAGGCCAAGTGGGCAGCGCTGCGGGAGCTCGAGAAACAACACCCGGGACTCGACAAGGCCGCGGTGCATTTCCAGGTCGTCACCGAGGGCGAGCGCGGTCTGCTCGGTGTCGGCTTCGCGCCTGCGAAGGTGGTCGCGACTGTTTCCACCGACACGATTGCGGCGGACGCAGCGGATGAGTCCGAGTTGGCTGCGGAAGCACGCGCTCTCGTCACGCGGATCGTGGACGGGATCGGCGTCACCGGGCGAATCGATGTCGAGGAGTCCGACGAGCAAATCACGGTCGCGTGCGTTGGCTCCGACCTCGGCATGTTGATCGGCCGGCACGGGCAGACGATCGACGCCGTCCAGTACCTCGCGAATGCAGTGATGTGGCGTCGTCACCCCGAGGATCGCAAGGAAGTCGTCGTCGATGCGGCGGGCTACCGCGAGCGTCGCCGCGTCGCGTTGGAAGCACTGGCACTGCGTTCCGCAGACCGTGCACTGTCGGATCGCGAGGCCGTCGAGCTCGAGCCGATGACAGCTGTCGAGCGCAAGATCGTTCATCTGAGGTTGAAGGAGCTCGACGGGGTCGAGACGACGAGCGAGGGCACTGAGCCCAACCGTTACGTCGTTGTGCATCCGGCGGCTGAGCTGCCTGTCCGCGATTAGCGGACCAGGCGAAGGGGTCGGGGGGAACCGGGAGGTTCCATCGGCGGGCGCGATCACCTTGCTTGAAGACTGGCTGCAGGCGCTTGTCGCGACGCCCGGCCTGACCGGGATCAGCGACCTCGGCGAGGCGCGGCGGATGTTGCTGGAAGACTCGCTGCGCGGTGTCGAGGTCGTGTCGGAGTACGAGGGCCCGATCATCGACGTGGGCTCCGGTGGGGGTGCGCCGGGGATTCCGCTTGCGGTCTCCCTCCCCGAGCGGGACGTGACGCTGCTCGAAGCGATCGGTCGCAAGTGCGACTTTCTGCGCGAATGGGCGCAGCCGAATGTCCAGGTCGTGCAGGGTCGGGCCGAGGAGCAGGAGACGGACGTCTACGGAGTGGCCGTCGCCAAGGCGCTTGCGAAGCCGCCGACGGCGGCCGAGTGGTGCCTGCCGCTCGTGCGCGAGGGAGGTGCGGTGGTGCTCTGGGTCGGGCCGAGCGTGGACACGGAGCGAGTCTCGCGCGTCGCCGAACTCGTCGGCGGGGAGCTTGCGGAATCGCGGGACGGGCTCATGGTCTTGCGCAAGGTGCGCCCTACTCCGGACGGCTTTCCACGCCGAACTGGGGTGGCCAGTAAGCGTCCGTTGGCCTGAGTACTCTGGCTACGTGGCGAAGGTCTATGCGATAGCGAATCAAAAGGGCGGCGTCGGTAAGACCACGACCGCGATCAACCTTGCCGCCTGCCTCGCGGAGGCGGGTGAGCCTGCTCTCGTCATCGACCTCGACCCACAGGCCAATGCCACGTCGGGCCTCGGCGAGCGCGCGAACGGAACGTCGACCTACGACCTCCTCGACGGCGCGCCGCTGCGCGAGCTCGCGAAGCCGACGAAGTTTCCCAACCTGCACCTGATCCCTGCGAAGACCGACCTCGCCGGGGCGACGGTGGAGTTGACTCAGCACAGCGACGGCGAGACGTACCTACGCCAGGCACTCGCGGCCGGCACGGAGGACTACTCCTTTGTCTTTCTCGACTGCCCGCCCTCGTTCGGCCCGCTGACGGTGAACGCGCTCGCCGCCGCGGATCGTGTGCTGATCCCGGTCCAGGCCGAGTATTACGCGCTCGAGGGTCTGTCGCAGCTCGTGCAGTCGATCAACCTGGTGAAGGCGCGGCTCAATCCGAGACTCGCTGTCGGAGGTGTTCTCCTGACCATGGTGGATGGACGCACGCGTCTTTCCGCGGACGTAGAGGCGGAGGTGCGCAAGCACTTCGGCGAGCTCGTGTTCACGCAGACGGTTCCGCGCTCCGTGCGTCTCGCGGAGGCGCCGAGCCACGGTTTGCCCGCAATCGCGTACGACCGCCGCTCGCGCGGGGCGGACGCCTACTGGAAGGTGGCGATGGAGCTTGTCGAGCGTGCCTGAACGCAGAGGCCTCGGCCGGGGCCTGGAAGTTCTCCTCGGTGGAGCGACTGCGACGGAGCTCGCCGAGCTTCCCGTCGACGCGATCCATCCGAACCCACGGCAGCCGCGTCGGCGGTTCGACTCGGAAGCCGGTGCGGGGCTGACCGATTCGGTACGCGCGCAGGGTGTCGTGCAGCCGGTGCTCGTCCGTCCGCGCGCGGCCGGCGGTTACGAGCTGATCGCGGGCGAGCGTCGCTGGCGCGCGGCACGCGACGCCAAGCTGAAGACCGTGCCCGCGGTCGTGCGCGAGGCCGACGACCGCGACACCCTGTTGCTCGGTCTCGTAGAGAACGTTGCGCGTGAGGATCTCTCTCCGATCGAAGAGGCGCGTGCGTTCGCGGTCGTGCTCGACGAGTTCGGGCTGTCGCTCGGCGAGCTCGCTGAGCGTGTCGGCAGATCGAAGCCGGCGGTGTCGAATCGTGTACGGCTGCTCGAGCTTCCCGAGGACGTGATCAAGATGGTCGAGCGCGGTCAGCTCACCGAGGGTCATGCACGCGCCGTCCTGGCCGTGCCGGACCACGAGGGTCGTCGTGCGCTGGCGCGGAAGATCGTCCAGAAGGGGATGTCCGTGAGGGCTGCGGAGCGGGCGGCCCGCTGGGCCGGCGCCAAGACGAAACAACGACGTCAGACCACGAGGCTCGATCCGGCGCTCGTTGCACGCGCCAAGACGGCCGCCGACCGAATCACCGGTTTCTCGACCAGAATCGTCTCGAATCGTCTCGAAATCTCCTTCGCCGACGAGACCGAGCTGGAAGAGCTGGTCGAAGCTCTGGAGAAAGTCTCGAAGTAGCCGTATCCCGTTCGACGCCGCGGTCGTTGCACGGGTGTCATGCTCGGACTGTGGCTGAACGACATCGAATCCCTCGAGGCGATCTCACAAGACGACGAGGCGAAGCGCATCTTCCTCCGCATGGCGGCGATGTCGCGAGACGGCCGGATGAACAACTTCCTGACCGAACTGGCGCATGACGAGGATCTCGACGACGAGACCAAGGGCACGCTGAAAGAGCTCGCCGAGGACGGCACGTTCCTCCTCGCGATCGAGGATTACCTCCACCGTACGACCGTCCTTCACTAAGCCGCGGTAGAGCGCCGGCGTAACACGAGCACGGTGATTGTGGCGGTCAGCGTCGAGCCGCTGAGCCCGAGCGCCATGTCACCGAGCGTGTCGGTGTACGCGGTCGAGAGCTCCGACGAGTTACGGATGAACGCGAAGTACTCCCCGATCTCCCAGAGGATCGCGGTCACGCCGCCGAAACCGACGACGAGTCCGAACAGCTCCAGTCCCCTGATGTGGGTGCGCGCAAGCGCCGCGGCAAGCGCGCCGCTCAGGAGTGCCCAGTTCACGAAGTGATTCGCGTCGTCCCACCAGTCGATGGTGTCGTACAGATCGAGCGCGTTGCCGATCGTGTCGATCAGGAAAGGGAGCACGAAGAGTATGTCGCTCGCGTAGGGGTAGCTCGACCGCCGACCGCGAGCAGCCCAGATCGCCGGCACGATGAACGCCGCGATCGAGTAGCCGAGCAACCGCCAACCAAAAGCCTTGCCGGCAAATCGCTCGAGTCCGGAAAAAGTCCCGAAAGCGAGCAGGAGGATCAGCGACGCCTTAACAGCAACGTTAAGCCAGAAAGCCGTGCGCATATGGAAGGCAAGAGTTTCGCAGCCGCGCTCGACATGCGCGAGCGCGGCAACAAGGCGTCCCTTTAGACCAGGAGGCCGCCGAAAGTCATCATGGCCGCGGAGGGGCCGGACTTTCGGCGGTTGATGGGCGATCGTGGATTCGAACCACGGACCTCCGCCTTATCAGAGCGGCGCTCTAACCAACTGAGCTAATCGCCCGCGAGGGGCTGGATTGTAGCGATGC